>Ga0213835_101968_pt1 | contig 10676 bp, 9 predicted proteins | sample SWPATP01_FD_160576 | JGI IMG/M metagenome (GOLD analysis project Ga0213835, IMG submission 160576) | Coastal seawater microbial communities from Marineland, Florida, United States - SWPA TP0 #1 | ecosystem: Environmental > Aquatic > Marine > Coastal | place: USA: Florida | collected 2016-08-05
GCCGGCACGCCGCGGGCGATCAGACGGTCGGGGTGATGCTCCGACACCAGCAGACGGTACTGTTTGCGGATCGCCGAGAAATCGTCGTCTCGCGAAACGCCGAGCACGAGATACGGATCGCGCCCGTCAAGATGAACGTGGCGTGCCATGATGCGGCGGAAATGCTCTTCATCGATGCGGAAGATCTCGGCGATGCGCGCCAGAAACGCCAGCTCGCTCTCATGCACGAGCCCGTCCGCCTTGGCGATATGAAACAGCCCGTCGACGACGCTCTCGAGCATCGGGCAGTTTTCCATGTCGCCGCTGCTGCACAGGCCCGAAAGCTTCGTGGCATAGGCCTCGTAGCCAGCAATGTCCTGGCGTGCGAGGTTATAAAGACGCGCGACGTTGCGCGCTTCCTCGGCCGGAAAGTCGAAGATCTGCTGGAACGCACTCACCTCAGCAACGGTAACGATACCATCGGCCTTCGCCATCTTCGCAGAAAGGGCAATGATCGCCACCGAGAAGGAAACCTGGCGCCGGGTTTCCGGATCGCCCTCGAACATGGTGCGGATCGCATCGACGACTCGGTTGAGCACACCGCCCGCGGCATCGCCGACGGCACCGAGCAACCTTTCCCACAGGGAGGACAATTGGAGGCAATTGAAATCGAAAATCATCCCTTAAATGACCAGATAACCGACGTTTTGGCAAGCTGAGGACGGTCCGCTAAAGATTAAACTCTGTTCATGTTTTTCGAACAATCATGGTGAAAGCCCGGTCTGTCCGGCAACGGTACAAAGTCGTTGACGGCCAATGGGTTGAAACGCTGACAAAAACGACCTGCCCTGTCGTGCCACGGCAGCCCGCGAGGCTGGTGATTTCTTTGAAACGATTAGATCGGGGAACGGACAGGAAAAACCTCGAAGCGACGGAATTTTCTTGAGAAATTCACTTTACAGGCTCTAGCTGGTGTCGCATCCATTCATCCCGTTTTGTCAGTTTCTTGCGCCTGAGCGCATCAAGGAGGATCGATGTCCAAACAGAAAGTCGCACTGCTGACCGCCGGCGGCCTTGCGCCCTGCCTCTCGTCTGCCGTCGGCGGATTGATCGAGCGCTACTCGGATGTTGCCCCTGATCTGGACATCATTGCCTACCGCTCCGGCTACCAGGGCGTGCTCTTGGGCGACAGCATCGCGATCACATCCGAGATGCGTGAAAAGGCTCCTCTCCTTCATCGTTACGGCGGCTCGCCGATCGGCAACAGTCGCGTCAAGCTCACCAACGCCGCCGATTGCGTCAAGCGCGGCCTCGTCAAGGAAGGCGACAACCCACTGCAGGTCGCAGCCGAACGGCTTGCCAAGGACGGCGTGACGATCCTTCACACGATCGGCGGCGACGACACCAACACGACGGCAGCCGATCTCGCGGCCTACCTCGGTGCCAATGGCTATGACCTCACCGTCGTCGGTCTTCCGAAGACCGTCGATAACGACGTCGTGCCAATCCGCCAGTCGCTCGGCGCCTGGACGGCGGCCGAAGTCGGCGCGCGTTTCTTCGACAATGTCAGCAACGAGCAGACCGCCGCCCCCCGCACCTTCGTGATCCACGAAGTCATGGGTCGCCACTGCGGCTGGCTGACGGCTGCAACGGCACGCGCCTATATCGAGCAGAGCCGCGGCAACGAGTATGTCGACGGCCTCATGATGAACGCCGAGCTGAAAAGCATCGATGGCCTCTATTTGCCGGAACTGGAGTTCGACCTCGAACAAGAGTCGGCACGCCTGAAGCGCGTGATGGAAGAACGCGGCACCGTGACGATCTTCGTCTCGGAAGGTGCCGGCATGAATACGATCATCGCGGAACGGGAAGCCGCCGGCGACACCGTCAAGCGCGATGCGTTCGGCCATGTGAAGCTCGACACGATCAATGTCGGTGGCTGGTTCCAGAACCAGTTTGCGGGCCTCATCGGTGCCGAACGCTCGATGGTCCAGAAGTCGGGCTATTTCGCCCGCTCGGCACCGGCCAATGGCGATGACCTCCGCCTCATCCAGGGCATGGTCGATCTTGCGGTCGAAAGCGCTCTCAACAAGGTGTCCGGCGTCACCGGCCATGATGAAGACCAGGGCGGAAAACTGAGAACCATCGAATTTCCCCGAATCAAGGGTGGAAAACATTTCGATCTGACGGCAAAATGGTTCGGCGAGGTGATGGACCATATCGGCCAGCCCTACGAAACCGTATAACGCGTCGCGCTGAGCGACAAACGAGAGCCGTGGGCTCCGGAGGAATGTGATGACGATCGAAACATGGTTCGCATTTGCCGCGACCGCTGTGGCCCTCGTCATCCTTCCCAACCCGCTGACGAGGACAGTCGCGCTCTATTCCAAGCAGCGCGGCCGTCTAAGCGCAGTCGTGACGGTCCCTGCATTGGCCTTGGGACTGGGTCTCGCCTTCACCGCGGGCCTCGCGCCGCTACTGCTTGTCTGTTTTTACGCGCCATCGGCCATGACCGCGATCGGCTGGGTCGGCATCGCCTACGCCATGGTCTATGTACTCTGGTGCTTCCAGGACCCACAGGTCCGCGCGCCGCTCGCCGACAATGACAATCTGCCGACGCGGCGATTTGACCGGATCTTCGCAGACGTCTTCGTTCGCTGCGTTCGCACCCCCAGATACGCGATCGTTGTTGCCGCCCTGACTGCACAGTTTCTGCGCCCTTCGCTTTCGCTCTCGCTCCAGGCCGAAGTGCTGACGGCGATTTTTCTCGCCTCCATCGCTGCCGGTGCGTTGGCACAGGCACTCATCCCCAGCCTTGCGCTGCGGGGCACAAAGCGATTTTCGAGGCACAATCCAGCCTTGAACAAGCCCGGCACGGTATTCATCGCCAGGCGTGCCGTGACGGCTGGTTTCCGGCGAATCGCCGCTTGAGGAAACAGAAAGCGTCCTTCGACTTGCCGGGCGCCGCCTTATACGTTAATGGAAATCCACAATCGGTGACTTTTTGGCGGGTACGGTAACCATTTCAAATGAGAGCAACCTGATGACGGTGGTCAGATTCGTCAGCCGTAGAGCTGCTGTGGCGCTTGCGATGTCTTCCGTTCTGGCTGGATGCTCCAGCGTTGAGCGCGATACAAAAGTCGCTTCCGGTCAGCCGTCTCAGACCACGTCAGCTGACGGTCAGCCCGTCATCCAGTACAATTCTTCCGCCGCCGATCAATCTCAACAAATGGCGCCCGGCCAGACAATGGCGCAGATCGCCAAGAGCGGTCGCATTGCCGTTCCGGTTCCTCCGACCGTAGAAACCGTATCGGCTCAGAATGCCGCCATGGCGTCTCCGACCATGGCGCCGATCGTTGCCTTCACGCCGCCGCCGATCGCAACCGCGGTCCAGCCTGTGAGCCTTGCATCCGCGCAGCCGCTCAAGCCGGCAGCCGGTTCGGTCATGACCCAGAAGTCGAGCCGTCTCGTGTCGCCGCCGGTCGCGACCGCCGTTGCGTCCGGCCAGATCCAGCCGGCAGCAGCGCAGGCCATCGCGCTCGACGAGGAAGAACTGACGCCGGATATGGTGGCGTTGCAATCGGTCGTGCCGACACCGCGTCCGGCCACGCTTACATCGAGCGCTATTGCTGGCGCTGCAACGCCGGCTGCCGCAAGCTCCACGCTTGCCTATGCAGCCGCACCCCGCGCTGTGGCTGCGGTCTCGGCCATGGGCACTATCAAGGACTTTCCGCCAGCTCCCGGCGAGCCGATGCCGGATACCGCGTCGAACGCGCCTGCAGACCTCAAGAAGCTCATCAAGCGCTATGCCGGTCTCTACGGCGTGCCGGAATCGCTGGTGCACCGCGTCGTCCATCGCGAAAGCAAATACAATCCCAAGGCCTACCACAAGAATGGCTACTGGGGCCTGATGCAGATCAAGTACTCGACCGCGAAGTCGATGGGCTATCAGGGCAAGCCGGAAGGCCTGCTGGACGCCGAGACCAATCTTAAATACGCGATCCGATATCTCCGCGGCGCCTGGCTCGTTGCCGACAACAAGAACGACAACGCCATCCGCCTCTATGCCCGCGGTTATTACTACGACGCCAAGCGTCGCGACATGCTGCATGTGCTGAAGGCCGATCAGAGCCCTGCGACGCCTGTCGCCTTCGCAACAGCGCCGAACAGCAAGCCCGGTTCGTAACCCAGCGACCGGGGCGTCAGCCCAAGCCGCACCACCACGAGATCAGACGACGGCATGACCGCGATGGTCTGCCCGTCATGGCCCTGCAGGTAAAACGTATCTGCCGGTAGAGGCATGTTATCATTGGCCTTCGGCAGCCACGTCTGCATCTCCGAAAACCGTCCGCCCGAATGGGCATTCGGCTCCTGCATCAGGTGCACGAAACCGTCCGGCAGCAGCTGCATCCCGTTCCACACCCCGTCGCGCGCCAGAAACAGGCCGAACCGTGCCCAGTCGCGCCCGGTCGCATAGAGATAGGAACTGCCGGCAAACGTCCCCGCCGCATCTGGCTCCATCACGGCACTTGTCATGCCGAGCGGATCGAACAATGCGCGAGAGGGATAGCCAAGAGCCGTCGCGCGATCACCGATCCTGTCCATCCAGATCTTCGACAGCAATACGCTGGAGCCCGACGAGTAACTGAAACGCGAACCGGGATCGGCCTCGAGCGGGATCGTTTCCGTGAAGGCGGCCATGTCGGGTTCGAGGTAGAGCATCCGTGTGACATCGGCGACGGCACCGTAATTCTCGTTGAAACCAAGCCCGCTTTCCATGGCGAGAAGGTTGGCAAGCGTGATTTCGCGTCGTTTGTCGTTGCTCCACGCGGGCAGAAGATCACGATCTCCGAGCGACATCCGGCCGCTGTTCATCAATGTGCCGATCAGCGCCGCATTGACGGTTTTCGTCATCGACCATCCCAGCAACGGCGTGTCCTTCGAGAAGCCCTCTCCATAAGCCTCGCCGACGATGCGCCCGTTTTTGACGACCACCACCGCCGCATGCCAGGCCCGGTCAGTGCCTTATCCTCTAGAACCGCCATCACGCGCGGATCGCGTTCGACCCCCTGCCCCACCGGCCAGGCCGGAGCTTCATCGACGGAAGGTGATGATCGCGGCGGCAGCGCGACTTGCGGCAACGCCGAACCATCCGGCGAAACGGTGCAGCCGAGGCCAGGCCTGTAGGTTGCCTGATTGGTTCCGATGAAGCTAAGCAGCCCGGCATCGACCCGACCGGCATCGCGGTCAACGGTCACCCGCATCATCAGGAGCAGCGGGTTGCCCGGCGCCTGCACGTCGCTCGCCAGCACCTCTTGCGGATCGCGTCCGGCCAGAAACACATTGGAGCAGACGATCTTGGCCGCATAGCCGCTTCCTACCCGAAGCAGTTGCGGCGGCGCAATGGTGATCCACGCCAGTCCCCCGACGATTCCAAGTACCAATGCCGCGGCAGTTCCCGTCACGATCCGCTTCATCAGGCGCATATGTCAAATGTCCTTGTTCACCAACAGCCCGCGTCATCCAGCTGTAGCATGCCGGGTTTAGGCCTGCGTTCTACAGATCGCGAAATAATTCACGCAGCGAGAGACGCAATGGCCGACGTCGTCAGGGAAACCGGTTTCACCAGCAATCAGAAGCTCAAGGATGCGCTGCTCCAGCACAAACTATTTTCGCGCGAAGGGCTGTCGGAACGGTTGTTCGGGCTCCTGTTTTCCGGTCTCGTCTATCCTCAGATCTGGGAAGATCCAGACGTCGACATGGAAGCAATGAAGCTCTCATCGGAGCATGCGATCGTCACCATCGGCTCCGGTGGCTGCAACATGCTGGCCTACCTCTCCCGCAATCCGCGCAGCATCGATGTCGTGGATCTTAACCCCCACCATGTCGCGCTGAACCGGCTGAAGCTCGCGGCATTCCGTCATCTGCCGAGCCATATGGATGTCGTCATGTTTCTCTCGGCGCAGGGTACACGATCGAACAGCATCACCTTCGACAGACTGATCGCGCCGAATCTGGATCGCGCAACCCGCAGCTACTGGCAGAAGCGCTCGATCACCGGCCGTCGCCGCATCTCCGTGTTCGACCGCAACATCTACCGCACCGGGCTCCTCGGCCGGTTCATCGGCGCGGGACACCTTCTGGCGCGCCTGCATGGCGTCGATCTGACGAAGATGGCGCAGACCAAATCGGTCCGAGATCAGCGCCGCTTCTTCGACGAAGAAATCGCGCCCCTGTTCGACAGAAAACTGGTCCGCTGGATCACCTCGAACAAGAGTTCGCTGTTCGGCCTTGGCATTCCGCCGCAGCAGTATGACGAGCTGGCCGGCATGGCGACCGGCGGCGGCGATAACGGCTCAATCGCGACCGTGCTGCGGGAGCGTCTCGAAAAGCTCGCCTGTCATTTTCCTCTGAAGGACAATTATTTCGCCTGGCAGGCGTTTGTCCGCCGCTATCCCGCCGCCCACGAAGGCACGCTGCCCACCTATCTCAAGGCAGGCAACTACAAGGCGATCCGGGCCGCCACAGACCGGGTCGCGGTTCACCATGAGAGTTTCACCGCTCTCCTCAAGCGCAAGACGGCGGGCTCCGTCGATCGCTACGTCTTGCTGGACGCGCAGGACTGGATGAACGACCAGCAGATCAACGACCTCTGGTCGGAGATCGACCGGACGGCCGCTGTCGGCGCAAGGGTGATCTTCCGGACGGCCGCCGAGCGCAGTGTCATCGAAGGGCGCCTCTCGCCCTCGCTTGCCGCGCGCTGGACCTATCTCGACGAGCGCTCGCAGGCCCTCAACCTGCAGGACCGCTCCGCCATCTACGGCGGCTTCCATGTCTACGCAAAGGCCGACTGATGGCAGAGACCGACGCAGGCAACCTCGGACCGGCCAATCGTGAAGAGATCGGCCATGCCGGCAGGATGGACCGGATGTACCGCTACCAGCGGCATATCTACGACCTCACCCGCAAATACTATCTCCTGGGACGCGATGGCACGATCGCAGGCCTTGCCCCGCCAGTCGGAGGAAGCGTGCTGGAAGTCGGCTGCGGAACCGGCCGCAACCTTCTCCTCGCCCACAAGCTTTTCCCGAACGCGAAACTTTACGGCCTCGATATCTCCGCGCAGATGCTCCAGACGGCAGACGCGAATTTCCGCGGCACGGAAATAAAGCCTATTCTGAAGGTCGCAGATGCCACGACATTCACGGCGGAGGAGTTCGGCGTCAACGGTTTCGACCGGATCCTCATTTCCTATGCCCTGTCGATGATCCCAGACTGGGAGAAGGCGATCGACGCCGCCCTTGCGGCGCTTTCGCCTCAAGGGTCGCTGCATATCGTCGACTTCGGACAGCAGGAAAATCTGCCGAACATCATGGGGTCTGCGCTCAAGTCCTGGCTCGCCCGCTTTCATGTGACCCCGCGCGCCACCCTCGAACAGGCGCTGGAAAAGCGTCTCGCAACGGCAAAGGCCGACATGATGTTCGAGGTGATCGGCCGCGGCTATGCCTGGCGGGCGATCATTCGCCGCCGGGGATAATCACTAAGCGTATTCCAGATCTTGCTTTCTAACTGAATTTTTACGAGCTTATGGTAAACGGGACGCTACGCCTCCCTTTTGCCCACTCGATCGCGGACAAGGCTCTTTGTCTCTGCCCTAACACGGAACCTTCATGCCCCGGCTTCCAACCGTTCTTTCTGCTGCCGTCCTGTCTGCCGCGCTTCTGATGTCCGGTTGTACGTCCACGAGCTACGATCTGGTCGATACTGGCTCTGTCCGGCAGATGAAGTTCAAGGACACGGATCCGCAGGATTTCGGCGCCAACCATCCGGGCCGCCACGAGGTTCACGGCATCGACCTGTCGAAATGGAACGGCACCGACATCGACTGGCAGACGGTGAAGAAATCCGGCGTCGCCTTCGTCTTCATCAAGGGCACCGAAGGCAAGGACCGCATCGATTCCGCCTTCGCCACCCATTGGCGCAACGCCGCCAATGCCGGCATTCCGCACGCGGCCTATCACTTCTACTACTTCTGCTCGACACCGGAGGATCAGGCAGACTGGTTCATCGCCAACGTGCCGAAGGAAGCAAACATGCTGCCGCCGGTGCTGGATATGGAGTGGAACCACGCCTCACCGACCTGCAAGCTGAAGCCGGATCCGCAGACGGTGCGGGCCAGCATGAAACGCTTCATGGACCGGGTCGAGGCCCATTACGGCAAGCGCCCGATCATCTACACGTCGGTCGATTTCCACCGCGACAACCTCGTCGGCGCCTTCCCCAACTATCATTTCTGGGTCCGCTCGGTCGCCGCCCACCCGACCAAGATCTATACGGACCGCAAGTGGGCGTTCTGGCAATATACGGCAACCGGCGTTGTCCCGGGCGTCAAGGGCGCCACGGATATCAATGTCTTTGCCGGAAATGCCAAAGCCTGGAAGACATTCGTCGCGTCGACCAACTGATCTGAGAACCCGCACAAGCTCTCTGGCATTGTATCTGACGTTACGCTAAAACCGGCGCGACCTGAGGGTCTGCGCCCATGTCCAGCAGTGACCATGTAGCGCGGACGCAATCGATTTTAGGAAACCGCTGATGTCTTCGACACTTGTCCGCCGCGCAGCTTTGGCTTGCGCTCTCGCCGCCTGCCTCTCTTCCACGGCCCTTGCCCAGACAGCCGCGCAGCCAACTGCGCCGCCTATCCCGGCAGCACCTTGCGGTGGCGATCTTGCAACCTTCCTCGAAGGCGTCAAGGCTGACGCGATCAAGGCCGGCGCAACCGCTGCCGCCGCGGATCAGGCATTTGCAGGCGCCGAGATCGACCAGAAGGTTCTGTCACGCGACCGCGCGCAGGGCGTCTTCCGCCAGACTTTCCTCGAATTCTCGCAGCGCACCGTCAGCCAGGGCCGCCTCGATATCGGTCGTCAGAAGATGAAGCAGCTATCTGATGTCTTCGGCCGCGCCCAGACCGAATTCGGTGTTGCGCCTGGCGTCATCACCGCATTCTGGGCCATGGAAACCGATTTCGGGGCCGTTCAGGGCGATTTCAACACCCGCAACGCGCTTGTCACGCTGTCGCATGATTGCCGCCGTCCGGGCCTGTTCCGGCCGCAGCTGATCGCGCTGATCGAAATGGTCCAGCACGGCGATCTCGACCCGGCCACCAACACCGGCGCCTGGGCCGGCGAAATCGGCCAGGTGCAGATGCTGCCGGAAGACATCATCGCCCACGGCGTCGATGGCGACAACAGCGGCCACATCAACGTCAAGACGAGCGGTCCCGACGCCATCCTGACGGCGGCCAAATTCATTCAGAGCATGGGCTTCACGCCCGGCCAGCCCTGGATCCAGGAAGTGACGTTGCCGGAAAGCCTGCCCTTCGAAAAGAGCGGCCTCGGCAACGAGATCCCCGCCAGCGAATGGTTTTCTTATGGCGTCACGCCGCGCGACGGCGTCACGTCCTTCGGCAACCTACCGGCAGCGCTTGTTCTGCCGCAGGGCCGCAAGGGACCTGCGTTCCTGACCTATCCGAACTTCGGTATCTACCTGCAGTGGAACCAGTCGTTCATCTACACGACGTCTGCCGCCTATTTCGCCACCCGCCTCTCCGGCGCCCCGCCTTACCTGAAGGGCAACCCGGAACCGGGTCTCGACGATACGGGCATGAAGGCACTGCAGACCAAGCTTCAGGCGCATGGCTATGACGTCGGCAAGATCGATGGCATTCTGGGCTCCGGCACGCGCGTTGCCGTCCAGAAGGAACAGGCACGCCTCGGCATGCCGGCCGACGGCTGGCCGACCCAGGCTTTGCTGTCCGCGCTCTGATCAGCGGGCCTTGCATCACATGACATGAAACGGGTGGCGGGCTGACCGCCGCCCGTTTTATCTTCGAGCAGCATCAATAAAGGCATTCCATGTCATCCGCCGCAGCCAGACTGACCCCCGTCGCCTGGGCATTGCTGTTCGTGCTCGGCCTTCTCTGGGGCGGCTCGTTCTTCTTCGCCCGCATCGCCGTCCAGGAAGTACCGCCGTTCACGCTGGTGTTTCTGCGCCTCGGTCTTGCGGCGCTCGCTCTCCACATCTACCTGCACGGCCGCAACGGAACCTACTCCATCCTTGCCACCCACTGGCGCGCCTTTGTCGCAATGGGCTTCCTCAACAACGCTCTGCCGCACACGCTGATCTTCTTCGGCCAGACGGAGATCGGCGCAGGCCTTGCCTCGATCCTCAACGCGACGACGCCGATCTGGACCGTCATCATCGCCAACCAGTGGACGTCGGACGAAAAGCTGACCGGGGCAAAGCTCGCAGGATGCGCTGCAGGCCTTGTCGGCACCTGCATCCTGATCGGCCCGAGCACGATTACAGATACGGCAGCACCGCTCTGGGCGCTGCTCCTGCCGATCGGCGCCGCGATCTCCTATGGTATCGCCGGCACCTACGGAAAACGCTTCCGCGGCATACCGGCCCCGGTGACGGCCACGGGACAGCTCACGGCGTCGAGCCTGATGATACTGCCGGTCTCGCTGGTTGCGGACCAACCCTGGACGCTTGCTGCACCGTCTCCTCACGTCGTCATGGCTATCGTAGCGTTGGCGTTACTCTCGACCGCGCTCGCCTACCTGATCTTCTTCAGGGTCCTGGCACTGGCCGGCGCAACCAACGCTTCCCTCGTCACGCTGCTCATCCCTCCGAGC
>Ga0213835_101969_pt1 | contig 10671 bp, 7 predicted proteins | sample SWPATP01_FD_160576 | JGI IMG/M metagenome (GOLD analysis project Ga0213835, IMG submission 160576) | Coastal seawater microbial communities from Marineland, Florida, United States - SWPA TP0 #1 | ecosystem: Environmental > Aquatic > Marine > Coastal | place: USA: Florida | collected 2016-08-05
ATGGGCGCAAGAATGGTTTTGGCACTTCACATAAGTACCCTTATAACTCTAATCGACCATAAACCATTTTGCACACTTAAATACCTGCAAAATGGAACTTAGGTTCTCGGAGCGGGCTCAAAATTCAGAATTCAGAATGATGGCATCGTTGTGGATAAGGTATTTGTGGTAGAAACCACTCGTCAATATTCAATATTCAATAGTCAATTTTCAATATTCAATCCCAAACCCCTCCCTTTGCCCTTGCACTTGCAATCTCTTATATTCGATGATTAATCAAAATCTGAGGTCAAATTTTATATCATGATTTTTAGGCTAATTATTCTGTTTTTATGTGTTCAGCCGTTGTGGGCGTTTACCCCTGTTGATGCTGATACGCCCGTTCGTGTTACGGATATCCTTGAATTGAAGCAGCTGGGCTCGGTCTCGCTTTCTGCGGATGGACGATTCGTCGTGTATGCGGTTCAATCGGTTGCTGGTGAGGGAAATAAAATTTCCTATAACACACAATTATGGTTGGTTCCTGCCGATGGTAGCGCCGTTCCGCGACAGCTTACCTTTGGCGAGCATAGCGCTTCGAATCCGGCGTGGCATCCCTCCGGAAATAAAATTGCCTTTTCAAGGGCTGTAGATGGTAAATCTCAAATCTTTGTCCTTCCCTTAACCGGTGGCGAGGCCATTCAATATACATTCGAGAAGCATGGAGCTTCGAGTCCACGATGGTCACCCGATGGCCGACATCTGCTCTACTCCGTCACTTGGCAACACCTCTATTTGCTTGCCAAAGAACATCTGAGTGATGGACCCGCATGGCCACAGGAAAAGCCAATGCGTCGTCCGTTTGATATTGACGCATCCACAGAACCAAATCCTGATGGAAGCATCGCGGAAATTCGTGCTTGGCTCGATCAGAATGAGCGGGAACAATCCCCTAAAATCCTCAATCGGCTGAATTTTCAGGGGGAATTCCACCTGCTTCCACAACGCAGTTACACGCATTGGTATGTGATGCCTGATGAAGCCGGCGCCGATGCTCGTGCCTTAACCGATGGATTTTTCTCGTTTTCGAACGCGTCATGGATGCCCGATAGCCGTACTGTTTTGCTCGAAGGTAATACACAAACCGACATCCATCCTGATAGAGTGCGCGACTCAGGGATTTATCGTGTAACCATTTCGGGTGGTGCGCCGGAGCGGTTTATTTTTAAGGAAGGATTTTCTTTTGGAAGTCCGGTGCCATCCCCCGACGCTCGGCATATTGCATTTCGCTATTTTGATAATGAGGAACGGGGATATTTCCAGACCAAAATCGGACTTTTGGAGGTTGCAACGGGAACCATGCGTGTGTTTGGAGAAGCGTTAGACCGTGCCCTCGGAAACGTGCAGTGGTCGCCGGATAGCCGGTTTGTCTATGCCGTAGCTCCCGCTGATGGCGGTTTTCCACTGTATCGTTTTCGTGTATCCACCGGAAATATGGAGCGTCTAAGCTCTTTCGAAACCGGAATCCGGGATTATGCCGTGCATGCAAACACCATCGTTTATGTGCAAACATCCATCGAAAATCCGTTTGAATTATACACCGCCGATGCTTCTCTGAATCGGGCGCGACGCATTAGCACTCATAACCACGGGTGGATTTCTCAGCGTCAACTTTCAAAACCGGTGATGCATACCGTGACTACCGAAGATGGGGTAGAGGTTCAATATTGGGTGATGAAGCCACACGGCTACACAGAGGGCATGAAATTCCCGACGGTGCTGCAAATTCATGGAGGGCCAAGTGCTATGTGGGGACCCGGAGAGGCGAGTATGTGGCATGAATTTCAACTCTTTACGTCGCATGGATTTGGGGTTGTCTATTCCAATCCGAGAGGATCGGGGGGGTATGGATACGACTTCCAGAAAGCCAATCATCAGGATTGGGGATTTGGTCCGATGTTGGATGTGCTTACGGCCCTTGAAGATGCCTCCGCGCGCTATGCATGGATTGATCAGGAGCGGTTAACGGTAACCGGTGGTTCTTACGGGGGATATTTAGTCGCTTTTATAATCGGGAATGATCATCGGTTTGTGGCCGCCGCAGCGCAGCGAGGCGTGTATGAATTGGAAACCTTTCTTGGGGAAGGAAATGCATGGGCGCTGATTCCGGATCGGTTCGGAGGGTTTCCGTGGGAAGAGGGTATGGCAGAACTACTGCGCAGGGAATCGCCGCAAACGTATGCGCACTTGATTACCACACCATTGTTAATAAAGCACGGCGATAATGACCTCAGAACCGGGGTAAGCCAAAGTGAAATGCTTTACCGAACGCTCAAAATTCTTGAAAGAGATGTAGAATTTATTCGCTACCCCAACGCCGGACATGATTTATCGAGAACGGGAAATCCGTGGCATCGGATGGATCGCTTATTAAGGATGATTGAATTTATGCGGCGTTACACCGATTTAAACTAATATGATGTTACCCAAAGGTTAATTTTTCATAAGCGCTTCTTTATAATTAAAAAAAGCGCTTTTTCGATTTTGAAGCTATAAATCTGATTATTTCATCTTTCCGAAAAATCAACTACCTTAACACATTCAACCAATTAGCTGAATTGTTCAATTAACCGTATGAATCAGAACTGTGTTAACCGTGTTGCAACTATCTTCATGAGAGAAAAGCGCTGCTTCTGTTTACCGTTTTGAGCAATAATTAACCAAATAAAAGATATTATGAAACAGAAATACAATTTTAAGAGATGGATCTCAACGCTTATTGCCCTTTTTGTGGCTATAGGGTTTAGTATGGATGCGCAAGCGCAGATAGCTGCCTGGGATTTTACAGGTGCATCTAGTGTTGCAACATGGGAAGCAACTACATTTAATACTAATATTTCCTCATCTAACCTTGTTACCCGTGGTCCTGGTGCTGCTGCAAGTGCAGGTGGCAATTCCTTTAGAACTACAGGTTTTCAAAATGATGGGATTGCAGTTACTAATACAGATTATTTTCAAGTAACCTTAAGCCCTGCCGCAGGATACACTTTATCTTTATCTACAATTGATGTAAGAGTAACTGGTACAACTACATTTGCAAATGCGCCCGGTGTATCTCAGCAATTTGCTTTTAGTACAAATGGAACTACATTTACGTTAATTGGTTCACCTTTTGTAACGATTGGAACAAATCAAACTGCATCAGTTGACGTAAGTGAAATTGCCGCTTTGCAAGATGTTGAAGAAGGAACAACTATTTATTTAAGATACTATGCAAGTGGTCAAACAACCACAGGAGGTTGGGGATTCTTCTCAAATACCGCCGGAAATAATGGTTTAGCTATTAGCGGATCAGTTGATTTGGCTACTGCAGATCCTGTTTTATCAGCTGTGCCTGCCACAATTAGTGGGTTAGAATATTTAGAAGGATTCGGACCATCTGCATCATCTTCATTTAACCTAACCGGTGCAAATCTGGATAACACAGACGTTATCATCTCCGCGCCAGCAAACTTTGAAGTATCTTTAGATGATGTTAGTTTTGGTGCATCCAGAACGTTACCAGCGTACAATGGAGCTGCAACAACTGTTCATGTACGTTTAGTTGAAGGTCTTGATGCCGGCGACTATTCAGGCACTATAGAAATTACAGGTGGCGGTACCGTTGGAAGTACAGATGTTGCCGTTTCCGGCGAAGTAACAGAGCCTGCTCCACCGCTTGCATTGCCATATTACAATGGATTGAGAATTCAAGATGATTTTGATCAAGCCGTTGATGATGGTTTCACTTTCAGCAATGCAGTTTTTGCATCTGCTGCGGGTGGACGTGTTGATATCAGCAGTGGTGGGTACATCGAAACACCTGCACTTAATCTGAGTCTTTTTGATAAAATTGGTATTTATTTTGACCTTAGAAATTTTGGTTCTGGTAGTGGTCGTGAGTTAACTGTAAGAGTTGCTGAGGCACCGGGCGGAACATTTACTGATGTGAAAACAATTGCAATTAACTCAACTTCTGAGGTTACCTATTTCACCTTATTTGATGTAGTTGGTGCTATTGATAGTGAAAACGCTGTAATTCGTTTCGAAATGACAGGTGGAACAGGTGGAATAAGATTCAGAGAGTTAACAATAACAGGTGATATTCATACAACTACAATAGGTGGTTTAGCTGGTTGGAGAGCTCTATCACTACCTGTTGGTAACATTCCAATAACTGTATTGGCTTCTCAGAATCAAGTTCAAGGGATTACCGGTATCGATACATTCTATGGTACAAGTAACTTCAATGATGCTGATTCAAATGTAGTGATTTGGGCTAATACCGATGAAGATCAATTCAGAGCTCCGGCTTCTTCAAGTACCAGAATTCAAAGTGGACAGGGATTTGGTTGGTATTTCTTTAATAATAATGACACTCCATTTAGTCAGACATTGCCTTTTGACTTAAGTGTTGCAGGTGCTTCTCCAACTGATGACATAACAAGAACGTTAAGCACAGAAAACGATTTCACCTTCCTTGGTAATCCGTATGACTTTACATTATCACCTTCACAAGTTACAGGTGCAAACGATGGAACTATAGCAGCAGCATTTTTCTTCTATGATCCTACTACTAATAACTTTGTGGGTGATGTAGCCAGCGTTGACCCATTCACCGGTTTCTTTGTTGAAAAACTTACAGATGGTGATGTAACCATTCTGTTTGAAGATCCTATTGTTTTATCTGAGCCGCAGTTTGCAGAAGTACGTTTCAATTTGGTGGGAATGGATGGTGACCTGGAAGTCATTGACAACGCAACCCGCTTGCTTTTCCACGAGAATGCGACGTTTGAGTTCGACCGTTACGACCTCAGCAAGCTTCGTTCATTGCATTATCAATTTGCAAACATTTCATTCATTGGCGAGAAATTTGGTAACCCGGTCAACAAAATGATCGATTCTTACCCACTTGCTCTAGATGATGCTATTGAAGTGATGATGTCACTCGATGTGGTTAACTTCTCCGGTGAATTCACTCTCAGCGCTGACATGGTTGACGTTCCGGAAGGATGGACCATCACCCTTACCGATAACCTAACCGGTGAAACCGTGAACTTGCGTAATCAGGTCTATACCTTCTCCCACGAAGGCGAAGCCTCTACCGCTTCTGCACTTGATTTCTCTCAGGTTGGTGCATTGCAAACTAACGACCCTGAAGGACGCTTCACTGTAGTTGTGAATCCGGTAACAACCTCGGCTCCGGTTAACAACGAACTCCCAACGGTTTTTGCTCTCAACCAAAACTATCCGAATCCATTCAACCCAACCACGCAAATCAGCTACGATTTACCTGAAACCGCGGAAGTACGTTTGGATGTATTCAATATTCAAGGGCAAAGAGTAGCAACATTAGTAAATACTACACAAAATGCCGGCACACATCGCATAAACTTTGATGGTGCGAATTTGTCAAGCGGTGTGTATATTTATCGTTTAACAGCAGGTGCAAACGTGCTGACAAAGAAAATGACGCTGATTAAGTAGCAAACAGTTTCGGTCGGGCTTCAACACCCGACCACTCCTTTTATTGAGAGGGATGGGCGTACAAAAGCGCATTTCGGCTACCCGGACCACTAAAGTGGATCCGGGTTTTTTTTGAGAATATGCGGCGGGAGTTACAGGGCGTTGTAGTCTGTAAGTTATTACTAAATAATAGATTATAGTAACATTAAGCCTTGGTGGCCGAGGCTCAGTGATTTGATAATGAATCGTATTCTATTTTGGTATAGCCGAAGTCCTGCTTAAACAATCTCGAAACCCATTGAAGCTTCATCAGCATTAGTTCGACTTTATAGCGGAATGGCGGGTTTATCCTTTGTGAAATAAAAAAACGACAATCCGATCGATCTGCTCCAACCCACCTGTACTATGATGAGTTGGGTTATGGTTGTTGTTACAAACAGTTCAACAGTTCAACAAATACACAGTTGAACGATTAAACAATCTACCCATCAAAAAACTACATCCCAAATCGACGCATTATCCATTATTCAAAAATCAATCCCACATCACTTCCCTTTTCCTTTCATCATGGAGAAAAATTGTTTAAGCATAGGGCGGGGAGCTGCTTGGGTGATGAAGTTGAACTGTCCGGCCTTCAAACGTTCGCCTCCATCAATGGTTACGCATTCACCGGTGATGTACGCAGAGAGGTCTGATACGAGAAAGACGGCTAAATTCGCAAGCTCCTCGTGCTTACCGTAGCGTCCGGCCGGTATTTGCTTTCTGTAGGCTTCTTCCATTTTGGGGTCAGGCATAAGGCGACTCCAGGCTCCCTCAGTTGGAAATGGTCCGGGAGCGATGCTGTTTACGCGAATTCCATACGTTGCCCATTCATAAGCGAGCGTGTTTGTCATGGCATAAACTCCAGCTTTTGCACATGCCGATGGCAAAACAAACGATGAACCCGTTTCGGTGTAGGTCGTAACAATATTCAGAATGGAGCCTTCACGTTTTTGATCAATCAAAAGTTTTCCGAATTGTTGGGTGCAGTTGAACGTGCCATTTAAGACAATATCAACCACCGATCGAAATGCATTTGGGGATAAATCTTCCGATGCAGAAAGAAAATTTCCGGCTGCATTGTTTACGAGAACATTCAGATTTCCGAGATCAGCTTCAACTTGTTGAATCATTGAACCAACGGCATCGTAATCACGGACATCAACGGAGTACCATTGCACCTGTTCGCAACCGGCTTCACGAATTTGCTTGGCGGCATTTTCGAGTTTAGCCTCTGTTCTTCCACAAATAGCCACCTTTGCACCTATTGCGCCAAAAGCGGTCGCCATAGCGAGTCCTAACCCGCTTCCGCCACCTGTTACCAAAACTGTTTTGCCACTGAGTGTTTCTTTAGTAAACATCGATTAATCCTCTCTGTAAATAGATTCTATGATTGAAATGAATTTTTCGCGAATAACTTTCCGCTTTGTTTTCATGGTTGGAGTCAACTCACCGGTTTCAATGCTGAAAAGAGCATCAAGTAAGGCAAATTTTTTGATTTGTTCCCACACAGGTAGAGGCTCATTGAGTCTGTCCACTTCTTTTTGGATGAGTTCTTCAACTTTAGCCGGGAAATCATCACTGTCTTTAGTGCCTTTGTAACCACCTTCTGCCAGCTTATTCAGTACCGCATCTACATTAGGTACAATGAGTGCAGAACAGAATTTACGTGTTGCTCCAAGTACAACAATTTGCTCGATATATGGGCTATTCAGGAAGGTATTCTCCACATGCTGAGGAGCCACATACTTGCCGGTAGAAAGTTTAAAAATGTCTTTCTTACGATCTGTAATGAATAAAAAACCATCCCCGTCTAAATGTCCAACATCACCGGTATGGAACCATCCATCTTCGGTTAAAACTTCTGTTGTAGCCTCAGGATTCTTGTAATATCCTACCATAATATTCGGCCCTTTTGCTAAAATTTCTCCATCCTCTGCTATTTTCAGTTCCACGCATTCAAGTTTGCGCCCTGACGATCCCGCTTTAATTGCTCCTCTTGTGGTTACTGTTAGTACCGGGGAGGTCTCTGTGAGGCCATATCCCTGATGACAGCTTAATCCTAATGCCGTAAAGAAATTCATTAAATGCGGTGCCAATGCCGCACCTCCACTGATCATTCCAAGCAGATTTCCCCCTAAACCTTCACGAATTTTACTAAATACGAGTTTATCTGCCATTTTGAGCTTCGTTGCCTGAAATCCGGTTGGAGGATTATCAATCGAATACGCATCTGCCTGTGCTAATGCCCATGAGCCAATTTTTTTCTTAAGACCGGATTCTTTGCCAATTTTATCGCGCAATCCGGAGTAGATTTTTTCTAACAGTCGGGGCACCGTTGCGAAGAAAATCGGCTTTACATGCTGTAGATCCTCTTTAATTTCCTCCACTTTTTCAATGTAATAGACCGGATAACCGATATTGAAATACATATAACCCAACATTCGCTCAAAAATATGAGAAAGCGGCAAGTACGACATCAGCTTGCCTCCTCTGTTCGCTTCAATATCAAATGGAATTCGACTTACCGAATATTGAACATTTGAAGAAATGTTGTTATGGGTAAGCATTACGCCTTTGGGCATTCCGGTTGTGCCAGAGGTGTATATAAACGAAGCAAGATCATCGGGTTGAACAGCATTTTTGAGCGTGTCAAATAACTCAGGCTCTTTCTCAAAAAGCGCTTTCCCACGTTCAAGAAGAGAATCCATGGTAAGGTCATCTTTGTGGGATGTTTTTACCAACGCAACCGGCTTAACGTGTTTCACCTCTTTGGCATACGGACGGAAGGCATCTGCTAATTTATCCGTTGAATAGAGATATAACTTGGCCTCAGAATTTTCTAAGATATATTTAATCTGATCGCCTGGCTGTGTGGTATAAATAGGAACATTAATGGCACCTAAAGATAAAATAGCCTGATCAGAAATAATCCATTCAATGCCATTTTCAGAGTGTAAAGCCACCTTATCTCCTTTTCGAATTCCGGCATCATACAACCCTAAGGCCATATATTTGACTTTATCTCTGAAGACTTGAGAGGTAATCTCAGTCCATTTTCCGTCGCGTTTTGAGGCAATAAAAACCCCTGTTTTATTCTTATCGAACCCCTGCTCAACAAGAGTTGGTATGGTTAATGGCTTTATGTTCATGGCTTCAAAAAAAGTTAAATTCGAAGTAAACGTTTTGCAGAAATTGTTAATTTACCGGTATATAGCATATTGCTGTTTCAGAATGTCTGCTTGTCGGTAATATCAATCATTTGATTATTGTTTCAAAATCTGTTTTTATGTTTATTGAAAAAGAAATTGAGCCTGTTGTTAAAAGTATGTTTGATTCCGGAGTGAAGTCTTTGGATGATACTCTGGGTTTTGAATATACTTATATAAGCAGGCATCGGTTGGAAGCACTTATGCCGGTTGATTCGCGTACTATGCAACCGTTTGGCTTGCTTCACGGCGGGGCGTCTGTAGCTCTAGGGGAGTCGTTATGCTCGTTTGGTGCGTGGCTGAATATTGATTTTCAGAAACAAGCCGCGGTGGGAATTGAGATTAATGCAAATCACATCCGAAGTGCGCGTAATGGGAAGGTAAGGGGCGTTGCCGAGCCAATCTACAAAGGCGCCTCTACACAGTTATGGAAATTTGAACTTTTCTCCGATAACGGAAAGCTACTTTGTACCGGACGTTGTACACTCGCTATCGTTAATAAAAAGACGTGATTCGAGATTTTCAGACTTATTTAAATTCTTTCCAAATTGCTTAATATGTGATTGAAAACGTTTTTTTTTGCGTTATTTGAGTTAGATTTACTCCATTATTTTACTTCCAACTTAAATATTAGATTATCATGAAAAACGAATCATTGGACAGAAAAGATTTCTTTAAGAAAGTTTCTTTGTTTGGTATCAGTGCTATTGGCGCATCTACCTTGTTGAAAGCGTGTGGTGGCGGCGGATCTGAAGAAACTGCACCGGCAGTTCAAGCTCCTGCTGATCCATGTGCCGACCTTACCGGCCTCAGCGATACCGACAAGCAAATGAGAGCTAATCTCCAGTATGTTGCTGAAACCCCAAACCCAGAGCAACGTTGCGATAACTGTGCTTTGTGGATTGATCCACCGGCTGGCTCTCCTTGCGGTGGTTGTACCATTATGGCTGGTCCATTCCATCCTGCAGGATGGTGTACTGCTTGGGCTGCCAAAGCTTAATTTTATGACATTTTGCCCCAGTTATGTTTTTTATTGGGGATGTTTATCGGGCCGAAGAGATTTCTCTTCGGCTTTTTTTATGACTCAGATTCTTCCTTTGGCAAAAACTTCAGGGATGATGAGTTCATGCAATACCTGAGTCCGGTTGGCTTCGGGCCGTCGTTAAACACATGGCCTAAGTGCGATTCGCATCGCGCACAGACAACCTCAACACGGCTCATTAGCCATGAGTTGTCTATTTTAGTGGATACGCTCACTTTTGAGAGAGGCTCCCAGAAACTCGGCCATCCTGAACCTGATTCATATTTCGTTTCGGAGGTATATAAGGGATGTCCGCAACCTCGACAGTAGTAAACACCTTCTCTTTTCTCCCCATTGTATTCATTCGCCCAAGCCCTATCTGTACCATGCTTACGCAGAACGCGATATTCATCATCCGTTAACTGAGCTCTCCAGGCTTCATCAGATTGTGAAAAAGGATCAATTTCTTTTTTATCTGCCAATCTCTTGAATTCCTCAAGCTCGGTTGGACTTAATGGTTTTACTACTTTAGTCATTTTGTATGTTTTTGGATGGATATAGGTAAGAAAACAATCAAAAACTCGAAAAAGTGCCACGGTTGAGATTTTTGGTTTATCGTTTGATTGTTTACCATCCCAAACTAAAGTCCAACTTCTCATGCTGAGATTTTAATATCTGCGCTAACGCGTAATACATTTGAGGGGTATGACAGACTCGGAACTCGTTAGTAGGTCATCCCGGAAAAGCTGTTTCGAGTTGCGGGGTTAATGTTGCGAGTTGTAAGTTTTCGCGTAAATTGTTGTTTATATTTATTATAAAATCTCATAATCTACTCGTCACCCTCCCGAAGTGTCGGGACAGGTCGAGCGGAATGCCGGGGTCGTGATGCGCTAAGGGCAACCAAGTTAATCCGGCATG
>Ga0213835_101970_pt1 | contig 10664 bp, 10 predicted proteins | sample SWPATP01_FD_160576 | JGI IMG/M metagenome (GOLD analysis project Ga0213835, IMG submission 160576) | Coastal seawater microbial communities from Marineland, Florida, United States - SWPA TP0 #1 | ecosystem: Environmental > Aquatic > Marine > Coastal | place: USA: Florida | collected 2016-08-05
CCGCCGATGTCTACCGGCGTGGCGAAGATGCCCGGATCCAGCTCCCACCACCCGCTGACGAACGCCCAGAACACCGCGGCAATCAGCATCGTCCAGAACGAGACGGCCAGCGGCGAGGTCGTGGCGACCTGACGCTCGCCCACCAGGAAGTAGGTGGCGAGGCACACCGCTGCCCCGAGCGCGAGCAGAACGCCGACGACGTTCAGCGTGCTCGCCCAGATCTGCGCCACGACAGCGAGCCCCACCAGTACGAAGCCAATGGCGACCCACAGTCGAGCCTTGACGGGTTCGCGGAAGATGAAGAACGCCACCAGGGCGACGAAGAGCACGGCGAGGTACTCGAGCAGCAGAGCGATCCCGACCGGCAGTAACTGCACGGCTGCCGCGTAGGTCGCCTGCAGCAGCGCGACCCCCACGACGCCTAAGACGATGAGCACGGGCCACTGCCGCCGGGGCACGCGAAAGGCGCGACGCTCGATGACGAACAGCACGGCACCGGCGATCAGCGCCGTGCCGATGAGTCGAAACTGCGTGACCTGCGCCGGGCTGAGGCCGGCCTCCATCGTGAGTTTTGTGACGCTACCGTTCGCCCCGAACAGCACGGCGGCGATCAGGGCGTAGACGTATCCCACCTAGCGCCGGGACCCGGTGCCGTGAACCGCGTGCGGCTCGATTTGGGCGAGAGTCTCGTCGTCGAGCGGCGGGCCGTCGAGCGCATCCAGATTGTCGTCGAGTTGCGCGACGCTGGAGGCGCCGATCAGCGCGCTCGTGACCTGCTCGTGGCGCAGCACCCACTGCAGGGAGATCTGCGCGAGGCTCTGCCCCCGGTCGGTGGCGATGGCGTCGAGGGCGCGGGCGCGCTCGAGGTACACGTCGTCGATGTGCTCGGGGGTGATCCAGCGGCCCTCCGCAGCGCGCGAGCCCTCGGGAACGCCCTTCAGATAGCGGTTCGTCAAGAGCCCCTGCGCGAGGGGCGAGAACACGATCGAGCCCATGCCGGTGTCGCTGAGCGCGTCAAGGAGGCCGTCTTCGACCCAGCGGTCGAACATGTTGTATCGAGGCTGGTGAATAACGAGCCGAAGCCCGAGGTCGAGTGCGACGTCGTACGCCTCGCGCGTCTGCTCGGCTGAGTAGTTCGAGATGCCGGCGTAAAGCGCCTTGCCGTTCTGCACGGCGCTCGCCAGCGCCCCCATCGTCTCCTCGACGGGCGTGTCGGGGTCGGGGCGGTGCGAGTAGAAGATGTCGACATAGTCGAGCTGCATGCGCTGAAGACTCTGGTCGAGCGACGACAGCATGTACTTGCGCGAACCCCACTCGCCATACGGGCCCTCCCACATGTAGTAGCCCGCCTTGGTCGAGATGATCAGCTCGTCGCGATGCGCGGCGAGATCCTCGCGCAGGATGCGGCCGAAGTTGATCTCGGCGCTGCCGGCGGGCGGCCCGTAGTTGTTCGCCAGATCGATGTGCGTGACGCCCCGGTCGAAGGCGCGTCGGATGATCGCCCGTTGCGTCTCGATCGCCCGGTCGTCGCCGAAGTTGTTCCAGAGGCCGAGCGAGACGCGGGGAAGCTTCAGGCCACTCGTCCCGCACCGGGCGTAGTCGAGTTTGCTGTAGCGGTCAGGGGCGGCAACGTAGCTCATGGCGTCACTCTAGCTTTGCCTGCGTACCATGAGCGCATGCGTACCTTTCACCTCGCTGGCGGCTGCTTCTGGTGCCTCGATGCGGTCTACCGCGTGCTCGACGGAGTCGACGATGTCATCTCTGGATACACCGGTGGCAGCCTGCCGAATCCGAGCTACGAGCAGATCTGCACCGGCACGACCGGCCACGCCGAAGCGGTGAAGGTCGTCTTCGATCCGGAGGTCATTCCCGCCGACGTGATCCTTGACGTGTTCTTCACGTTGCACGACCCGCGGCAGCTGAATCGCCAGGGCGCCGACATCGGAACGCAGTATCGTTCGGCCATGTTCTATGCCGACGACGAAGAGCGCGCCCTGTTCGAGTCGGCCATCGCGCGCGCCGACGAGACCTGGGGTGGGGGAATCGTGACCGAGCTGTCGCCGCTCGGCTACTGGTACGACGCTGAGGAGTACCACCAAGACTTCTTCGCGAAGAACCCCGGCCAGGGCTATTGCCTCGCCGTCGCCCTGCCGAAGGTCAACAAGGTGCGCCAGTCGTACGCGCCGTACCTTCGCAGCCGCTGAGGCCCCTTTCGGGTCGCCCGCCCGAGGAGTACCGTCGGTCGTGCACCGAGAGCGTCCCTTCGTGACGAGTAAGGAGCACTGATGACCGAGCACACTGTCTATGACCAAAGTTGGGTGGCGACCGGATCGGCCGGAACCGTCGGCTCGATCCTGCGCTACGGCGACGACTACTCGATCCGCCTGAGGGGTGACGAGTCGCTCCGCGGGCCGTACGGCTCGTTGGATGCGGCCAAGGGCGCCCTTACCGCGGCGCTCGGGCCCGGCGCCGACCGGCCCGAATTCCGCGAGCACTAGGGCACGCCACCGTCTCTCCTCCCCACGCGGGGCACGCGTCGCCTCGTCGACACATCGCGGCGGCGGCGCTCGCCGCGTGGCGACGCGCGCCCACACTGTGCGCGGACGCCGGGCGTTCCCGGCACGAACCGTCCGGCGTCCACTCACCCATCCTGAGGAGGACACCATGACCGACACCATCACCGTGACCGGGCTCGTCGCCACCGAGCCACGCCACATCACGACCGCGAACGGGCTCACCATTACCTCGTTCCGTCTCGCCTCGAATCAGCGACGCTTCGGCCGCGGCCAGAACGCGTGGATCGACGGCGACACCAACTGGTACACCGTCACCGCGTTCCGCCAACTCGGGATGCACGTGGCATCGAGCGTCCGCAAAGGCGAGCGCGTCGTCGTCGCCGGCCGGGTCCGTCAGCGCGACTGGCAAAGCGACACCAACAAGGGCACCACGATTGAGATCGACGCCGACACGGTCGGCCACGACCTCACCTTCGGGCGGTCCACCTTCACGCGCACGGTCAAGGCCGCGTCGGCTCCGAGCGACAGCCACTCGGCACCGGCCGAAGCGCAGCAGTCGAGCACTGAGGACGGTCCCACGCCCGAGGCTGCAGAGCCCAGCGACGCCGAGGCCGTCGCACCGTTCTAGCGCCAGCCGACGATCGCTCGTCCCGCGCTGACCCGAACAGTGCGGGGCGAGTCGGTGGCGACCCCCGCCACTGCGAGCGGAGTTAGCGCACGCGAATGTCGCCGCGCTGCCACATCCGTACCGCAGCAACCCGCGGGTTTGCCGCGTCGCTCGTGTCAATTCCGAGCGCGTCGAAGAGGCGGTGCAGCATCGTCTCGACCGCGCGCACCGACGTGCCACGATGATCGGCGAGAGCCTTCGTCGATGCGCCCTCGGCGAGCATCCGAAGAACCTCCGCTTGCGGGGCGGTCACCACGGGAACCCCCTCGTCGTCGACCGCCGGCGCGACCTCGGTGGTCGCGCCGCTGATGGCACGTTCCACGGCGCCGCGAAGCTCATCGATCGCGCCCAGCTTTGACTTCACGAGGTAGACAACCGAGTCGGGAATCAGCTGCGGGTTGGGCACGGCGAGTTCGGGGGAGCGGTGCGAGGTCAAGACAACGAGCCCGATCCACGGAAACTCGTGCGCGACCTTGGCCAAGAGATCAGCGCCGGTGCGCATCGTGCCGAAGTTGAGGTCAGAAATCAGGGCGTGAGGCTCACCGGTGGCGACATGATGAAACGCCTCTTCCACGGTCGTGGCCGTGGTGACTGAGTAGCCAGACGACTCCAGAGCGCCGGCCACGAGCGAGATCGTGAAGGCGTCGTCGTCGGCAACAACGACGCGCAAATGTCGGGCGTCGGGGGCGCTCATTCCGTCACCATACCGTCGATGTGATGCTCGAGCAGCGCATCTCGGACAGTCGTCAGCAGCATGCTGGTGGTGTATGGCTTCGGCAAGAAGCGCGAGACGCCCATGCCGACCGCGCGGGCCACGCCACCGTTCGAATTCAAGCCGCTCGCCGCGACCACCGGAATTTCGGGATGCGCCTCTTCCAGCTGCGCAGACAGCGCGGCGCCGTCCATGACGGGCATCATCATGTCGGTCAACACCAAGTCGATCGGCTCCTCGCAACGCTCGATCACTTCGAGTGCCTCGCGTCCGTTGGCGGCGCGCACCGTTCGATAGCCGTTGAGCTCAAGCGTCTGGCAGGTGATCTGCAGAATCGTTGACTCGTCGTCGACGACAAGGACGCGCTCGCCCTGCCCACGCGGTAGCAGCGCCTCAGGCCGTGTCGCTGAGCGTGGGTCGGTGCGCGGATGCGAGGCCACGGGTAGGCCGACGGTGAAGCGGGTGCCGCGCCCCAGCTCGCTGTACACCTGCATGAACCCGCCGTGGCTGCGCACGATCGCGAGCGACGTCGCGAGCCCCAGCCCGGTGCCCTTGCCGACATCCTTCGTCGTGAAGAACGGCTCGAACACTTTTTCGACGATCTCCCCGCTCATGCCGTGCCCCGAGTCCTCGACGTCGATCGCGACGTACCTGCCCGGCATGGCCAGATGGCTCACCGATGAGTAGGTGTCCTCGAGCACCAGCTCCGAGCTGCGGATGCGCAGCGTGCCGCCGTTCGGCATCGCGTCGCGAGCGTTGGTGACGAGGTTGACGAGAATCTGCAGCAGCTGGGTGGGGTCGCCGCTGGTGGCCGGTAGCCCGTCTTCCAGTGCCAGGTCGAGGTGCACGCTGCCCGGCAGCACGCTGCGGGCGTACGCGACGACGTCATCGACCAGGCGGGGCATGTCAACGGCGATGCGACGGCCTTCGACCCCGCGGGCAAACGACAGCACCTGCCGGATCATGTCGGCCCCGCGCTTGACGGCGCCCTCCATCGTGGTGAGAATCTCGCGACGCTGCGGGTCGGTTTCGTCGAGCTCAAGCAGTTGCACCGACATGAGGATCGGAGTCAGCACGTTGTTGAGATCGTGCGCGATTCCGCCGGCGAGTGTTCCGAGACTTTCCATACGCTGGGCCCGCAAACGCGCTTCCTGTGCTTTCTTCTCGGCCGTCACGTCGCTCACGACCGCGAAAACCGACTCCGGCGCGCCGCCGGCGTCGCGCAACAGCTGCCACCGGCACTCGGCGACGAGCGCGCGCCCAGAACGGGTTCGCTGATCGAGCTCGCCGCTCCAGTAGTCGTCGCGGATCGTGTCGGCAACGGCGTCGTCGAACAGCGCGGGGTCGTCGTACAGCAGGTCTCGCTCGGAGAGACCGACTGCCTCGCTCGCGGACCAGCCATAAAGCGATTCAGCTGCTCGGTTCCAGTAGCTGATCCGTCCATCAAGTCCGCGAACGATCATCGCGTCGCGCGACGCCTCGATGAGCGCAGCCTGGTGCGCAAGACGCGCGGCGGTTGACCGCAACTCGATCTTGAGCCTCTCGTCGTCAGACACGTCCTTGAGGTAGACGGCGATGCCATCCTCTGACGGATAAAACGTGGCCTCCAGCGTCGCATCCAGTGGTGCGTAGTGTTCGCGAGCGACCACGCGCTCGCCGGCGCGAAATGCCGCCTCGAGCGCCTCGGCGAACGGCGTGCCGGCGGCCTCCGGGAACACCTCGAGCATTGTTCGGCCGATGAGGTCATCCGGTACCCTGCGAACCATCTGGGCGCCCCGCGGGTTGACGAAGGTGTAGCGCCCGTCGTGGTCGAGGAAAAATACTCCGTCGGTGATGGTCGTCAGCGTCAGCTCGAGCCGCTTCTCCAGTTCGCGAGCGCGCTCTCTCTCGCGCGCGACAGCCGTGACGTCCCACACAGCCCCGTGGGCGCGCAGAATGCGACCCTGATCGTCTCGAGCGGCCTTCCCGATGGTGCGTATGGTCAGCAGTGCACCCTCGGTGGTGCGCATGGGCGACTCAAGATCGAATGATTCACCGTGTGTCAGGCAGCGCTCGAGGTGCGCAGCCACAATAGGGCGCCACTCTTCGGGGTGAAGTGCGAAGACCGCGTCAAAATCAAGGGTGCCGCTCGGTGGCAGCCCGAAAATCCCACGAGCCTCCGCACTCAGTTCGAGGCTGCCGGTTTCTCGGTCGACCGCCCATCCCCCGAATCGGGCCATGCTGCCGGCGATTCGCAGCAGCTCAAGCCCGTCCGGGGCGGTACTCATGGCGTTCCGCTCGGGGCGGTGGAGAGTAGGCGTGTGACGCGACTGCGCAGATCATCGAGATCGATGGGCTTGCGGGCGAAATCGTTGATGTGCGGGGCCTGGCTCGCCGGAACCTCGGCATCACCGCTCAGGATCAGGATGCGCGAGGCGGGCGCCGACTCGTGCACCAGGAGCACATTCGCCTGCAGGCCGGGTCCGGGCATCGAAATGTCGAGGATCGTCAGGTCGACGTCGCCGCCCGAGAGTGCCGCGGCAAGCTCACGCGAATCGGCGGCCTCACGCACGGTTACCGCGGCGGATGCGAGAGCCATCCGCAGCACGGCGCGCACCAGATCGTCGTCGTCCGCCACGACGACAACGGCGGGCCGGTCGGGTACAGCCATGGCGCAAGTTTAGGCGCGGACAGCGGTTGCCGCATCAGAAAACTTGTCCGAGCTCGGCCCCCGATCAGGGGTATTTCGTACTGGCGGTGGGCGAGTCGTTGTCTGCTTCGGCGCCGAGACGCTGGAGTTCTGCACTCACCCCCTGGAGGTGCTCCAGCACCGAATCGAGCATGGTCTCGGCCCGCGCCGGATCGGTGGTGACAATCTCGGCGTGGAAATTGAGCGCCATGACGCAAGCGGCCAGGCGCCCCTGAATGGGGCCATGCATGAGCTGCGCCATCCTCTCGCGCGCCAGCCGTGATCGCTCCGCCCGGCACGTGCGCAGCGCATCGAGCTCGGCACTCGCGGCTCGCAGCGCGGCGTCGTCGTCGGCGTTGGCAGCACTCACGATGAAAGCAATCGCGTACGTAGTGTGCGCGAGTGCGAACCCCAACAGTGTCAGCGGAACGACGGGCCACTGATCCGCCAGCCATACGCTCGGCGGCAAGACGGCCAGGAACACGGCTGCTGCCGCAACCGCGACTCCTTGAAGGATGACCGTGGCACGCAGGTGGGTCATGCCTTTTCCGCGGGAGGCACGTTCGGCGAACAGCGCCGGCAGCGCCGCGAGAAGGATTCCAGAGGCGATGACTGCAACGGCAACCTGAAGCGACGCAACCGCGCCGTACACCCGGGCCGTATCGGGCACGATTCCGACGATGGTCGCGAGCGTCACCAGCGCGGCAACACGCGCTGGTGGCACCGCGGCGATCTCGAACGCGCGCCGAAAGGTGACGCGCGTGGCGCGCTGCGGTTCCGGATCGGTGGCCGCCGGGGCCTTGTCAGCCGTCACTAGGTCGATGGTCTCGTCGTGCACGCGCGAGATGCGCAGGCCCAACTCGGCGGCGGTTGAGCTCGTGATGCGGCGTCGGGCGGAGTTCAGGCTGTCGTGAAGGTCGCTGAGTACCGGAGTGAGCTGAGCGGTGACGGTTGCGAGCAGCCTCGCTTGGAGCTGCTGCGCCGTTTCTTCAGCCTCTGCGCGTTCGGTGATGAGCGCATCCGTCGTAATGTCGCGCGCTGCGAGCAGAAGGCGGCGCTGGTCGATCTCGGCAACACCAAGGACTGTGACGGGAATCCACATCACGCTGATGGCGAGCCAGATGAGTGTGTCAGCGATCGGCGACGACCGCTCCGCATAGCCGACCGAGGTGATGGCGTAGGTGACCAGTGCCCGCGTGACGCAGGCGAGAATCCAGAGCGTGGCGACGACGGCTACCGGCAAGATGCTGCGCCGACGCCGCAGAATCGCGCCCCCCACGACGACAACGAGACCCACCGCGATGTGCTGGGCGATTGCGGAGGTGACACTCCACCAGACGGTGGCAGGGCCAAGTGCCTGCTCGCGGTAGAGCACAAAGAGCAGTGTGACCGGAAAGAGCCCGACCCAGATCACCCAGTGAGTTGACCAGGCACCGCCGATCGCGGCACGCAGGCTCGAGATCGACATTCTGGGGGATCCTTCCGCTGAAGGAGCGGTTCGGTTGAGTCGGTGGCTCACGGTACCTCGCGCACCGTCCAAAGGGAGAAGTGGCCGTCCCTGGCCCCACCCGAAGAGGCCAGGAACGGCCGCGGTGTCCCAGTTGTCCTCGTCCGACCCGAACGGTCGAGAACCCCTGTCACGGTTGCGGCCCCCCGGCGATCCCCCGATCGCCTGTCCGCTGTTCCTGTCTCGAGTCTGCTCGGCGACCTGAAACGGTGCAAGCGCCTGCCATCGGCCGTGTTCGCATATCGAATACCCGTTGCCGCACGCGCGTTTCTTCCCAGCATGGATCGTGTAGCCCAGCGCTGGCGAAGCTCGCGGCCCGCGACCGTAGACTCGCAGAGTCGTCTTGGAAGGGTTCCTCATGCTTCGCATTTCTGCGCCGCGTACCGCGATCGCCCGCGCGTGCGTGCTTGCCATCGCGGCGCTCGTGCTGGCGGGATGCACGCCCTCCTCCCCGGCAGACCCGCCGTCGACATCGGCGCCGCTGCCCCCGGCAGCGCAGCCCGGCGATGTGACGAACGAGCCGAGTGACCCGGCAGAGCCCGCCCCTGAGTTCGTCGACGGCGGCAGTGCAGACGACAACGCGCCATTCGCGCGTTTCGCCGTGCAGCAGCGGGTCGACGCGCTGTCGGATCGTCCGACGTCGGCACAGGTATCCGAGGCGCTCATCGACGCTGGTTTCGCGCGAGACGCGCTCGAGGTCACGGCCGACCGCACCCCGCTTGGCCTGCCGACCGACGTCATCTCTTTCGCCGTGCGCGTCGACGATGACTGCATCGTCGGCGAGCTGCGCGGCAGCGACGTGACGACGACCGTCGCATCCGTCTTGGGCACCGGCCGGTGCCTGATCGGAGCCGATGCCTCGATAGGCTGAAGCCCATGGCCGAATTCATTTACACCATGGTGCGCGCCCGCAAGACGGTGGGCGAGAAGCTGATTCTCGATGACGTGACGATGTCGTTCTACCCCGGAGCGAAGATCGGCATGGTGGGCCCCAACGGGGCCGGTAAGTCGACCATCTTGAAGATCATGGCGGGCCTCGACCAGCCCTCCAACGGCGAGGCACGCCTGAGCGACGGCTACAGCGTCGGCATCCTCATGCAAGAGCCCGAACTTGACGAGTCAAAGACCGTGCTCGAGAACGTGCAAGACGGCGTGCGAGAGCTCTCGGACAAGATTGCGCGCTTCAACGAGATCTCGGCGGCCATGGCCGACCCCGATGCCGACTTCGACACCCTGCTCGCCGAGATGGGCGTGCTGCAGGAGGCCATCGACGCGGCGAACGGCTGGGACCTCGACTCTCAGCTCGAGCAGGCGATGGATGCGCTTCGCTGCCCTCCCGGGGACGCCTCCATCACGCACCTCTCCGGTGGCGAAAAGCGCCGCGTCGCGCTCTGCAAGCTGCTGCTCGAAAAGCCCGACCTGCTGCTGCTCGACGAGCCCACCAACCACCTCGACGCCGAGAGCGTGCTGTGGCTCGAGCAGCACCTGCAGAAGTACCCCGGCGCCGTCATCGCGATCACGCACGACCGGTACTTCCTCGACCATGTCGCGGAATGGATTGCGGAGGTCGACCGCGGACGCCTCTACCCGTACGAGGGCAACTACTCGACCTACCTCGAGAAGAAGGCCGAGCGCCTGAACGTCCAGGGCAAGAAAGACGCGAAGCTCGCCAAGCGCCTCGCCGACGAACTCGACTGGGTGCGCTCGAACGCGAAGGGCCGCCAGGCGAAGTCGAAGGCTCGCCTCGCGCGCTACGAAGAGATGGCGGCCGAGGCTGAGAAGACGCGCAAGCTCGACTTCGAAGAGATTCAGATTCCGGCCGGCCCGCGCCTCGGCTCGATCGTGATCGAGGCGAAGAAGCTGCAGAAGGGCTTCGGCGACCGAACCCTCATCGACAATCTGAGCTTCAGTCTCCCGCCGAACGGCATCGTCGGCGTGATCGGCCCGAACGGCGTCGGCAAGACGACCCTGTTCAAGTCGATCGTCGGACTCGAGCCGATCGATGGTGGCGAGCTGAAGATCGGCGAGACGGTCAAGATCAGCTACGTCGACCAGAGCCGCTCCAACATCGACCCCAACAAGACGCTGTGGGAGGTCGTGTCGGACGGCCTCGACATCATCACGGTCGGCAAGACCGAGATTCCGTCGCGCGCCTACGTGTCGAAGTTCGGCTTCAAGGGCCCCGACCAGCAGAAGAAGGCCGGCGTGCTCTCGGGCGGTGAGCGCAACCGCCTGAACCTCGCGCTGACGCTGAAAGAGGGCGGCAACCTCCTGCTGCTCGACGAGCCGACCAACGACCTCGACGTCGAGACCCTGCAGTCGCTCGAAAATGCGCTGCTCGAGTTCCCCGGCTGTGCCGTGGTCATCACGCACGACCGGTGGTTCCTCGACCGCATCGCGACGCACATCCTCGCCTACGAGGGCACGGAGGAGAACCCGGCGAACTGGTACTGGTTCGAAGGCAACTTCGAGGCCTACGAGGCGAACAAGATCGAGCGGCTCGGCCCCGATGCGGCCCGCCCGCACCGGGTGACCTACCGCAAGCTGACGCGCGACTAGGGCGGGCGGTTCTCGATGGCTCGCGTCAGCGTTTC
>Ga0213835_101971_pt1 | contig 10658 bp, 8 predicted proteins | sample SWPATP01_FD_160576 | JGI IMG/M metagenome (GOLD analysis project Ga0213835, IMG submission 160576) | Coastal seawater microbial communities from Marineland, Florida, United States - SWPA TP0 #1 | ecosystem: Environmental > Aquatic > Marine > Coastal | place: USA: Florida | collected 2016-08-05
CCGCCGCCGCAGCCCGCCGCCGGACCGGTCGAAGCCGGGACGACAGGCAAGGGGGCCGCGGGGTGAACGCGCCCGGCTCCGATGCCATCCTCGAAAGGCTGGCATCGCTGCACCCCAAGATGATCGACCTGTCGCTGGAGCGCGTGCTGCGGCTGCTTGCGGCGCTGGGCGATCCGCACAAGACGCTGCCGCCGGTGGTGCATGTCGCCGGCACCAACGGCAAGGGCTCGACCCAGGCGATGATCCGCGCGGGCCTCGAGGCGGGCGGGGCGCGGGTGCACGCCTATACCTCGCCGCATCTGGTGCGGTTTCACGAACGCATCCGGCTGGCGGGCACGCTGATCGACGATGCCGCGCTGGTCGCGCTGCTCGACGAGGTCGAGACGGTGAACGCCGGTGCGCCGATCACCTTTTTCGAGGTGACGACCTGCGCGGCTTTCCTGGCCTTTTCCCGCACCCCGGCCGACTGGCTGCTGCTGGAGGTGGGCCTTGGCGGACGCCTTGACACGACGAATGTCGTCGAGCGTCCGGCGCTGTGCGTCATCACGCCGGTGTCGATGGACCACGAGGCCTATCTCGGCGACCGGCTGGAACTGATCGCGGGGGAAAAGGCCGGCATCCTCAAGCCCGGCGTGACCTGCGTCGTCGGCCCGCAGGCGCCCGAGGCGATGGCTGTGATCGAGGCGCGCGCGGATGCGCTGGGCTGTCCGCTGATCGCGCACGGCCGCGACTGGCTGGCCTGGACGGAACGCGGGCGGATGGTGTTTCAGGACGGCCACGGCCTGCTGGACCTGCCGTTGCCCGTGCTGCCGGGCGCGCACCAGATCGACAACGCGGGCGCGGCGCTTGCCGCGCTGCGGGCGCTGGGCCGTCTGGACCTCGCGGGGAGCCATGTGGCCGAGGCGGCGGTCAGCCGGGCCGAATGGCCGGCGCGGATGCAGCGGCTGCGGCGCGGCCCGCTGGTTGACGCCGCGCCGGGGGTCGAGCTGTGGCTTGACGGCGGGCACAATCCGTCGGCGGGCGCGGCGCTGGCCGCGGTGCTGGCGGGGATGCCCGTGCGCCCGACGCACCTGATCTGCGGGATGTTGAACACCAAGGATGTCGGCGGCTTCCTGCGCCCGCTCGCGGGCGTGGCTGCCGGGTTGCACGCGGTCTCGATCCCCGCCGCCCCCGCGACCCTGCCGGCTGCGACCACGGCCGAGGCCGCGCGCGCGGTCGCGCTGCCGGCGCAGGTCGCCGAAGGGGTCGCCGCGGCCCTTGCCGCCATCGTGGCATCCGAGCCGGGCGCGCGGGTGGTGATCTGCGGCTCGCTCTACCTCGCCGGGACGGTGCTGGCCGAGAACGGTTGACGACCTAGCCGCCTTCGGCGTCCATCGCCGCCAGCAGCGCGGCATGGCGGGCGGTATAGGCGTGGCGCACCTCGACCGGCGGTCGCGGCCGGATGCGCAGCCCGGCGATCGCGCCGGCATCGGGCTTGCCGAAGAACCGATCGGCCTCGGCGGCGGCGAAGCCCGCGATCTGCGTCGCCTCGAGCCAGGCCGACAGCCGGTCGGCGGCCTTGATCGTGCGCTTGACCGTCTCGGGCAGCACCGCCGGCAGCCCGAAGCGGATGTGGATCGCCGCCGAGAGCCGGGCATCGAGCGCGGCATAGTCCGGCCCGACGGCCGCCTTGACCGGGCTGATCATGTCGCCGATGACGTATTCGGGTGCGTCGTGCAGCAGCGCGGCCAGCCGCCAGCGCGCCGGGGCGCCGGGCCAGAGGCGGGCGAACAGCTCCTCCACCAGCAGCGAGTGCTCGGCCACGGAATACGGCCAGTCGCCCAGCGTCTGCCCGTTCCAGCGCGCGACGAAGGCCAGGCCGTGGGCGATGTCGGCGACCTCGATATCGACCGGGGTGGGGTCGAGCAGGTCCAGCCGGCGCCCGGACAGCATCCGCTGCCAGGCGCGCGGCGGGGCTGCGGCGGTTCGGCGGGGACGGGCTGGGGGCATCGGGCCGGGGTCCGGAAGGGCTGCGCTCGGCTTGGTGTTTCACGGCTTGCGGCGCATTGTCGAGGGGGCGGCGGCGTTCACCACCTCCGTGCCATGATTTCGCCGACTCGCGCCGGCAGGGTGCGGCCACTAGGAGTGTTCCGGCATGACACCGAACCCTGACAGCGCGACCTTGCCGGGATCGTCCGCCCGGGCCGGTACGCTGCCGCCGCGCCCCGGTCTGCTGCGGCGGCTGCACCTGGCTTTGCGTGACCGGATGCCCGACGAATGGGTCGTGCGGCGCAATTACTTCCACCGCTTCGGCGTCTATCCCGACCTGCGCGATCCGCGGACGCTGAGCGAAAAGATCACCTGGCTCAAGCTGCACGGCGCCACGCCGCTGCACCGGCGCTGCGCCGACAAGATCGCGGTGCGTGATTGGGTGGCGGACCGGGTCGGCGCCGAGGTGCTGAACCGCGCGATCATGATCACCGAAGACCCTGCCGACATCACGCCGGCGGCGATCCCCGATCGTCGCTTCGTCGTCAAGGCGAACCTCGATACCGGATCGGTGGTGCTGTGCCACGACCGCGACCGCTTCGACTGGGAGGGGTGCCGCCGCCGCATGGCCGAGGCGCTCGTCCGCCCGTTCTGGCGCGTGCAGCGCGAGCGGCAGTATCGCGGCATCCGGCCCGCGATCATCGTCGAGGCGATGCTTGATCCCGACGATCCCGCCATCGGGCTGACCGATCATCGCATCTACTGCTTTCACGGTGTTCCGCGCTTCATCGAGGTGACCGTCGTGCCGCCCGGTGCCTATTTTTCGGCCGTCTACTCCCCGGACTGGGCGCGCATGCCGGTCAAGATGATGGCCGAGGCGTCGAACTCGGACGAGTTGCCCTTCGATCTGCCCCGCCCCGCGCTGCTGGCGCGGATGCTGGAGGTCGCGCGCAGCCTCTCCGCACCGTTTCCGCTTGTCCGCGTCGATCTTTACGATACCGGCGGCCGCGTCGTGTTCGGCGAGCTGACCTTCACGCCCTCGGCCGGTCTCGAGCGGATGGAGGCCGCCCGGCCCGTCCCCGGCGCCGATCCCCGGGCCGAGGACCGCGCGGCGGGCGCGCTGCTCGACATGGCGCGCACGCGCGCGCAGCTTGCCGCCCTGCGCGCCGGCGCGGAAGGCTGACGCGCTGCATCGCGGCGCGTTGCCCTGCCGGGGTTGCGGTGCTATCTGCCCCCCGGACACCAGACACCGGAACAGGAGCGCGCGGATGCCGCGGGATTTCATCGTAAAGGATCTTTCGCTGGCCGATTTCGGCCGCAAGGAGCTGGCCATCGCCGAAACCGAGATGCCGGGCCTGATGGCCCTGCGCGCCGAGTTCGGCGAGGCCAAGCCCCTCAAGGGCGCCCGCATCGCCGGCAGCCTGCACATGACCATCCAGACCGGCGTGCTGATCGAGACGCTGGTGGCGCTGGGCGCCGACGTGCGCTGGGCCTCGTGCAACATCTTCTCCACCCAGGACCACGCCGCCGCCGCCATCGCCGAGGCCGGCATCCCCGTCTTCGCCGTGAAGGGCGAGACGCTGGAGGAATACTGGGACTACTGCGACCGCATCTTCCTGTTCGAGGAAGGCGGCGCCAACATGATCCTCGACGACGGCGGGGACGCGACGCTTTACATCCTCATGGGGGCGCGGGTCGAGGAAGGCGAGGACGACCTGATCGCCAACCCGACCAGCGAGGAGGAAGAGGCGCTGTTCGCGCAAATCCGCAAGCGGTTGGCCGAAAGCCCCGGCTGGTTCGTCCGCCAGCGCCACATGATCAAGGGCGTGACCGAGGAAACGACCACCGGCGTGCATCGCCTGTACCAGATGATGGACAAGGGCCACCTGCCGTTCCCGGCGATCAACGTCAACGACAGCGTCACCAAGTCCAAGTTCGACAACAAGTACGGCTGCAAGGAATCGCTGGTCGACGGCATCCGGCGGGCCACCGACACGATGATGGCCGGCAAGGTCGCCGTGGTCTGCGGCTATGGCGACGTGGGCAAGGGTTCGGCCGCGTCGCTGCGCGGCGCCGGCGCGCGCGTCGTGGTGACCGAGATCGATCCGATCTGCGCGCTGCAGGCGGCGATGGACGGCTATGAGGTCGTCACGCTCGAGGATGTGGTCGGCCGCGCCGACATCTTCATCACCGCGACCGGCAACAAGGATGTCATCCGTCTCGACCACATGCGCGAGATGAAGGACATGGCCATCGTCGGGAACATCGGCCATTTCGACAACGAAATCCAGGTCGCCGCCCTGCGCAACCACAAGTGGACGCGCATTAAGGATCAGGTCGACATGATCGAGATGCCGGGCGGCAACCGGATCATCCTGCTGTCCGAGGGCCGGCTTCTGAACCTCGGCAACGCGACCGGGCACCCCAGCTTCGTGATGTCGGCGTCCTTCACCAACCAGGTGCTGGCGCAGATCGAGCTGTGGACGCGCGGCAAGGACTACGAGAACCGCGTCTACGTGCTGCCCAAGCACCTCGATGAAAAGGTCGCGCGGTTGCATCTGGCCAAGGTCGGCGCCCGCCTGACCGAACTGCGCCCGGACCAGGCAAGCTATATCGGCGTGACCGCCGAAGGCCCCTTCAAGCCGGATCACTACCGCTACTAGAACGGCGCCTTTCCCCGGCAAGGGGTTCCCGCCTGCTCGCGCCCCGGGTCCGCCTTGCGGAAGACCCGGGGACGGCCGGCTGACGGGCCGTGCCACCCGGCGCCCGCCGCGAGGTTGGCACCTGCGCGCGGGGCAGCAGTATTTTTCGGGCCGGGGCATTGCAAAGCATCCGGACCTCACCACTTTTCAGCGTGCGGGACGGGCCCCTCTGGCAACGTGGTGTTGCGATGTCGGACCGCATCGAGCGTGCTCGGTGCAGGTCGCACTGCGACCCGCGGACCGACGGCGTTCGACACTTCGGATACGCCACCATGCCGCCGGCAAAATCGTCACCTTCCTCCGAAACCTCCGCGACGGGCTCGGGCGCGCCGCGCCTGTTCGCCGAGGGGGCTCGCCCATGAGCGCCCGCCACGAACGCCGGCTTGAACGCCAGCTTGCCGCCCTTGCAGGCCGATCTCCCGCGCTGCGCGGCCTCGTCTCCGCCATCCGGGGTCGGCCGGGGGTGCTGCTGCGACTGCCGCTTGGTCTGGCGCTGGTCGCCGGCGGTTTTCTCGCGATCCTGCCGGTCTTCGGTCTGTGGATGATCCCGCTGGGTCTTCTGATCCTCGCGATCGATCTGCCCCTCCTGAGGCCCGCCGTCTCGGCGGCCATCATCCGCCTGCGGCGCAGGGTGTCGGTCTGGCGGCGCAACGGCCGCGCGGCCGATCGCAACGTCTGACCCGCCACGATGACCGGAATGGACTGTGTGCTCGTTCTCGCGGGACTCGCGGGGCTATTCCTCGGCGGCGAGTTCCTCGTGCGCGGAGCGGTCGGGGTCGCGCACCGGCTGACGATACCGCCGCTTCTGATCGGACTGACCGTGGTCGGGTTCGGCACCTCGACACCCGAGTTGCTGGTGTCGGTGGACGCCGCCCTTCGCGGTTTGCCCGACATTGCGATCGGCAATGTCGTCGGCTCGAACATCGGCAACATCCTGCTGATCGCAGGCCTCTCCGCGCTGGTCTGGCCGATCCGGGTTCCCGGTGACACGCTGCGGCGCGATATCGTCGTGATGATGGTCGCCGCGCTGGCGCTGATCCCCGCTTTCCTGTCCGGCGAGATGGGACGGCCGTGGGGTGCTGTCCTGATCGCGGGTCTGGCGGCCTATCTCGTCCGGGCCTGGCCGCGCCCCGACACCCGAACCGCCGGTGCCACCGCGGTGTCGGCGCCACCGTTCCGGGTGTCCGCCCTGCGGGTACTGTTCGGGCTGGTCGCGTTGTTGATCGGCGCCCGGTTTCTTGTCGATGGCGCGGTCGGCATCGCGCGCGGCGTTGGCGTGTCCGAGGCCTTCATCGGCCTGACCGTCGTCGCCGTGGGCACGTCCCTGCCCGAGCTTGCGACGTCGTTGATCGCCGCGGTGCGCCGTCAGTCCGAGATCGCCGTCGGCACCATCGTCGGCTCGAACATCTTCAACGTCCTCGGCATCCTGGGTGCGACGGCCCTGATTGCCCCGATCCCGGTCGCGGCGCGGTTCGCGCATTTCGATCTGCCGGTGATGATCGCGGCATCCGCGTTGCTGACCGGATTGCTGCTGTGGCGGGCCGTGATCGGGCGGGCGACGGGTGTCGTGCTGCTTCTGGCCTATGCCGTCTATGTCCGGGCCGCGATGGGATGACACGGGGCGGGGCCGCCGGGTTCCGCACGGGACCGGCCCGCCCCCGGCGCGTTCCCCCCGCGCTTGAGGGTATAATTCCTTGCCGCGTTCGGCCATGCCGGCATACGCTCGGCGTTGTTTGCAGTGGATGGGGGACAGAAATGGGACGACGTGCCGAACTGATCGAACGCTATGCCGGCGACCTGCGAGACAAATGCGGGGTCGAGCCGGACATGGCCCTGCTGACCAAGGTGACGATCGGCTGCGGCCCGGCGATCTATGACGCCGACGCCTGCACCGTCGCCGCCACCCAGCCGCACGAGATCGAGACGGTCAAGCGCAACTTCTTGCGCGGCAAGCTGGGCCTTCCCGACGGGCCCGCGCTTGATGCCGCCATCGACTCGGTGATGGAGCAGTACGGGCGGTCCGAGCGCAACAAGTACCGCGCCGTCGTCTACTATCTGCTGACCCGGCATTTCGGCAAGGAAGCGGTCTACGGCTGATCCGCCCGTGCCGTCGCGCGCCGGTCAGGCCCCGGGTCGCGCCGGGGCCGGCCTTGCCGCGGCCTGCAGCGCCGCGAGGCGTCGCCAGAATCGCAGCGACAGGAGCACCCCGGCAAAGGTCAGCCCGATCACCAGCCCGGCCCAGACGCCTTCGCCGCCCCAGCCCAGCCGGATGCCCAGAAGCCAGCTGGACGGGATGCCGATCGCCCAGTAGCTGAATGCGGCGATCATCAGCGGCACGCGCGTGTCCTGGAGGCCGCGCAGCAGCCCGACCGCCATGACCTGTGCGGCGTCGGCCAGCTGGAACAACGCCGCCACCGCGAACAGGCCGATCCCGACCGCGATCACCGCGTCGCGCTGCGGATTGTCGGGGGCCAGGAACAGCCCCATCAGTTGCGCCGGAAAGCCTAGGTAGATTGCCAGCGTCGCCAGCGCAAAACCCAGCGACAGCGCTGTCGCCACGCCCGCCCCGCGCCGCAGGCCGGGCAGGTCGCCCGCCCCCAGCGCCCGCCCGGCCCGCACCGTCGCGGCGTTCGACAGGCCGAGGTGCACCATGAAGATGACCGAACAGATCTCGATCGCGATGCCGTGGGCGGCCAGTTCCAGCGTGCCGATCAGGCCCATCAGCAGCGCCGAGGCCGCGAACAGCCCCGCCTCGGCCAGGTTGGTCAGCCCGATCGGCCAGCCCAGCCGGAACACCCGGAAGAACCCCGGCCAGTCGGGTCGCCACAACCGCGCGAGCAGCCGGTACCGCACCAGCCCCGGTTCGCGCGCGGCATAGACCATCAGCACCGCGCAGCCGCCCAGATGCAGCACCAGCGACGCCAGCGCCGCCCCCTGCACGCCCATCTCGGGCGCGCCGAGGTTGCCGAAGATCAGCACCCAGTTCAGCGGCACGTTCAGCACCGCCACCGCCACCGTCAGCCACAGCACGAACTGCGTCCGCTCCAGTGCCGCGAGCGCGCTTTTCAGGACCATGAACAGCAGCGCCGGCAGTATCCCGGGGCCCAACACGCGCAGATAGTCCTGCGCCAACGCGGCGACCTCGGGGTCCTGGCCCAGCGCGCGCAGGATCGGCGCCGAGAACCAGAACAGCGGCAGCATCGCGACCGCGAAGATGGCGGACAGCCAAAGCCCCATGCGGGTGACGCGCCGCACCTCGGCCGCGTCGTCCGAGGCGGCGGCATGGGCGACCATCGGCATCACCGCCATGGCGATGCCCATGCCGAGGATGAACACCGTGAAGAAGGTCGTCGCCCCCAGCACCAGCGCCGCCAGCGCCTGCACCGAATACCAGCCCATCATCAGCGTGTCGGTGATCTGCAGCCCGACCTGCGCCACATGGCTGCCGATCAGCGGCAGCCCGAGTGCCAGGGTGGCACGGGCGTGTCCGGCCCGGGTCAGGGCCGTCGGCACGGGGGCTGCGGTAGCGGACATGGCATCGCCCTAGCCGAGCCGCCGGCTTGCGTCCAGTGGCGGCCGAGAGGCGGCGGGCGGGTTCGGGTGTGGGCGGGGGCGGTCGGTCGGCTGCGGGGCGCTATCCCTTCGCCCCCTGCCCGCGCGCATAGACGTCGTCATAGCGGATGATGTCATCCTCGCCCAGGTAGGCGCCGGTCTGCACCTCGATCAGGGTCAGCGGCAGCTTGCCGGGGTTTTCCATCCGGTGCACCGCACCCAGCGGGATGAAGACCGACTGGTTCTCCGAGACCAGCTGCACCCGGTCGTCGATGGTGACCTTGGCGGTGCCCTCGACCACCACCCAGTGCTCGGCGCGGTGGTGGTGGCTTTGCAGGCTCAGCGCCGCGCCGGGATGCACGACGATCCGCTTGACCTGGAAGCGCGGGCCGACCACGAGGCTCTCGTACCAGCCCCACGGCCGGTAGTCGCGCGGCAACGTCTCGGCCTGCGCCGCGCCTGCGGCCTTGAGCTTCTGCACCGCGATCTTGACGTCCTGCGCGCGGTCCTTGTGGGCGACGAGGACGGCGTCGGGCATCGCGACGGCGACGATGTCGTCCAGCCCGATGCCGACAAGCTGCTGGTCGGGGTTCTCGGCGCGCAGCAGGCTGTTGCGGCAGTCGATGGCGGTGGCGGGGCCGGTGGCGACCATGCCCTGTGCGTCCGGCCCTTCCTCGCGCCAGACGGCTTCCCAGCTGCCAAGGTCGGACCAGGTGCCGCCATAGGGCAGGACGCTCAGGTTCGAGGCCCGTTCCATGATCGCGTAATCGATCGAGATATCCCGCAGCCCCTCCCATGGCCCGGCCGCGAGCCGGGTGAAGCCCAGATCGGTCTCGGCCCCGTCCAGCGCGGCCTGCACCCCCTCCAGCAGGTCCGGCGCACGGGCGCGAAACGCCTCGAGGATGGCGGGAGCGGAGAACAGGAAGATGCCCGCGTTCCACAGATGCCGCCCGCTGGCCAGCATGCGCGCGGCCGTGGCGCCGTCGGGCTTTTCGACGAAGGCGCGCAGGGCCTGCGGGGCGCCGTCGCGGTCGCCGTCACCCGTGGCGGCCTCGTGCATCTCGAGCCAGCCATACCCGGTTTCCGCCCGGTCGGGGCGGATGCCGAAGGTGACCAGATCGCCGGCCAGCGCCGCAGGGGCGGCGGCCAGCACCGCTGCGCGAAAGCGGGCGGCGTCTGGGATCACGTGGTCGGAGGGCGCGACCAGCATCAGCGCGCCGGGTGCGCGCGCCTGAAGCGCCAGCGCCGCGGCGCAGACGGCGGGGGCGGTGTTGCGCGCAGCCGGCTCGATCAGGATGGCGGCGGGGGAGCGTTCGGTGGCGGCCAGCTGCTCGGTCACGATGAAGCGGAAATCGGCGCCGGTGATCACGACCGGCGCCGCGAACCCCGCCCCCGACAGCCGCCGGGCCGAGGCCTGGAACAGGCTTTCGCTTCCGGTGACGCGGGCGAACTGCTTGGGGTAGCTCTTGCGCGACAGCGGCCACAGGCGCGTGCCCGAACCGCCGCACAGAAGGACTGGGTGGATATCCGGGATCATGGCACCTTCCGTAACGCTGTGTGCCCCGACCGGATGCCGTGTGCGGCAACAGGCTGTCGAAGGCGCATGAAATCGGCCCCATCACGCAGCCGCCGCAACGGCTTGTCAACCGGTGTCGGTGATCCGCCCCGTCGATGCCGGCCATCGGGGTGTGACGGATCGCCCGATACAGGTTGATCCCCGCCCGCGCCGTGCCGATATCGGGCGGGCGCCGGTTGCCGCTTGCGCAGGGCATCGGCCCCTTGGCGCGATGATGCCGGTGTCGGAGGTGTTCGCATGACCGCCCTGAAGATCGCCCTGGTGGCCCTTGTCGTCCTTGCGGTTGCGGCCGTCGTCCTGGCCCTTCGCGTCCATTCCGGCGACCGGGCGCAGGCCGCGCGGGTCGTGGCGGCGCTGGAGGCCGCGCGCGAGGCCGAGCCGCCGCGTTATGATCCCGCCATGGTCGCGGACCTGCCCGAGATCGCGCAGCGCTACTTCGCCCGTGCCATCGAACCCGGCACGCCCCTGCACCGCGTCGTGCGGCTGGAGATGACGGGCAGCTTCATCATGAACGGCAACGCCATGCCGATGACCGCGCGCCAGATTCTCGCGCCGCCCGCGCAAGGCTTCGTCTGGCAGGCGGATATCGGCGCCGGGCTGATGCGCTTCGGCGGTTCGGACGGGTATCGTCGCGCGGACGGGGGCGAGGAAAGCTGGACCAAGTTCTGGCTGCACGGGCTGATCCCGCTGGCGCGCATCGGGGGCACGCGGGACCACGCCCGCGCCGCCGCGACCCGGGTCATGATGGAGGCGATCTGGGCGCCCGCGACGCTGCTGCCGCAGTCCGGCGCGGAATGGACGCAGACCGGCCCCGACAGCGCCGAGGTCCGCTTTGCCGATACCCCGGGTCTGGAGCCCAT
>Ga0213835_101973_pt1 | contig 10647 bp, 5 predicted proteins | sample SWPATP01_FD_160576 | JGI IMG/M metagenome (GOLD analysis project Ga0213835, IMG submission 160576) | Coastal seawater microbial communities from Marineland, Florida, United States - SWPA TP0 #1 | ecosystem: Environmental > Aquatic > Marine > Coastal | place: USA: Florida | collected 2016-08-05
CGATCCCGTCGCCCCCGCGCCCGGCCAGCGTCGCCACCGCCGAGGCCAGCTGCGCGGCCTGGAAGGCGCTGAGCCGCCCCAGTTCCTGCCCGAACAGCAAGCGCGCAAGGATTTCCTCGTCGGGCAGGTCGGGAACCGAGGTGAAGCGCAGATCGAGCGCGTCGGCCTCGCCCTCGACGATGATCTGGGCGGTCAGGTCGCGGCTGCTGGTGCTGGCGACCAGCCGGACGAAGGGCACGAAGCGCCCCTGCAGCCGCGCCAGCCCGTCGGAAAACACGAAGCGGCGGCCAAGCAGGTCAAGCCGACCGCGAATCAGGCTGAATTCCCCGGCCGGCACGACGTCGACATTGGTGCCGCCCAGGCGCAGGGTGCCGCCCATCTCGGCGTCGATGCCGCGACCGCGCAGGAATACCCGGTTCGGCGCGCTGACCGTCAGATCAAGCGCCCAGGGCACCAGCGGGCCGCCGTCGCCGCGCCCCTCGAGCAGGCCGGCGGCGGCCCTGGTGCGGTTGACGTCGGCGGGCTCGGCGATGTGGCGCATCGGCGGGATGTAGCCCGACCCGCCCAGACCCGTGGAGGGTATGCGCAACTCGGTCGGGCCGAGCGTGACGGCGCCGCGAACAAGCCCGCCGGTCTGCGCGGGGCCGGTCACCGACAGCGTCCCGCTCACCGTCGTGTCGAAGATGCGCCGGTCGGTCAGCCCGACGCCGTCGGCGGTCAGCACAAGGTCGGTCTGGAACGGCGGCAGCACGCCCACGCTGCCCTGCGCCGAAATCCGCCCGCCGCCCAGCGTTGCCGTCCCCTCCACCGCGGCGCGCCCGCCACCGGACAGCACGGCAACGGCGTTCACGTCCTCGACCCGGATCATCTGCCGGGGCGAAAAGACCTGCGCGCCACTGGTCGAGGCCCTGCCGCTGACGCTGGCCAGCACCGGCAGTCCGTTGACCCGAAGGTCGAAATCGACCCGCCCCAGCAGGGCGTTGTTGCGCAACGAGGGGTTGGCCAGCGCCAGATCGGCCGATCCGGCCAGGCCGATGTCGACGCGGGTGAAGTCGGGCGCGACGGTGCCCGCCACCCGCGCCCGCGTGTCGGACGGGCCGTCCACGGTCAGATCGAGCGTATATCCCGCGGGCACCTCTTCCAGCGTGCCGTTAACGCTCAGGGCGCCGGCGACGCCGGGGGCGAGCAGGCCGAGATCGGCGAGGCGGGCAAAGATCGTCAGCCGGCCGGGGCGGCCGGGATCGCCCGTCGCCTGGGCGGTCAACTGGGGATTGGTCAGGTTGAACCGCTCGATCCGCACCCGTCCGTCCTGTTCGGAGCCGACAAGGCGCAACGCCGTCGCCCCGCGCAGCAGGGCATCCACCTGCGGCACCCCGACCGCGAGGGCGGTGGCCTGCGCATCAAGGTCGACGCTGCGCCGGCTGCCCTGCTCGGCCAGCCGGCCGAAGGCCACGAGGCGCCCGCGATAGCGCGGCCCGAGCACCCCCAGGTCGGGCAGGTCGAGGCCGATCTCGAGGTCGCTGTTGCCGGGCGCGACACGCCCGCGGGCGTTGGCGCGCATGTTCGCGGCCGACACCGTGAGGTCGCGCAGCGCGACAACCCCGTCGCGTCCCCGGCTCGCGTCCAGCACGATCGAGGCCGCCCCGCGCAGCAGCCGGTCGGCCTCGGGCACGCCGACGGCAAGGTCGCGGCCGTCGGCGCGGGCCTGCAACCGCTCGTGCGTGGGATTGGCCGTGTAATGCGCCTCGGCCGCCAGCGCACCACCATAGCGCGGCCCCAGAACCGACAGGTCGGCAAGGCGCAGGTCGGCCCGCAGGTTGCTGTCGCCGGGCGCGACGCGGCCCTGCGCATCCAGCGTCAGGTCGCGCGCGACGATGCGCAGCGCCGCCACGTCGATGCGCTGCCCGCTGCGGGCGACATCGGCGGTGACGACGATGCCGCCCTGAAGCAGGCCGTCCACCTCGGGCACCCCGATGGCGACATCCTGCCCGGTCATCTGTGCGGTCACGCGCTGGGTGCCGTCGTCCTCGACAAGGCCCGCCGTGCCGGCCAGCGCACCGCGATAGCCCTCGCCCAGCACCGACAGGTCGGAAAAGTCCAGCCGCGCGGTCAGGTCGCTGGCACCGGTGGCGATGCGCCCCTCGATCCGGGCCGAGAGAGTGCGCGCCTCGGCATCGAGGAACCGGATCGTGGTTCCCGATGTGTCGCGACGCACCGAGGCGGCGATCTGCGAGGTGCCCGCCAGCAGGCCGTCAAGTTCGTCCTGGCCAAGGCGCAGATCCTGCCCGGTCAGCCGCGCACTCAGGTCGAAGGCGCCGGTGATCAGCGTCGCCTCGCCCTCGATCAGCCCGCGCAGGCTGCCCGACAGATCGCGACCGGCCAGCGTCGAGAAACGCTCCAGCGCCCCCAACCGCGCCTCGATCCGGCCCGCCAGCGTGGTGCCGCGCACCTGCCCGGCGCCGGTCAGCGCAAAATCCTGCCCCGCCAGCGTCATGCTGCGCAGGGCAAGCGACCCGCCCTCGGTCCAGAACAGGTTGGCCCGGCCGGACACCGCGCTGCCCAGCGCCCGGGCCAGTCCCGGATCGACCGGCGCCAGACCGGTCGCGTCGAACCGCAGGTCGGCATCCAGCGATGCCGCGCCGTTGTCGCCCAGCTGTCCGGCCCCGGTCAGCGCCAGCCGCGCGGCGGCGAAATCCGGCGTGCGCAGGTCGTCGAGCACAAAGCGCGCATCCCAGTCCGGCCCGCGCGCGGCGTCGAAGTCGAGCGCGATCTCGGCCCGCCGCACCGTGACCCCGCCGCCGGCCACCGGCAGCGTCGCCGGCCCGCCATCGGGCGCGGCGACCACGCCCGACAGCGCAAGCACCTCGGGCAGGCGGTCGGGACCGAGGCGCAACATCCCCGTCAGCCGCAGCTTGCCGGTGGTCAGGTCCAGCGCCTCGACCGCCAGCCGGCCGTCGGGAAAGCTGGCGCCGCGGGCGGTGAAGCTGACGCTGTCGCCAAAAAAGGGCTGCACCGTCGGCGACAGCAGCGGCGCGAGGTTGCCGGCAAGATCGGCGCCGAAACGCTGAATGCTGCCACCGGCCCCGTCGGCCTCGGTCCGCAGTGTCAGGCCGCCCTCGAGCCGCGGAACCCCGTCGGTGGCCAGCAGGATGTCGGCGGCGAAATCCGACAGAGGCCCCTGCCCGACGACCGCCAACTCGGCCGCCGGCCGGCCCGGCACGTCCAGAAGCCGCACGGCGACGCCATCGGCGTCCTCTTCCAGCCGCAGGTCGATCTGCAGAAAGCGGGTCGCGTTGTCGAAGTTGCCCTCGAGCCTCAGCAGGCCTTGCGGACCATCCAGCCGCACCCCTTCGAGCCGCGCGGTGCCGGCCCCGCCTTCGAGTTCGGCAAAGCCGTCGATGGTGGCCTCCACCGCCTCGCCCAGCACCGGGGCGCCGATCGACAACCGTTCGATCTGAAGCCGGTCGATCCGGATCGAGACCGGAAGCTCGGGCAGCGCGAAGTCGCGCGCCTCGGGCGAGGGAAGGTCCGGGCCGTCATCGGTGCGGGGCATCCGGTGCAGCACGATCGAGTCCGCCGCGAGTTCGCGCACAACGACCGCGCCGCGGAACAGCGCCGCGCGGTTCCAGTCCAGCACGGCCCCCGACAGCGTGAGCCAGACGCCGTCATCGTCGGCGATGGTCATCTCGCGCATCGTGGCGCGCGACGACAACGCCCCCTCGAACCCGATGATCCGCACCTCGCGCCCGGCATCGGAAAGCTGGTCCTGCAGGATGCGGGTGATGAAGCCGATGTCTTCCTCGTTCGCCGAGGCCCGCAGCGGCATGAACGCGACGGTCAGTGTCAGAATCAGTGCCAGCCAGACCACCCGCATCAGAACGCCTGCCCGATGCCGATATAGAGTTGCGGGCCGTCCCGCGTCGCCCCGCGCACCGGCAGGCCCACGTCGACCCGGACCGGCCCGATCGGGGTGTCATAGCGCAGCCCCACCCCCGCACCCGCATGCCAGTCGCCGCCACCGAACGCCCGGGCCGAGACATAGCCGGCATCGACGAAGCCCACGACGCCGATGTTGTCGGTGACCTTCGCGCGCAACTCGGTCGACAGCGCGGCAAAGCCGCGCCCGCCGGTACGCAGCGTGCAGCCGGGCGGCCCGCCGGGACAGTCGCTGATCACCCCGAGCGACTGGTAGGGCTGGCCGCGCACGGTGCCGCCGCCACCGGAGTAGAACAGGTAGCTGCGGGGCGTGCGCAGCAGATCGGCCCGCGCCACCGCGCCGACCTGGAACCGCGCCGCCAGCACCAGCCGGTCGCCGCCCGCGGGCGCAAGATAGCCGCGCGCATCGAGGCGAAGCTGAACGCCGCTGTCGGCCCCGGTCAGCCCGACGAAGGGCGTCACCCCGGCGGAAAGGTAGGTCCCGCCGGTCGGGTTGCGCTCGTCGTCGCGGGCATCGCGGACCACCGAAAGGGGCAACGCGAGGGTATCCAGCCGCCGCCGGCCATCCGCATCCGAAATCCGCTCGGTTCGGTAGCCCAGCGCGACCTCGGCCGTGATCCGGTCGGTAAAGATGTGGCTGATCCCGACATCGACCGTCGCCCTGGCAATGCGATAGTCCCGCTCGCTCAGCCGTTCGGCGACACCGTCGATGAACAGCGTCGTCTCCGGGGTGAAGGTTGCCGGCCGTCCGAAGCGACCGATCAGGCGATAGTCGGTGCCGCCGCTGCGTGCACCCAGACCGCCGATCTCGCCCTCGATGCGCAGCCGCTCGGCCCCGCCCAGCAGGTTGCGGTGCAGCCAGAATGCCGACAGGCGCACGCCGTCCTCGCTGTCGAACTCGGCGCCGACGCCGATCCGGCGCCGCGGCGCCTCGAGCAGCGACACGGCGACATCCAGCGTGTCGCCGGGCCCCAGTGCCTCGGCCTCGGTCGCGGCGACCGAGGCGAAGGCGCCGGTGCGCCGCAACCGCTGCTCGGATCTCTCGATCAGGGCGGGGTCGAAACGCTCGCCCTCGGGGAAACCGGCAATGGCGCGGATCCGCTCGGGGCGGACACGCTCGGCCCCCGACACGTCGAAGCGGCCGAAGGTGACGACCGGGCCGGGCTGGATGGCGATACGCGCCGACAAGGTGCCCGCGGCATGGTCGGCCACGATGTCCTGGGTGCCGGGACGCGCCATGGCATGGCCCGCGCGGCGCCAGCCGTCGACGGCCGCGCCAACGCCGTCGCGCAGCGCGTCGCTGGCGGCGATCGCGCCGGGTGCGAGCGCGGACGTCGGCTGGTCGCCGGGGGCGAGCGGCGCGATGCGGGCCTCGGCAAAGACGAAGGTCGGCCCCGGATCGATGCTGACGGTGACCTGCCGGATGTTGCGGGGCGGCGCCATCGGCGGGATGTCGGCCGCCTCGCGGCCGTCCAGGCGCACGCTGATCGTGCCGCCATAGTGGCCGGCGGCATAGAGCGCCCCGATCAGACGACCGTATTCCTGGCGGGCGGTGGCGAAAAGCTCCTCGTCGGCAGGCCGGTCGCCCTCGATCGCGAGCAGCAGCGACGCGCCGCGCAGCCGGTCGGCGAGGCGCGCGTCGCCGCCGGCGACGGAAAAGCCGAAGGGTTCGAGCGCGCGCACCGGAAGCGCCAGCACCAGCGCCAGCAGACCGGTGGCCGCAAGCCCGGTCGCCCGACGCCAGCCGTGGCGCCATCCTGTGCCGTTTCCTTCTCGCACCGAGGTGTATTCCCTGTCCGGATGCGACCGCCTTCGGCCTCTGGCGGGCCGCGTGGGGCTACCTTGGCACGGTCGGCGCCGTCAAACAATGCGACCCCGCCGTCGCGGTGGCGGATTTCCGCGGCCAAGGGCTTGGCCGGTCACGCGCAAGGCGGTGCGGCAGGCTTGTCGCGCGCCCGGGGATCGAACCCGCGGCGATCCGCTTCGGGTTCTTCGCCTTCCGTGAATGCACCCCGCGCCGGGTCGCACGCAGCGCCAGCCGGAGGGGGTGGCGATGCGCGGCTTGAGGGACGCGCTTTGTCGTGCCGCCCCGGACGAGCCGTGAAGGAAACGCAGGTGGCGCGGCATCGCCAGCCCGGGAAGGGGGCGGCTGGCGATGCGTGCGGCGGCCTGCGGCCTTGTCCCGCACGCGGGACATTTCCGCCGGGGCGGCGCTTCGGATTCTTCCCTTCGACTTTCGCCACCATGCGCCAGACGCACGCATAGCAGTACCCCCCGGCGCCGCGCCCGTGGGCAGTTGTCGCGCAGCCCCGCCACGCCGCCCGCAAGGGCGTGCCCGTCAGGCGTGGATCGCCCCGTCGCCGCAGGCCAGCGCGGCCTCGCGCACGGCTTCGGAATAGGTCGGATGCGCGTGGCAGGTCCGGGCGATGTCCTCGGCCGCCGCCCCGAACTCCATCGCCACGCAGATTTCGTGGATCAGGTCGCCCGCCATCGGCCCGATGATGTGCGCGCCAAGGACCCGGTCGGTCGACGCATCCGCGAGGATCTTCACGAACCCGTCGCCGGCGAAATTCGCCTTCGCCCGACCGTTGCCCATGAAGCTGAACTTGCCGACCTTGTAGGCCCGCCCGGCCTCCTTCAGCGTCTCCTCCGTCTCGCCCACGCTGGCCACTTCGGGGTGGGTATAGATCACGCCGGGGATCACCCCGTAGTTCACGTGACCCGCCTGCCCGGCGAGGATCTCGGCTACCGCCATCCCCTCGTCCTCGGCCTTGTGCGCCAGCATCGGGCCGGGGATGCAGTCGCCGATCGCATAGACCCCCTTCACGGAGGTCGCATAATGCCGGTCAACCGCGATCTGCCCGCGCCCGGTCATCTTGACCCCCAGCGCCTCCAGTCCCAGCCCGTCGACAAAGGGACGCCGCCCGGTGGACAGCAGCACCGTATCCGCCTCCAGCACATGCTCGCTGTCGTCCTTGCGCAGCCGCCAGGTGACACGTCCCTTGCCCTTGACCGCCTCGGCCGCCTGCACCGCGGCGCCGGTGACGAAACTCATCCCCTGCTTGCCCAGGATGCGCTGGAAGGTCTTGGCGACCTCGCCGTCATTGCCGGGGATCAGCCGGTCGAGATACTCGACCACCGTCACCTTCGCCCCCAGCCGGGCAAAGACCGACCCCATCTCGAGCCCGATCACGCCGCCGCCGATCACCACCATCGTCTTGGGTACGCGCCCCAGCGACAGCGCGCCGGTGGAGGTGACAATCACCTTTTCGTCCACCGCCACGCCCTTGAGCGGCGAGGATTCCGACCCCGTCGCGATCACGATCGCCTTCGCGCCGTGGGTCTCGCCGCCGACGCTCACCTGCCCCGGCGCGGGGATGGAGGCCCAGCCCTTCAGCCAGGTCACCTTGTTCTTCTTGAACAGGAACTCGATCCCCTTGGTGTTCTGGCCGATCACGTCGTCCTTGTAGGCCAGCATCTTCTTCCAGTCGGGCTTCGGCTTGGCGCCGACCAGGCCCATCGCGTCGAAATTCGCCTCGGCCTCGTGCAGCATGTGGGTGGCGTGCAGGAGCGCCTTCGACGGGATGCAGCCCACGTTCAGGCAGGTACCGCCCAGCGTCTCGCGCCCCTCGGCCACGGCCACCTTCAGGCCCAGTTGCGCCGCGCGAATTGCACAGACATAGCCGCCGGGGCCGGCGCCGATGACGATCAGGTCGAAGTCGGACATGGGTGTTTCCTTCCTTGGAGCACGAGGCTCAGAGCAACACGGCCACCACGATCGCGAAAGTGGCGAAAAAGCCGACCGCCCAGATGACCGACCGCCCCGGCACCCAGCCGAAGGCATAGGCCGGCACGTAAAGCACCCGGGCGCCCAGATAGGTCCAGGCGCAGGCGGCGGTAAAGGCGCTCGACTGCCCCGACAGCGTGACGAGCAGCACGGCGGGCGTGAACATCGCCAACGCCTCGAAATGGTTGTTCAATGCCCGCAACAGGCGGCCGGGAACGCCGGTCAGCGGCTGGTGTCGGTCGCGCGGCGAGGTGGTATAGCCGGTGCCGAGCTGCAGGTTGGCGGTCACCGACAGCAGGACATACTGCACCGCCTGCAACAGCAGCGCGAGGGCCAGGACGGTCAGTTCGGGGGTCATGGCAACAGCACCCCGACCAGCATGGCGACAAGGCCGAGGGTCGCGACCAGCCAGCAGCCGGTCCGCAGATGCGGCAGGCCCGAGGCATAGGCCGGCAGGTAGGCCGCGCGCGCACCGAGATAGACCGCCGCGCCGCCGCCGATCAGCGGCGAATGTCGCGCCGAGACATGCGCGGCCAGCATGAGGGCCAAGAAGGCCGGCGCGGTCTCGAGGAAGTTGCGCAGCGCCCGCTCCAGCCGGCCCGCCAGCGCCGACGGCACCGCCGGCACGTCGCGCGCGCCCCGCGTCCAGGCATCCCCGACCGCCGCCTTGAGCGCCAGGGAATGGGCGCCGACATGGACGAGGGTCAGGAGCGCGAAGGCGGCAAGGGCGAGGGAGGCGGGATCGGAGGTCATGGACACCAGAAGCTCCGGCGTTGGGACAGGATGGGCGTCAAAGCCCATCCTACGGCCTCAGAGATCCATCAGCAAACGCCGCGGGTCTTCCAGCGCCTCCTTGACGCGCACGAGGAACGTCACCGCCCCCTTGCCGTCGACGATCCGGTGGTCATAGCTCAGCGCCAGGTACATCATCGGCCGCGCCACGATCTGGCCCTTCACCACCATCGGCCGCTCCTGGATCTTGTGCATGCCGAGGATCCCCGACTGCGGGGGGTTCAGGATGGGCGAGGACATGAGCGAGCCGTAGACGCCGCCGTTGGAGATCGTGAACGATCCGCCCTGCATCTCGGCCATGCTCAGCTTGCCGTCGCGCGCGCGCAGGCCCAGTTCGGCGATCTTCTTCTCGATCGCGGCAAAGCTCATCTGGTGGGCGTCGCGCACCACCGGCACCACGAGGCCCGTGGGCGTGCCCACCGCGACGCCCATGTGGACGTAGTTCTTGTAGACGATGTCGGTGCCGTCGATCTCGGCGTTGACCTCGGGCACCTCGAACAGCGCATGGCAGCAGGCCTTCACGAAGAACGACATGAAGCCGAGCTTGACGCCGTGCTTCTTCTCGAACAGCCCCTTGTACTCGTCGCGCAGGCCCATGATCGGGTCCATGTCCACCTCGTTGTAGGTGGTCAGCATCGCGGCGGTGTTCTGCGCCTCCTTCAGGCGGCGGGCGATGGTCTGGCGCAGGCGGGTCATCTTGACCCGTTCCTCGCGCGCGGCGTCCTCGGCCGGAACGGGGGGGCGGGGCGCCGGCTGGGCATCGGGGGCGGGCACGGTCGGGGCCGGCGCAGCCGGCGCCGCCGGGGCCGCGCCCGCGGCGGCGGCCTTGACGTCGTCCTTCATGATCCGTCCGTCACGGCCCGAACCCTGCACCTGATCGGGCGAAAGCCCCTTTTCCGCCATCAGCTTGCGCGCCGAGGGGGCGTGTTCGACATCGCGCCCGGCGCTTGCCGGGGCGGCCTCGGGCGCGGCGGCAGCGGCCGCGGCCCCGGTCCCGCTCCCGGCGCCCGCACCCGCGACGATCCGGCCCAGCATGCCGCCAGCCTGCACCGTCTCGCCCTCGGCGGCCAGCACCTCGGACAGGATGCCGTCGGCGGGGCTGGGAACCTCGACGCTGACCTTGTCGGTCTCGAGCTCGCACAGCATCTCGTCGCGGCTGACGGCATCGCCCGCCTTCTTGAACCAGGTCGAGACGGTGGCCTCGGTCACGCTTTCGCCCAGCGTCGGCACCATCAGCGCGAGGGTCTGCTGCGCCGCTTGCACGGCCGCGGCCGGCGCTGCGGCGGCGGCACCGTCGGATGCCGCCCCGGCGCCGGCCTCGATCGTGGCCAGCAGCGCGTCGACCCCCACGGTCTGCCCTTCGGCGGCGACGATCTCGGCCAGCCGACCGGCGGCGGGGGCGGGCACCTCGACCGTCACCTTGTCGGTTTCCAGCTCGCACAGCATCTGGTCGGCCGCGACGCTGTCGCCGGACTTGACGAACCAGGTGGCAACGGTGGCTTCGGTCACGCTTTCGCCCAGGGTGGGCACACGCACGTCGATCGGCATCGGTTCAATCCTCGATGGTCAGCGCTTCGTTCACGAGCGCGTCCTGCTGTTTCTTGTGCTGGCTGGCGAGGCCGGTCGCCGGCGAGGCGCTGGCCGGACGGCCGACATAGCGCGGCCGCGCCGAGGCGGCGCCGATCCGGGACAGCACCCATTCGATGTTGGGCGCGATGAAGGACCACGCGCCCTGGTTCTTGGGCTCTTCCTGGCACCAGACCACCTCGGCGGCCTTGAACCGCTCCAGCTCGCGCACCAGGCTCATCGCCGGGAAGGGGAAGAACTGCTCGACCCGCAGCAGATAGATGTCGTCGATGCCGCGCGCGTCGCGTTCCTCCAGCAGGTCGTAATAGACCTTGCCCGAGCACAGCACGACCCGGCGGATACGCGCGTCCGCGACCAGGCGCGTCGCGCTGGTGCCGTATTCGGCATCGTCGCCCAGCACTCGGTGAAAACTGGACCCGTCGGTGAACTCGGCCGCCGACGAGACCGCAAGGCGATGGCGCAGCAGCGACTTCGGCGTCATCAGCACCAGCGGCTTGCGAAAGTCGCGGTGGATCTGCCGGCGCAGGATGTGGAAATAATTCGCC
>Ga0213835_101975_pt1 | contig 10631 bp, 10 predicted proteins | sample SWPATP01_FD_160576 | JGI IMG/M metagenome (GOLD analysis project Ga0213835, IMG submission 160576) | Coastal seawater microbial communities from Marineland, Florida, United States - SWPA TP0 #1 | ecosystem: Environmental > Aquatic > Marine > Coastal | place: USA: Florida | collected 2016-08-05
ATAGATAGTTATGGGATGGTCAGGGGTGCGAATCCCTTATATTCCACCAAGGGGTGGAAGTCCCACTAGGAGGTTATTTCAGGCATTGCAGCCCTATTTCACTCCTAAACGTCTCGCACGCTATATCAGCGTCTAGCACATAATAACTTTCGTGTTTGATACTTAGATATATTCTGGCTATTGCATCTTGGGCAGACCGTCCAGGACGGAACCCATAGCTTGTGCCTTCAAACCTCGATTCCCATTCAGGTTCGAGAGCCGACTTAACCAAGGCTTGCCTGGCTCTATCTTGGATTGTGGGTATGCCTAACGGGCGTTTTTCATCCCTACCAGGTTTTGGAATCCACACCCTTCGCAGTGGTTTTAATTTGAGGTTTCCCTTAATGTTTTTGACAAGTTCTAACCTTTGTCTTGGAGAGATTACTCTTACTCCATCAACTCCGGCTGTTTTCTTGCCTTGATTATCTTGAGTCACTCGACGCACTGCTAAAAGCCGGGCATAATATGATTTCACCAATAGACGTTGCAACCTTCTTACCTTTGCATTTTGTCCCGATTTAGCTGCTTGAAATATACTCTTTTGGAGCTTGAAAACTTTCCGTTGAACCTTAGTCCATGAGATTGCCTTCCATGCGTTGCTCGTAGTCTTGATTGGTTTTGGTTTCCCAAACCCTTTCTTTAAACTCGCTATCGCCATTTGTACACCTACTAGGCTCTATTTCTTTACAATCAAACCGTGACCTGTTAGCATATCCCTACCATTACAGTCGGGCATTGGCTTTTGGTCACATCTCATCCCCTAATAGGCTTGCGCTTACACTTTCACTACTGACTTTCTCGACCAAATTGTCAGAGCCTAGAAGGGGTTAAAACGTTCCATTTATATGGGCATTCCATCTTTAGATTTGTCTTATCCACCGGGGTACTTTTAAAGGTCTGTGTGGGTAGAGTGAAGAATCCCCCACTTTTCCCCTTGCCCTTTTGAGCGCAGCGTATCAACCTATTTCGCTACTTAATATTTACGATGGTTCAAGCCGGACATTCGGTTTCCCTAATCATGGATGGTTGGCAGTGGTCTCAATTCTGGTGTTGGGTTACACCTCGGAGCCTTCCGTTCCCCGCTTCAATCCTGGGGTTGTGGTTCCCAAAATTGGGGGTGGCTATCGCCGTTACTCTCTTTCGCAATTGTTAAGGAATCTTTAAGATTTCAGTTTTGCGTTTTGACCTTGAGTTCCCTGCCTTGTTTTGTATATTTCTATACCAAACGTTGGGACATATAAACAGTTATGGGGATGGTCAGGAGTGCGCTCCTTATATTCAACCAAGGGGTTGAAGTCCCCACCAGGCGGTTATTTCGGGTATTGCAACCCTATTTTATGCCTGAACGTCTCGCACCGTCACCAATATTATAACAAAGCCTGTAAAGTGACAGAGTCGCGCCCAATAGCCTCCTCTCCTGCCAATTCAGAACCTGCCAATTCAGAAGCGGCTGTGAAGATTAAATTTATCCACACCACAACCCTCCGCTCCGCCATTGAAGACCTTTCCGAACTCTCAAGCGATCAACAAGTCGAAATTAAAGAACAAAGTGTTTATCCGATTCACTCCTATGCCTACCAAACCGGAGATTACCTGAAATTTGCATTTTTTGGTCAATCATTTAAGGGAAAGAATACTTGGTTTGTTCACAGCAGAGATGTGGAGATATACAATCAGAATCTCCAGATTAAACCCGATAAAATTTTACTACCTGTTCCTTGGTTTCCGCAAACTGACAACTATCGAGATCCAGAAAGAACTTGTAATTCATTGTCTTGTGCCATGTGTTTAGAATATTTCAAGCCGGGAACTTTACTCGGAACCACTGGAGATGATATCTACTTAGAAGTGGTTTTTAAATATGGAGATACCACCGATCATACAGTGCAAACCCAAGCCTTATCAGATTTGGGTTTAAAAAGCACTTGGCACACCGATCTGGATTTTGATGATGTTTATCGAGAACTAGAAGCGAAGCGTCCTGTTGTGATTGGTATTTATCATCGGGGGACGACGGAACATCCTTGTGGCGGTCACATGATTGTTGTCCGGGGGCGCACTGAAAACGGGGATTTTGTTGTTAATGATCCTTATGGTTCTCTTAATGATTGCTACACCGGAGCGGTTGAAAATGGTAAGGGTGCAATTTACAGCAAATATGAAATGACCTATCGTTGGACAGCAGAAGGACCCGGAACTGGTTGGGGCAGACTTTTTCAAGCCTAGGAATTAATGGATTAAGATGGAATCGGCGATTTGATCACCAAGGAGAATCAAATCGCCTGAATTCCAAGGCTTCCATTATGAAGCCCTTAGCTAAGATTAAGACATCTGCTTAAAAAAGGCGATCGCCTCTTTCAACGCCACCACAAAGGCATCAATATCCTCGTGGGTATTGTAAAAATAACAACTCGCCCGCGCCGTAGAATTAACCTTTAGATACTTATGTAAAGGTTGGGTGCAGTGGTGTCCTGAACGCACCGCCACCCCCGAATCATTCAACAGCATTGATAAGTCATTAGGGTGAATTTCTCCCGCTGAAAATGATGCTAATGCCGCCCGTCCTTTACCCTCAGGCGTCGGGGAGGGTCCATACACAGTAATATCGGGAATAGCACTTAATTTATGGAACAAATAAGCCGTTAATTCCTGTTCGTAGGCGTGGATTTTATCCATGCCAATTGTGCTTAAATAATCCAGGGCTGCACCTAAAGCGATCGCCTCCCCAATCGCCGGAGTTCCCGCCTCAAACTTATGGGGTAATTCCCCACAGGTAAAACCCTCTAACGACACCTCCCCAATCATCTCGCCACCCCCTAAAAATGGTGACATCGACTCCAGTATTTCCCGCTTACCATACAAAAACCCAATCCCCGTCGGTCCACACATTTTATGACCCGAACCCACCAACCAATCACAATCAATTTCCTTGACATTTATCGGTAAATGTGGTAAACTCTGGCAGGCATCAACCAACACCTTTGCCCCATATTGGTGGGCAATTTCCGTAATTTCCTTAACCGGATTAATGCAGCCCAAGACATTAGACATTTGTAGGACAGCCACCAACTTAGTCCGAGGGGAAATTAAGCCTTTAAACTCCTCAAAATCAAACTCCTGGTTAGCCGTTAATCCCACATACTTAATCACCGCCCCAGTTTGATTAGCCAACATTTGCCAAGGCACTAAATTACTGTGATGTTCCATCACCGACAAAATAATCTCATCCCCAGCCTGTAGATTTTCCCTCCCCCAAGAATAGGCTACCAAATTCACAGCTTCGCTCGCGTTACGGGTATAAATAATTTCCTGGTAGGAATCAGCATTAATAAACTCAACCACTTTCTGGCGGGCTTTTTCATATTCGTCAGTCGCCTTAGCGCTAAGGGTATGAATACCCCGATGAACATTAGAATTATATCTTTGATAATAGTTTTGGATAGCATCTAAAACCACCTGGGGTTTTTGAGAAGTCGCGGCATTATCCAAATAAACCAGAGGATGTCCGTTTACCTCCTGATGTAGAATGGGGAAATCTCCCCGCACCTTTTCTCCTAGTGTTTTCTCTTTAATAAGTGTCATTTTGTCTAATCCCTAAATCTAGCAATTGTCAACCAGCAACCCTCAAAGCATCCCTGGTAATTCCCCCATCATCAACATAGCAGAGGTGAGGGGAGATAGTTGATTAATCATCAATTAATTTCCCCTTAACCCCCTTTACATTTCCCCTTCGTCAGTGCGACAAGCCACACAACGGGCTAAAATTTGCTGGAGAGAAACCAAAGGCAATTTATCCAAAATTTCCGCCGCAAAAGCATCAATTAACAGGTTCCGGCTGGTTTTTTCATCCAGTCCCCGACTCCGCAGATAGAAAATCTCATCCGCTTCTAATTGGCTCACAGTTGCGCCGTGGGCACATTTGACATTATCAGCCACAATTTCTAATTGAGGCTTCGTATTAACCCGCCCTTTAGCCGATAACAACAGATTACGATTCAGTTGAGTCGCATCAGTCATTTGTGCCGCTTGGGGAACCACAATCCGACCATTAAATATACCATGGGCGCGGTCATCCACAATAGCCTTATGTAATTGATTGATGACACCATGGGGATGGTTCAAAAATACCGCGCTATGGGTATCAGCGACCTGTTGACCATTCACCAGAGTTAAACCATTAAGCTGAGTTTCGGTTCCTGCAGCGGTTTGGTGAATATCGAAGTTATGGCGAGACAATTTCGCCCCCAAACTAATCGCGTTACCAGTATAACGGCTATCGCGCCCTTGGGAAACGACAGTGCGACCAATATGGAAAGATGAAGCCAATTCTCGTTGAAGGCGAGTATGTTGTAATTCCGCATTATCACCAACCCATAACTCCGCCACCGTGTTAGTGAAATAAGGAGTTTTTTGGGTGCGGTCTGAACAACCTAAAATATTCGCCGTCGCGTAGTGTTCAATTACCGTCGCTTTGCTTCCGGGTTCAGCCACAATTAAAAGCCGAGGTTGACTCGTTACTGGCTGGCTGCTACTGAGGGAAATAAACAGCAGATGAATGGGCGTATCAATTACTTGATTTTGGTGAACCCAGACCACCGCCGCATCAGCCAAAGATGAAGTATTTAGGGCGGTAAAAACTTCCTGGCTGTCGGGTTGTTGGGTTAGGTAGTTCCCCAACTTATCCGATAATGGTTTATCGAGTTGTCCTAAATTCCCGACAAATACTCCATCAGGAAGATTATCTAAACAGGACAGTTGAGGGGAGTAAAAACCATTCACAAAAACCAACCTAGTCCCTTTAACTTCCGGTAGGATTAAAGGTGAAATCTCCTCGCGGGAAAGTTCTACCGCCGTGGCGGCTTGAAAAGGCAATTCCAACAAAGCCGAAAGGTCGGTAAATCGCCAATCTTCATGGCGGCGGGTAGGGATAGCTAATTCCTTAACCCAACTGGCGGCATTATCACGAATATTTTGTAACTGTTCGGCAATGTTTCTTTCTAAAGGGAAACTCGCCGGAACCGGAAGGGAACCCGTTACCTGATTAAGTAACTGATTCAAATAGGAAACTTCTGGTTTTTCTTGAATCTGAATCATTAACTACACCCCCACTGTCGCTGCTTCAATTATATCATCATAGCCCTGTTCTTCCAACTCTAGCGCCAATTCCTTAGCACCAGTTTTAATAATTCTGCCATCCGCCATGACATGAACATAATCAGGAACAATGTAATCCAATAAGCGCTGATAGTGAGTAATCACCAGCATGGCATTTTCAGCATTAGCCAATTGATTCACACCATTAGCGACAATTTTCAGCGCATCAATATCTAAGCCGGAATCAGTCTCATCTAAAATTGCTAATTTCGGTTCTAATAAAGCCATCTGCAAGATTTCATTGCGTTTCTTCTCACCACCGGAAAAGCCCTGATTAACGCTACGTTCCAGAAACTCTGGACGCATTTTAACTACTTCTAATTTCTCCTGGATTAAATCCTCAAAATCAAACACATCCAACTCGTCTAAGCCCCGATGTTTCCGTTGAGAATTGTAAGCCACTCGCAGGAAATCCAGATTACTAACCCCAGGGATTTCGATGGGATATTGGAAAGCCAAAAATATCCCGATTAAGGCACGTTCATCAGCTTCTAATTCCAGGAGATTTTGTCCTAAAAATGTGACTTCGCCTCCGGTGACTTCATAAGCCGGATGTCCCGCCAAGATTTTAGAAAAGGTACTTTTTCCCGACCCATTTTGACCCATAATGGCGTGAATTTCCCCGGCTTTAACTTCCAGGTTCAAGCCTTTTAAAATAGGATTACCATCAATGGTAGCGGTTAAATTCTTAACCGACAAAATCACTGGACTGTTTTCTTGAATCATTCTTAACCTCTCAATGTGTGTGTTTGATTTGTGTTAGTGGATGAACTCACCTCATTAGGGGGTTTCCATTGACCTGAGTTATTGACAACTTCCCATCAAAGGTAAACCCCAGACAACGGAAATAGATAGTTTAACCGACAGCGCCTTCTAGTTTGAGACTCAGCAGTTTATCGGCTTCGGCGGCAAACTCCATGGGTAATTTATTAAACACATCTTTACAGAAGCCGCTGATAATCATAGACACAGCATCTTCTTCGGCAATTCCCCGTTGAGTAAAGTAAAACAATTGGTCTTCCCCAATTTTAGAAGTCGAGGCTTCATGTTCAACTTTGGCGGTATTATTTTCGACTTGAATATACGGGAAAGTATTAGCCTGTCCACAGTCGCCAATTAACATAGAGTCGCACTGGGAATAATTCCGCGCCCCGATAGCTTTCGGACCCATTTTGACTAAGCCACGATAGCTATTAGCAGACCGACCCGCCGAAATACCCTTAGAAATAATAGTGCTGCGGGTATTTTTGCCAATATGAACCATTTTAGTTCCTGTATCAGCCTGTTGACAGTTATTGGTGAGGGCGACGGAGTAAAATTCCCCGACGGAATTATCACCGACCAACACACAACTAGGATATTTCCAAGTAATGGCTGACCCGGTTTCTACCTGAGTCCAGGAAATCTTAGAATTTACGCCTTTGCAAAGTCCCCGTTTGGTGACAAAGTTATAAATTCCGCCTTTTCCATCTTCATCCCCAGCAAACCAATTTTGCACGGTAGAATATTCGATGGTGGCATTATCCAAAGCCACTAATTCGACGACGGCGGCGTGTAATTGGTTGGTGTCGAACATGGGGGCGGTACAGCCTTCTAAATAGGTGACAGAACTGCCAGATTCTGCTACAATTAAGGTGCGCTCGAACTGCCCAGATTCACCGTTATTAATGCGGAAATAGGTAGACAAGTCCATCGGACATTTAACGCCTTTGGGAATGTACACGAATGAACCATCACTAAACACGGCTGAGTTGAGGGCGGCGAAGTAGTTATCACCGACAGGAACTACACTGCCTAAATATTTCTCAATCAGTTCTGGGTGGCTTTCTACGGCTTCGGAAATTGAGCAGAAAATTACGCCTTCTTCGGCGAGTTTTTCTTTAAAAGTGGTGGCAATTGAGACACTATCAAAGACGGCATCTACTGCGACATTAGCCAGCCGTTTCTGTTCGGATAGGGGAATCCCTAATTTTTCAAAGGTTTCTATTAAGGTGGGGTCTACTTCTTCTAAACTGCCTTTTTTCTTCTCAACTTTGGGGGCGGAATAGTAGATAATATTTTGATAGTCAATGGGGGGGTAGTGAACATGGGGCCAGGTGGGTTCAGCCATTTTCTGCCACTGCTGATAGGCTCGGAGACGGAAATTTAACATAAATTCCGGCTCATTTTTTTTGGATGATATCAGCCGCACCACATCTTCACTCAGCCCCTTGGGGATGGTGTCGGACTCAATATCAGTGACAAAGCCGTATTTATAAGGCTGGTTGACTAGGGTTTTGACTGAAGCACTCATATATTTTGTGTTCTCTTGTGTTCGTTTGGTTTACGGTCTGATGTCCCGGTCAATCGCCTGGACAAACTCCCACGGGATGGCAGATCCCAAGTCCCACTTCCGGGGACTTAAACAACCTATTTGTTATTTAAGTCTATTTTAGGTTACATTAGCAACAACTGTATTGTCAAAGTCAAAATTTTTTGAATTTTTATGAACATGATGACCACGACCCAACAGCATTCGACTAAGCAGGACATCCTCCAATATCTTCTGAAACGTCATCAGGCTAGGGCTCAGGAACTAGCGGAGGCTCTGGATATCAGTCCCCAAGCCACCCGCCGCCACCTCAAGGATCTGCAGGGGGAGGGGTTGATCAATTATGAGTCTGTACAGATAGGGATGGGACGGCCGCAACATATCTATCGGCTAACGAGCCAGGGACGCGATCGCTTTCCCAATAGTTATGATCAATTTGCAATTTCTTTCCTGGATACTTTGGCTGAAACTGTGGGACCAGAACAGGTTAGCCAGATTTTACACAAACAGTGGCAAAGAAAAGCGATCGAGTATCGCCAACGGGTGGGGACTGGTCCAGTAGGCGATCGCGTGGCTAAATTGGCGGAAATTCGCCAAGCGGAAGGTTATATGGCTGAGTGGTACGCCGTAGAAACCCAAGGGGAGGCCGCCACGGGTGAGCAACGCTATATTTTAACAGAACATAACTGCGCGATTTCTAGCGTGGCTGAGTCTTTTCCCAGTGTCTGCGGCCATGAGTTAGAGATGTTTGCGGCTGTACTATATGATTGTACTGTAGAACGGACTCATTGGCTAGTTAATGGTGAGCATCGTTGTGGTTATCTAATTATTAGTCATTAACGGGATGGCGTTGCCACTTTGTCCAAATAGTATAATTATCTAATTATGATGCAGACAGATCGAGAATTTTTAACCCCAGAAGAAGCGGTTAAGGTAGATGCGGCTTTGTTGTCATCTAAGGAGAAGTTTGCCACCCGTTTGGCGATTTATGCGCTGCGCTGTTTAAGGGAAATTTCCCAGCAACAAGAATGTGCGATCGCCTCGATAACTCCGGACCAAATTACCCAGTGGATTGAGCAGGATACGAACCTCCATGATAAACTAGAAATAGATGGCAGTTTTACCAGCTTTTTTAGTCGGTTGGTTATGTCCTCGATGAAACCCCTCAATCGCATCTCGGAGGAGTTGCAAATACCGGTGGCTAACTTAACAGTTGACCAGGTAGTGGCGGGGTTCGAGAAAGACAGTCAAGTTAAGCGATAAGCCCTAGTTAGGGTGATGTAACTAACTAAATAAAGAAAGCTGTTTTTCTGGTGGTTGATAACCCAAATGTTGCCAAGCCTTGGGGGTGGCGATTCTACCGCGATGGGTACGTTGTAAAAAACCAATTTGCATAAGGTAGGGTTCTTGGACTTCTTCGAGGGTTTGGGCATCTTCGCCGCTGGCTGCTGCTAGGGTTTCTAAGCCGACGGGTCCCCCCTGAAAGTTCTCGATAATGATGCGGAGTAAATGCTGATCTGTCCAATCTAAACCGAGGGGATCTACATTAAATAATTCTAAGGCGATCGCGGCAATTTCTCCAGTAATAGCCCCGGATGCTTTGACTTCCAAATAATCCCTTACCCGTCTTAATAAACGATTAGCAATGCGGGGAGTTCCTCGGGAACGTCGGGCAATTTCTAGGGCTCCTTCGGGAGTAATGGGAGTGGTTAATAGTTTAGCTGTACGGTTGACAATTTGGGCGAGTTCGTCCACTTCATAAAAACGCAAACGTTGGATTAAGCCAAAGCGATCGCGCAAGGGAGAAGTTAAAGCACCGATTCTGGTAGTTGCGCCGACAATAGTAAACTTATTCAGGGGAATGCTGCGCGTCCTCGCACTACGTCCCTGACCAATAGTGATATCTAAACGAGAGTCTTCCATAGCGGGATAAAGGATTTCTTCCGCCATTTTAGAGAGGCGGTGAATCTCATCAATAAACAAAATTTCTCCGGGTTTTTGATTAACCAAAAGTCCGGCAATATCCCTGGGTTTTTCCAAGGAAGGCGCAGTGGTAATTTGGCACTTTACGCCCATTTCTGTCGCCAAAATTAACGCCATGGTAGTTTTACCGAGTCCGGGAGGTCCATAAAGTAACAAATGATCGAGGGGTTCTTGGCGAGACTTAGCAGCGGCGATCGCAATTTCCAGGACTTGTTTAAGATCTCGTTGACCAATATAGTCGGCTAGTTGTTGGGGTCTAATTTTTTCTTCGGGTTTGGGATGGTTTTTTTCCTCGGAGGTGGGTGATGGTATCAGTAGGGACTCGTCGTCTGGTGGCTTGACCTGATAGGTAGATGAAGGTTCACGGGCAGGTTGATTTGGGCGGGAATTGTGAGAAGATATAATTGCCATAGTTATGCAATACCCCAAAACATTTCAATTAGTTTGATCATGATCTATTCTGTCTCAATCCCGGAAAATATTACCTTTGAAGATGCGATCGCCATTACCCAATCTCTGATTGATCAATCCCAAGCCGGAAGCATCTCGGACTCAGATTTGGCGGCGGCTATATCGCAACTGGTCGAGTCGGAAAATGGGGCGAGGGGATTTTTTGTTACCTACCTAACGGATACTCGCCCTATCCCTGAACAAATGACACCAGAGACCCAAAAAGCGTTAGAATCTTCTCCTGAGATAGTCTCGGAGTTATTGGTGAAAAATTTGGCGATGTCCGCCGCCATGGTAGTCTATCATCATCGCCACCAAAATGAGGACATGGCGGCGAGTTCGGACTTAGTGCGATCGCGCTGTATTGAGTTAATTCAAGCCCTGAATTTACCACCTGTCAAATCTTTACTACAACAGCTTCTGGAAACTTCCCAAAGGGGAGAGGGACCCTATCAAGACTTTTTGGAGAGATGGGGATATGATACCGACCAACGAGAAGCGATCGCCGCTTCTGTACATTTAGCGATCGCATAACCTTGTTGGGTGGGTGAAATGCAATGTCACCCAACATTTCACCCGGCTTTGTTGGGTTGCGCTTCGCTTCACCCAACCTACGAACCCAGCATAATTTGTAGGTTGGGTGAAATGCAATGGAACCCAACATTTGACCGAATTTGTTGGGTTGCGCTTCGCT
>Ga0213835_101976_pt1 | contig 10631 bp, 10 predicted proteins | sample SWPATP01_FD_160576 | JGI IMG/M metagenome (GOLD analysis project Ga0213835, IMG submission 160576) | Coastal seawater microbial communities from Marineland, Florida, United States - SWPA TP0 #1 | ecosystem: Environmental > Aquatic > Marine > Coastal | place: USA: Florida | collected 2016-08-05
ACAGATCGAGTCGCGGCTCGGGCCCGCTGAACCCGAACCCGAGAAGTGGGTCGCGGAGGGGGTCCGTGCCCAATATCCAAACCCGCGCGTCATTTTGAGGTGCGTGAATACTGAACTATGGGGCAGCAGAGTCAAGGGACCATCAGCTCGTCCAGTTCCTCGCGCGATGTCGGCACATTGAAGGCGCGAGGCAACTTGGTAACCCCACGGTATGTGTGCCGAGACCCGCAGGCCTGCGTCGAGCTGCGCAAGCGATACTTGCCCGGGGGGGGTTTTCAGCTAAGGAATGAGTTGACGATTGCGAATAGGTTCTGTGCGCGCGCCAGCGTCGCCTTGTTCAGCTTGGAAACGCGGTTCGGCCCGCGTAGTAGCGCAGAGGCGGGAGCAAAGTGGTTGAACTTTCCATCATTGATGCCTTCAGATTCGAAGTATGCCTCTACTCGCTTGACCAGCCGATCGCCGGGAGGTAGGTCAGCAACCTTTATGCGCTTCCCACCTAGCGCACCCGCGTATGCATCGCTCACGAGTTCGACGTAGAAGCCGGCCTCAAAAAGATCTTCCACGTCAGCGACATCTGCGGCGGTCACCTCGCCGATCGATACGACGCCTGCTGCTCCTAGTTTCCCAGTCTTGCGCAAACGCTCGATGGCGCCGGAGTCCTCAAAAGGCGAGTCGGCGAGGATCGCCGCGTTGATCTTGTTGGCACCGAGAAGGGTGAGGAAGGCCGGGAGTTTCGAAGCTCCCCCAACTGGCGTAACCGCCCACCGAGCATCTAAACCCGGAAGCCCGGCCTCGCCAAGTGCAGAAGAGAGAACCTCGAGATACACAAGGTCAGACGGTCCTTCAACGAGCAACACGTCGGGCGCAACGAAGAGGGTTTGAGCAAGTTCAACGCCGATCGCAGCGTGCAGCGGGAAGGACGTCTCAGCGTCGGAGTACAGCACATCGGACGACACCTTGGTGCCCTCCCCGTCGACGTCGACGACCGTACGGACACGAGACAATGCGTGCGGGTTGATCATGAACGGGGAGTGCGTGGAGAAGATCACCTGGTGGTTCGGGGCGAGTCGCTCGTCAATGAACCGCAACAGATCCGCCTGAGCCGAGGCATGCAAATTGATGCCGGGTTCGTCGAGCAGAAGAATGAGCGGTTGCTCCGCGGTCTCCTCAAGTTGCGAGAAGTACGCGAGAAATGAGAAGAACCAGACGAAACCGCGCGATCTCTCGTCGAAGGGCACTGTGACTCGATGTCGTTGGTTCTCGACTCGAATCTGAAGTAGTGGCGCCTTGTCGAGCGGCGGTAGCGAGCCCGTCTCCGGCTGGCCGATCGGGGTCAATTTGACTGCAAGGTTCTTATTTTGCGACCAGTATTCGAAGACTTCGTCAGAGATGCTGTTAGACGCGTTCTCGAGGTCGCGAATCAGGTGCTCGTGCGTCTCGGGCTCGAGGAAGTCCTCAAGGGTCACCCCTGCCATGTCGAGCAATGACATCACGCCCTGCTCTCCTCGATCGGCAGTATCCGCATCACGCTTCGCGATAAGGTCGGGAATCGACACTTTGCCTGGCATGGTGTCATAGTCCGAAAAGTAAACGAACTTCGGGCGGCGCGGCGAGAGCGCGTCGATGATGGCGAGGTCAAGATCCGCGCCTCGCCACCCCTTGAGCGTCGCTAGCGCCTGCGTCACGTCCGCCGAGGGCGCTTCGATCGACGTGAGGGTTTCGACCAACTGGGGGATAGTTGCTGCCGCGTCAATCTGCTTCTGCAGGGCCGAGGGCGCATCAATCTTCCGAACGACGTGCCTCATGGCGACGCGAACGTCGGCATTGATACCGTTCCAGCTAGTCGCGGTCGACCCATAGGAGGACGTCACCTGGATGGTCCGAGTCTGGAGTGCGCCAACTCCGAACTTGAGATTTAGAGCATCGACGTCGTCGTCGTCCAACTCATACGTCAGGACCGTGACCGGGATCTTGGCATTGTCTTTTCGCTCTCGAGTGAGACGGCTTGGAAAGTCAATGCCGGCGTCAAACCTTGCCGACTTTTCGATTGGATGACTCTTGTAGAGCGCTTGGAGAACGGCCGACTTACCTGATTCGTTCTTTCCCACAATGCAAGTCACATCGGGCTCAATTGCGATCTCGCTCCCGTCCTCGATGCTGCGGTAACGGCGGACGGTTGCGCTGATGAGCCTCATTTGTCTATCTCCGAACAATGTAGGGGCAACGATAACTCAGAGAGTAGTAGGCCCTATCGACTACGGCGCGAATTTCGAGGGTGTCCACGAGACTGACGCGCCCGAATTGGGCGATGGCAGACGGCCGCCCATCGCTCCCAAGCAAATCAGTGGCTCATTCAGCGCCGTCGTCGCTCGCCTAGTGTGTCCGCGATTGACGGTCTCATCCCGGGTCGCGCGACGGTAGAAGGACCTGACAGCGCCTAGTTCACTGCGACCCAGCTCAAAGCCGCCAGACGCGCCCGCACGCCACCGGGCCACTAACCGACCCATTCTGATGCTCTAGCGACCAGATCTATAGATACGGTGAGCTCATGTCAGAACTACTCACCGCAGGTATAGGTGCAATAGCACTCACTCTTGTGAGCCTCGTCTCGTGGTACTCCCCGCGTGCAACTTTCGAAGGTCGGCTCCTGATCCGAGTTGAGCGTCTCGGCGCAGCGTTCGCAGTGATGCCGTCTTCACCTGAGAAGGATTCCTTCGCGCGGCATTTGACCGGCGAGATCAAGAAGCTCAACGCATGGATCGACCCAAACAACGCAAGGAAGCGAAGAGTGGTCCGGAATGTGAAGATCGGGCTGTTGATTCCGGCCTTTGCTGGCCTGCTCCTCGTGCTACCTGCGGTCGCTCCCGACCTGCCACCCGCTGTGCCAGCGCTTGTTGGCTTTGGCATCGGGACGGTGATCGCGATTGTCGCAATCGTGGTGGAGCAAGCAATGGAGAAGTTGACCCGTCGCCGGGACGAAACCGAGCTGGCCGAAAGGGATGCCGCCGAGGCTGAAGCGCGAATGTCGTCACTCCGCCGCGGCGAGGCGCCATCGTCGTCGCCATCACCGTGAAGCGAAGGCCAGTTCATCAATCTTCCGCAGAGCCCTCAGGATTGGCGATGACGGCGTCGAGCGTTGGCAAGAACGCATGAACCGGGGACCAGCTAGGACGCCAGGCCAAGGCGCTCGGTCCGCTGTTGCGACTTCATCGAACTCGAGACAGGTCTCCGGCTTGTATGTTGTTTCCATCGGCACACCAGCAGAATCATCTGCGCACCTAGGAGCCTGACCCGGTTTCCCGGACAGACGGAGCGCGCGGATGCCGGTGCCCGAAGTTCACCCGTTCAAGTTGTCCGCAGACGTCACAAACACCAGCGATGTCGGAGCGACCACACAAGGATTGCCCATGCGCTCGAGGCGGCGACCATCCTAGATCCGAGCAGCAAGGACAGACACCTGGAACTGCCCGGAGATTCCGGGCAGTTCTTGCCAGGGAGGACAAACGGCGTCCCACAAACGCTCTGAGGTGGTAGGCAGGCAGGGCGCAACGCGAATGGTTCAGCCATTGCCTGGCCCACTGATGCCACGGTCCCGGGGCTACGCCACTGCGCGATGCTCCGAACAGCGGAGGCTGAACGCCCCTCCAGGGGCAACCCGCTCTGCGTTCGTACTGTGAGCCGACTCGTCGCCAGTCGTCAGCCGCTCGCGTCCGACCGACCTCAGAAACGAAGGCTTTCGGGCAACGATTGAGCGCGGAGCGAGATGGGCAGCAAGATAAGGGCGGACTTGTCTCAAAACCCGTGTCCGGAATCTAGTCACGAATACCAATGTTTTCGGTGGCAGGAGCAGACGACCTCGGGTGCTCAGCACCAACCACCTGATTACCCGTCTTAGGCGCCTGCGTCCCATAGGCTCTGCCCAACCGAGACTTGGAGATTCCAATGGGACTGTTTAATCGCCTGTTTAGAGGTGCGCAGAACGAGAAGAACGAAATCGCCGAGGAGCGCTCATTGCCCGATTTCGACGCTGAGAGGGGGCGAGCACAGGCTGCTGGCTCGTTCAGGGGCAAGCACTTCACCGAGTGGGCCCCAGAAGTCACTCGCACGCGGGTGGCGGGCAAGCTCGAGGAATCGCTGGCACTCGCGTACGAGTGCATTGAAGCGACCGAACGGCAGGATGCGGTCGACGGCCACGGAGTCGCGCCGGGGTACTATCACGCCGCCGCGGTCGTCCTCCGGAAGCAGAAGCGCTACGCCGAAGAGGTGCAGGTGCTCGAGCGCTACCTTACGCGCTCTGGTCGGCACCCCGAGTTTGAGGAACGAGCGCGAAAGGCGGCCGCACTTCGAGACGCCGCTACCAACGCAACGGCGCTCACGTGCCCGTCGTGCGGTGAGGTCCTAGATAATCCGCCGAAGTCGCGCGGAAAGTGCCCGTCGTGCGCGCAGCAAATCGTCATGCGCACTGTCGACGGTCAGCGCGTCGCCCATAGTCCAGACCAAGCGGCCGCGCACACCGCGTCGGAGAAGGCCGCGAAGCAGCGGGCAAAGTACTTAAAGCGGCTCGGATATTTCAACGTCACAGAAGAGGACTGGGAACGAGTACACGCAGAGCAAGCGGCCCGGTTCGGACATGCATCTCACGACGGCGACGTCTATTGGCAGATAGCCAACGAGCGGGCCGCCGACTACGAGCTAAAGCAAGATTGGTTGCTCGCCGGCCGCCTTCGATCAGACATGACGAAGTTCTCCGTCGAGGAAGGCCGCGATTGGGTGGGTCCCGCGCGAATGGCAGAGGCTGACTGGTTGCGTGCCTTGCAGCAATACGAAGACCCAGAGGTCGACATGATTCTCATCGCCTGCCCGTGCGAAGTTTGCCAGCAAGACCACCAAAAGGTGCGCTCGCTATCTCACTTTGCGGCGTCCTGGCCGTTGCCGCACGCCCAGTGCGATCGACCCCCGTGTCGATGTCGGGTGACCCGGCGGATGTACTGAGAGTCAGCATCACTACACAGCGCGCACGCTCGAGTCCCCCCTGCGCGTCATCCATCCGAAGTCCTCCAAAAAGCTCAAGCCAGTCGTCGAGGACAGCAACCTTCCGGTGGCGCCAGACAAAATCTGCACGCAAAGCTCGGTGAAGTTCGACGCGAACATCGGGCAGAAATACCGGCAGAAGTACTCCTACAAGTCCGAAAAATGGGAAACGACCATGAAGGTCGGCCGAAACACCGTCGAGGCGCTCAACGAAGATTTCAAGGCGAAATCCGGAACGATCGTCGACCCACGGATGCGTCGCATGCGCGGACTCACCGCCCTCTATTTCATGACCACCATCGCGCTTGCCCACTTCAACATCCAACGCATCTCGATTTTCCTCAAGGCACAGTTGGCCAAAGACAACGCGCTGAAACGCGGGGCGAAACCGCCCCGCAAGAAGATCGTCCGTGCCCGCGACCGACTGCGCAAGAGCGGCTACTTCAGCGCTGACAAGTATCGAAAAGGGGAAGTCGACCTGTCATTCGATCCGCCCCCACCACTGCGAACGTGACGCGCTGAGCGACGCCAATTCTCATCACACTCAAGCTGTACCGAAGGCTCCGCCATGCCCGAAAACGGGTTCGCGGGGCCTTTTGCCGTCTCTGGGGGCAAGTCCGGGCCTCACAGATCGATCGAGAGCTCCACCAAGCAGCGGAAACGCGAAAACGCCGCCGATTTCTCGGCGGCGTTTTCATTTGGCCCCAGTTTCGCAAAAAATCTCGAGGAGTTTCGCAAGGAGCCCCATGGCGGTGACGGTGGGATTTGAACCCACGGTAGGGGGTTACCCTACACAACTTTTCGAGAGTTGCACCTTCGGCCGCTCGGACACGTCACCGCGCACGAGTGTAGTACAGGCGCGCGGCTGGGTCGAAACGGGCGCTGGTGGCCGCCAGCGTGCATCCCGGCCGCCGGGCCGCTCGCGCGATGAGCAGGTGCGCGCATCGCTACGATGCGAACCGTGACCTGGAGCCCGCGCACCCCGTTCGTGCGCCGTCGCCTCGGCGAGTGGCGCCGGCGGGCCGACGAGGCCGGCGAGCTGCTCTACGTCGCGCTCGGCGACTCGGCCGCCCTGGGGGTCGGCGTGCGCGACATTGACGCCAGCTACGTCGGGCTCGCCGCCCACCGGTTGCAGCGTTTGTCGTTCCGCACGGTCCGGGTCGTGAACCTCGCCCGCTACGGCGCCCGCGCCGACGACGTGCTCGACCGGCAACTCGACGCGCTCAACGACGTCGAACGCGCGGCCGGCCGCCCCGCCGACATGATCACGCTCGATATCGGCGGCAACGACGCCGGCCGCACGCCCGCCGACGAGGCGGATGCGCGCATCCATGAGATCGTGCGCCGACTGCCCGCGCACGCGATTGTCGCCGACGTGCCCTGCTTCCACTTCGGCGAGCGCGAATGGGATGCTCGGCGCCTGTCGCGCACGATCGCCGACGCCGCTCACGCGGCCGGCCTCGCGCTGGCGCCCCTGCATCGCGTGACCGAGCTGCGGCGCGGCTGGGGCTCGTTTCCCGACTTCGCGTGGGACCAGTTCCACCCGAGCCGCCGCGGCTACCGCGTGTGGGATTCGGCGTTCGCCCGAGCGGTCGGGCGTCGCGCGCGCGAGCTTCGCGCCGATGTCGGCGGTTCCGCCTAGCCTTATCGCCATGGCCCGCACGACCGCGAACTTCCGCTGCATCGAGTGCGGGTGGACGACCCTCAAATGGGCTGGCCGCTGCGGCGAGTGTCAGCAGTGGGGCAGCGTCGTCGAGGCGGATGCTCCCTCCCGGCAGACAGCGCCCGCGCGCGTTCCTGAGGCGCGCGCCGCCCGCCCCATCACCGAGGTCGAGCAGGGCGAGCAGAGCCACACGCCCACGACGATCGGCGAGTTCGACCGCGTGCTCGGCGGCGGCGTCGTGCCGGGCGCGGCCATCCTGCTGTCGGGCGAGCCGGGCGTGGGCAAGTCGACCCTGCTGCTCGAGGTCGCGGCCCGCGCGGCGCGCTCGGGCCAGCGGGTGCTCTACGTTAGCGCCGAAGAGTCGGTCGCCCAGGTGCGCCTGCGCGCCGGCCGCACCGGTGCGCTCAGCGACAACCTGTACCTCGCGAGTGAGACCGACCTCGCCACGATCCTTGGCCAGCTCGACGAAGTGCATCCGCAGCTGCTGATCGTCGATTCGGTGCAGACGGTCGCCTCCTCGCTCATCGACGGGCTGGCCGGCGGGGTAGCGCAGGTGCGCGAGGTCGCGGCCACGCTCATCCGCATTGCCAAAGAGCGTGCGCTGCCGGTGCTGCTCGTCGGGCACGTCACGAAAGACGGCACGATTGCCGGCCCGCGCATGTTGGAGCACCTCGTCGACGTCGTCTGCCAGTTCGAAGGCGACCGGCAGACATCCCTGCGCTTCGTGCGGGCGCTGAAGAACCGCTTCGGCCCCACCGACGAGGTCGGCTGCTTCGAGATGACCGGCGACGGCATCGCCGAGGTCGCCGACCCGAGCGAGCTGTTTCGCTCGCACGCGACCACCCCCGTGAGCGGAACTTGCGTCGCGATCGCGCTCGAGGGCCGCCGTGCGCTGCCCGTCGAAGTGCAGGCGCTCGTCGTCGCCAGCTCGGCCCCGCAGCCGCGGCGGGTCGTCAACGGCGTTGACTCCTCCCGCGTGGCCATGCTGCTCGCCGTGCTCGAGCGACGCTGCGGTATCGCCCTGTCGACATACGACGTGTACGTGTCGACGGTCGGCGGCATTCGCCTCACCGAGCCCGGCGCCGACCTCGCCATCGCGCTCGCGATCGCCAGCGCCCGGCGCGACAAAGCCCTCGACTCGCGCCTCGCCGCCGTTGGCGAGATCAGCCTCGCGGGCGAGATCCGCGGGGTGACGTCCGCCCCGCAGCGCGCCGCAGAAGCGAAGCGCCTCGGCTACACCACGCTCGTCGACTCGAGCGCCGTGCACCTGCGCGAGGCCGTGCGCACCGCGTTCGCGACTGCCCGCGACGAGCAGGTCGACATTCCCGAGTTTTAGAGCCGGGGCGACGAACCGGTGAGTGGCCCCGCCCGCGACACGACCCGCTGACGCGCCGGTGCGGCCCGCCCGCAGCAGCGAGCGCGAGCGCGTCGGCTACTCGGCCTCGAGCTGCAGAGCCCGCAATACCTCGGCGGGGTCGGCCTGCATCGAGTGCGGGCCTGCCACGTCGAACACGATCGCATCGAGGGTCTCGACGTTCTGCTCGAGGAAGTCGCGCAGCGTGTGCCCGTCGTACGCCAAGAAACGGTGGGCCGGCTCCTGCGGAACCATCGCCACGTACCGTTCCGGGCTCGAGAACAGCAACAGCATGTACTTCTCGGCACCCTCGGCCCGGAACACGCGAATCTGCTCGGGCCCACTGCCCGGCAGAAGCGGCACGATGCAGTAGTCGTTGCGCAGGGCGAACGCCACCGCGGCCGTGTCTTGCCGCTCGAGGGCTGCGGCCAACTGCTGGTCGTCGGGCACGCGGTGCGCGGGCATGCCGCGCGTCATCTTCGGGGCGGACACGCCCCCGGGCCGCCCACCGGGCCGCCCGCCTGACTTCTTGCTCGACTTCTTCTTCGGCATCCCCACAAGCCTACGCGGGCCACGCGCGCCCCCGCTGACTGCCCGAGCGCGCACCCTTACGCTGCTGAGGCACGCCGAACGTTGGTGCGCACGCGCAACGTTGCGGGTGCGCGACACCCTCCGGCGTGCGTTGCGGCACTCCGGCCGCCCCACACCCTCATCCCTGCATCCCCGCGCCCCACACGGGATGCGCGGGCTCAGTTCAGCAGGAACGGTCGGTCGCCGTCGCCCGCGAACTCGCCCACCGACACGCTCAGGCGGTACGTGGCGCCCCCGCCCGCCACGGGCGTGCGCTGCACGTCGCACACCCCGGGCTCGCTGCGGGTGCGGTTCCACGGAATGGCTGGAGTTGCCCGCTCTTCGCCCGGCTCGAGCACCAACGTTCGAGCCTCTGGCTCCACCTGGCAGTCGCGCGACGACCAGATGCGGTCGGGGCCCGAGGTGATCAGTAGCTCTTGAACGTCGCTGCCCACCTCCATGACGCAGGGCCGCGACCCGACGTTCGTCACGCTCAGCGACAGCTGCGGCTGAGACTCGGGCCCGTAGCTTTCCGCGTCGGTGATCGGCGTTACCTGCACCTGCTCGCTACTGCACGCCTGCGGCGCGCCCCCACCTTCGGCCGCGGCCTCATCGGCGGCAGCGTCGAGGTCACTCTGCTCGTCGCCCTCGCCCGAACCGTCGCCGTCGACCTCGGCGCTGTCGGTCGCCGCGGGGCCGGGCGAACCCGAGCCGGTTGGCTCGGCCGTGCCGGGCCGCACCACGATGAGCACGATCACCACGATGACGGCGAGAACACCGAGACCCACGACCGCGCGCCGCCGCCAGTAGACGCTGGGCGGCTGCGGTCCGACGGGGTGTCGCAGGCTCGACATGGGGCGAGAGTAGCGCCGCGACCGCGCGACGAGGCGTCGCACGCGCCGCGAACGACGCGACTCTCAGCAGCGAAACGCTGCAACGCTCACTACGCCTGAAACGCCTACAGCGCCTTGAGCATCCGAGTGTTGCCGAGCGTGTTGGGCTTCACCCGCGAGAGGTCCAAGAATTCGGCGACGCCCTCGTCGGGCGAGCGCAGCAGCTCGATGTAAACCTCGGGGTCGACAAGAAGCTGCTCATCGATCGGCGCGAAGCCGTGTCGCTCGAAGAAGTCGACCTCGAACGTCAGGCAGAACAGGCGGTGCAGCCCCAGAGCGCGCGCCTCCCCCTCGAGGTAGTCGAGCAGCGCGTGTCCGACTCCGCGGCCGAGCCAGTCGGCCCGCACGGCGAGGGTGCGCACCTCGCCGAGGTCTTCCCACATGACGTGCAGGGCTCCGCAGCCGATGACCTCGCCGGCGTCGTCGACGGCGACGGCGAACTCTTGCAGCGACTCGAACAGCACGACGAGTTCCTTGCCGAGCAGAATGCGCTGCTGCACGAGCGGCTCGACGATCTCTTTGATGGCGCGCACATCACCCGTGCGGGCGCGCCGCACCTCAAACCCCTGGCCGGTCATGGCGACCAGCCTAGGGGTGGCGCGGGGCGCACAGAAAACGGCCCCGTGCATCCCCCATTCGGATGCACGGGGCCGGTATTCGTGGGCCCGGTCGCGTTAGTCGGCGGCGGGCAGCTCGGGAGCTCCGGCGGCGGGGCCGGCGTCGACGGCGGCCAGCTCGCGCTGGGTCGTCGTGATGACGAACTCTCCGCCGACGTAGTCGACCGCCACGTGGTCGCCAGCGTTCAGGCGTCCGTGCAGGATCTCCTCCGACAGCTTGTCTTCGACCTCGGCCTGCACCGCGCGACGCAGCGGGCGGGCACCGAGGGTCGGGTCCCAGCCGACCTTAATGAGCTGCTCCTTGGCGGCCTGCGACACCTCGATCGTCATGTCGCGGTCCATGAGGCGCTCGCGCAGACGCTTGATGAACAGGTCGACGATCTGCAGCAGCTCCTCCTGGTTCAGCTGCGGGAACACGATCGTGTCATCGACACGGTTCAAGAACTCGGGCTTGAAGTGCTTCTTCAGCTCTTCGACGACCTTGGCCCGCATGGCAGTGTAGG
>Ga0213835_101977_pt1 | contig 10629 bp, 8 predicted proteins | sample SWPATP01_FD_160576 | JGI IMG/M metagenome (GOLD analysis project Ga0213835, IMG submission 160576) | Coastal seawater microbial communities from Marineland, Florida, United States - SWPA TP0 #1 | ecosystem: Environmental > Aquatic > Marine > Coastal | place: USA: Florida | collected 2016-08-05
CCAGGTCGTTTATAGCAATTACCTCGATACAGGGTCGGATAACAGCCACTGTTGGGATTGAGGACGGGAGGTTTGGCATCCCGACGTTGACGAGTTCCCGATTGCCATTCCCGATATCGGGTCATGTAGCTACTGACTTGGCCAGCGGCGAAGACGATGGCAGCCCTTCGATAGTAGCTGGGGAACTTGTAAAAGGTCTGGTCAAATTGCCAGTATTTGGGGTTGGGGTTCTTGGCGGTTTGGTGAATCAGTTTCTCAACGGCTAGAACCCGTTTTTGACTCGATAACCCTCCGATAGACGGCCAATGGGTTAAGAGAATTCCCATCAAATGCCGACAGACACCTAGGGAGACCTCAACCGTTTGGCTCAGAAGCACTCGCGCTGCTGCTGTCGGGTTAAGATTCCATCGGTCTGTACGGATGATTGATGTGGTTTGTGCCATCACGCGCTTGTTACCCCAAGGCTTGTCAGATCGGCAGATCCTTTGCCCCCACCTGCCGTTCGGCGAGGTGGGGGAATGCGTCGCTATTTTTGTTCAAACACTTATCTACGAAATTAAGATAGTCCTCCCGAAACCGACTTTGATCAAATTGACTCGCATGAGTTCGGATAATTTCCGGATGAAATTGCCCATTGAGACTTTCAAAGACTTGGACTGTCTCCATTAAACCTGTTTCTGTTTGCGGCGTAAATAATAACCCTGTCCCGGAGTCGGGATATTTACGAATATCTCGCACGGTTTCTGTCGCGCCTCCTACTCCATAGGCGATCGCAGGTGTTCCGCAAGCCATGGCTTCTACGATCGCCATTCCAAAGTCTTCGCAGGCGGCATAGACAAATGCTTTGGCTTTGGACATATATTCCCCTACTGCCTGATCACTTTGCCAACCTAAAAGCTGGATATTGTCTTTGGCAATTTTCTTGATGCGATCGCATTGAGGACCTGTACCAATTACTACCAGCGGATAACCCAATTCGTTAAAGGCTTTGACAATTAGGGAAATTTTCTTATAACTCACCAGACGGCAAACGGTCAGATAAAAATCTTCTTTTTGGGCCTGAAATTTCATATTGTCCATCGCCACCGGGGGATAAATTACCTTCGCCTCACGACGGTAACATCGCCATATCCTCCGAGCCGTATGTTGAGAGTTAGCAATAAAATAATCAACCCGGTTGGCTGAAATCACATCCCATTGCCGTAGTTGGTGCAGCAACACACGGGTTAACATACCGGGGACTCCTGAGCCGACAGAGCTACCTCTGAGATAGTCAAAGGTGAGATCCCAAGCATAGCGCATGGGAGTGTGACAATAGCAAATATGCCTTTGCCCTGGCGTTGTAATCACTCCCTTGGCTACAGCATGGGATGAAGATAAAATTACGTCATACTCCCGCAGGTCTAACTGTTCGATCGCTAACGGTAATAGCGGTAAATATTTCTGTACACCATTTCTCGCCCAGGGAAAGTTCTGTAAAAATGTGGTCCCAATCTTTCGCCCATATAGATAACTCTCAGGATTACTTGATTCAAAATCAATCAGCGCATAAACTTGGGCATCAATATGCTTGAGAATTTCTCGCACCACTAACTCTGACCCCCCTGTGGCTTTCGGCGTTAACCATTCATGGACCAGAGCATACTTCAACGACACAACAGATATCTAACCCCTAATGCCTTCAGAATTTACTATCTCACAGGGCGGAAATTAATTGTGAACTGTGTTAAGTTTTTTAACCACCCCCCCCCGACCCAAACCCTGGACTCACACCCGTGGCTGTTGGAGAAATCACTTTCCACTTGGTCCCCCATAGCCGTTTCTCACCCTCTATTTAGTGGTAGCTTGGCGATTATTTAACATAGTGCGATCGCACCTATTGGGACAGCCATATCATTATGCGATCGCCTCTGATATTTGACCATGAAGCGAAATTAAACTATGATGAAAAACCACAGAAGTAATTAACTATTATGGCTAACAATTAGACAAGTTTAACCGTCACTTAATAGTTACTTTAGCTTGTCCGATTTCACAAGTAATTCCTTGATGACACCAACCCGCTCCTATCAGATCATTAAACATCACATCTACATCAACTACAGAGACTTTAAATTCGGCATTTGGCGGCGCACTGACGCTAAATCTGCATAGATAAGAATTGGGACAGTTAGGGTTACCAATATCGTCCGGTGTAGAACCATCAGGAAGACAAACAGTTCCCAATCTTTCGTTATACAAACAAATTGCCAAATCCGGGGCTCCATTTAATATATCCCAAGACTCATTGTTATATTTGGTCTGTTCCACTTCAACATCAACGGCTATTCTCTCAGCATGAGACGGTTCAGGAAAGCCGAATACAATTAAAACTAACAGGACTAAACATAACACATAACTCCTGAATAAATTCCCGAAATCCCAGGGTTGATAAATGCCTTTATTTCCTAGTAATTTGGCTAGTGGCGATCGCCGATATTTAAGGTTAATTTGATGCAGTGTATACATTGAATTTCACCGATTTCTAGTTAGTGTTACTATCATTCTGCCAGCACAACCCGCCACTGACAGCATACCCCCTATTGGAGAGGGTAGCTGATCGCGGAACGGCTGTACAAGACGCGAACCCAATCCTCTCTCAGGCAGTATACACTCTCCGCTGACATCATAAATCTAAAGATTTTCCCATCATTATTCCCAGTAAAAAACCCAGAATTTTAAGATTAATTTAACAATTGCTGAAACCGACGAATCAAAGCCTGTCAATTGTCAATCCCCAACCCCCAACCCCAAGAAATCCCCACCCCAAAGCGATCGCACCTTTTTATCCTCCCAAATAGCCATCTCCCACCCTCTCTTTAGTGGTAGATTAGGGATTATTTAACATAGTGCGATCGCTCCTATATGCTACTTGATTAATCATGTAATACACCCCACGCAGTCCCTCTCCCACCTGGGGAGAGGTATTGAGGCTTAGGGTAATATTTTCAGCCAATTCCCAACAACCTGTCATCTCCAATTCCACCTCAATTAATCGCGTTTTTTCGGGTTACTTTTACTCATTTCTTGACTCAAAGATTCTAAACTCAAAAATTCATCATTATCATCGATTTGTGATGATGATTCATTTTCCGCCTGTTCAAAACTGCTCAAGAGATCATCAAGAGTTACATCATAATCACCCCATTCCGTCAAAGAATTATCTGATACAGTTGCCGATTTTTCGGGTTTGCCCGCCGAATTAGAAGCAGCAGAACGCGATATTTTAAGACTCGAATTTAGCTCGCCAAACAAGTTATCAAAAGTAATCATTTCCTCCTCAGAAGGCATAGAAATCGGTTGATAATCCTCCCCGGAATCTTCAGCTAAGATATCTTCAATCTCATTAGATTCCGGGCTCTCTAACCTAGCCAATTCTGCCTCTAATTGTTCCAGGGTACTCTGATCAACTAACAGCCGAGAATCCATCGATTCATCATCATCGCTATCATCATCAACACCCGGAAGCAAATTCTCATCAGGAGAAGCATAGATAAACTGTTCATCCTCCTTTAAATTGGGTTCTTCAAAGATATTACTAAAATCTTCAAAAGTATCCTGACTAGCAGATGGAGAAGCCTTTTGATTGGGCGTGTCTCTATTCATCTCTACTGGCTGATTTTGATTGATATTTTCGCTCAAAATATCGTCATCCTCCCAGAGAAGTTCCTGAGCATCATCTGGCTGTAAACTTCCGTATAAATCTAATTCTTCCGACATAGAGAAGCCATCAAACGGGTCTGACTGGCTACCATTTCCACCCCCCGCAGAAGATACATTTCTCCGAGTTTCTCTCGCCACTGGTAGCTCTTCCTCTGGGGTATCCTTAAACAAATCTTGAGTATCCAACCTCAGATCTTCCTCATCAGGTTCTGATTCTGATAAATCTGTAGATGTCTCTGTAGATGTCTCTGAGGTATCCCCAAATAAATCCTCAGCATCCCAACCCCCATCATCTACCGATTCAGGAGAGATATCAGCAGCAGTTTCCGCCACTATATCATCACTATCATCAGCCTCATCATCACCGAATAAATCAGCATCCCAATTCCCCTCATCTACCGATTCAGGGGGGATATCAGCAGCAGTTTCCGCGACTATATCCTCTTTTGGTTCCGGTCGTGGTTTTGATTCGATGGGAGTTTCGGAAACTCTAGTGGGTAAGGGAAGTTCCACCCCCGCAAAAGGAAAGAAATCATCGTGATCGGGAACAGAAGATATCTCTGGAGACGGTTGAGTTTGGGGAGTCATAGCCACCCCCTGCTGACCGATCGCATTAGGTTGAACCGTGGGAGTAGCCGGTCTAGTTTGTCGATCATCTAGGTGTATAGAAGATTGAAGTTGAGAGGTTGTAGCTTGACTCAACTGCTGGGTGAGATAATTAATCCAAGCCGAAAAAATCACCTCTCCCTGTTGTCCCAAACCGTGCATTTTCTCAATATTTTGGGACAGAGATTCCTGATAGGTTTGTAAATTGCTTTGTAGGGCCTCAAAAATGACACTTAAACTAGAATCAAGGGTCATCAGCATCTGATCAGACTGAGCCTGTAGAGTCCGCATTTGTTCCAGTCGTTGGGCTGGAGTGAGTCGGGGTAACATCTTAGAAGTTTCCAACTCCTCAGCATAGTCCCCACCAGCATCAGAGAAAACCCTTACATCGCCACTGTTTGCGCCTTCACCTCGTCCACGACTCAAAGCCGTGAGGGAAGACTCACTGGGGGTAGTCTCAACAGTATCCCCCAACAGTAGCGCATTAAGCACCTGTTCCTCAAGGTTACTCAGGGTTTCGCTGACACTCTCAGTCAGACTTTCCTGAAGACGATTCATCAATTCTTGCAGGAACTCTGTAATAATTTGTTGCTGTTCGTGGGATTGGTCAGCTGAGAGCAGATTTTCCTGTCGCCGCAATTCTAAAGCTCTGATATCCTGTAATAGTAGTTGTCGCTCATGGCGTAATTCTTCCACCTCAGACTTTAGCAAAGCCGAAAGTCGCGATCGCAAATAACCCATTTCTTCGCGCAAGGCTTGCCAAAAATTCTGCTGTTGGGACTCCGAAAGAGATGATGGGTCAGCGGAACCTGTAGATCTCAGGGACAATGAAGAGTCATCAATATCTTGTTGAAGAGATACGAGATAATTCCGAACACGCTGCAAAACTTGACGGGCGCGGGTCACGGTTTCCCCAAAAGCCACCCAAGGTAGCCTGGGGCTGGGTTGACTCAGTACCTCGTCAATTTCAGCAATAAGAGTCTGAATTTGATCCTGATGAGAAGTCAAGGGAGGGACCTCAATTTACTAGCGTTTGACGAGAAAATTTAACCGGGATATCAATATAGTTTGAGTTTCAATAGTCCAGATTTAACCTTTAAAATAGTGTTCCAATGAGTAAGCGTAGCTCGATGCTTGGCCAAAAGTTAGGGATAACCACCCCCAGGCCCGATTTGTAAGTGAACATCCAATTTAGGTTAATTTTGCTAGGATACAGTGATTTTGACTCTATATCCCTTTAAAATGATAACCTGCCTGTGCCAATCTAGTTCCCAACTCATCCCTGGTTAGTCTACCTGTGTAGGCTTATGCCCTCAATTATAATGAAAGCCAATCTTGGATTAAATCCATAGTCAAACCTTAGCTATTGTAGTTAAGTACATCGAAACCCCACAATAATAGTGGTATCGTTTGACTAAAGTTGGCTCTGTGAATGGTGACAGTGAATTGTCTATTGGACAACTCCTGCTAACTAGCCACGGATAAGCGCTAATTTCAAACATCATAGCCCAATGGAAGATCGGTACTTCTCCCGCGAGTCACAATCAGATATCACCCGGATGATTCTCTCGACTGCCTTTTTTGAGGGTTTACCTGAGGAGGTAGCCGAAAGAGCCACCTCTCATGTGGTGGGTCGAAGCCACCCCCCCAATCAAGTGATTTTGCTGGAGAATGATTGGGGTAGCTCAGTATATTTTATCTTAGATGGTTGGGTCAAAATTAGGACCTACAACCTTGATGGTAAGGAAGTCACCCTCAATATTTTGGGGAAAGGTGAATTATTTGGAGAAATGGCAGCCCTTGATGAAGTCCCCCGATCAACAGATGTAATCACCCTCGCCCCAACCATGATTGGCAATATGCCAGCTCAGGATTTTGTCCAACTGATTAACACTGAACCATTGGCAGGTATTAGGTTGGCTCAGTTAATGGGCCGCCGTCTACGTCAAGTCAATCGGCGGTTACGGTTGCGTGAGTCAGATAGTGCTTCACGAGTGGCAGATATTTTGCTGTTTTTGGCGGAGGGACAAGGAAAAACCACAGAATCAGGAACCACAATTCCTAATTTACCCCACCGAGAACTCAGCAGTTTGAGCGGACTAGCTCGGGAAACGGTCACTCGGGTACTCAGTAAACTTGAGAAAAAGGGATTAATTCATCGCGATCGCGATCTTCTCAGCATTCCCGATGTTCACGCCCTAGAGAGGATGTTGGTTTAACAATAGGTTAGCGGTCTTGGTCCTACCATGGCCCTGCCTAACCTCGTCCGTGATTTAAACTTGATAGCATGAGTGATTTTTCTAACCATAGCCCCCAACCTTCCCCTAAAACATCCGATCGCTTCCCTTCTGTGTCCCCCCTCGTTATGGTGGAAACAGCATTTCTCGCATCTACCGCCAGTTTGATTTGGTTTATCAACTACTACTTTCCCCTCGGTCCTCTGTTGCGAGTCTTTTTCTCCCTACCTATTGCCTTGCTATATTTGCGCTGGGACCGACGGGCGGCGATTATGGGTGCTGTAACCTCTGGGTTACTTTTGACCGTGTTAATGGGTCCTACACGCAGCATTCTCTATGTTATCCCCTATGGTTGGATGGGTGTGGTGCTGGGGGGTTTGTGGAAACGAGGCGCTATGTGGCCGGTGACTGTGGCGATCGGCTCCTTAATTGGCGCTATTGGCTTCTTTTTCCGTTACTGGTTGCTGTCAATTCTCTTGGGTCGGGATTTGTGGGTTTATGCCACTACCCAAATTGCACAACTGCTAGAGTCTATCTTTATTCGCTTGGGGGTACTTGCACCCCCAAGTTTACTATTTATTCAGATTTTCGCTGTATTGATGGTTTTGGCTAATAATATCGTTTATCTGTTTGTGGTGCATTTGGTGTCTCTGTTGATGCTCGATCGCCTTAAAAGTCCTATTCCCCGCCCTCCCCGTTGGGTACAGATTTTGCTCGACTATGACGAATAATGGCAATCCGAATTTATACACAGCCCCGTAATGGTCAGGCTTGGTTACGCAACTATCGCAATCAAAAGCCTATTTTTGCCTGTGTTTTGGGATTTACCCAAACGGGTTTAATTCCGGGAATTTCCGCCGCTGGGGCCAATCCTGCAGATCGCCGCCGCACCTATCTCGCAGATGCTGAATTTCTGGCCTTGGGTCCTGTGCCATCTCCTCGTTATCCTTTACCGCCTTTGGTGGCTGGCGCTTCCCCCGTCCTGATTTCGCGAGCCGTAGTGGCGGCGCTGAATATTCCCTTATATTTATTTAATGCTGGGGTTCCCGTAATTCCTTCTGTACCCACCATCGATCTCGGAGGAGTCCCCGCTAATTGCCTCAGTTCCGGCGCTGCTTTGAACTCTACCATAGTTCAACATCTATTTGAGTCTGGGTTGGCTTGGGGCGATCGCATTGCGGCTGAGGCTGATCATAGTTATGTGATCATCGGAGAATGTGTCGTCGGGGGAACTACCACCGCCCTGGCTGTGTTGATGGGTTTGGGAATTCCCGCCGCCGGTAAAGTCAACAGTAGCCACCCCCAGTGTAACCATGACCAAAAATTAACCATAGTTACCACCGGACTCCGGGCGGCGAAAATTACCCCAGGTCAAGTCGATCCCCTGACACTGGTTGCTGCTGTTGGCGACCCTATGCAAATTGTCGTTGCTGCTATGACTATTGCTGCTAGTCGCCGGGTCGGGGTTCTCTTGGCTGGGGGAACCCAAATGCTGGCCGTTTATGCTTTGGCTGAAGCGATCGCTTCTGCTAAAAATCTTTCCTGGTGTCCGGGACGGGTCGCTGTTGGTACTACTCGCTGGGTCGCAGAAGATACCACAGGGGACACTGTCGGACTCGCAAAGGCGATCGGTCCGGTTCCCTTATTGGCAACCCAACTCGATTTTACCCATTCCCATTACCCCCAACTACAAGCATTTGAACAAGGATATGTTAAAGAAGGTGTCGGTGCGGGAGGATGTGCGATCGCTTCCTATTTGTTCCGCCAATGGACATCGAGCCAGTTACTTACACAAATCGAACAACTTGCTCGCCATCTCTGATCCCCTCACCCTCTCAAGCACGCATCCGCTTAGACAATAACTGTTCTTCTAGGGCTGCAATGCGATTGTAAGCAGCAGTAAGCTGGGCTGTCAAGCGCTGGATCTGAACATCCGCACTTAACATGGTTTCTTTGCTAACCATAGTGCTGCTATTGACATAGTAATCATCACTTAAAATATCTTTGTGTGTCCCCTGGTAGTCCTCACCTTTTACCGGAATTGATTGGCAAGGAACTGCGTATAATCTACCATTGTGTTGAGGAGCATCGATATCTGCTTCTTCCATCACCACACAGGTATCTGTCAATGCTTCTTCATCAGTCCTAGTCGATGAAAACATTTCCGAAAAACCATAATCATCCCTAGGAATATTCCCGCGTAGTTGCATGACTACTTCATACAGCGCATCCACTTTATTCGTTAAAGTCATGACCTGTTCTGCTAACATATCCATAGATACTCCATGTAGGTGATTGCTATGCTCCCATCCTAGAACAAGATTCCGCTCACCCCTGATTACTTCCGATTTATTTAACCTTTTAACTTGACATACAAATTTCCACAATTCTTAGGGCGATCAACACCCCTACCACAGCCAATCTCTAGCCATTCAAACCTTAATATAACTTAAAGATTTTTCCCATACATATACCCATGACGGGCGAGATTATTCACCCCATCAAACCTGAGACCAACCCCCATCCTATTCCCATGAGTATATTTACGGTTTAAGGCTTTAATCACCCCACCAATTCCCAGGCTACAGCACTTCACTAAACACTCGACTGGAATTAAAGCGTCTACATAGCCTACAACCCCTATTCTACCGTTACTTAGGTGTTACTCAAAGCCATAACAGAGTAACAAGTGAGTAAAAAATGAGTAACGCTACTGATACCCCTACTGTAGGGGGAAAGGGTAACTATAATGAGAGTTACGCTAGATTCTTGAAAGCCTATCAGGAGTTTAAGGGGGAATGTCCCAAAGGGGTAACTCTCAAACTTCAAAAGACCGGGACTAGGTACAATCTGCTATTGCAGTTTAAGCAACCACCAACCGGAAAACGACTACCCAAAACGGCTAACCTTGAGTGTACTCCAGAAGGGGTGATAGACGGGGTTAAGAAAGCTAAACTGGTATCAGAAGCCCTAGGGACTATCACTAGCGCTAGTGAATTTTGGGATTGGTACGATGCGACTATCTCAGGAAAGAACCAGATTGAGGATAATCTGATAACCTATCGGGAAATATTCCAACAACTAGAGGATGAGTATTTTGCGGGTTACAACCGCAACACAGGAAGGAAACGTTCTCGCGATATCGCTAGTGACTTAGCGTCTTACGACACTACTAAAGGGGCATATTTCAGGCTGTTCCCTAACTGGGATGAATATCCTAGCTGGGAGAGTTTTAAGGCTATGCTATATACTCCCCTAAGTAACGGGGAACAATTAATAGGCTCCAAAACTTTCAAGGAACGTTACTACATTTTAAAAGCCATAGCTGAGAAATCACCTAACAAAGACCATTTGCTTAAACAGCTTGAGCCTATTAACGCCAAACAAACACAATTCAGAAAGAAACAACGGATAGCTGTTGATGTATTTAAGGATTGGTGGTTTAAAACCAAACAAGAAGCCTATACTATTAAAAATCACCAACATCAATCATCTCGACATAACTGGTTATGGGTGACTGGTATGGCGGTAATGTACGGGTTAAGACCTACTGAGATAGCCGCCGCCGTTAATCTAACTAAGCCATTTGTAACTGAAGATGGCGTAATCATCAAAGCACTATCAGACCCCGATAATCAGGATAATTACTTGGTGCTAGGTGACTATGTTTACTTTACTGACTCAGAAGGTCGGAAAGTGAGTATTAAAACAGGGGGAAGGATTGTTGCTCCAATTCCCAGCCCTGAAATGTTTGAGTTCCTAGAATTGAAAAAACCTTTATTGCCTCAATACACCCCTAAAAAAGGCAGTAAACCCAAAAGCATAGTTACAGGATTTGAAGCCGTGTTTAGTCAACGCATTTCCTCTATGAAATGTCCGGTAACCCAGAAATATGCTTTTCGTAGACTGTACAACCTGTTGAGTGAAAAGTATGGACTACCTATCGAGTTGCGAGCGAGACTTATGGGTCATAGCGCAATCGTCAACGAGAGTAAATATAAAACAGAAGGGATTGACGCTACCTTAGAAGTCCTCAAAGGGGTTTCTAAGTTACCTATACCATTGAACGTAGCCATAGAACGGT
>Ga0213835_101981_pt1 | contig 10599 bp, 9 predicted proteins | sample SWPATP01_FD_160576 | JGI IMG/M metagenome (GOLD analysis project Ga0213835, IMG submission 160576) | Coastal seawater microbial communities from Marineland, Florida, United States - SWPA TP0 #1 | ecosystem: Environmental > Aquatic > Marine > Coastal | place: USA: Florida | collected 2016-08-05
TGAATGCCCCCGGTGCTGACGCCTACTGCCTTCGCCAACTCGCGCTGGCTCATCTCGGGGTTCTCCTGAAGCAGGCGCAGGATGCGGAACCTGACATCCTCGCGCAGCTTGTCCCGCCGGGTGGTCACGCCGGCGCACCGCCCGCGCAGGCTACCGCACAAGGACTGCCGAAGGGGCGCCTTGATGTTGGTGGTGTCGCGACGTGAAGCGCAATCGACATACTCGCTCGATTTCGAGCACTACACACACGGCATCAAGCCCGCAAGAACTGAATTTCAGAAGTCGGCCTGAGCCTGCCTGCGTCAGGTCAGACGCAGAAGAAACAGGCGCGTCGCCAGCAACCACGAAAGCGCTGCAACCACTCGAGTATCGGGAGGCTATCGCTCCAGACTCTCCGGGGCAACGGTGCTGGAGCGCTTCCCGATCCAGCTCGTGATCCTCGTGGCCGACCGCAGGCTCCTGAGCCTGAAGAACGCCGACGAGTTGACCGGCCTGGCCGACAGGGGGGAGCCGCCGGCTGGAGTTCATCCTGGCCGTCCCCGCGCGCCGCTATGCCGAGCTGGTGGACACCTTCCGCCCCCTCAGCTTCGATGACGCACGCCTTGCCGAGGCCGCCTTCGCCGGCTACCGTCTGATCGCCGCCCATGACCCCATCCGCGCCGAGGAGCAGACCGCCCGCCGCCGGTCCCGCATTGCGGAGATGGAGGCCACGGCGGAAAAGATAGTCGCTAGGCTCGACGCCCAGGACGAGGGACCGACCGCCAGAGGCCGGCGCGCCTCCGACCGTGGCGCCTACAACCGCTTCACCCGCGCCGTCGCCGAGGCCGAGATGACCCGCTTCCTCAAGGCTGCCCTCGAGGAAGCACTGCAGTCGTTCGCTTCGGTCCAGTTTGACGCCGCCGTCCGCGCAGTCCGTACGATTGAGGCGGCGGACCCGCCACAGTCGGAACTACTGCAATTCGCTAGGGCGCGCGCCGATGCGGTAGCATCGGCCAGCCGACTGATCCGGGCGTGGCGCGACTTCCTTGTCGCCGCCGAGGCGGATGTCGCCCGCAAGCGCGAAGAAGCGGGGGTGGAGGAGCTTAACCAAAATGCCCGAAGGGTGCGCGTGGCGCTGGAGAGCCTCTGTAAGGAACTGCGCGCTTTGGGGAACGCGCCATGACCCTCATTGAACGGTCGCGGGCGTTCGCGAACACGGCGACCGAACTGGATGGTCTGCGAAAGGCGGCGAACCTTGTGAGTGCCGTCGGCTCGCGCGCCACGCAGCTTGAATCCTCTATGGCCATGCTTCGGCTGGCCGCCGAACAGCTCAGGCTCCTGCGCGAGCAAGACGTCACCGTCACCGTCGATCTGACCCCGGCCGCAGGCTTCGCTCACAATCTGGCGGCTCTGCAGACCGCCACAGCTGCGGACCCGGCGGCGATTACAGCTCCGGAGGTATCATCGCGCACGCTCACCCCGCTGGGCACTTTCACCAAGACAGTGAGCGACGCCTGCAAGGAGGCGTGGCGGGCCCACGTGATGGCGAGCCTTCCCCGGGTGGGCACGGACCTCATTTCCGTCCTGGCCCGGATACCGGCACTGAGGTCGAAGGTGGACCGATTCCGGACGCTGCGAGCCTCCCTATGAGCGCGTAGTGCTGATGAAGGGCGCGCAGACCGGCGGCTCGGAAGCGGGGCTGAACTGGCTGGGCTACATCATCCAGAACGCGCCCGGCATCGCCATGCTGGTGATGCCCTCGCTCGACATGGTGCGCCGGAACACGACCGTCCGCATCGATCCGCTGATCGAGGCGACGCCCGCGCTGCGAGGACTGGTCGCCGCGCCTCGCTCCCGCGACGCCGGGAACAGCCTTTTCCGCAAGTCCTTCCCCGGCGGCCAGCTGGTGATGACCGGGGCGAACAGCGCAGTGGGCCTGCGGTCCACGCCCGTCCGCTACCTGTTCCTCGACGAGGTGGACGGCTATCCCGGCGACGCCGATGGCGAGATCGCGCTGCCCGCCGCCGTGATCGCCGCCGCGCGCGACACCTTCATCGCCACGCCGAAGCTGAAGCTGCTGCTCGACGCGGAAGGCGTCGCCCGCGTGGCCGAGGCGATCCGGGCCGCATTCCCCGACGCGCCGCCCGACATCCTCGTCATCGACCCGATCCGCAACCTCTTTGATGGCGGCCCCGAAGGCGGCGGCGAAAACGACAACACCGCCATGATGTTCTTCCTGAAGGACCGGGTCGAGCTCCTGCGCGAGGCGGTCAATCCGGACGCGGGCGTCATCCTCGCCCACCATACCCGCAAGGCCAGCAAGCATCAGGTCAAGGACGATCCCTTCCTCGCCCTCTCCGGCGCCAGCGCCCTGCGCGGTTTCTATACCTCCGGGCTGCTCATGCACCGGCCCGACGAGGACAGCACCGTCCGCAGGCTGGAAATCGAGCTGCGGAACGGACCCGCGCTGCCGGGCAAGCTGATCGACAAGGTGAAGGGCGAATGGGTCGAGCTGAACCCGCTGAACGAGCGCCTGGTGCGCAAGGAGGTCGGCGCGAAGCTCGATGCCGAACGGCTACGCAAGCACGATGTCATCCTCGGCATGTTGCTGGATGAGGCGGCCGGTGAGCGCCTCTACACCGCCATGCAGTTCGCCGAGACCTTCGAGAACCGGGGCGGGCTGGGCAGCAAGCACAGCCGCGAGATCGCGGCGATGGAGCCGCAGCCGATGCGGGTCTGGCCCTCGGCCGCCGCGATCACCCGGCTCGAGCAGACCTTCGACTGGGTGCTGTGGATCGAGGAGGCGGAGCGCAAGCTGGTCTGGTCGCGCGCGGCCCGTGTGCCGTGGAAGCAGATCAGCGGCGAGCTGGGGTGCGACCGCACGACTGCATGGCGGCGCTGGCAGCTGGCGCTGACCAAGATCGCTGCGCGCCTGAATGCGCAGTGACTCCAATGTGTTGCAACACTTTTTCCTTCGACATCTGCAACATGATCGTGCTATTCCGAAGGCAAGATGGGGAGAGTGCGCTGGAAAGCTCGCTCTCCCCTTTGCGTTGACGGGGGGCCCTCTGGACCCCGGCATCCAGCGAGGGTCCGGCCGGGGTCCAGCCCACGGCAGTTTCCGGTTCCTTCCTGGCGATATTCGTATGCTGGCGGGCGAAGCGCGGGACATCGCCAGCGACAGGGCCGGATTTTTGGGAAGCCACCCAGAAGCCGGATCCACCTGACCCCGCGCAAACACCAATGAACGCTGGCCCTTGGGCCTGACACCTCGGACGCCGCTGGACCCTGTGTGGAGTCCAGCGTGGCATCCGGTGTCCGGAATCCGGCCAGCATCCACCAACACATCGGAAACCACCCGCCCATGACGCTGAGCTTCGCCCCGGACGCGATCGAGACCTGGCCACTGTCGCGCCTCCAGCCCTACGCGAAGAACGCGAAGGCCCATGGCGCAGACCAGGTCGCCAAGATCGCCGCCAGCATGGCGGAGTTCGGCTGGACAGTGCCGTGCCTTGTCGGCGAGGACGGGGAGCTGATCGCCGGGCATGGGCGTGTGCTTGCCGCGACGCAGCTTGGGCTGACCGAGGCGCCGGTGATCGTGCTCGGCCACCTGACCGAGGCGCAGCGGCGGGCCTACCGGATCGCGGACAACAAGCTGACGGAACTCGGCACCTGGGACGAGGCGCTGCTGTCGGCGGAACTGAACGAACTGTTGGCCGAGGATTTCGACCTGTCGCTGGTCGGGTTTTCCGATGGCGAACTCGACAAGCTGCTGGCCTACGTCGCGGAAGACGACGGTGAAGAAGGTGGCGCCGGGGGCTCCGTACCGCCGGTGACCATCCCCGAACCGCCGCGCAATCCAGCCTCGCGCACCGGCGATCTCTGGATCCTCGGCGATCATCGCCTCCTGTGCGGTGACAGTACGAGCCACGACGATGTGCGCCGCCTGATGAATGGCGAGCGCGCGATCCTGTTCGCCACCGATCCGCCGTATCTCGTCGATTACGACGGCTCGAACCATCCGACCCGCAACAAGGACTGGTCGCAGTCCTACGGCGTCACCTGGGATGACAGCAGTCAGGGTGCGGAACTCTACGACGGTTTCATCTCCGCTGCCGTCGCCGAGGCGATCACTGAGGACGCCGCCTGGTACTGCTGGCACGCCTCCCGCCGCCAGGCGATGCTGGAAGCGTGCTGGGAGAAGGCCGGTGCCTTCGTCCACCAGCAGATCATCTGGGTGAAGGACCGCGGGGTTCTGACCCGGTCCCACTACCTCTGGAAGCACGAGCCCTGTTTCATGGGATGGCGCCGCCCGGCTATGTCCTGCGAATGATGCCCGGCAAGTCAGACACGGAGCACGGCGCCGACCAGCGGCGTGGCGCAGGGGCGGCGCCCCCAGGTCTTCGCCAGCTCCGGCATCGGCCGAATCCGATAGGTCTGGTCAACCCCACCAGCAATATTGAACCGTTTCAACGTTGGTGATACAGGGCTGCATGCTTTCGATCATCGACGCCGGCGCGCCCCCGCGCTGTCCCGCAGACTTCAACCTGGCCGCGTATGTGCTTGCCCCGGCGGCGGCGCAGCCCGATCATGCCGCGCTGCTGATGATCGACCCGGAAGGCGCGGATTGCTGGAGCTATGCGCGGCTGGCGAAGGCGGTGCTGGGCACGGGCACGGGGTTGCGCGCGCGGGGCCTTGCCCCCGGCGCCCGGGTGCTGATGCGGCTGGGCAACAGCTACGACTTTCCGGTAACATTCCTGGGCGCGATTGCAGCGGGGCTGGTTCCGGTGCCGACCTCGGCGCTGCTGACCGCGCCCGAAATCGCGAAGCTGTGCGCCGAGGTGGCGCCGGACCTGATCGTCGCCGCACCGGACGTTGCGCTGCCCCCGGAACCGCCCTGCCCGGTCGTGACCCTCGAGGAAGCGCGCGGCTGGCACCGGCTGGCGCCGTGCGTGCCCGAGGTCGGCGATCCCGACCGGCCCGCCTATGTCGTCTATACCTCGGGCACCTCGGGGCGGCCTCGGGGGGTGGTGCACGCGCATCGGGCGGTCTGGGCGCGACGGATGATGCAGCGCGGCTGGACCGGCCTTGGCCCCGGCGACAGGCTTCTGCATGCGGGCGCGTTCAACTGGACCTTCACGCTGGGCACCGGGCTGCTGGACCCCTGGGGGATCGGGGCCACCGCGCTGATCCCCGCCCCCGGGGTGACGCCCGCGCAACTGCCGCTGCTGCTGCGGCGCCACGAGGCGACGGTCCTTGCCGCTGCGCCCGGCGTCTTTCGCCAGATGCTTCGGCAGACCGCGCGGATGGACCTGCCTGCGCTGCGCCATGGCCTGTCGGCCGGCGAGAAGATGCCCGCGACGACCCGCGCGGCATGGACCGCCTCAACCGGCACCATGGTTCACGAGGCGTTCGGGATGTCCGAAATCTCGACCTTCCTGTCCGGATCGCCGGAACGCCCGGCGCCCGAGGGCACCGCAGGCTTTGCCCAGCCGGGCCGGTGCATCGCGATCCTGGGCGCCGACGGTCGCCCCGTGCCGCGCGGAACCCCGGGTGTGCTGGCCGTGCACCGCAGGGATCCGGGCCTGTTCCTGGGGTATCTGGGGGCAGCGGAGGAAACAGCGGCGCGCTTCACCGGCGACTGGTTCCTGACCGGCGATCAGGCCGCGATGGATGCCGCGGGGGCGGTGACCTATCTCGGGCGCGACGACGACATGATGAACGCCGGCGGCGTGCGGGTGTCCCCGCTCGAGGTCGAGGCCGTGCTCGACGCCCATCCCGAGATCCGCGAAAGCGCCGCCTGCGAGGCCCCGGTGAAGGCCGACGTCACGGTGATTGCAGCCTTCTACGTCGCCGACCGCGACATCCCCGAGTTCGAGCTGGCCGCCTGGGCCGCGGAACGCCTGGCCCGCTACAAGCAGCCGCGGCTGTGGTGCCGGGTGCCCGAACTGCCAAGGGGGGCCAACAACAAGCTTCTGCGCCGGGCGCTGCGCGCCACGCTCGGCGGGTCATCTTGACGGCGCGAAATGGGCTGGCTAACGTGCGATTGAAACGTTTCTAACGCAGGTGGCCAATGCCGATTTCTGCCGTCGACGCCTTCGTGCTGCGCTATCCCGAACCGAACGATTTCGGCGCCCTTCGGATGACGGTGCTGGTGCGGGTGACCGACAGTTCGGGCGCGGTCGGCTGGGGCGAGGGCATCGCCATGTGGCCCGAAGCTTGCCGCGCCACCTGCCTGATCGTAAGGGAAGGACTGGCGCCGCTGGTGATGGGACAGGCGGCATCGGATGTCGTCCGGCTCTGGCACGACATGGCCCGGCACCTGTGGTGGTACGGCGAGGGGGGGATCGCCAACTTCGCGCTCAGCGCCATCGACATGGCGCTGTGGGATCTGCGCGGCAGGATCGAGGGGCGGTCGCTCAGCGCGATGCTGGGCGGCCGTATTGTCGAAAGGCTCCCCGCCATCGCCTCGACCCACCCTTCGCGCGCCGGCATCGAGGCAGGCGCGCAGGAGCTTGGCGACTACGTCACCGCCGGCTTTCGCGGCGTGAAGTTCGGTTTCGGCAAGAAGGGTCACGCCGGGCTGGGCGTGGACCCGGACCACGACGCGCGCTTCATCGCCGCGGTGCGCGAGGCGGTGGGTCCGGGTCCGATGATCATGGCCGATCTCGGCAACGCGGTGCGTTATGACTTCGCGCAGGTGCTGACCCTCGCCCGCCGCGCCGAGGAAGAGGCGCAATTGTTCTGGATCGAGGAGCCGTTTCACCCCGACGACTGGGATGCCCACCGCGCGCTGGCCGACCGTGTCTGCACCCGGGTCGCCGCCGGCGAACGCGACTGGTCGCCGGCGCAGTATCGCCGGCGGCTGGCACACGGCGGCGTCGCCGTCTTCGGCATCGACCCCGGCCGGGCGATGGGCGTCACCGGCTTTGCCATGACGGCCGAGGCCGTGTCGGCCGCGCGTCGGCATGTCAACGCGCATGCCTGGTCCACCGCCATCACCTCGGCGGCCAGCCTGCAGTTGTCGCTGTGCACCCCCGCCGCGCTGGTGTTCGAATACAAGCCCCTGCCCAACCCGATGCAGCATGACCTGGTCGAAACCCCGATCGACCCCGTCGACGGCTGGGCCGTGCCGCCGGACGGCCCTGGTCTGGGCGTCGAGGTTCGCCAGGACATCGTCGACCGTTATTGCGTCGCATGACCCCGCCGCCACCAGACTGGCCCGCCCTCGTGGCCGAATTCCGGGCCAGGCCGCTGGGCCGGCACAGCGCGAACCTGCAGGAAATCCTGAACCGGTTCCGCGCCGATCCGATTGAGGGCAAGCACTTCCTGCTGATGGTCGCGCCGCAGCGCCGCTGGGCGCTGGCGCGTTTCGGCACCGGCACACCGATTGACTGGGCGGTCGTGCCAGGGGTGGAGTTCGACACGATCGAGGCGGCCGAATGGCATGTCTTCCGGCTGCGCTGGCAGGCGCGTTACGGCTTCGACCCGGCCGACACGGACAGTTCAGGCGGGCGCCCATGACCGACATCCTTGCCTATGCCACGCGACGCAGCCTGCGGGCGGGAGAGCGCCTTGGAATACGGGTCAGTGCGCCGGGGCTTGACAGCTTTCGCGCGCAGGTGGTGCGGCTGCACGCGCCCGAGGTCGGCGGCGGCCCGCACATGCCCGAATTCCGCGCCGACCCGAAGGATTGCGCGGCCAACGGGGCATACCCCGCCCGGGTGCAGCCGCTGCGGCCGGGATCGTTCCTGGAAGTGCCCGACTGGCGGGCCAAGGGGGCGTTTACCCTGACGTTGCGGATTTATCCCACGCTGATGGCCGGCGGGACGCGCGCGCTGGTCTCGACGCTGGCGCCCGACGATGGTTCGGGTGTGGCGCTGCTGGTCGATCCTGACGGGCAGCTTCGGCTGCGGCTGGGCGGACCGGATGGCGCGGCGGACTGGGCAACCGGCCTGCGCCTGACGGCCGAGCGATGGCAGGCCGTGGCGCTGGCCGTCGATCCCGCGGCCGGGCGCGCCGAGGCGGCGGTGCTGCGCCTGCCCTCGCAGCGGATGGAGGCCTTCCCGGCTGCCCGCGCCGCAGCCGCCCTGCCCGCGGCGCCGGTCCCCGGAACCGGGGCGCTGCGAATCGGCGCGGCACAGCTTGCGGACAGGGGCGCGCGCTGGGCCTTCAACGGCCGCATCGAACGGCCGCGCTGGATCGAGGGCGCCCGGGACGCCACCGCAGCCGCCGCCCTGGCGCCGGATACCGCCGCACCCTGGCCGGTGGCCGGCGACTGGGACTTTTCCCGCGGCATCGACACCGAGCAGGTGCAGGACAGCTCCGGGCAGGGGCGCCACGGACGGTTGCATCAGATGCCGGCGCGCGGCGTCGCGGGGTCGCTGTGGGATACCACACAGATCGACTGGCGCGCCTGCCCGGCCCATTACGGCGCAATCCATTTCCACGACGACGACCTGATCGATGCCGGCTGGCAGGACGATTTCGTCGTGCAGACCGGGGCGGACTGGCCGTCCGGTGCCTATGCCGTCCATCTGACCGGCGCGGGGGGCGCGTCGTTCTGGGTGCCCTTCTTCCTGCGCCCGCGGCACGGGGTGACGGCCGCGACGGCCTTCCTGGTGCCGACCTGCACCTATTCGGCCTATGCCAACCTGCGGGTGCGCGTCACCGGGCAGTGGAACGAACTGATCCACGGGCGCCTGACGGTCCTTGACCGCACCGACCTGATGATGCTGCGCTACCCCCAGATCGGCCTGTCCACCTATGACGCGCATTCCGACGGGTCGGTGGTGCTGTATTCCGGCCTTGACCGGCCCGTCACCAACTTTCGGCCCGAGGGGCGCATCTACAAGTTCTGCCAGGACCTGCTGATCCTGGCCTGGGCTGACCGGGCGGGGCATGCCGTCGACGTCCTGACCGACGAGGATCTGCATGCCGAAGGCCCGGCGACGCTGGCCGGCTACCGGACGCTGATCACCGCGTCGCACCCGGAATACTGGACAACACCGATGCTGGATGCGCTGGACGGCTGGCTGCGCGCGGGCGGCCGGATGATGTATCTGGGCGGCAACGGATTCTTCTGGCGCACGGCCTATCACCCGGCCCGGCCCGGCGTGGTCGAGGTCCGCCGCATCGGGATGGAGCAGATCTGGGCAGCCGGCGCAGGCGAGACCGTCTTCTCGACCGTGCCCGAACCGGGCGGCACCTGGGCGCATGCCGGACGGGCGCCGGACCTGGTGGCCGGGGTGGGCTTCATCACCCAGGGCTTCGACGCCTGTTCGCACTATCGCAAGCGCCCGGACGCCGCCGACCCCCGCGCCGCCTTCGTGTTCGAAGGCGTGCCCGAGGCGGTGATCGGCGATTTCGGCGCGCTGATGGGCGGGGCAGCGGGCTACGAGATCGACCGCAGTTCCGAACCGGCCGGGGCGCCGGCGCATGCGCTGGTGCTGGCCTCGTCCGAAGGACACTCGAACCTCTATGACCTGATGGTGGGCTCGGTGGTCGATGTGCTGCCCGTGGCCGACCCTGACGCGCCCGAGCCCCTGCGCGCCGACATCGTGTTCTTCGAGACGCCCGGCGGCGGCGCGGTGTTTTCGGTCGGGTCGATCGCCTGGTGCGGAAGCCTGTCCTGGAACGGCTATGACAACAACGTCGCGCGCATCACCGACAACGTGCTGCGCCGGTTTTCCGATCCCGCCCCCTTCGCGATGCCGGACGGCTGACCGGCTCAGGCGTTGGCCAGCGGCCAGCCGCCGTCGGCGCCCAGCACCTGCCCGGTGACGAAGCCGGCCTCGTCCGACAGCAGGAAGGCCACGGTCGCCGCGATGTCGGCCGGGGTGCCGAAGCGGCCCAGCGGCAGCGCCGCCAGCGTCGCCTCCCGCGCCGCCGTCGCCCCGCCCAGCGCGGCCCCCCGCCCTTCGGCCACGCGGTTGAACATCGGGGTATCGACCGGCCCGGGGCTGACGGCATTGACCCGGATGCCCTGCGGCGCCAGTGCCAGCGCAAAGGACCGCGTCAGATGGTCCACCCCGATCTTGCTGATCCCGTAGTCGGCATTGCCCGGCCGCGCGCCATGCGCCGAGGTCGAGGAGAAGGTCACGATCGCGCCGCCGCGCCCCGCCACCACCAGCGCCCGCGCGACCGCCTGCACGTTGAAGAAGGTCGCCCGAAGGTTCACCGCCATCGTCCGGTCGAAGGTTTCGGGATCGAGTTCGAGGATCGGCGCCATGGTGATCACGCCCGCGCAGGTCACCAGCCCGTCGATCCGGCCGAAGGCGCCCTCGGCCGCGGCGACAAGCTGCGCGCCGGCGTCCTCGGCGGTCACGTCCAGCGCCAGCGGCAGGACGCGCCCGTCCGCCTGCGCCTCGGGCCGGGCAAGGTCGGCGGCGACGACCCCGGCGGCGCCTTCGGCGATCAGCCGCGCCACCACCCCGGCCCCTATCCCGCGCCCTGCCCCGGTGACGGCATAGACCCTGCCGGAAAGTCGTGTCATCGTGCGCTCCATCGCATGTCCGCGTCCAGCGGATAAAGTGGCCGGCCCGCCGCCGCATAGCCAAGCCGTTCCAGCCGCGAGGGGCTTGGCCCCGCGCATTCAACCGGCAGGCTTTCGGCCATGAA
>Ga0213835_101984_pt1 | contig 10575 bp, 9 predicted proteins | sample SWPATP01_FD_160576 | JGI IMG/M metagenome (GOLD analysis project Ga0213835, IMG submission 160576) | Coastal seawater microbial communities from Marineland, Florida, United States - SWPA TP0 #1 | ecosystem: Environmental > Aquatic > Marine > Coastal | place: USA: Florida | collected 2016-08-05
GGCCCTGAGCGTCTGACGGTGAGCCAGCGCGCGGGCCAGTTCGGCCTCGGCCGCGGCGACCCGCTCGGTCGCGCGGCGTTGCCGGTCGGCATGGCCCCGGGCGGCCTCGAAGGCGGCGGCGGCGTCGCGCGCCCGCTCGGCACGGCGGGCGACGGCCTCGGGGTCGCGCAGGTCGTCCAGTTCGCGACGCGTGCGGCGCCGCGCCTCCAGCCGGTCGGCCAGCCGCGCGCACGCGGCGTCGAGGCGCGTGAGCTCGTCGGCCAGCGCGGTCACCGCGGCCTCGGCCCGTCCGAGGGGGCCGTCGGCCTTGACCCGCCCGGTCGGCGTCAGGTGCGCGTCCAGTTCCGACCGCAGCCGCGCCCGCACCGCCTCGAGGCGCCGCCCGCCGGTCATCGCGGCCACTTCGCCCGCCACCGTCGCCATCAGGTCGCGCCGCGCGGTCACGCCGGCGGCATCGCGCCGCGCCTCGGCAAAGCCCGCCTGCCCCTGGCGCACCCACACCAGCCCGGCCGGCCCGTCGCCGCCGCCCCCGGTCAGCGCGGCAAGCCAGGCCTCGGCCTCGTCGGCCTGCTTCCACAGCGCGCCGTCGCGGAAAAGCTGCGCGCGCCCGGCGCGGCTGGGGCGCCACAGCTTGTCGAGCCGCCAGAGGCGGCCGTCGTGCTCGAACTCGACCGTCACGGCCGGATCGCCGCCGGCGTGCGGGCGAAGGCGGCGCAGGTCGGCGTCCCAGGCGCCGCGCGGCTTGAAGAACGCGGCCTGAAGCGCGTCGAACAGCGTCGACTTTCCGGCCTCGTTGGCGGCCGCCAGCACGTTCAGCCCGTCGGCGATGCCGGTGACCTGCACGGGATCGGCAAAGCGGCGCACGTTCTCCAGCCGGATGCGCCGCAGCCTCATGACGCCTCCCCGCCGATCTCGGCCAGATATGCGGCAAGGCGGTCGAGCGCGGACGAGGCGATGGCGCGCTCGGCCGCGCTGCGGGCGGGGTCGGCGGCTTCGGCCTGAAGGGCCGCGGCGGCGTGGCGCAGCGCGCCGCCAGGGGCGATGGCGTCGAGATCCTCGATGCGATGCTCGGTCGTCAGGCCGGCGTCCTGTGCCTCGAAAAGCATGAATTCCGGCGCCGCCTCCGCCAGTGCGGCACCCAGCGCGGCGCGGGCCTCGGGGCGCAGCCGGCCGGTCAGGCGCAGGCGGATCAGCGTATCCCGGCGGCCCGTGCCCGGCCCCGGCAGCGCCTCGGCCAGCGCAGCGCCGGCGTCATGGCCCGGCGTCAGCGTCAGGTCGACCGCGCGCCAGTCGAAGCGGCCGACGGGCATCTGCGTCACCTGCGGTGCGGCGCCGGGGCCGGGCAGGGTCACGGCCAGCGCCACCCCCGGCCCGGCATGGCGAAAGCTGTCGCGCTCCGGCGTGCCGGCGTACCACGTCCGCGCACCGATCGGCTGCGCGCGGTGCCAGTCGCCCAGCGCGAGATAGTCGAGGCCCGCCCGCGCCGCCCGCTCGGGGGGGATGGTGCCCCCGGTCGTCTCGTCCGCGCCGGCGAAATCCGCCACCGCCCCGTGGGCAAGGCCCAAGCGCATCGCGCCCGGCGGTGTTTCGGCCCCCTCCATCCACGCGGTCAGGTCGCGGCCCGGCGCGCGGCGGGGCAGGGGGGCGGGCAGCAGGGCGACGCCGGGGGCGAGGGCCAGCGGCGCGGCGGTGTCGATGACCTGCACGCGCGCCGGCGCCTGCGCGCGAAAGCGCTGCCACAGCGCCTCGGCGGCAAGGCTGTCGTGGTTTCCGGGCAGGATCAACCAGTGCAGGTCGGCCGCTTCGGCCATCGCCGCCAGCGCCTGCCGCCAGACCCGCTCGGACGGGGTGGCGCTGTCAAAGGTGTCGCCCGCCAGCAGGACATGCTCGGCGCCATGGTCGCGCGCCGCCTGCGCCAGCCGCGCCAGCACCGCATGTCGCGCCTCGACCAGCGGGCCGCGCACATCTTCCGGCAGGCCGCCGTAACGCCGCCCGAGGTGCAGATCGGCCGTGTGCAGAAACCGGAACCCCGTCATGTTCCGGTTGTGCCCGCGCCGCTCCGGCCCGGCAAGCCCCCGGTTGCGCCCCGCGCCGCGCCGGCGCAGGATGCGCCCCGCGCCGTGGGCGCGAGCGGCGCGGAGGGCGCGATGAAGAAACCCGCCTGGGTGATCGACAAGGAGCGCGCGCGCCGGGCCGCGGCGGCCGAGACCGTGTGGCTTTTCGGCCTGCACGCCGTGCGCGACGCGCTGGAAAACCCCGCCCGCGACCGGTTGCGCCTGATCGTGACGCGAAATGCCGCCGAACGTCTGGAGGGCGCGATCGCCGCCAGCGGCATGACGCCCGAGATCGCCGATGCGCGCAGCTTTCCCGCCCCGCTCGATCCCGGCTCGGTCCACCAGGGCGCGGCGCTGGAGGTGCGGCCGCTGGACTGGGGCGATGCCGATGACCTGTGCCGCCCCCATCCCGGCGACCCGGCGCCGGTGGCGGTGCTGCTCGACCGGGTGAGCGATCCCCACAACGTCGGCGCGGTGCTGCGTTCGGCCGCGGTGTTCGGTGCGCGCGCGGTGATCGCGCCCGCCCGTCATTCCGCGCCCGAGACCGGGGCGCTGGCCAAGGCCGCCAGCGGCGCGCTGGAGCGTCAGCCCTATCTCCGGCTGCGCAACCTCGGGGACGCGATGGAGCGGCTCGCGGCGCTGGGCTACGTGCTGCTGGGCTTCGACGGGGCGGCCGAGGTCGCGCTGCCCGAGGCCCTGGCCGACTGCGCCGACCGTCCGGTCGCGCTGGTGCTGGGCGCCGAGGGGCCGGGGCTGCGCGAGCGCACGCGCGAACTGTGCACACAGCTTGTGCGAATCCCCGCCGCCGACACCTTCGCCTCGCTCAACGTTTCGAACGCCGCCGCGGTGGGGCTTTATGCCGCCAGCCTGCGCGGTGCTGGCGCGGCTTCACGCTTGCGCTAAGGGGGCTTTCCCGCGGCCCCGGCTTGGGTCATTTTCGCAGGGCCGTCACCGGAGCCCCACCTTGTCCATTTGCCCTGCCTGTCGTCCGCTTGCCGTCCCCGCCTGGCTGCTCGCCCTCGTGCTGGGCCTTGCGGCCGGTCTGGCCCCCGCGACGCCGGCCCGCGCCGATCCGCCGGGGGTGGCGCTGATGGGCTACGATGCCGTCGCCTATTTCCAGCAGCACGAGGCCCGGCCGGGCGCCGGCAACATCGCGCTGCGCTGGCGGGGACTTATCTGGCACTTTGCCACCCCGGAGAACCGCGCCGCCTTCGAGGCCAACCCGCGCGCCTTCGTGCCGCAGTTCGGCGGCCTGTGCCCCGAGGCGCTGGCGCGGGGCGAACGTGTGGTCGGCGATCCCCGTCACTGGACGATCCAGGACGGCAAGCTGTATTTCGCCGGCAGCGCCGACGCGCTGGGCCGGCTGACCGCCCGCCCCGAAGGCATCGTGCCCGAAGCCGTGCAGGCCTGGAGCCGCATGCAGCGGCCCTGATCGCGCGCCCTTCACAGATTCGGGAAATGCACTGGAAAACGGCGTGACGGCCCCCATTTCACGTTCAGAGCGTGAGATCGGAACTTTCGCGTCTCTCTTCACTGTCCCTCGTTCCGTACCTGGCGCCCGGCCTTCTGGTCCGGGCGCTTTTTTCGGCCGCGGTCGGGCCGGCGTGCATCCGGGACACAGCGCGGTGAAAACCGTCATTCCTGCCGCAGCAATTTGCGCTGTATCATGGCGAAGCCTTCCGGAGGGGGCGATTCCCGGTCAAGGCATCCCGCCAGGACAGGAGCATCCCATGGCCCAAGCCGACGGCCCCGCCGCCGAAATCGTCGCCGACGCCCTTGTGGCGCCGTCCGAACCCGCCGCCGAACCTGCGCCGGCCAAGCCAGCCCGGCGCAAGGCCGCCCCGGCCCCGCGCGCCGGCGACGCGACAAGGCCCTCGTCGAAGCCCGCCCGCGGCAAGGCCCGACCGGCCTTTCGCAAGCGCCACGCGCCCCCGGCCGCCGCGACGCTTCCCGAGGACTATCCCAAGCCCGAGGAAATCCGCGGCGCCTTCGAAAGCACGAGCTATCCCTATGCCTACAAGATGGCGACCAAGCCCTACGAGGCGGAAAAGGCGCGGTTGCAGGCCGAGTTGCTGAAGGTGCAACTGTGGGCGCAGGAGACCGGCCAGAAGTTCGTGCTGATCTTCGAGGGGCGTGACGCGGCCGGCAAGGGCGGCACCATCAAGCGCTTCACCGAGCACCTCAATCCCCGTTTCGCCCGCGTCGTCGCGCTGAACAAGCCGACCGAGCGCGAACGCGGCCAGTGGTATTTCCAGCGCTATGTCGAACACCTGCCGACCGCTGGGGAAATGGTGTTCTACGACCGCTCCTGGTACAACCGCGCCGGGGTCGAGCGGGTGATGGGCTTTTGCTCGCCGTCCGAATACCTCGAGTTCATGCGCCAGGCGCCCGAGTTCGAGCGCATGCTGGTCCGCTCGGGCATCCGGCTTTACAAGTACTGGTTCTCGGTCACGCCCGAGGAACAGCGCCGCCGCTTCGCCTCGCGCGAGACCGATCCGCTGAAACGCTGGAAGCTTTCGCCGATCGACATGGCCAGCCTCGACAAATGGGACGAATACACCGAGGCGAAGGAGGCGATGTTCTTCTACACCGACACCGCCGACGCGCCCTGGACGGTGGTCAAGTCCAAGGACAAGAAGCGCGCGCGCCTCAACTGCATGCGCCACTTCCTGGCCGGGCTCGACTATCCCGACAAGGATCTCGCGCTGATCGGCGCCCCCGATCCGCTGATCGTCGGGCGCGCCAGCCAGGTGGTCGGCCATTCCGAGGGCATCCTCGGGGCGGGCCTGCCACCCGACATGCGGCGCGTCTGACGCGCCGGGCCGGCGGGTGAGGGGCGAACGTCGCGCCGGTTGCGCGATGCAGGCGCCCCGAACGCCGGCCGCTTTCGGGGTTGTTCCGGGCCGAGGGGGGGCAGGCAACCGGCCGACTGTCGGCTCCGTCGCCCCCCGGTCGCGCCGCCGCCCTAGCGTTTGGCGCGGTCCTCGGTCTCGATATGCCCGATGCTTGCGATGCGGCGGCCGACGTTGAGCTTGAAGGTCAGCAGGATCACGAACAGCGCGAAGCCAGCCAGCCCGATTCCCAGCGCCGAGCCGAACAGCGCCCCGCCCCAGTCGCCGCGGTTGATCAGCAGCGCCCGGCGCAGGTTTTCCTCCAGAAGCGGGGCGATCAGGAAGGTGATCACCAGCGGCGCCTCGGGGATGCCGGCCCGCCGCATCAGGAACCCCAGAAAGCCCAGCCCGAGCATCATGTAGACGTCCGACGGATCGCCCCGCGCGGCGAAGGCCCCGATGATCGCCATCACCACGATGATCGGCACCATCACCTCGCCCGGAACCTGCCCGAGCCGCGCATAGACGAACGAGAACGCCCGCCCGATCCCGAGGTTGAACAGGTTGCCCAGCATCAGGATCATGAACAGCGCATAGATCACCTCGGCATGCAGGGTGAACATCCGCGGCGAAGGGGTGATCCCCTGCAGGATCAGCGCCGCGCCGATCAGGGCCGCGGTCGCCGACCCCGGGATGCCGAAGGCCAGCAGCGGCACCAGCGTCGGCCCGACGGTGGCGTTGTTGCCCGCCTCGGCCGCGGCGACGCCGTGGATCGAGCCTTCGCCGATCTTCTTTTCCGGGAAGGCCTGCTTGGCGATGCCATAGGACATGAAGGCCGCCACCGTCGCCCCCAGCCCCGGCAGCGCGCCGACGAAGGTGCCGACGACCAGCCCGATGCCCATCTCGCGCCAGCACGACAGGTATTCGCGAAAGGTCAGCCCCTCGGAGGACTTGCCGAACAGGTCCTCGACCCTCGCGGCGGCCCGCTCGGCCACCTTCCTGCGGCGCAGCAGCTCCAGCCCCTGGTCGAGCATCTGGCTCATGGCGAAGATGCCGATCACCAGCGGCACGAGGTGGATGCCGTCGCGCAGCCAGTCCTGTCCGAAGGTGTTGCGCGCGACGTTGCTGACCGGGTCGGCGCCGATTGTGCCCAGGAACAGCCCGATCCCGGCCGACAGCATCCCCTTGGCCAGGTGCCGCCCCGACAGCGTGCCCAGCAGCGTGATCGCCACGACCATCAGCCACAGCCGCTCGGTCGGGCCGAACTGCAAGGCCAGAAGCGCGATGGTCGGCGCAACGAGGATCACCACCACGTCGCTGAGCGTGTCGGCGGTAACCGAGGAATAGAGCGCGATCAGGATCGCCTTGCGGCCCTTGCCCTGCTTGGTCAGCTTGTAGCCGTCATAGACGGTCGCGGCGCTGTCCGGCGCCCCCGGCGTGGCAAAGCTGATCGCCGAGATCGAGCCGCCGAACACCGCGCCCTTGTAGAGGCCGATCAGCAGCCCCAGCGCCCCGGCGATCTCGAGCGTGAAGCTCAGCGGCAGCATCAGCGCGATGCCGGTCGAGGCGGTCAGCCCGGGGATCGCGCCCAGGCCCACGCCCAGGAACACCCCGATCGCCAGCCACGCCATCGTCTCGAGCGTGAAGACAAGCGCAAGGGCGTCGTAGAAGGCGTCGATCTGCATCCGCGGCGCTCCCTCGCAGGCTCAGAACAGCCCGGTCAGCAGGCCGCGCGGCAGCCGCACCCCGAGCGTGGTGAAAAAGGCGAAGACGCCGATCGGCACCGTCACCGACAGCACCAGAGCCATGCGCCACGACCGCACGCCGAACCACAGCATGAAGGCCAGCAGGAACGGCGGCGCGGCCAGCAGGAATCCCACCCGGCCCATCGCCCAGAAGCACAGCGCCGTCCCCAGCAGCATCACGGGCGGCACCCACAGATCGGCAAGGCCGGCCTCGGCCAGGGTGTCGGGCACCTCGCGGCGCAGCGGGTCGATGATCATCCCCGCCCCGCACAGCGCGATGAAGCCGACGCCGATCAGCGGCATCAGCCCGAGCTGGAAGCCGTCGCGCATCACCCGGTGGGTCCAGGGCTGGAACCACAGATACGCGAACAGCCCGCCGGCGAACACCAGCAGGTAGACCCCGATGGCCTGATTGCTGCGCCACCACTGGCTCATTGCGCGCGCCCCCGGTGCGGGAATGCGGCGGGGGGCATGCCCCCCCGCCGGCGACTGCCTACTGCAGCAGCGGGATCGCGTTGCGCATCGTCTCCACCATCGCCTCGTAATCGGCGGCGGCCGACGCGCGGTCGAGGAAGATGATCGGCTCGCCCGCGGCCTCGAAGGCCTCGACGATCACGGGATCGGTCGCGGCGGCGGCGAACATCTCGGCGAAGGCCGCCATGCGCTCTTCGGGGGTGTCGGGGTGCATGCCGACCCAGCGCGGGAAGGCGAGGCCCGTGAAGCCGAAGTCACGCGCCATCGGCGGATTGCCAAGCGCCTCGGCCACGCTGTCGGGCAGCGGGATCGACGAGGTGTTGATCAGCGCGATGCCGCTTTCCGGCACGATCGTCATCGCCGTCGACTCGGTCACCGCGGCCACGTCGATGTGCCCGCCGAGGAAGTCGGTCACCGACTCGCCCGTGCTGCCATAGGGGACATAGATCGCCGAGGCACCGGCCTGGTCGATCACGTTGGCCGCCCCGATCAGAAGCGCGTTGGTGCCGCCGATGGTGATCGGACGTTCCTTGAGCGCGGCGACGAAGCTGTCCCAGTCCGGGAACTCGTCCTCGCGCACGACGAGAACCGAGGCGAAGGCGCCCAGATAGCCGAGGATCTCGATCTGGCCGGGATCGACCGGCGCGCCTTCCTCGCTCAGCAGCGTGATGATCGGGGTCGGGGTGGCGTTGAACACCGTATAGCCGTCGGCGGGCTGGTTGAGCACGTGCAGCCAGCCGGTGACCGAACCCGCGCCGGGGTGGTTCTCGACGTTGAGGCGGGCGCCGCCGAAGTGGCGCTCGGCCTCGGCCGCGAACAGCCGCGCCAGCCGGTCCGAGCCGCCGCCGGCGCCGAAGGGGATCACCCAGTTGATGGTTCCGCTGGAATAGTCGCTGGCCGTGGCAGGCGCCGTCATCGCCATCGCGGCGGCGGCGGCAAGGCCCAGAAGTTTCGGTGCAGTCATTGTCGTCGGTCCTCCCGTTATGCGCCGCGCCGTTCTTTGGGGCCGAAGGGGCGTATCGCCCCGCCCCGGCCTGCGGCGCAGTCGAACGACGTTGGCAGAGGGTGCACTGCCCTGTCAATGCGCCGAATGCCGGCGCCTGCCGCGCTTGCCGGGCCGGGGCGGGGGTGCTAGGCGGGGAGCGGTTCACGGGGCAGGGGAGGGCGCCATGACGGTGACACGGGTACTGGTTCCCGCCGGCGTGCTGGGTCTGGGCGGAACGGCCGAGGCACTGGCGCGCGGCGTGGCTGCCGGCTGCGACCTGATCGCGATCGACGGCGGATCGACCGACAGCGGGCCGCATTCGCTGGGAACGGGCGCGTCGAAATACTCCCGCGCGGTGTGCAAGTCCGAGTGGCGCGCGCTGATGCTGGCCCGGGCCGAGCTGGGCGTGCCGCTGGTGATCGGCACCTCGGGCACCTGCGGGACCGACAGCACGGTGGAGTGGATGTTCGAGATCACCCGCGAACTTGCGACCGAACTGGGGCAGACGGTCCGTGTCGCCCGGCTCTATTGCTCGCAGCCGGCCGAACGGGTGGCCCGCGCGCTGGCCGACGGCCGTCTGCGCCCCCTGTCGCCCGCGCCCGAGGTGACGGCGGACGGCCTGGCCGGGATGTCCAACATCGTCGCCCTGGCCGGCGCCGAACAGGTGCAGGCCGCCCTGGCCACCGGCGCCGACATCGTCATCGCCGGGCGCTGCACCGACACCGCGATCATCGCCGCCCTGCCGCTGGCGCGCGGCGCCCATCCGGGGGCGGCCTGGCACGGCGCCAAGATCGCGGAGTGCGGCGCACTGTGCTCAACCCATCCCCGCAGCGGCGTGGTGCTGGTCACCTTCGACGAGACCGGCTTCGAGGTCGAGCCGATGGCGCCCGAGGCGGCGTGCACGCCGCATTCGGTCTCGGCCCACATGCTGTACGAGAACTCCGACCCGTTCCGCCTGCACGAGCCCGGCGGCCATCTTGACGTGACCGGGGCCCGCTACATGCCGCTCGACGACCGGCGCGTGCGGGTCGAGGGGTCGGAATGGGTGCCCGGGCCCTACACCGTGAAGCTCGAGGGGGCGCGACTGGCCGGCTACCAGACCACGCTGCTCGCGATCCTGCGCGAGGAGCGCTATGTGCGCCATGCCCGCGACTGGGCGGCGCGGATGCACGCGTTGCTCACCAGCGAGGTCACGAACAAGATGGGCCTCGGACCCGAGGCCTTCGACATCGAAATCCGGCTGATCGGCCTCGATTCCGCCCTCGGTCCGCTTGAAACCCGCATCGGACAGCCCGCCGAGGTGGGCGCGCTATGCCTGATCACCGCAGCCCGGGCCGATCATGCCGACGAGATCGCGCGGCTGGCCAATCCGCACATGCTCCACATGCCCCTGACCGAGGACGAACCGCTGCCGACCTTCGCCTTTCCCTATTCGCCCGCTCAAACCAGCCGCGGCGCGTTCTACGAGTTCGCGCTCAACCACGTCATGGCGCTCGACGACCCGATGGAGGCGTTCCGGCTGGTGGTGGACACGGTGATTCCCGCGGAGGTGCGCCATGCCCCTGCTGCGTGAGGTGACGCGCAAGGTCGCGGCAAAGAACGCCGGGCCGTTCCAGGTTACGGTGGACGTGTTCTGCGGCTCGGACGCGGCCTTTGCGCGGGTGGCCGGCGCGCTCGAGGATGCGCGGGTCGCGGCGCTGTTCGGGGTGGAGCCGCAGCTGCTGCGCCGCTTCGACATCCCCGACCTTGCGGTGATCAAGTTCTCGTTCCCGCGCCCGGTGGTGCAGGGCAGCCGGTTCGATCGCGACATGCACGGCGCCCAGTTCGCCACCCTGCTGGAAGAGATCGAGGTCGCCTGACCCTGGCCTGCGGGGGTTAACCCCCCAGCACGATCAGCATCGCCCGCGCCGGGCCGTCGGCGGCGATGCTGTGCGCCCGGTCGGCGGCATAGCGCGCGGTGTCGCCGGGGCCCAGCCGCGCCTCGGCCGCGCCCGAGGCGACGCGCAGCGCGCCCTCCAGCACCGTCAGATGCTCGCGGCAGCCCGGCGCGTGGGCGGCACTGTCCAGTCGCCCGCCCCCTTCGGCGAAGGCCAGTTCATAGACCTCGTGCCGCCCCACGCTGTCGGGCGGGCTGAGAATGCGGATGCGCACCCCGGTTCCGCGCCCGTCGATCGCGGGCGCGTCGGCGGCGCGGATCACGTCGATCTCGGGCGCGGCCTCTCCCCCGATCAGGCCGGCGAAATCGACCTGCAGCGCCCGGGTGAGGTTCCACAGGGTGGCCACCGTCGGGCTCGATTCGCCGCGTTCGATCTGGCTGACCATCGACCGGCTGACGCCCGACAGCCGCGCGACGGCCTCGAGGCTCAGGCCGCGGGCCTGCCGCGCGGCGCGCAGCGCGGTGGCAAGGCGGTCGTGAAGGTCGTCATCACGGCTCATGCCCGGCACAAGGCACCGGCGGGGCGCCGCTGTCAACGCATCGCCCGTCC
>Ga0213835_101986_pt1 | contig 10559 bp, 10 predicted proteins | sample SWPATP01_FD_160576 | JGI IMG/M metagenome (GOLD analysis project Ga0213835, IMG submission 160576) | Coastal seawater microbial communities from Marineland, Florida, United States - SWPA TP0 #1 | ecosystem: Environmental > Aquatic > Marine > Coastal | place: USA: Florida | collected 2016-08-05
GTTACAGTAGCCAAAGAATAGGCAGGATTGTTGGCAAAATTGTATCTATCTCTGAACAATGGCAAACCACCAATCAATCTCGCCTGTGGCGTTAACAGGTCGATATACTGATCTTGGGTTGTAGGTAACCTGAAACCAGTCTGATAAGAAGCCCTGAAATTATGTTGTCCTGCGGTGTAAACAGCTGATACCCTTGGAGACCATTGTCCGTCAAAGTTCTCGTTTTTATCATAACGCACAGAAGCAGTTAATTTCAATTTCTCAGCGATGGTTTTGGAACCTTGCGCATAGCCACCAAATTCTCTGATGTTAAACTCATTGCCTTGCTCGTCCAAAGCGAAGAGTGTACCCTCAGAGTTGAGTTGGAATACCCTATAATTAGCACCTACTACAAAATCAGCAAATTTTATGTCTTTGAATGCATAGGAACCCTCTAGGTGGTACAAGTTGGTTTTGTCAACAAACAATGCACCAACTCCTTGCTGATTTCCTGGAATAGGTCTTGATCTGACATCAGCCAGTGCCTGATTGAACTGTGGGCTTCCAGGCATAAATCTACCCTGATCTGCGAATCCTCGTGCCAAATTATGGGCTTGATCTTCTGGAACACCCTGTCCTCTAGCCTGTACAAATGCACCCACATATTCCCCAAACCATTGTTGACTTGGTTTCCAGGCTTCATTGATACCTTGGCCTGCTATGCCAATGGCATAAGAATCACCTGATCTTTCTTGCGTGGTATAAGCTCTGATAAACCAGTTGTCCGCTCTTAACTCAGCTTTGTATTGACCAATATTGAATCCGGTAATGGAATACCTATCAGCACCCGTATAGACTGTTGTTCCTGATCCATAATTTCCTTGGAAGATGGCTTCTACCTTATCGGTAACTCTCCAGTGCAAGGCAGCATTCAATTTCAAGGATTTGGTACCATAGTCCGCCAAATCACTTTCTCTGTATCCTGTTCTTGAAACGAAAGTTTGTGGAACCAATCCAAGTGCTGCTTCCGGTAAGGCACCTAAGCCCACCAAACTTTGGGCTACACTGAACATGTTCACATTGGTTTCATCACCATAAATGTTGACCCCGTTGAATCCAGGGTTATTTTCTCTGGTTCCGTTTCCAATACCAAATCCGTTCAATAAAGACTGATCTCTGAAGTCATTGGCTTGCCAGTCATCGGCCCTTAGGTAGTTGACATTGAATTTAACAGCTACTTTATCTGAGAGTTGCGTGGCATAACGGGCTGCAAAATCATAAAAACCGGTCGTAGGATTGGTTCTGGCATTCTGATCCATGATACCGGTTTTGATTTGGGCAGAAAAACCTTGGTACTGGAATGGGTTTTTGGAGTTCATCAAAAGGATACCATTGATGGCATTTGGACCATATAGGGCAGAAGCTGCACCTGGAAGCAATTCCACACTTTCCAAATCCAATTCAGAAATACCTGCAATATTACCCACAGAGAAGTTCAATCCTGGAGCCTGGTTATCCATTCCATCGATCATTTGTACCGTCCTTACGTTACCATTGGCATTAAATCCACGGGTATTGAAAGATTGGAAAGTAAGGGACTGGGTACTCATTTCCACACCTTTAAGGTTTTTTAAACCATCATAAAAGCTGGCCTGGGGAGCCTCTCTGATAGAAATGATGTCCATTCTTTCCACAGTCACGGGAGACTGTAAGACACCCTCCTCTACCCTGGAAGCAGATACCACCACCTCTTGACCAAGAATGGTTGATTCTGTCAAAGTTACCTGTAAGTTACTCACATTGGATTCTGTGATCTCCACTTCTTTAGATGAAAATCCAATCATAGAAAAAACCAAGGTAAATGGGGGAGCTTGATTGACCCTGAGGTTAAAATTACCATTCAGGTCAGAAATGGTGCCCACTACTCTTCCCTTGACAACGATGTTGACGCCGACAAGTGTCTCTTTGGTCCTTTCCTCAATGACCTTACCGGATATGGTGGTCGTCTGGGCAAGGACCTCACTCATCCCAATGGAAACTGTGACAAGCAAAATCAATACTGCCTGCCATACACTTTTAGTAAAATTTTGCATAAGCTATTATGGGTTTTTTGTTTTGTTTTGGAATTCAACCGATTTAATCCAATAAGTTTGAAATTTAGTTTAAAATCCCAATTATCAATCAAAAAGCAAAAAAAATATTTCACTAATTATTAAAAACTTTTAGCCTGTATTGCGAAGTGTTTGATTTTCAGATAAAAAGATTGTTAAAACCATGAATTGGCTAATTTTAACAAGAAAAATTCTCGTAATTTTTGGTTTTTTAGGGAAACTATTGACATGTTCCTGGAAACCAAAAAAGCACTGGAAAATTTCCAGTGCTTGGGCATATTTTTTGGGATTTTTGGGATCTTATCCCTGACCCGCTTTTTTGTTTTCCTCGTTGACGTGCTTGACCAGCCTGTCACAGAGGTCTTTCATTTCCTCTGCTATGTATTCATCTCCGGTGCTGTTTAAGATGGTCTGCGCCATACCTCCCAATATATCAATGTAGAAACGTTTCATTTCTACTACAGACATATCATCAGTCCAAAGATCAATCCTTAAAGTGCTGTGGTTTAAATTGTCCCAAACATTCAAACTTATACTTTTCGTAGACTCCAGTCCATCGGCTTCTTTATCGGTTGCATCCCACTGAATCGTTTTAGGAAGGTTTTTCTCGTCCAGGTGGACTACAAACTTAATCTCTGAGTTTTTCATTGCTTTGTTTAGATTTCGTCACAAAATTAGTAAAATTAATTTTTGTCTGATTTTGTTCCCCAAACATCGCTTTCTTTCTAATTTTAAGCCATGCATTGGACACTTACTTTTGATATCCCCGAGGGAAATCCCAAAATACACCATGGTTCATCTATACTTTCCATTGGGTCATGCTTTTCTACTGTAATAGGGGAGAAGTTGACTGAAAGGAAATTCACTGTTTTAAATAATCCTTTTGGTACCTTGTTCAATCCTGTTTCCATGATTCAAGTAATGGAGGATGCCTTGTTGGAAATGCCTATCAATACGGATATGATGCTGGTCAGAGATGGATTGTATCTTCATTTTGGCATGCATTCCGATGTAGCTGCTTATTCGCAAGAGTCCTTGTCCAGGCTGATTCGTAAAAAGCAGCAGATGACGAAAAAAGTATTGGAAACAGCCTCCCATATTTTGGTCACTTTTGGCACCTCTTGGGTGTATGAATTTGGTTATCAGGGACAAATTGTAGCCAATTGCCATAAACAACCAGCGGGGCTTTTTGAAAAGCGGTTGCTTGAGGTGGAAGAAATAGTAAAAAGCTTCAATGCCTTTCTAAAAATCCTTCAGGAATTCAATTCTAAGGTTCAAGTGATTTTGACCGTGAGTCCTGTGCGCCATACCAAGGATGGTATTCCTGAGAACCATTTGAGCAAAGCGATACTAGCTGTAGCCAGCCAAAAAATCGCCACCTCAAATGCCGCTGTCCATTATTTTCCCAGTTATGAAATCATGATGGATGAATTGCGGGATTACCGCTATTATAAAGAAGACCTCATACATCCTTCCAGTCTGGCAGAAGATTATATTTGGGAAAGGTTTAAAAGGACCTGGATAGAACCAAAGGCTTTTCCCTTGATCCAGGAATTGGAAGGAATAAGGAGGGATTTAGCGCATAGGCCTTTTAATCCGGATAGCCCTGCCCATCAGAAATTTTTAGACAATTTACAGCGTAAAATCGAGCGATACAGTAAGGATTTTGACTTCTCCAAAGAAATTGACCTGTTAAGGAAACAGCAGAATAACAGGAGAAGATAGACTAAATCAAAGGTTCAGGCTGATTATGCCAAAAAACAACCCCATCATGGAACCTATGGCCAGTTCCAGGGAACTGTGTTTTTTCAATTCTAGCCTTGACCAAGTCGTCGCCATAGCTAAAGCCAGTAGGCTTAATCCTCCTACAGAAGAAACACTAAAGATGCTGATGCCCGCATAAAAAGCAATCGCTGCATGCAAAGAAGCTTTGATTCTTAAATTTACCAGGGCCATTGCTACCAACATGATTAGGAAATTGCCTGTATTTAACAAAACGCCCTTTGGAAATTCCAGGATATAGAAGGTCAAAATCAGCAAGATGAACAAGCTGATAGCAAAGGGGTAAAATCCTTTTCTTTGGTTTTGGTCAGAGACATCAAAATTACTGTATGCACCTGTTTTCAATTTCCTGAGGTTATGAATGGTAATGGGCAAAGCTATCAGACCGATCACCAATAAAGAAAGTAGGAGGGCCGTATCTCCAGGGAAATTTGCGATAGCCATGACAATGACATAGGCCGTGCCCAAAATCAGGGGATGTCCCAAAACGGTAAATAGAATAGCAACCCTAGACCTCATGCTTTGATATCCGCTATAATTTGTTTGGCCATAGCAGCATAACCCAGGTCTGAAGGATGGATGCCATCCTCAGCGAAATACGAAGCTTCAAATTTTCCTTCTACCGCTTTATATTTCAATTGGGGCATTCCTTTTTCCAACTGTAGGATCTCCCGGATCAACATGTTTCTATGCCAGCCCAGGAAAAAACGAATGATCCATGGTAAGGCAGGAAATTGATGCACCGGAGGCACTTTAGGGATGATTAATTTTTCAATGCCATATGTCTGAATAAGCAGCTGAATGAATACCTTTAATTCTTTTTGAAATTTGGACGGTGGGGTGAACTTAAAGCAATCATTGGCACCAATAAGGATGACTGCAGTTTGGATTTGAGAAGGAAGCTCTTGTTTCCCATGAAGTAACAATCGCTTCAACCTTTCTGCTTTCAGTCCATTTTTCCCCAAATTATAGATGGAATATTCTTCAGACAATTGAAGATGAATTTGATAGGCAAAAGTGGTTTCCGGTTTACTGGCACCAACTCCTGCAGCCGTAGATTCACCAATGATCAGTACATTTGGTGAGTTTTTTTTGCTATTGAGGGCCAAAAATTCAGCCTGGGACGGAAGTCGGCTGATCTTTTGCCGGAGCTTTTTGCCTTGAAAATACAGCAAGGGGAATACTGGCAATAAGAGCAATAGTTCTAAAAAATAAAGCAATCGGTTGATAAACATTGGTTTTTAAATTTTAAAGGAAAGGGGGCTTCCTTTTAGCCCCCTACCTTTTTGGCTTTGTAACCTGCATCAAGTAGGATACCCAAGACTTTGTCCCTATGGTCTCCCTGTATCAGTATTTCCCCATCCTTTGCACTTCCGCCAACACCACACTTGTTTTTGAGCAGCTTACCCAAATCTTTCAAATCATCTTCTGTTCCCACAAATCCCTCTATCAAAGTAACTTGCTTTCCTCCCCGAGATTTTTTGTCCAGCATCACATTAAGATTTTGCCGTTGCGGTGGAAGAGTTTCCTGGTCTTCCAGGTCATCAAATTGGTAATCAAAATCATCAGAAGTGGAATATACTACACCATCCCTTTTCTTCCAATCATTGTTTTTTTTCTTACTCATGTTATTTTCTTGATTTCATGGTCCATACGGGTCTTTTGGCCGCGTTGACCACATCTTCTGCGATGCTACCACTTAGCAGGTGCAAAAACCCTGTTCTTCCATGGGTGGACATGGCGATCATATCTGCATCAATGTCCTCTGCATATTCTAAAATACCATCTTCTTCAGTGGCACTGTTGTATACGATGGTTGATGTTGGATTAAGGTCAAAATCTCTTACAAAATCTTTGATTTTTTCCATGGAAGTCCGGGTACTTTCAAACATGCTTGGGGTATTGATTTTTACCAGGTGGAGTTCTGCATCAATGGTTTCCACTGCAGCTTTCAATCTCTTGATTACGTCCTGAGGAACATCGTTGAAATCGCTGGCAAATACCACTTTTTGAATATCTTTTGGCATTACAGGACTTTTTATGGTAATCACAGGGCATTTGGCATTTCTCACCACTTTTTCTGTATTGCTTCCAATAAGCACTTCTTCCAGCCCTGAGGAACCTTTACTTCCCATGACCACAATATCGGCCTGTATTTCTGTGATTTCCTTGCTGATCCCAGCAAATGGATTTCCAAAAACTATTTTGGTTTCGAATTTATATGGCTCATCCTTCAAAGACTCCTGAAGTTCAGCCATTTGTTTTTTCCTCTTTTCGATCAGTTCGATCATGAAAATTTGGGTGCCTTCGTTACTGAATGCCCCTACTTCCCCATAGGAATTAAAGCTTTGGGGGGTGGGCAGTTCAATGACATGTAAAAGTTTCAGTTTGTTTTTAGTCTTTTCTGCTAGTCCTTTTGCAAATTCAAAGGCATAACCAGCTTCTTCTGAAAAATCGTAGGGTACGAGAATGGTTTTCATGTATAAAGGTTTTTTTGGTTAGTGATTGAAAAAATACAAAAAATCCCTCAATACAAGTAATGTAATGGAAATTTATGTTGAAAATAATAGTCCAATTCCAAAAAGAAGTACCCAAATCAAGGTTGAAATGGCCATCTTCTTCAGATAAGGGTCCAATTCCTTTGCTGAGGTTTTCGTTTGAACCGAACGGCCTACTACAATCATCAGCGGCAAAACAAGCCATGCCAAGAGGGCAGACCAAGTGCCATTTTGAAGCACAAATACCAAAATGGTAACATTTCCCAAAATGATCAAAGACCAATTATAAAGCACAGCTCGTGCTCTCCCTATCCTTACCGGGATGGATTTTTTCCCTGCTTTTTGATCTGAGGAGATATCCCGAATGTTGTTGATATTCAAAACAGCTGTGCTAAAACAACCCAATGAAATGGCCGGCCAAATCACCGTCCAGGAAAAGGTCAGGCTATGGAGAAAATAGGTGCCGGCTACACCCAAAATGCCGAAAAATAGAAATACGGAAATATCCCCTAATCCGATGTAACCGTAAGGTTTTTTTCCTGAAGTGTAGGAAATGGCAGCCCAAATGGCAGCCAAACCCAAAATGAGAAAAACCAGGAAGGTAAGCCAGTTTTGTACGGCAACATAAATAAGCCCCAATCCGGTCAAAAATGAAAGTCCTGCAAGTAGGTACATGGCACTTTTCATTTCCGCTAAACTGATTAACCCTGCCTGCACCGCCCTCACAGGGCCAAGTCTTTCGGCACTGTCTGCCCCATGTATACTGTCCCCATAATCATTGGCCAGGTTGGATAAAATCTGCAAAAAAATGGTAGTCAAGGCAGCAAGCAATAAAACATCCCATTTGAAATTACCTGTATAAGCCGCTACAAATGAGCCCATGAATATACTGGAAAGGGCCAAAGGCAAAGTTCTCAGTCTGATGGCATGAAGCCAAGCTTGTTTTTTGGAAGTAAGCGTAATGTCCACTTTTTAAATTTTGGGCAAATCTAATAAAAAGAAATGTTTATAGGGTTTAAAGTAAAATTGGTACAGGGTTTTGGATCCTGTACCAATTCACATTTAAGATGATCACAATTGAAATTAAGCTGTAACCAAGCTAATGATATCTTCACTGGTTGGCTTCACGGAGGAAGGGAAGAATTTCAACAATTTACCATTTTCATCTATAAAGTATTTGCAGAAGTTCCAACTTGGCTCTTTATCGTTCCAACCGTTCATGTCTTTATCGGATAGCCATCTGTAGAGGGGATGCTTATCGGCTCCTTTTACGGAAATTTTATCCATCATTTTGAAGGTAACTCCATAATTTTCAGAGCAAAACTGCTTGATTTCTTCATTGCTTCCAGGCTCTTGACCCCCAAAGTTGTTGGCAGGGAAACCTATAATGACCACCTCATCACCATGCATTTCATGTAACTTTTGAAGATCTGCATACTGTGGAGTATAGCCACATTTGGAGGCTACATTCACCAGCAATAACCTTTTGCCCTTGAACTGGGAGAAATCCACTTCCTCTCCATTGATGTCATTCATTTTGAAATCATAAATGGACTTTTCCATAAGCAATTGTTCTAAGCTTGTGATATTTTCTGGATTTTGCTTTTGTACACTGGAAGTACAGGCGAAAGCAATAACGGCAATAACAAATAAGATTTTTTTCATATTACATTCTGTCTGGGGCTTTTATTCCTAGTAACTTCATGCCTTCCCGGATTGTTTTGGCGGTGAGGGCAGAAAGGGCAATCCTAAAGGATTGTATCTGTGAATCAGACTCATTAAATATAGGCAATTCTGCATAAAAACGGTTATACTCTTTGGCCAAATCAAACATATACTGGGCGATTACAGCCGGTGAATATTCCTCTCCCGCCTGTCGGATTTTTTTCTCAAAATCATTCAACATGACAATAAGGTCCCTTTCAGTTGGCTCTAAATGGCTTAAGTTTTCAAATCCGTCTACTTGATAGTTGACCCCAATTTGATCTGCTTTCCTCAAGATAGAGGCAATTCTTGCATGGGAATATTGGATAAAGGGTCCTGTGTTCCCTTGAAACTCAATGGATTCCTGAGGATTGAATAACATGCGCTTTTTGGGATCCACTTTCAAAAGGAAGTATTTCAGTGCCCCCAAGCCCAATACTTCATATAGTTCTGAGGCCTGTTCTTGGGTGAATCCATCAATTTTACCCAATTCCTTGGTATGACTTTCCGCTGTTTCAATCATTTCCTGCATCAGGTCATCGGCATCCACCACAGTACCCTCTCTTGATTTCATTTTTCCGGTAGGCAAATCTACCATGCCATATGACAAGTGGTAAAGCCCTTCTCCATAAGACCTGCCAAGCTTCCGCATGATTTTGAAAAGTACATCAAAGTGGTAGTCCTGTTCATTGCCTACCACATACACGGATTTATCGATTTTGAAATCATTGTATTTCAGGTCACAGGTCCCCATATCCTGGGTGATGTACACCGATGTACCATCTGCCCTGAGCACCAGCTTTTCATCCAAACCTTCCTGGCTAAGGTCTACCCATACCGAGCCATTCTCTTTTTTAAAGAAAACGCCCTTCTCAAGCCCTTCTTCCACTATATTTTTCCCTAAAAGATAAGTGTCAGATTCATAGTAGAATTTATCAAAATCTACCCCCATTTTTTTGTAGGTGGCGTCAAAACCTTCATATACCCAACTGTTCATGGTCTTCCATAATCCGACCACTTCGGCGTCTCCTGCTTCCCAAAGTCTGAGCATTTCCTGTGCCTCCAATATCAAGGAAGCATTCTTTTTGGCCTCCTCTTCAGACTGCCCTTTTTCAACAAGTTCCTTGATCTGACTTTTGTATTCCTTGTCAAAAATCACATAATACTTACCAGCTAGGTGGTCGCCTTTTAAACCAGAAGATGCCGGTGTTTCTCCATTCCCAAAATGCTTGTAAGCCACCATGGATTTACAGATGTGAATTCCCCGGTCATTGACCAAGTTGGCCTTGATGACCTCATAGCCATTGGCTTTTAGGATTTCGGAAACTGCAAAACCCAAAAAGTTATTCCTAAGGTGCCCCAAGTGCAGAGGTTTATTGGTATTTGGACTGGAGTACTCTACCATAACCTTTTTCCCATTGGGAGCAAGTTGGGCAAAGGAAGGATGGGAATAAAGTTTTTTGAATATATCCAACCAGGAAGCTTCACTGACAGAGATATTCAAAAAACCTTTGACCACGTTAAAATCGGTCACTGGAGCACAGTTTTCTTTCAGGTACGCCCCGATTTTGGATCCGGAGGCCTCTGGATTGAGTTTGGTGACTTTTAGAAATGGGAAGACCACAAAAGTAAAGGTGCCTTCAAATTCTTTCCTGGTGGGTTGAAGTGAAAGTTCCTTGATGTCAAGGTCATGGTCAAAACATATTTTAAATGCCTCTTGCAGGCTGGAAATTATCTGTTCTTCTAAGTTCATTTTATTCTGATGCCGTATAGGCTACAAAGATTCTATTTTTTTGTTTTACCGCCAAGGCCGCAGGGAGATGGTTTTCTATCTTCTTGTTCATTTTGCGTTGTTATTTTTACCGCCTAGGCCGCAAAGGGATGGTTTTTGCTCTTTGTGTCCCCTGCGGTTAATTTCTTTTACCGCCAAGGCCGCAGGGAGATGGTTTTCTATCTTCTTGTTCATTTTGCGCTGTTATTTTTACCGCCAAGTCCGCAGGGGGATGATTTTTACTCTTTGCGTCCATAGCGGTTTATATTTTTTTACCGCCAAGGTCCCAAGGAAAAGGTATTTACTCCTCGCGTCCATAGCGGTTTATTTTTTTTACCGCCAAGTCCGCAAAGGGATTATTTTTACTCTTTGCGTCCATAGCGGTTTATATTTTTTTACCGCCAAGTCCGCAAAGGGAAAGTTTTTACTCTTCGGGTTCCTTGCGGTTTATATTTTTTTACCGCCAAGGCCGCAGGGAGATGGTTTTCTATCTTCTTGTTCATTTTGCGCTGTTATTTTTACCGCCAAGTCCGCAGGGGGATGATTTTTACTCTTTGCGTCCATAGCGGTTTATATTTTTTTACCGCCAAGGTCCCAAGGAAAAGGTATTTACTCCTCGCGTCCATAGCGGTTTATTTTTTTTACCGCCAAGTCCGCAAAGGGATTATTTTTACTCTTTGCGTCAATAGCGGTTTATTTTTTTTACCGCCAAGT
>Ga0213835_101989_pt1 | contig 10544 bp, 8 predicted proteins | sample SWPATP01_FD_160576 | JGI IMG/M metagenome (GOLD analysis project Ga0213835, IMG submission 160576) | Coastal seawater microbial communities from Marineland, Florida, United States - SWPA TP0 #1 | ecosystem: Environmental > Aquatic > Marine > Coastal | place: USA: Florida | collected 2016-08-05
ATATCAGGATCTCCAATGACGATCTCATGCACCGACAGGGAGGTCCTGATCGTACGCGGTTTCCCTTGGGCAACGGTAATGCTCTTGTTTGTGTTTGGCGTGAGGATCACAACATCGTTGCCGCCGCGGGCGCTGTGTGCTGCCATCAGGATCAGGGCAAAACCTACCAGCAGGATCATGGCGGTATGCCGGATCGACTCACACTGCGAGCCTAGTCGGGTTTCGTGCGCACTTCTCATAAATGCCCCCCTACCGGCCCCACCGGACCTTATTGTTGCGGCACCACCACTGTATAGCTTTGCGGCACCAGGCCCCGCGTCACGATGACGGTCTTGTGTGTCGGCCGTTCGTCGCGATTGGTCAGCGCGTGGAGAAAGGAACCAGTTTCCGGCTCCATGGCGCCTCCACCGCCGAAAGCGGAAATCGTCGTCAGCCCGTGCCCCGCCTCTCCATTGTCGCTGATTGCGCGCAACGACAGTGAAAGCGCGCCGATACTGCGTGCCAGCGCCACTTTGCGGGCTCCTTGCGTGGTCACTTCCAGAGTGACCGAGTTGGCGAGCTGGGCCCCTGTCTGGCGTTCATCTGCACCCTGGCCAACGCTGAGTACGCGAACATTCTCCACGACCACCTCGCTGGCGATGGTTGCACCTGCGGCCCCCCTGACGCTTTCATCGTGCGTCTCAACGAGGCCGGCGTCGCGGGTTAGCACGACGTCGACGCGATCTCCCGGCGCCACGAAGCCGCCGACGCCCGCGATCTCGTCGACGCGGATAGTGACCGCCCGCATGCCAGGGTTAAGAAGATTGGAAAGCTTCGCCCGCCCGTCAGGCCCCGAGAGCTTGGCCAACAGCACCGGTTCGTTGGGCTCGATCGGGGAAATGACAACACGCTCGCCATTACCTGAAAGATCTGCGATGCTGCGAAATGCGCCTTCCGGCAACGCGCCTTCGTGCCAGGGAATCTCCTTTAGCCGCGCAGATGTCAGTGCGGTTCCGAACCGAAGCGGTTCATCGGCCACGACGATTGTAGCGACCTTGGCAGGTGGTGCCAGCGCCACCAGTTCGGCGGTCGGCTCAACACGAATTTGCGCCTTCCGATTCAACCAGATATCGGCAAGTAGAATCGACAACCCTCCGAAGACGACCGCAATGCCGATCATTGTGCTCAGCCGCCTTTTCACCTCATAGCCTCCCTTTGCAGTGTGTGCACCTTGCACGCCAGTGCGGCAAGGAAAGGTAAAGTGGCGCCTGAGGCGGGCGCCTTTTGACCAAGAGGGTTAGCATCTGGCAAACAGGACCACGCAGGTCATCGTCTATTTCGACAGATAGAGCTGACCCGTGACCCGCGCCTCGCGCCCACCGAGTTCCGCGGAGCAGTCCGATTTCATGCGCGAATTGCCGGTCATCCGCACGGTGTCGGCGACAATCCTGAGGCAGGTGGCCTGGGTGCCATGATTGCCGTTGAAGGTCAGATCGCCTGCAGGGAAATAGAGCACGCCGTCCAGATCGGTCGCTCCGTTGCCGTTGAAACGGTGCTCCGAGGTGTTGTCGCGCGCCGACCAAAACAGCATGCCCGCGTGCTCGCCCGAGGTCGGGGCGCTGACGGAGAGCGCCGCGCTGCCATTGGTACGGATGCCGCCATCCTTCATGAAAAAGGTCACACCGCTACCCGTGATGGTGCCCTGTATCGTCAGCGCCCCCTCGATATAGTAGAGGCCCGGTAGAAGGTGGATGTCGTTTTGCAGGCGCAGGTTCGAGTAGCGTCCGGGTTGCAGTTGCGTGTCCTTGTTCTTCGGATTGGAAAGCAGGATCGGTGCAAGCGGCTCGGCCAGCTTCTCAAACGGGTCGGGCGATCGCCAGGCATGTTCCCGGTTCATCGTGCAATTCGTGGTAAGGCCGCTTCCCGCTTCGATTCCGCCGGAAGACTGGATGCATTCGACAGCCAGTTCGCCGCTGCCCCCGACATAGACTGCATCATCGGCTGAGGAATTGGACGCGATAACGCATCCGTCCATTTCCACTGTCGTGTTGCCACCAGACTGGAAGGCGCGGGGCGCGGTATGGTTCAGCGCGTAGACACAGGCCAGATCGCCGGTTGCCGCCGTCACTCGGCTTGAGACGTTGAGCGTGGTCGCCTCCGCGTCCGAGAGGAAATAGGGGCGAGGTAACATGTGCAAGTAGTCGAGTTCAGCGGAGGTCGACAGGTGCATGCGCCCGTCGGGATGCTGTGCGAGGCCATGCGAAACCAGTCTGACCCTTTCGATGTCCGTAAGCGACGTCTCGGTGTTGAGGTTGGCCTTGAGCATTACGAGACCTCGTTCGGCGAGGTCGGCGTCGCCGAGACCTTTCATGAGATTGGTCGCCATCTCGATCGTGGCTGCGTCCAGGGCGGACTGAAGATTGGACCGCTCGCGGGCCATATTGCCGTAGTCGACGGCGAGTCCGACACCGGCGGCAAGTGGGACCAGCATCAGCGTCAACGCTATACCGAACTGTCCCGACGTGTTCGCGAGAAAGCATCGGAGCATCAAATGCCCTCCGTTCAACCACCGGCAGTGTCTTGGATGCCAATTAATTTGACGTTGGAGAAACTCGCTAAATTTGAAATAATCCCAGGTTGCAAAATTTATTATTCTGCAATCTTTTGTTGAGGCGCTGTCCGTTGTCAGCGCCCTTGGGCCGAATTTGCCACGCATTCACTCGCATTCCCGTCTGGCCGGTCGAAGCTTTCTTGTGGGCGGTTCGGGGCAACCTTGACGAAACGACACAGAGACTGGACCCAGCAATGACCGGTTTTTGTTAGCGACTATTTTGTACCTACCGCTGCAATTGTGAGCGTTGCTTTCGGTTCACCGCAGACGAGCGCGAAGGTCCGCTGATAGGGCCAGGAAGATTTTTCCTGAACGTCCGGGATGAGGGCGCGAAGCTGCCGTTTCGTCAGTCTGAATGTTCCCTGTCGCCCTCGCCCGTGCCGTTCCCAGCGGCCGGCGTCAGAATGATCCAGAACCTCCCCCGGGGATTGCAGCGAACAGACTTTCGAAATCCAAGTTTTGACAGTCCGAACAGCTTTGGACCGGCCTGATTTTCTTAGCTGGCCAAGCGCTTTCCGTTTCGCCCAAGACACCTCTTGTAGCCCGAACCAAGGGTCGTCGTCATTATTGCTTATTCAGCGCCAACAACGCCATCGTTGACTGAGAGAATTCCGCGGAATAAGCTTTCGTAGTTGCCAGAGCGACTTGCTGCCTGGCGACCAAGTGAGAGGGCCGGCTTGGCCCATTCATCAAGCGCCGACGGCGGCCGCAATCGATCGATCATTGTGGCACAAGGCGCAAGGGGAGGAAAAATGACCAAAGTTTCACCCACTGCCGCGGGCCAGAAGGCTCATCCGAAGAAGTCAGTTGAGGCAAGTCGCCGGAGCTTCCTTGTCGCTGGTGCAGCCACCGTGGTCGGCGGCGGCGTACTTGCCACGCCCGCCGTCCTCAGGGCGCAAACCCATACCTGGAACATCCAGAGCGGCTGGCCGTCCGGCGACATATTTCACGAATTTGCGCAAGACTATGTGAACATGGTCACCAGTATGTCCGGCGGCCGCTTGACCATGAACCTGCTGCCCGCGGGATCGGTGGTCGGTGCGCTGGAGCTTCAGGACGCGATCGTCGGCGGGGCCCTCGAAGGCGCGCATGGTGTGACCGCCTACTGGTACGGCAAGAACAAGGCCGCCTCGCTTTTCGGCACGCCGCCGGCCTTCGGCTGGAACGCGAATCAGTTTCTCGGCTGGATGAAGTATGGCGGTGGCCAGGAGCTTTATAACGAACTGGTGCAGGACATCCTGGGGCTTGATCTGGTGGGCTTCCTTACCGGGCCAATGCCAACCCAGGCGCTCGGCTGGTTCCGTCAGCCGATCACCTCGCCCGACGAGTTCAGCGGCCTGCGCTACCGCACCGTCGGCCTTGCCGCCGACCTCATGGAAGAACTGGGCGCGGCGGTCACCATCCTCGGCGGACCCGACATCGTACCGGCGCTCGACCGCGGCGTGATCGACGCGGCGGAGTTCAACAACCCGTCGTCGGATCGCCATCTGGGCTTCCAGGACGTCTCCAAGCACTGGATGCTGCAAAGCTTCCACCAGGATGCCGAGGCCTTCGAACTGAGCTTCAACCGCTCGCGCTACGAGTCGCTGGACGACGACCTGCGGGCGATCGTCAAGCACGCCGCAGAGGCGGCGTCGGCCGACATGTCCTGGAAGGCAATGCATCGCTATCCGCCGGCGCAGAAGTCACTGGTCGAGGATCACGACGTCAACCTCTACATCACGCCGGACGAGATCCTTGAGGCCCAGCTCGATGCCTGGGACGCGGTGATCGAGCGCAACTCGGCCGAGAACGAGTTCTTCGCCCGGGTGATCGAGAGCCAGCGCGCCTGGGTCCGCGACGTGGTAGGCTTCGACCTGATCAACGAGGCGCCGAAGCGCAAGGCCTATGAGCACTTCTTCGGCGAGCCGCCGTTCCCGGTGACATCGCTCTGAGACCGAATTGCCGCCGGCGGAGTCAGACCCGCCGGCGCTTTCCTGCGGCCGGGGCCTCCCCGCCGCCTTTCGTAGGGATGTGATCGAATGCAATCGATCCTGCTTGGCGTCGATCGGCTGAGTGCCTTTGTAGGCAAGCTCTTTGCCTGGGCGATTCTGTTGATGGTCGTGCTGATCACCTACGAAGTCTTCATGCGTTACGTGATGCGCTCACCGACAGCCTGGGCCTACGACATGGGCTACATGCTTTATGGCGCAATCTTCATAATGGCGGGCGCCTATGCGCTATCGACGGCCGCGCATGTGCGCGGCGACGTGATCTACCGGCTTTGGCGGCCGCGGGCGCAGGCGGTCATCGATCTTGTGCTCTATCTCATCTTCTTCTTCCCGGCGATCATCGCACTGGTCTATGCCGGCTACAATTACGCCGAATTCTCATGGCGCATTGGCGAGCGGTCGTCTTCAGGGCCGGGCGGGCCGCCGATCTACCACTTCAAGACGCTCATCCCGCTCGCCGCTGCCTTTCTCTTCATCCAGGGTTTAGCCGAGGTCGTGCGCTGCTTCCTCTGCTTGCGCGACGGTAAGTGGCCTGCGCGACTGAGCGACGTGCAGGAAGTCGATATCGAAGCCGCGAAGCGTATGCTCGAGGATGCCGAACTCGACACCTCTTTCACCGGTGGAGGCGCGTCACGATGATTGGCCTGACCAACCCCGAGGTCGGCATCCTGATGCTCGGGACGCTGATCTTTCTGATCCTGCTTGGCTTTCCCATCGCCTTCACGCTTATCGCGATGGCGGTGGGCTTCGGCTACTACGCCATCGGCCCAGCGATTTTCAACCTGCTGGTGCAGCGCACATACGGCGTGATGTCGAACCAGGTGCTGATCGCCGTGCCGCTCTTCCTGTTCATGGGATACATGGTCGAAAGGGCGAATATCCTCGACAGGCTTTTTGGCGCGCTGCAACTGGCGACGCGCAACGTACCCGGCTCGCTCGCGGTTGCCTCACTCATCACCTGCGCGCTTTTCGCGACGGCGACTGGCATAGTCGGCGCGGTGGTGACGCTGATGGGGCTTCTGGCGCTGCCGGCGATGCTGAAGGCGGGCTACGACCGGAAACTCGCTTCGGGCGTGATCTGTGCCGGCGGTTGCCTCGGCATCCTGATCCCGCCATCTATCATGCTGATCCTTTACGGTGCGACCTCTGGCGTGTCTGTCGTGCGGCTCTATGCCGCCGCGCTGATCCCCGGGCTCATGCTGGCGGGGCTCTATATTCTGCTCATTATGGTCCGCGCTTGGCTCAACCCTTCGCTTGCACCAAAGCCGGTCTATTCCGGCGAGCGCGTCTCGCTGGGACGCGTCACCTGGGATCTGACCACCTCGTTCTTCCCGCTCGCCTTCCTCATACTCGCAGTTCTCGGCGCGATCCTCTTCGGCATCGCCACCCCACACGAAGCCGCGGCCATGGGCGCGCTCGGCGCAATTGTCCTGGCCGTCGGATATCGCGCGCTGACCTTTGGTCGGATGAAGGAATCTGTGTTCCTCACGGCGAAGTCGACCGCGATGGTCTGCTGGCTCTTCGTGGGGTCGTGGGCGTTCTCGTCCGTCTTTTCGCTTCTGGGCGGTCATTCGGTAATCGCCGACTGGATCGACGCACTCAACCTGACGCCTTTGCAGTTCCTGATCCTGGCGCAGCTGGTGATCTTCCTGCTGGGCTGGCCGCTGGAGTGGACGGAGATCATCGTGATCTTCGTGCCAATCTTCCTGCCCCTCCTGCCCGCCTTCGGAATCGATCCGCTGTTCTTCGGCGTGCTGATCGCGCTGAATATCCAGACGTCGTTCCTGACACCACCGATGGCGATGTCCGCCTTCTACCTCAAGGGAGTCGCCCCGCAGCTCGATCTAATGACCATATTCCGCGGCATTCTGCCGTTTCTGGCGATGGTGTTCGTAGCCATGATATTGTTCTACCTGTTCCCCGCGATCGGATTGTGGCTACCAAATCTGCTTTATGGCTGACCAGCTGATAACGTAGTGAACGACTACCGGCTGGCAGTGGTAGTGTAGTGTCGCGACTGTGCTCTTCGAGGTACTAATACAGTCTTCGTCTGATTGACTCGTGGTGGCCGGGATTCCCAACGAGGATCGAAAGCTTTACTGTTCTGCCGAAAGACACCGCAGTGGGCGGCGAGTTCCGTGCAGCCCTGGACGACACGATCCTGTCGAGCGAGATCGGAGATTTCGTGGTCGACCAGGCATTCAGGCAGGCGGGGGAATGGGTAAAGGCTGGCATCAACTTCGGCCATGTCGCGCTGAACATGAGCCCGCAGCAGTTCCAGCATGAGTGTCTGGTCGATGGGCTACTGGAAATGCTCGCCAGGCAGCAGCTTGCCCCTCATCACATCCAGCTCGAAATCACGGAAGAAACAGTCCTGTCTCGATCGGCCGATGTGGTGCTTGCAGCCTGCACACGGCTTCGTGAAATGGGCATGCTGATCGCCTTTGACGATTTCGGCACCGGCTTTGCATCTCTCACCCATCTGATCGAGTTCCCCGTCGACATCATCAAAGTGGATCGAAATTTCGTTAGTCGTCTGGACAGAGATGCACGTGCGCGGTCGATCGTCGCATCAATCGTCGGGCAGGCCAGGAATCTCGAACTGGGCATTGTCGCCGAAGGCGTGGAGACCGAGGAGCAACGCGATCTGCTCCAAGCGATGGGTTGCAGCGTGGCCCAAGGCTTTCTTTTCTCTGCAGCCGTCTCCCCTGATGTCCTGTTTCCTGCAGACAGCAGATGGGGCGAGCAAATACCGCCCAGTACCGGTTCATCGAGAACAACCACGCAGACACATTGATATATGGACTTGCCGAAATTGCCTTGATGCCAGCTTACCGTGTCGGGTGGCAATGGGGCGAAAGTGCTTGAGACGGTTGAGGAAGCGCCGCTTCGGCCGCTGGCAAAGTCATCCTCAACGGCTGGAAGGGCGCGATCCCGTCGTTCCTCGCGGCATCACAAAACCTGCTGGGCAATGTTTTCCTACAACTGCTTCGGGGCCGTAAACGGACTGACAGCAATTGGTCTGGTCGCAACGGATAGCCGACCTCATTCGCGTGGCAATCAGATCAATGCCAGCTCAGTAACATGGCGAAGGAATGTGCGGGCAGCCAGTGTCTTGAGGACTCTTCCACAGCCTGTCCATGCTTAGCAGGCAATTCTAACCTGATTTGACCTTCCGTATCGTCCGCGCATCCGAGGCCTAGACGACTTTGGGTTCTCGCTTGCTGAATTCCAGCGTTTCGGCCGTGCTTTGTGCGACGACCGGATTTTCACCTATGCGATTTGGGCCGCCTCTTTCCATTCCCGCGCATATCGCACGAGGAGCAAGTCCGCCCTTGGGTTGTCGGCAATGCCAAGAGCGATGTCAGCCTCGGGCAGCCGGGCAAGCATGGCAGCACCAATGCTCGTGCCCGTACTGCCGCCGGATGCGACGACATGCCGGCCGGTGGCCGCTTCGAGCATGGCCTGATAGGGTTCGTTGGAAACGAACGGCCCTTCCACCACGATGTCGCCCTGAGCACCCACAAGATCGAGGCAGGTCGCGGTCATCAGAGCGAGATAGAGCGAAACGGCGGCGTGACGCTTCCCGCCGGTCGGCTCGGTGCCGATCCATCGCGAACGGGCATCTGGAAACGGTCCAGAGCCTTCCGCCACGGACGGCATCAGCATGTTGCCGGCCTTGAGGACAGCGGACAGGTCGGAAGGATCGGACTGCCTCGGCTGGATCTCCATCACCATCTCGAACTCCCTTCCGCCCATGAAGCGGGCGGACGGCACGGCATTGCCGAAAGCGTCGACATTGATCAGTGTGTCGCGCGCGGGATCGAGTTCGGGCTTGCTTCCGCCCACCGCCATGACGACGACCCATGTGCCTGTGGAGACGACGGCAAAAGGCGGCTTGCGGCCGAGCAGATGCGGCAGCAGAGACGCGTTCGAATCGTGGATGCCGCAGACGACCGGCGTGGCGGGGTCGAGGCCGGTGCGATCGGCTATTTCCGGCAGGATCGGGCCGAGAATGTCTCCGGCGCGCCGAAGCGGCGGAAACTGGCCCCGCCAGCCCATCCGGTCCACCAGCGAGGAGAAGTCTCCCTCATGCGGGTTCCACAGATCGGTATGGCAGCCAAGCGAGGTTACCTCGCTGGCCAGGACACCAGTCAGCCGCCACGTCCAGTATTGAGGCCAGGCGAGAATGGCCGAAGACTGCGCGAACTCATGAGGAAAGCGTCGGCTCAACCAGAAAAGCTGGGCGCCGAGATTGAGGCCGATCGGCAGCGCCGGCGACCCCGTCTCGGAAAAATCCGGCCGGACCTTGTTGTAGGCCGCGCGCATATCGTCCGGCCCGTCGAACTCATAGTCAAGCACCGGCAGCGCGAGTTCGCCCCCGCCGTCGATGAGGGCGGCGGTGGCGCCGTGGGTCGTCACCGAGATCGCGTCTACGCCCTCGCCGGACGCGAATTGCCGGAGGCCATGGAGAATGAAATCCCAGATGGCCCCGACCTCGTGATGCGGGAAGAGGCCGCCGGTCCGCGCCCTGTTGGGCTGCCTCAGCGCAGCAAGCTCACGCCCGGCCTCCAGATCGACCAGCGCCAGCTTGGCGTTGGTCTTGCCGATATCGATGACGGCGACGTGGCGGACGGTCATTCCCGTCATTTCATTTGAAAGACGGTTTCGAGGGGCACGGCGACCGGCTCATTGTCGGCCTTCGTTTCCATGATGTCGGCCATGTGCGCCCACCACTGCTTCATGACCGGGTGGCCGGGAAGATCGTCCATGCCGTGGCCGTCCTTTCGCCACAGCACACCGAACAAGGCGTTCGTCTTGGCATCGAGATGGATCGAATAGTCCGACACGCCCGCTTCCCTAAGGAGCTCGACCAGTTCTGGCCAGATCTCGTCATGCCGACGGATATATTCCTCGCGCATGCCGGGATTGAGCTTCATTTTGAAGGCGTATTTCTCCGGCATCAGCCCGTCCTTGCCTCGCGGATGCGGCCCCAGACGATGGGCAGCGCGATGACGGTGATCAGCATCAGGCCGATAAAGATCGACATGACGATGCCCGGCACGTTGAGAAGGCCGAGACCGAAGGTCACCAGTCCCATGATGATCGCCGCCAGCACCACGCCAAGGATCGAGCCGGAGCCACCGAGGATGGCAACCCCGCCCAGCACCACCATGGTGATGACCTCCAGCTCGTAGCCCATGGCAATCGAGGGACGCGTGGAGCCCAGCCGGGAAGTCAGCAGCACCGAGGCCAGCCCCGCCATCACGCCCGTCAGGCAGAACAGGATGAACTTTACCCGCGCCACGCGCACCCCGGAAAAGGCGGCGGCTACCGGGTTGTTGCCGATGACAAAGATGGTGCGGCCAAAGCTGGTGCGGTGGAGCAGGAACCAAAAGATGATGGCCATGATCGCGAACAGTACGATCTCGAAGGAGATTACCCACCACACATAGCCCTGACCGAAAAAGGCGAAGCTCTGCGGATAACCGCGAAAGGCCTGGTCGCCCAGGATGATGAAAGCGATGCCTCGGAACAGGCTCATCGTGCCGATGGTGACGACGATGGACGGCAAGGCGAGCTTGGTCACCAGCGCCCCGTTGAAGGCTCCGCACAGGAGCCCGACGGAAAGGCCGATCAACACCAGACCCGGCGTGTCGACGCCGAACTGAAGCGCCAGCCCCATCACGGTGGAGGCAAGCGCGATGATGGAGGCGACCGACAGGTCGATCTCGCCCGAGATGATCAGCAACGCCATGGCGAGCGCGATCAGCCCCTTCTCCACGAAATTGAAGGTGAGATCGGACAGTGCCCAGGCGTTGAGGAAATAGGGCGAGGCGAGGCTGTTGGCGATGAATATGGCGACGGCCACGACCACCAACAGCATCTCCCAGGAAAGGACGGCTGAGCGGACCGGGCTGTCGAGACGGTCCGGGATACGGCGCGGTTTTGCCTGGACGAGG
>Ga0213835_101991_pt1 | contig 10528 bp, 8 predicted proteins | sample SWPATP01_FD_160576 | JGI IMG/M metagenome (GOLD analysis project Ga0213835, IMG submission 160576) | Coastal seawater microbial communities from Marineland, Florida, United States - SWPA TP0 #1 | ecosystem: Environmental > Aquatic > Marine > Coastal | place: USA: Florida | collected 2016-08-05
CCTCGGCGTTTGCCGGCGTCAGCTTTTTCAGACAGGTCTCAACCACGCCCTCGTACCAAGCGATCAGTTCGCGCTCCATGCGGCGTTCGGCGGTGTAGCCAAAGGGATCGAAGGCGGTGCCGCGAAGCCGCTTCATGCGAGCGAGAAGACCGAAGGGCGCGCGGATCCAAGGGCCGAAGGCGCGCTTCAACGGGCGGCCACGCGCATCGGTGCCGGTATTCAGCATCGGCGGAGCGAGATGGTGGACGATGCGAAAGCCGTCCTCGAACTCGTCATGAAGCCGCTTTTCAAAGCCGGTCTGGGTGTGCAGCCGTGCGACCTCGTATTCGTCCTTGTATGCCATCAGCTTGAAGAGCGAGCGGGCGACGGTCTGCGCCACCTTGTCCGAGCCAATGGACGCCTCCGCCTCGCGCATGCGGTCGACCGTGCGGCGATAGCGTGCCGCCCAGGCTTCATCCTGGTAGTCGGTCAGGAAGGCTTCGCGCCGGGTGACGATCTCGTCGAGCGTCTGAGCCTTGCGGGCTTCCTGCTCGAGCATGGCGCGCAGGTCATCCGGTTTGGCTGCAGCCACGCGACCAATCAGGAAGGCGCGGTGGTTGGCCTCGATGGCGACGCCATTCAACTCGATTGCCTGGCGCAGTGCCTCGAGCCCTATGGGCACAAGCCCCTTCTGCCAGGCAAAGCCCAGCATCATCACATTGGCGAAGACGGCATCGCCCATCAGCCGCTCCGACAGGCTGTTGGCGTCGAAGGCCGAGACGTTTTCCCTGCCCGCAACCTTCTCGATCTCGGCCAAGCGGTCGGCGGTCCTGAGGCTCGCGTCGCGGATGCGCACGATGTCGCCCGTCGGCATCTCGGCGAGATTGACCACCGCCTTCATGCCCGGCCGGTAGGCGACGGAGGCCTTGGGCGAGGACGAGACGACGATGTCGCACCCGATCAGCGCGTCGGCCGCGCTGCGATCGATACGAACCTGATTGATGCTCTCCGGCGTAGGAGCAAGGCGCACATAGGAAAGCACCGGCCCGAATTTCTGGGCAAAGCCCGTGAAGTCGAGGACCGAGGCGCCCTTGGCCTCAAGGTGCGCCGCCATGGTGACCAGCTGCCCGACCGTAATGACACCCGTGCCGCCGACGCCGGTGATCAGGAGGTCGTAGCTGCCGTTCAAATTCGGCCGGTCCGGCTCGGCGAGGTCGGCGGCGATCGTGGCGAGATCGAATTCCACGCCTGTCTTCTTCCTGCGCGCCGTACCTTCGACCGTGGCGAAGCTCGGGCAGAAGCCATCGAGGCACGAGAAATCCTTGTTGCAGGTCGACTGGTTGATGCGGCGCTTGGTGCCGAACTCGGTCTCGATCGGCTCCACGGAAAGGCAGTTGGAGGCGACCGAACAATCGCCGCAGCCTTCGCAGACGAGCTCGTTGATGACCACGAAGCGCTTTGGGTCCTCCATCGTGCCGCGCTTGCGCCGCCGCCGCTTTTCGGTGGCGCAGGCCTGCTCGTAGATCAGCACGCTGACGCCCGGAACCTCGCGCAGCTCGCGCTGCAGCGCGTCCATCTCGCGGCGGTGGTGAATGGTGGTGCCGGCCGGCAATTCCGGGGCCGAGAATTTTTCGGGATCATCGGAGACGAGCGCTATGCGCTCCACCCCTTCGGCGCGGCAGATATGGGCGATGGCATGGACGCTCACCGGGCCGTCGACCGGCTGGCCACCGGTCATGGCGACGGCGTCGTTGTAGAGGATCTTGTAGGTGATGTTGGCTTTTGCCGCGATCGCCTGGCGGATGGCCATCGACCCGGAATGGTACCAGGTGCCCTCGCCCAGATTCTGGAACACATGGCCCTTGCCGGTAAAGCGCGAGGAGGCAGCCCAATTGACCCCTTCCCCGCCCATCTGGATCAGCGAGGTTGTCTCGCGGTCCATCCAGCTCGCCATGAAGTGGCAGCCAATGCCGGCAAGCGCCTTCGATCCTTCCGGCACGCGGGTCGAGGTGTTGTGCGGGCAGCCGGAGCAGAAATAGGGCGTGCGGGTCGCTCCCGGCACCTGGATGGAAACCGGCTTTTCCGCCGTGAGCGCCTCAGCGCGTGCAAGGAAGCCCTGCCCCGGGAAGATGCCGTCGAGGCGCCGGGCGACGATCGGCACGAGCTGGCGCGGCGAAAGCTCGCCGGTCCACGGCACCAGCCGCTCACCGTTCTCGTCCCGCTTGCCCACCATGCGCTCGGGCTTGTCGCCCGGCCAGTCGTAGAAATATTCCTTGAACTGGCTTTCGATGATGCCGCGCTTTTCCTCGATGACCAACACCTCTCGCTTGCCGCGCACGAAGCTCAGCGCATCACGGCGCGCCAGCGGCCACACCATGCCGACCTTGTAGATGTCGATGCCGAGTTCGCGGCACTCCTTCTCGCCGATGCCGAGCAGCCTTAGCGCCTCCATCAGATCGAGATGGCCCTTGCCGGTCGTCACGATGCCGAAGGGAGCGTCCATGACGTTGTAGATGTGGCGGTCGATCGGATTGGCCTCGGCGAAGGCGAGGACGGCGTGCTTCTTGTCCTCCATCCGCTCCTCGATCTGCGGTCCAGGCAGATCGGGCCAGCGATAGTGCAGCCCTGCAGGCGGCGGGGTGTAGTCCGGCGTGGCAAAAACCCGGTCTGGGCGAAGCTCGACCGAGGCGGCCGATTCGACCGTCTCCGACACCGCCTTGAAACCGACCCACATGCCCGAGAAGCGTGACAGCGCGTAGCCATATTCGCCGAACTCCAGATATTCGGCCACGCTCGCGGGGTTCAGGGTGGGCATGAACCAGGCCATGAAAGCTACGTCCGACTGATGCGGCATGGAGGACGAGACGCAGCCATGGTCGTCGCCCGCCACCACCAGCACGCCGCCATGCGGCGACGAACCGTAGGCGTTGCCATGCTTTAGCGCATCGCCCGCGCGGTCGACCCCGGGGCCCTTGCCGTACCACATGGAAAAGACGCCCTGGGCCGTGCGATCGGGGTTGGTCTCGACCTGCTGGCTGCCGAGCACGGCGGTGGCCGCCAGATCCTCGTTGACGGCCGGCAGGAACTCGATGCGGTTGTCTTCGATCAGCTTCCTGGCGCGCCAGAGTTCTAGATCGACGCCGCCCAGCGGCGAGCCGCGATAGCCCGAGACGAAACCCGCGGTGTCGAGGCCGGCAGCGCGATCGCGGCGCGCCTGGTCGAGCAGGATGCGCACCAGCGCCTGCGTTCCGGTCATGAAGACGCGGCCCGAGATGCGGTCGTAGCGGTCCTCCAGCCTGTAGCGGGCGAAAGCGCGAATAGGCTCGTGGCGGGTCATGGCAGGCCTCCCTGATGCGGCGACCATTCTACCCCACCACAGGCGGAATATCCTGCCACAATCGCCTACATCGCGCCGATCTCCGGCAAGGTCTTTCGGAACGAGCGCTTTCGACGCATAATCCTGCCACGGGGAATGAGAAACATGCGATGATCGAAGAACAGGACCGACGTATCCTTCGCGCCTTGCAACAGGACGGGCGTATCTCGAACCAGGAACTGGCCGAGCTGGTCGGCATGTCGGCCTCGGCGTGCTGGCGGCGCGTACGTGCGCTGGAGGAATCGGGGGTGCTGCAAGGCTATGCGGCGCGCATCGACCCGCCTTCGGCCGGCCTTGCCTTCCACGCCGTACTGCATGTAACGCTGACGCGCCACGAAGAGGCCCATGTCGAGACCTTCATCCGCGAGGTGGGCGCGCGGCCGGAGGTGATCGAGTGCTTCGCCACCACAGGCGAGGCCGATTATCATTTGCGCGTGCTATGCGCCGACCTCGACGCCTACAACCAATTGCTCGAGGGCTTTCTCTTCCGCCTGCCGGGCATTGCGACGGTGCGCACCAATCTGGTCTTGAAGGAAATCAAGCGCGCGGCGGGGCTGCCCTTATAGGCGATCGTGGTGCGGACGGCGGGGCTCGAACCCGCATGACCGAAGTCGAGGGATTTTAAGTCCCTTGCGTCTACCAGTTTCGCCACGTCCGCCTTCGCCGCGCTTAGACCACGGACGGGCGCCGGCGATCAAGTTGCGAATGCTCTTGCTGCGATCCGACGTATCAGAGCGATGGTCCGCGGCGTCTCCACGAACTGCACCATGTGGCCGACGCCTTCAATGATCTCGATTTCAAGGTTCTGGATCTTTCCGACCATGCCACGACCATGGACCTCGCAATCCAACACCCTGTCGGCATCGCCATAGATAATGCCCACGGGTACATTGATCTCCCGGTAACGGGGTACAATGTCGACCTTGTCGTCGTGAACGGCCAGAAGATCTTCCGACGTCGCAACGAAATGGGTGGGCCGCAGCCCTACCATCGCACCCCCGGCCACGGCAAAATCCTCCGGTGGCTTTTGAGGGCCAAACACGAAGGAAAGCACTCTATCGGCGTTGCGCACCGACAGCGGCGCTGCCACGGTCCGCGATACCAGCCAGCGGAGAGCCGGCGATCTGATGGCAAGGGGCGCGAATTCGGGGGGAATATCATCCAAATGACGCGTGAGCGGCGCAATCAGCGCAAGGCCGGCGACATGATCCGGATGATCGAGAGCGGTTCGCAGCGCAATTGCCCCGCCAAGCGAATGGCCAACGAGCAGCACTCGACCCAATCCCAGTTCCTCGATGAACCGTCGGATGAACTGCGCCTGTTCCTCTACGGTCGTTCCACCATTGGGCCTCGTCGAATAGCCGGAACCGGGACGGTCCATGGCAAGGAGCCGATAGCCCTCTCCGAACTCCTGCATCAACGGCCTTTGCATATGGTGTAGGCTCCCGCCGAGGCCGTGAATCATGACTATGGGCAAGCCTTCACCAGCCTCTACGAAGTGCACGCGTGCGCCATCCACGTCGACGAACTTGCCGGCAGGCGGCACGAGTTTCTCTGCCGCCGCTACCAGACGCTGCGTCGACCAGGCGAAATAAAGGCCCAGCGCCGTAGCCGCAGCAACTATGATAATGAGCAATCCGGCGGCGATCGTAGTCCAGCTCAAGTCATCGGCTCCCATTCCCGCTCAACGTATCGGGTGCATCGTCTTGGGCAAAGCCCAAACCGTCGGAACCCACAATCTCCAACCATTGCCGCGAACTCGGCGCAGCGCTATCTGGGTCTGGTCTGTCGCGAGGCCTCTCATGAACCAATCCGTCACTGCCTCCATGGTCGCCATTGGCGACGAACTTTTGTCTGGACGCACCAAGGACCGCAATGTCGGGCACTTGGCCGACATCCTCACTGCCATAGGCATCGAACTCAAGGAGGTTCGCATTGTCGGCGATGAAGAGGACGTGATCGTCGAAGCGGTCAACGCGTTGCGCACTCGTACCGACTACGTCTTCACCTCGGGCGGCATCGGCCCGACCCATGACGACATAACTGCCGACGCAATAGCCAAGGCCTTCGGACTACCCTGCGAGCATGATGAGCGCGCGCTGGCCATGATGGCGGCACATTACGACAGTCGGGACCTGGAATTCACCGAGGCACGCAAACGCATGGCCCGCATGCCGCGGGGCGCCGTCCACATCGATAATCCTATCTCCATCGCGCCGGGATTCCGGATTGGCAATGTCCACGTGATGGCAGGCGTCCCCTCGATTTTCCAGGCTATGCTCGACAATGTGATACCCACGCTCAGGACAGGAGCGAAGCTCTTGTCGATCACGATCCATTGCCCCCATGGGGAGGGAACGATTGGCGGACCGCTGGGAGACATCCAGAAGGCGCACCCCGATACGATCATCGGCTCCTACCCCAAATATGTCGACGGCACGTTCTGGACAGAACTGGTCATTCGCGCGCGGGATGCCGAAAAACTCTCGGAAGCCGAGGGCGCTGTTCGGGCGATGGTTGACGCATTTTCCGACTGAGATATCCAGGCTTGCGTTCGATCAAGGATTGGCCTTGGATCAGTGGTAGACATGCCACACTGTCGCGCCGAGGAGATCGCCATGAGTTACAAGACCATACTCGCCATCCTTCAGGGCAAGGATGATGCAGCCCGCGTATTGGGCTGCGCCGTGCCGCTTGCGGTCCAACATGGCGCGCACTTGATAGGACTTCATGCCGAAGCCCTGCCGATTCCCCATGCCACGCCGATGGGCATACCGGACACGGGATTCATCGAAGCGGGCTCCGAGATTGCACGGGAGCGCGCTGCCGAAATTGAGGCAATCTTCACCAAGCATTGCAGCACAGGAGGCCTTTCGGGTGAATGGCGCGCCATGGAGAGTTTCTCCGGGGACAGCGCGCTGTCAGGCCTGGAAAGTGCACGGTGCGCCGATCTCGTCATTGCCCAGCAGCGTGATCCCGATTCCGATTCGATCGTGGCCGACCTTGAGGCGTTGCTGTTCCACAGTGGCCGCCCGGCATTGTTCATTCCCTATGCGATCAAGGCAGAGCCCCCGTTCCGCCGTATCACGCTCGCCTGGAACGGATCAGCAGAATCCGCACGCGCCGCCTTTGACGCGCTGCCCCTGCTGAAGGCCGCAGACGAGACCACCATCATCGCCGTCGACGCAGAGACAAATGCCGGTCAGGACGCAGTCTTCTCAGGCGCCGAGATCGCCTCAGCACTTGCACGACACGGGGTCAAGGTCACCATACAGAATCATCAATCCGGCGATGTAAGTGCAGCCGACATCATCCAGAACCATGTCTCCGATAGCGGCACCGACCTTCTGGTGACGGGGGCCTACAGCCAGTCGCGACTAAAGGAATTCTTCTTCGGCGGCGTCACCAAGGCACTGTTGCAGTCGATGACCTGCGCCACCTTCATGTCGCGCTAATGTCACCGGGAAAAACTCTGGCACACTTGCCAAACTAGGGGCTTTGCGGCTAATGCGCCGCATCCCCACCCGGAGTGCGGCCTCATGGCATTTCCCGAAAAGGCGTTTCCCGTTTCCTGGGATCAATTCCATCGCGATGCGCGCGCGCTCGCCTGGCGGCTCGCCGGCGTCAACGGCAATTGGCGGGCGATTGTCTGCATAACGCGCGGCGGCCTGGTGCCAGCTGCCATCATCGCGCGCGAACTCGATATCCGCCTCATCGAAACCGTATGCGTGGCCTCGTATCACGACTATCTGGAGCAAGGTGAACTGCGGGTGTTGAAGGAAATCACACCTTCCTTGCTTGAGGACGAGGGCAAGGACGTATTGATCATCGATGACCTGACCGATACCGGCAAAACCGCCAGCGTGGTTCGGGCGATGATGCCTCAGGCGCATTTCGCCACTGTCTATGCAAAACCCAAGGGCCGGCCGCTGGTTGATACCTTTATCACCGAAGTGTCGCAGGATACGTGGATCTATTTTCCCTGGGATTTGGGCTTTGCCTATCAAAAGCCTATCTCGGAGGACGCACCCCGCTAAGCGTGGCGAAACTTTTCGAAAACGCTCCGAAAACGAAACGTGCTACGCTCTCTCTGCGTGTAGACAGGCGATTCGCTTCTTCACCCGCTCGACACGGTTTGCATTCTCTGGATTCGGCCCGATATAGGGCAACAGAGGATCTGAATTCTGAACAGGGAGTTTCCTGCCCATGCTGCTGAGCCAGGGCAAAAGGATATTGATTTCCGAAAGGCTACGCAGCCTGTTTGGCAGTCCGCCGCCGCGACTGCAGGTGGCAGCACTTCCCTGGCGTATCAACAAGAAGGGTACACTTGAGGTGTTGCTCGTGACCAGTCGAGAAACCCGCCGCTGGGTTCTGCCCAAAGGCTGGCCGGAAGGTCTGGAGAGCCTGAGCGAAGCAGCCGCGCGTGAGGCGCAGGAAGAAGCCGGCATCACTGGCAACATCTCCCCGAACGAACTCGGCAGTTATTTCTATGGAAAACGACTGGCAACCGGCCTCGAAAGGCGCTGTCAGGTCGTCGTCTTTCCGCTGGAGGTCAAGAAGGCCGCAGACAAATGGCCCGAGAAGAAGCGACGCACTCGGCAATGGCTGGAGCCTGCCGAGGCCGCGAGCTTGGTCAATGAAGCCGATCTTGGCGAACTAATTGCCAGATTTGGCCGAAATCCAAGGAAATCTGCCGCCTGAAGGCGATCCATGACTACTCCTCCCTTGCACAGGGAGCATTAGCCTCCTAATCCGGTTGTCGTCATGCTGCGGCCGGTTGGCTGCCACAACGCAATCTCCGGAACCAATGGCAGAAACAAGCGTCCAGAGCCGCAAGGAAACGCTCGACAAGGATCTCGACAAGTTTGTCCATGTCGGAGAGGCGGCAAGCTTTCTCTCGCGCGGCTTGGTCGCACCGGGACTGGCCCTGCTGTTCCTTGCGTTGTCGGCGGTCATTGCATCGCTTTACGTCATGGGCCAGCCAGGCGCGGTGGTAATCATCGCGGCAGCTGCCATCGGTGCCTATATGGCGCTGAATATCGGCGCCAACGACGTGGCCAACAACGTCGCCCCGGCGGTGGGCTCAAAAGCGCTTTCGATCGGCGGGGCATTGGCGATCGCGGCAGTGTTCGAGACGGCGGGCGCGCTGATCGGCGGGGCAGAGGTGGTGGCAACTGTCTCGCGCGGCATCATCGCGCCGGAAAGCGTCGGCCAGCCAAATGTCTTCATTAACGCAATGATGGCGGCGCTGATCTCTTCGGCACTCTGGATCAATCTCGCGACCTGGATCGGCGCGCCTGTGTCGACCACCCATTCGGTGGTGGGCGGCGTGATGGGCGCCGGAATCGCTGCAGCGGGCGTTTGGGCCGTAAACTGGTTCACGATGAGCGGTATTGCAGCCAGCTGGATCATTTCACCACTTCTCGGCGGCATCATCGCGGCGCTCTTCCTGGCATTCATCAAGGAAGCAATCATCTACCAGGATGACAAAATCGCCGCCGCCCGACGGTGGGTTCCGATCCTGATAGGTGTCATGGGCGGAGCGTTTGCGGCCTACCTTGCGATGAAGGGGCTGTCGCGTGTTGTGCCCATGGGAGCGGGCCAGATCTCAGCCGTCGGAATTGTGGTGTTCCTGGCCGTTTGGGCCCTCGCCCATATCCAGGTACGCAAAGCCTCAGAGGGTATGGAGAACCGCAACCAGTCGCTGCGCGCGCTGTTCAAGATGCCGCTCATCATTTCGGCGGCACTCTTGTCTTTCGCACACGGTGCCAATGACGTTGCCAATGCCGTCGGGCCACTGGCAGCCATCGTGGCCACGGTCCAGGCCGACGAGGTAACGGGCGCGGTCGGGATTCCGCTATGGGTCATGGCAATCGGTGCGGTAGGCATATCGATCGGATTGGTGCTGTTCGGCCCCAAGCTCATACGCATGGTCGGACAGCAAATCACGCGCTTGAACCCGATGCGAGCCTTCTGTGTGGCAATTGCCGCCGCGATAACCGTCATCCTGGCATCCGCGTTGGGGTTGCCAATCTCGTCCACCCACACCGCCGTTGGTGCTGTGTTTGGAGTCGGCTTCTTCCGCGAGTGGTATACTGCCAATTCGCGCAGGCGGAAGGCCTATCTCGAGCGCAAGGTAGAACGTGAACGTCGGGTGCGTAACGGCAAGAAGCCTGTGGCGGCCAAGGCCGAACGCAGACCCGAGTTGGAAGAAGACCTCCCCATCGGCATTGCAGGATACAGTTTTGACGTGGCAGGCGAAACGTCGGGCGTCGGAGCGGAAATCGCGCGACGCAAACTGGTGCGACGCGCTCACTTCACCACGATCATTGCAGCCTGGATCATCACCGTGCCGGCCGCAGCCCTGCTCTCGATTGCGGTGTTCATGCTTCTCAGCCTCATCGGCTGAGTTTCTGGAGCGTCTCCGCTCGCTCCTTTTGGCAACCGTCGCCCGAACGAAATCAGGCCCCGGAAGGGGCCTGTTTTCATTCAAATGCTTCTGCCACAGGACAGATCAGCGCGAGTAGTACTCGACGACCAGGTTCGGCTCCATCTGCACCGCGAATGGCACATCGGCGAGGCCCGGGACACGGGTGTAGGTAGCGACCATCTTGGAATGATCAGCCTCGATATAATCCGGCACGTCGCGCTCGGCCATCTGGGATGCTTCCAGAACGATGGCGAGTTGCTTGGAAGCGTCCTTGACCTCGATGACGTCGCCCGGCCTGCAACGGAAGGACGGGATGTTGACCCGACGTCCATTGACCTTGATGTGCCCATGATTGACGAACTGGCGCGCGGCGAAGATCGTGGGAACGAACTTGGCGCGATAGACCACCGCGTCGAGACGCGACTCCAAAAGACCGATCAGGGTTTCCGGAGTATCGCCCTTGCGGCGATTGGCCTCCTCATAGGTCTTGCGGAACTGCTTCTCGGAGATGTCGCCGTAATGGCCCTTCAGCTTCTGCTTGGCTCGCAGCTGCAGACCGAAATCGGACAGCTTGCCCTTGCGACGCTGGCCATGCTGGCCGGGGCCGTATTCACGGCGATTGACCGGGGACTTCGGACGACCCCAGATGTTCTCGCCCAAACGGCGATCGAGTTTGTATTTTGCGGAATGGCGCTTGCTCATCGCATTTCCTTTCAAAGAGTTATGTCCGCTACCGAAAGCAG
>Ga0213835_101992_pt1 | contig 10518 bp, 7 predicted proteins | sample SWPATP01_FD_160576 | JGI IMG/M metagenome (GOLD analysis project Ga0213835, IMG submission 160576) | Coastal seawater microbial communities from Marineland, Florida, United States - SWPA TP0 #1 | ecosystem: Environmental > Aquatic > Marine > Coastal | place: USA: Florida | collected 2016-08-05
AACCTCGACAAAATCGCCTGGCAACCCTGTAATCCCGCCGTGGGCGGCCCCGCAAAATCCCAGCTAACCCACGAAGTGGATGCCTTGGGGGGGGAAATCGGTAAGATGGCAGACCGCACCTATCTCCAAAAGCGGGTGCTCAATGCGTCCCGGGGGCCAGCCGTCTGGGCCTTGCGCGCCCAAACCGATAAGCGCGAGTACGCTGCAGTGATGAAAAATATCGTTGAAAACCAAGATAATCTTGTGATTCGTGAGGGGATGGCGACGGATCTTGTGTTAGGCAACAACGATGAGATTTGTGGGATTCAAACCTATTTTGGGACTTGTTTTGGGGCCAAGGCCGTTGTCCTAACAACGGGGACTTTCCTTGGGGGAACGATCTGGATTGGGAACAAATCGATGCCTGCGGGCCGAGCCGGGGAATTTGCAGCAGTGGGCATGACAGAAACCTTAAACGAGTTGGGGTTTGAGACGGGGCGCTTAAAAACAGGCACCCCCGCCCGGGTGGATCGCCGTTCGGTTGATTACAGCAAAATGGAAATTCAACCGGCAGACGAAGAGGTACGGTGGTTTAGCTTTGATCCCGAAGCCTGGGTAGAGCGTGAACAAATGCCCTGTTACCTGACTCGAACAACCCCAAAGACCCATCAATTGATTAAAGACAATCTGCACCTGTCTCCCATCTATGGTGGCTTCATTGATTCCAAAGGCCCCCGTTATTGTCCGAGCATTGAAGACAAGATTGTCCGGTTTGCTGATAAGGATTCCCACCAAATTTTTATTGAACCGGAAGGGCGCACGATTCCAGAGCTTTATATCCAAGGTTTTTCGACGGGACTGCCCGAAAGTCTCCAGTTACAGATGCTCCAAAGTCTGCCGGGGATGGAAGATTGTGTGATGCTCCGCCCAGCCTATGCGGTGGAATATGACTACTTACCCGCAACCCAGTGTTACCCCACCCTGATGACCAAGCGCGTCGAAGGTTTATTTTCAGCGGGACAAATCAATGGCACCACGGGCTACGAAGAAGCAGCAGCCCAAGGGATCGTGGCAGGTATCAACGCGGCGAAATTTGCCCAGGGTCAGGACATGGTTGTTTTTCCCCGGGAACAAAGCTATCTAGGTACTTTGATTGATGATCTGTGTACAAAGGATTTGCGGGAACCCTACCGGATGCTGACTTCCCGTTCGGAATATCGCTTGATTCTCCGTTCCGATAATGCTGATCAGCGGTTAACGCCCCTGGGCCGGGAGATTGGTTTAATTGGCGATCGCCGTTGGGCCTTGTACCAAACGAAGCAGGAAAATATTGCTGCCGAAAAAGAACGACTCCACACGGAGCGGGTCAAAGAATTGGATCCCTTGGGCCAGAAAATTGCGGCGGATACGGGCCAAAAAATTAAAAGTTCTGTGACCTTAGCGGATTTATTGCGGCGACCCAAGTTCCACTATGCCGATCTCGCCAGTTATGGCTTGGGGAATGAGGCGCTCACCCAGGCAGAGCAAGCAGGGGCAGAAATTGATATTAAATATTCTGGCTATATCAAGCGGCAACAAAACCAAATTGACCAAATTAGCCGCCATGCGAATCGGAAGTTGCCGGAAGGTTTGGATTACTTGACGGTGGAAACCCTGTCGATGGAAGCCCGGGAAAAATTAAATAAGGTGCGCCCCCTCACCATTGGTCAGGCCACACGCATTGGCGGCGTCAACCCGGCAGATATTAATGCGTTGCTGGTTTATTTGGAGGTGCAACATCGTCAGAAAAACGCCCAGGAAGCCGTTACCTCCTAAATCAACGACCCTGGGGGATGGATTCTGGGGTTGAGTTTTGCTCGCACAGGATTAGCAATGTCTTGATGTCCTAGGGGATCGTCTCGGTGGAGCGCGGCGCAAATATAAGGCACGTCGACAAGAGTAACTTGGCAATACCATACTTCTGTGGGCACCAAGCGCGCGGTCACGCCCAAATGACATTGGCCCTGGCAAGGACTTGGGATCGCAAAAACCTGTGGTGGTAGGGACATTTGCTGAAAAGCTTGCAGAACAAAAGCACTCCCTCGCTCACGGCAGCTCCGGTGCTGGCAAACTAAAAGATAGCGATCGCCTGGTTCACCGGGTGGCATCAGGGGCAAACTTTCTGGGGACATGGCGAAACAGAACAGAGAATGGGGCAGCGGGCAATTTTAAAATTAGGCGCGACAATGGGGATGAGCACTTATCCATCTCAACCGGGCCAATGACGTATCTTCCGCTGGCACAAGCATCAACCCTGACAAAGTCATTACTCCATATTTTGATTGTAGGGGAAGATTTAGGGCGATCGCCCCTGGAGGATTGCCTAGAGCAAATTTCTCGGTGGGATCTGAGTTGGCGATCGCAACCCTTTGTGACCCCCCTAGAACCCGCCGACTTGATCATTCTCTTTTGTCCTGAGGCACTAACCGAAATATGGCTTGATCAAAGCTTGGCCCTGGCACTCCCGGTGGTGGTCGTTACCGCAGCCCCGCTCCCCAAGCAACCTGGCTTGATCGCAATTCCCCCCGGAGAGCTATCGCCGTTGACCCTCGAACTCGGTTTTCGGGCTGTGCTCCAGGAAAAATCCCCCGACTTGGTGCGTCAGCCAGCCCCCCGTCCCCTAGAAACCCATCTCCAGCTCACCACTATTCTGGTCAAATTTTCCCAGGCCCTTTTCCGTCCTGAAGCCACCCTAGATAAGGCCTTGGGAATCCTGGGACGCCACCTCCAGATGGAGCGGATCACTATTTTTCAATGGCATTGGGATGGGGCAGGTCAGATTAATTCGCCCCCCAACATTGTTGAACAATGGTCCTATGATGGTTCTCCTCCTTGCCAAAAAAAGGTCGCAGAATTTCCCCTCCACTGGTGGCAGCAACTCCTAGAGCTTGGTGATGTCGTGGCGATCGCCCACCAAAACCAAGACCCGAAATTAGTTCCCCTGTTGGAATTTCTGGAGGTCAAGGCATTTTTGGGGCTACCGATTTTTGACCACCAAGGCCACCACTGGGGGCATTTAATTTTCACCAGCGAAGCTCCCCGCGCTCATCCCTGGTCGGCCCTCGAAATTCAAACCCTGAAGATGGCGGCGGAACTGCTTCACCACAATTTGATCCGCACTGCTACCCAACGGGAACTAGAAGCCTCCGAAGCACTCTACGCCGGGATTGTGACCCATTCTGCGGAGGCCATTTTTTTGATCCGTGTCCACCGAGCGATCGCCATTACTGCTGCGGCTCCCGTTGACCTGACCGAATTGGTGACTGAGTTTACCTTTGAAATGGTCAACCCCACCTACTGCGAAAAAATGGGGGTTTATCCCCGGCAAATTATCGGAAAATCGCCCCAAACCGTCTTTCCCGAAAAGCTGGCGCAACAACTGTGTGATTCTTTCCAGGGTTGCCTCGAAATTGGTGAAACGCTGTTGTTTGAAGAAGTGCTCGAACTTCCCGACTGCACCCAAATTTGGCGAACTTGTCTGATCCCGATCCGCGATCGCCAGGGCACCATCCAACAGATCCAAGGCAGCGCCCGGGATGTCACCGAAGAACGTCAACTGGAACTGACCAAAATGCGCTACAGCCGCCATCAACATATGTTGGCTTCCTTGACGGTTAAAATTTTGCGCTCCTGGGACATGGACAAAATGTTAACCACGACGGTGCAGGAACTCCGCAAAACCCTCCAAGCCGACCGGGTGATTTTTTGGGAGATCTTAAATGAAACTGAAGGTAAAGTGACGGCGGAGGCGACTCACCCCAATGTCCGCTCGATGCTCCACCATCGGTTTCCCCTGGCGGCCTTTAACCGGGGCGATTTTGATCTATTTCGCCAGGGAGAACTCCAGACCTGCATCGACGTAGAAGCTGCGAAGTTTCCCCCGGCCCACGATGCTATGCTCCGGGAATATGGCGTTGTCGCCTACGCTGTTTTACCTGTCCTCGTGAGCGCCATGGATGATCCCGAAGGAGAACCGCGGCTAAAGGGTTTGATTTGTGTCCAGCAGTGCCATTTTCCTCAAATTTGGAATGCCGATGAATTGCATCTCCTGCGGCAGCTCATCAATCAAATTTGCATTGCCCTCAACCAAGCGGAGCTACTACAGCGCCAACGCCATTACACCAATGAACTGGCCCGTTCTAACCAAGAACTCGAACAGTTTGCCTATGTGGCGTCCCATGACCTCCAGGAACCGCTGCAACTGGTGGCTAATTATGCCCAACTGCTAGCCCGTCGCAATGGCGATCGCCTGGATGAGCGTTCTCAACGTTATCTCCAGCACATCACTGCGGGCACCCGCACGATGCAAACGCAAATTCAAGACTTGCTGCGTTATTCCCGCCTGAATACCCGTCAAAGTAAACCGGAACTGGTGTCTATGGAGGATTGTCTCCAACGGGCGATCGCCAACCTCAAGCTCAAACTCAAGCGGACTCACACCCAACTCCACTGTCCCAAAACCCTCCCAGAAGTCCTGGGTGATGGGAGTCAACTCCAAAGCCTCTGGCAAAATCTCCTCAGCAATGCAATTAAATACCGGGGCGATCGCCAACCCAAAATCACGATCAACGTCACCGAAACCGAACACCACTGGCAGTTTATGGTCGCAGACAACGGCATTGGGATCGATCCCAAACATCAACAGCGCATTTTTCAAATTTTTCAGCGGCTCCACACCCAGGAAGAATATCCCGGCACTGGAATTGGTCTCGCCATTTGTCACCGCATTGTCAAAATCCATGGGGGCGATATTTGGGTCACCTCCCAACCCCAGGCAGGGGCAACTTTTTACTTTACGCTGCCCATTTATCACCATTGAGTAATAAACCAATGGCAAGTTGAGGGGCGATCACCTTTAGCCGCAAAATAACAGAAAAATTTAAGGCATCCGCAGGGTCATGCCCCTAGGTAGGTTCGATACCATTGAAATCGATAGTATATTTTGAAAAATTTAGAGTCATCGTAGCCTAGACCCTTTCTTTGGCTTCTAACCCCAACGCCCTTGACCCAAACGCCCAACGCCCCCATTTATTCTGCTTGTTCCTTGACCGCCATCCAACGCTCCATTCTGATGGTGGATGATCAACCTGGCTATCTGGAGTTGATGGCAGAAGTCGTCGAAGAATACTTTCCAGAATTGCACCTCCAAACAGCCCCCAATGGTGAACAGGCCTGGCAGTTCCTCAATCAAGGACAAGCCCTCGCGCCGTCGGCAGCCGAGAACCAGAGCCATTGGATTTATCCCTCCCTAATCATTTCAGACTTAAATTTACCCAAAATATCCGGCGTGGATCTCCTCCATCGCATCAAACAAGATCCCTACCTCCAGGCGATCCCAGTGATTATTTTTAGCACCTCCCAGGCTGAACAAGATATCCTCCGTTGCTACCAGGCCCAGGCCAATTGCTTTATCACCAAACCTAGTAATGTGGATGATTTTTTTACCGTGGTGCAGCAAATCATTGCTTTTTGGTTGAATTTGGTGACTTTACCCCATTTTCCCCCGCAACAGATCCCTTGAGACCGTTTTGACGTATAGTTTTAGGTCTATTTTTCGGTTATCGCGGTTAGGGAATATCTATGTCTCAATTTGTCTTACAAGATTTCATTGGTTCTGAAGTGGAACGGAGCTACGCCGAATCTCCGGTGGTGATTTTGCCCATTCCCTACGAAGCGACAACCACCTATCGCAAAGGGTGTGAATGGGGGCCGGATGCACTGTTAGAAGCGTCCCATCAGCTGGAATGTTATGACGATGAGTTGCGCCGGGAAACTTGTTTTGATGTGGGGATTTTTACCCATGGGGCGATCGCCGATACGCGCCAGAATCCTGGACTGTCCGCCGAGGAAATGTTAGCGGTCACCAGCGAAACCACCCAAAATCTCTTGCAAGATGGCAAATTTGTGATTGCCCTGGGGGGAGAACACGCCATTACTACAGGGGTCGTGAAAGGTCATCTGGAGTTTTACCAAGAACCCTTTACGGTGGTACAAATTGATGCCCATGCGGATCTGCGCCAGAGCTACGAAGGTTCTGAACATAACCATGCTTGCATTATGCGACGGGTAATGGATTTGGGGTTGCCGAGTTTGCCTGTGGCGATCCGGAGCCTCTGTCGAGAAGAAGCGGATTTATTGGCGGCGAAGGAAATTCCGGTGATTTGGGCATGGGAGATGCAAAATGACCCCAACTGGATCGAAACGGCGATCGCCAATATTAAAACGGAAAAAGTTTTCCTTACCATTGACCTCGACGGCATTGACCCGACCCTCATCGCTGGCGTCGGCACCCCTGAACCCGGTGGCATGGATTGGTACAGCACCCTGCGCTTTTTGCGTCGCCTGTTTCGGGAAAAACAAGTGATCGGCTGCGACATCATGGAACTGGCCCCCTTAGATGACTCTGTGGTTTCTGAGTACACCGCCGCCAAGCTGGTGTATAAACTCATTGGCTACTGGTACGAAAATCGCTAGACTTTTCCCAAGGGTTGGGTCGTCTGGGAAAATCTTCGGGCAATGCAGGGCTTCGCTCAAAGCTCACTCTAGAGATCTGCTTTGGCCTAAGGAATAATACAGTTATAAATTTTCAAGTGAACGCCTAATTCCATGACGACCCTGACGATTGGCCAAGCAGCCCCTGATTTTGCCCTCACCAATGCCCAAGGTGAAGCCCGTACCCTAGCGGACTACAGCGGCAAATGGCTCGTTTTTTATTTTTACCCCAAGGACAATACCCCCGGTTGCACCACCGAAGCCCTAGACTTTACGGCCCTTGTCCCCGAATTTACCGCCTTGAATGCCGTGATCGTGGGCGTGAGTCCCGATTCGGAAAAATCCCATGGCCGCTTCATTGAAAAAAAAGAGTTAGCCATCGAACTGTTGAGCGATCCCGACCATCAAACCGCCGGGGTCTATGGGGTCTGGCAACTGAAAAAATTTATGGGCAAAGAATATATGGGGATTGTTCGCAGTACGTTTTTAATCGATCCCCAGGGTCAAGTGGCGGCAATTTGGTCAAAGGTGAAGGTTAAAGGCCATGCTCAAACGGTACTGGAGACGCTCCAAACCTAACTGTCGGGAAATTAGGAAAAAGTTTGGTGATCCCGCTGGCGACGGGCCTCGTAGAGCATCAAGGCACAGGCGATCGCCACATTGAGAGATTCGACCCCCGGCCCCATGGGAATCTGCACCGTTTCGTTGGCGAGACTGGCGATCGCTGGGGATAAACCAGCTCCTTCGTTACCCAATAGAATTAAACTTGGTTGTCGCCAATCCACATCCCAGTAGGTTTTGGTTGCCTGGGGCAGGGTGGCCACAATCTGTACCCCCTGAGCGCGGTACCGTTGCAATTGTTCAGCAAAGGTGGGGATAACTACGGGCGTCGTTTGGAACCAAGCCCCCACGGAGGCCCGCAGCACCTTCGGGTTACTGGGATTGACGCTGTCATGACTCAGCAACAGACCATCGACCGTCGTGGCCGTAGCTGTACGAATGATTGTCCCCAGGTTGCCTGGATCCTGGAGTCGTTCCACGGCTACCCCCAATTGGAGGGTTTGGGGCGGCGTCTGGGAAATGAGTGCCTGGTCGAGGGTTGCCACAATACCATCAGGATTCACCGTGGTTGCCACCTTTTGCAGCACTTCTTCTGAAACCAGAGTTTGGCGATCGCCGTTGAGTTGACTAGCCAGTGCCGGATATTTCGTCTGCCAAGCTGCCGTAAACAGTACCGTCTGGAAAGAAAATCCCTTGGCGATCGCCGCCTCGATTAGATTGGTTCCCTCCAGTAACAAACGACCTTGTTTTTGCCGTTCCCGCCCTTGGTGCAGCTTGCGAATCTCCTTAACCAGTGGATTTTGTAAACTTGTGAGCATCTTTGCCCCCATCGACCTTACCGTTGTCGTCAAAAGGCTTCAGGCAAGGCAAACAACTTTTGCCGGATAGATGCGGAACGCGAGACTTGAACTCGCAAGGGATAAAACTCCCACTAGAACCTGAATCTAGCGCGTCTACCAATTCCGCCAGTTCCGCAGGTAAATATGTAATTACACAATCAACAATTATTACTTGAAGAACGAAAAGCGTCAAGCCAATTGCCAAAAGATTATCTATTACCAAGAAACCTATTCTAAACCGTGAACAAAAAAGTGTAATTCTGAGCAACATAGACCAAGACTTTCCGGTAGAATCAAGACGAAAATTTGACAAAATTTCCCCCATCTTCTTTCCATTTGTGGAGGATCGACCCATTAAAACTTCTGCCCCCCTCACCCCCACCCGTGCGACCGCTGAAACCATCCTTAAAATTGAAGGGCGACATCCCCTCAGTGGCGAGGTTAGGATCAGTGGCGCGAAAAATTCTGCCCTGGCCATCATGGCGGGAACCCTACTCTGTAGTGATCAATGTCGTCTGACAAATATCCCCGACTTGGCGGATATCAAACGGATGGCCGAAGTGATTGCCGCCCTTGGGGTTCAAATCGTTGCGACCCCTGGTAACCTTGATTTCGATACCCGTCACCTTAGGACAGCAGAAGCGCCCTACGAATTGGTATCCAAGCTGCGGGCGAGCTTTTTTGTTATTGGCCCACTCCTGGCCCGCCTTGGGGAAGCTAAAGTGCCGATGCCGGGGGGCTGTGCCATTGGTGCTAGGCCCGTAGATCTCCATGTGCGAGGTCTCCAGGCGATGGGGGCCGAGGTGATTATTGAACATGGGGTTGTCCAAGCGACAGTCAAGGGAAATCGACGACGGCTCCAGGGGGCCAAAATCTACTTAGATTATCCGAGCGTTGGGGCGACCGAAACCCTGATGATGGCGGCAACCCTCGCTGAAGGGGAAACAATCATTGAAAATGCCGCCCAGGAGCCAGAGATTGTTGATCTGGCAAACTTCTGTCGGTCTATGGGGGCATACATTAGCGGAGATGGCAGCAACAAAATTGTGATTCAAGGGTGCGATCGCCTCCACGCTACCGACTACCCGATTATTCCCGACCGCATTGAAGCCGGGACTTTTCTCGTGGCCGGGGCCATTACCCAGTCAGAATTTAGCGTCTTTCCCGTCGTCCCAGACCATCTTTTACCGGTGATTGCCAAGCTCGAAGCAACGGGGACAAAGGTGATTGCCGAAGGGCCGAACCGTCTGCGGATCAAACCCCAAGGGATTCTCCGGGCGACGGATATCGAAACCCTGCCCTATCCTGGTTTCCCCACGGATATGCAAGCCCAGTTCATGGCGTTGCTCACCCTCTGTGAAGGGAGCAGTGTCGTCACGGAAACGGTTTTTGAAAACCGGATGCACCACGTCGCAGAATTTAAGCGCATGGGGGCGGATGTCAAAGTCAAGGGCAATAACGCCATTATTAAAGGGGTACCTTTTTTGTCTGGGGCTCCCGTAATGGCGACCGATCTCCGGGCTTCAGCAGCCTTGGTTCTGGTTGGTTTAGCGGCTGAGGGCACAACCATCATGCGCGAGGTACACCACATGGATCGGGGCTATGATGACCTTGAAGGGAAGTTTAAAGCTCTAGGGGCAAGGATTGAGCGTCTGACTGCAACCCTCTAACCAATCTTTCAATTTCTACTCAGTTTAGAAAAAGCAAGGAGGTTCAGCCCCAGGGTTGGGCCTCTTTTGTTGTGATTATCTCAAACATTGATACAGGTATTTCAAGCATTAAGAGACTGACCATTCACTACCCAGGGGGCGATCGCCATAGTGATTTTCGTGATTCGGGTTCAGTTCGGAAACTTGGCAGAATACTAAGCGCGATGTTTCAGGGCCTGGACCAATTGGGCCAGTTGGGCTTCACTAAAGGCACTGTTCAAGATTTGGGCGGCCTCCTTGGGTTCTGTGGGAATCAGAATGTAGGGGAGTTGGGCGATCGCCAAATTTTTTAAATCCGTTGGCAGGCTAATGCGTTCCGGTTCGTTGCGTTCTAAATGGTCAGCAGCTTCTTTGATGCTTTTAAGCACAATGGGGGCAAGGGTCGAAAAACGATGGGCCGGATTGGCGATCGCCTTATGACTTGCCTTGAGTAATTTTTGCCAAGGTTTCGCTTTTTTATTCAGTTTAGCCAGTTCAATACAGAGCTTTTGGAGTTGCTGGCGGCATTCTGGGGTGGCATCCTGGCGAAATAGTCCCAACATTTGCTGCAACAAGCCACGAACTTGCGGCCCAAAGGAAAACCCCGTCGCCGTTGGTGATCCCGTGGGGGCAGGCGTTAGCGGCGGCGGCGCAACCTCTGGAGAAACGACAGGATTACGGTTATCGCTGACGGCGAGACGATCCAAATACTTTTGTAATTCGCTGAATTGAGGGTCAGCCTCCGCCATGATTTTTTCAATTTCTTCTTCCTGGAGGCCAAAGGGACTTTGCAGCTTTTCGAGGAGCTCTTGGAGCACATCGTAGGCATTGAGAAAAAGAGACTTGAGGGTTTCATCGACGGTAATCGTATTGTCCTTAAAGACCTTGAACGCATCTTCGAGGCGGTGGGCCGTTTTTTG
>Ga0213835_101993_pt1 | contig 10516 bp, 10 predicted proteins | sample SWPATP01_FD_160576 | JGI IMG/M metagenome (GOLD analysis project Ga0213835, IMG submission 160576) | Coastal seawater microbial communities from Marineland, Florida, United States - SWPA TP0 #1 | ecosystem: Environmental > Aquatic > Marine > Coastal | place: USA: Florida | collected 2016-08-05
CACCGGCCAGCGCGGCGGAGAACTGACGGTCACCTACCTGGAATCGCAGGCGCTCGCCGCCGGTCTCCAACCGGGCAACGGCAAGAGCTTCCGCCAGGAGGTCAAGATCGCCGGCGTGCGTCCGCTGCCGCAGCAAAGCAACGTGGCGATTGTCGCCGGCGGCCAGGCGCTGCCGATGACCTTCGGGGCCGACTGGGTCTGGGCGCCGGGCGACGCCAAGGCGGAGCACAACATGGATGCGGAACTGGTCTTCGTCGGCTACGGCATCACCGCGCCGGAAGAAGGCTGGGACGACTTCAAGGGCCTGGACGCCAGGGGCAAGGTGCTGGTCATGATGGTCAACGACCCGGCGCCGACCGCCGCGCAGCCGAACCGTTTCAATGGCGCGGGATTGACCTTCTACGGCCGCTGGACTTATAAACTGGCCGAAGCGGCGCGCCTGGGTGCGGCCGGCGTCATCCTGATCCACACGGATGCATCGGCCTCCTACGGCTGGAGCGTGGTGCAGAACAGCTGGGCCGCCGCCGAGCGTTTTCAGTTGGCCGACGCCGACCTCGGCACCGGCATGCAGGGCTGGATGACCGACGGCGCCGCGCGCAAACTGTTTACGGCTGCCGGCCAGGACCTCGATAAGCTGCGCGCCGCAGCGGAGGACAAGTCGTTCAAGCCGGTCACACTCAACGCGCGCGTAAAGGGCGAGACCCGTGCGGCGGTGCGTACGCTGAACGAATTCAACGTGGCCGGCATCGTGCCCGGCACCGATCCGAAGCTGAAGGACGAAGTCGTCATCTACAGCGCGCATTGGGACCACATGGGCAAGCAAGGCACCGAAGGCGACACCATCTTCAATGGCGCCGTCGACAATGCCTCGGGCAGCGCGGGCCTGCTGGCCATGGCGCAGGAAGCGGCGCGCCATCCCGCCAAGCGCTCGCAGATGTTCCTGTGGGTGGCGGCCGAAGAACAAGGCCTGCTGGGAAGCGCAGCCTACGCGGCGCGTCCGCTGTGGCCGGCCGCAAAGACGGCGGCCAACCTGAACCTCGACAGCCTGAACTTCGTCGGACAAGCCAAGGACATCGGCGTGGCGGGCAGCGAGCGCACGGAACTGGGCGCGATGGCGGCCGCCACCGCGAAGGCCATGGGCTTGACGGTCGCCCCTGCGAAACCGGATCTCGCCGGCGGCTACTTCCGCAGCGACCATTTCAGCTTTGCCAAAGCCGGCATCCCGGCCTTCTCGGTCGGCGGCGGCAGCGCCTGGGTTGCGAATGTGGAGGCGAACAACGCCAAAGCGAAAGCCTACCGCGCACGCTATCACCAGGTGAACGACGAATACGATCCGAGCTGGGATTTGTCGGGCATGGTGCAGCAGGCGCAGTTCACGCTGAACCTGGGCCGCATGGTGGCCGATGCGCCGGCAATGCCGGCATGGAAAGCGGGCGATGCGTTCGGCAAGGTGCGCGCCGCGGCCAAGTAACCGGGCCGCTTTAAATTAAACGCCCGGTCATCGCTGACCGGGCGTTTTTTTACGTTGAAATATTATTTCACTCGATAATCCCGCACATGATGCGCGCCCCGCCACCACCGAGCGGCGCCGGATGATCCGCGTGATTATCGCCGCCCGCGTGCACCATCAGCGCCTTGCCCTTCACGTCGGCCAGTTTTTTCAGGCGCGGCGCCAGCACCGGGTTATTCGCGGCGCCCGCGCTTTCGACATACAGCGCAGGCAAATCGCCGATGTGGCCATCGCCCCAGGGCAGGCCGTGCTTCTTGCTCTTGGTCGTGTCCAGGTGCGCACCCGCCGCGCCGGCCGGCACCGGCTTGCCATCCTTCTGGTTCGTGTCGCAGCTGCCGTTTTCGTGCACGTGGAAGCCGTGCACGCCGGGCGGCAGGCCAGTCAGGGCCGGGGTGAAGACCAGGCCGTATTTCGATTCGCTGATCGTGACCGTGCCGCTTGACGCGCCGACCCCGGCTTCCGACACCGCATGCATCGTCGCGCGCAGTTCCGCCGCATGCACGGCCGCCGCCGCCCAGGTCGAACTCAGCACCAGCGCACAAATCCATTGAGCTTTCATATCACTCCCTTTCAGTCATCCGGTTATTTGAACGAACAGACCAACGCGGATCAGTGTAGTGCATTCGAAAAGATGAGGGAACGCGGCTGAAAGCGGGCAAGGTCATGGACGCCTCAATGTGATGGATCGATCACATTGCGGACAGGTGAAGGTCTTACTCGCTAAAAAAGTGACTGCTCAATAACATACATGTCCGATGCCGACGTTGCCGCCGGACTGCTCGATCTCTTCAGCGAGTTCGCCGAGCACCATGCGCGTGTCCATGATCGTCGCGTACTCCCCGTTCAGGTTGGCAAGCGACATCGCATGCACCTCGTCCGCGCTGCGCATCCGGCCGGCGTAGTCCATCATCGCGAAGGCAAAGGTGGCATCCGCGACGACGACGGTATCGAAGCCGAGATTGCCCGCCGTGCGGGCGCTGCATTCGACGGAAATGTTGGTGCTGACGCCGGCCAGGACGATCCGGTTCAGGTTCCGCACCCGCAGCCAGCGTTCGAGCGCCGTGTTGATGAAGGCGTCCGGCACGTTTTTTTCGACCACGTGTTCATGCCGCAGCGGCAGCAGCGCTTGCTGGAACTCGACGCCCGATTGGCCGGGTGCGAAGGGAGAATCCGGCGAGCGCGAGATGTGGCGGACGTGGACGACGGGCGCATTCGCCGCGCGCCAGGCTTGCAGGAGCTGGGCGATGTGGTCTTCCGCCTGGGGGTTGTTGCGGCTGTCCGCAGGCGTATTCGCCATGCCCTTTTGCATGTCGATGATGATGAGGCATGGGAGAGGCTTGTTCAAGCGTTGTCCTGTCCGTCGCTGAGCTTCAGCTGCCAGTACCCGACATCGACCCAGCGCCCGAACTTCAGCCCGACTTCACTGAAGTGCGCTACCTTTTTAAAACCAAGCCGCTCGTGCAGGCGCACGCTCGCTTCGTTCGGCTGCGCGATGCCGCCGATGGCGAGGTGCAGCTCGCGCTGGCGCAGTTCGGCCAGCAGTGCTTCGTACAGCATGGTGCCTGCGCCTTTGCCGGCATGTTGCGGATCGAGGTAGACCGAGGTTTCGACCGCGAAGCGATAGGCGGCACGCACGCGCCACTTGGTCGCGTAGGCATAGCCGATCAGCGTGTCGCCGTCGAGCATGACGAGCCAAGGCAAGTTGGCGGCATCCACGTCGACAATGCGCTTCGTCATGTCCGCGGCTGTGACAGGCTCTTCCTCGAAAGAGATGGTGGTCGTCGCGACGTAGTGGTTATAGATAGTGCAGATGCGTTCAGCATCAGTCCCAGTGGCCTGGCGAATTGTTCTGGTTGATGTCATTGCGGATCAGGCTCGTCGAAAAGTGTTTGTTAGGCAACTGTCCACCATACTAGCGCGCATCGCTTCACGTGGCTATCGATATGGCATGGACGAAAAAAAACGGCACCCGAAGGTGCCGTCTTGTTCAGCTATTTTGCTAGTCGATTACTCGACATCACCATGCTGCTCCACCGGAGCCGCCGCATTCTGCTGATCTTCCATCGCCTGCAGTTCGGCAGCCATGTTGGCTTTCTCCTGCTGCAGCAGTGCCTGACGCTCTTCCGCCTCCCACACTTCCTTCTCTTTGCGAGCGCGGTGGAATGCCAGACCGGTACCGCCAGGGATCAGGCGGCCGACGATGACGTTTTCCTTCAGGCCGCGCAGACCGTCGCGCTTGCCCATGATCGCCGCCTCGGTCAGCACGCAGGTGGTTTCCTGGAACGATGCGGCCGAGATGAACGAATCGGTTGACAGCGATGCCTTGGTAACACCCAGCAGCACGTTTTCGTAGGCAGTCTGCAGCTTGCCTGCTGCTTCCATGCCAGCGCTTCGATTCCCAGCAGGCGCAGGATGTCTTGCGGATCGGCTAGGCCATCCGGGATGACCTTTCATCAATAAGCTAATGTCGAAGGAACGTCTGAATTTTTATCTTCGTTAAGACGCGGTCTAGACTCAGGACTTGAAGCCGTAATGCATGGGGACACCATATCTACACGACTTGGCGCCAACCGCTTCCTAGCTAGTTGAACGTTCTCTTCTAACAATTCGATACCAACGAATGTTCGTCCGAGCTCTTTACAGGCTAATCCCACCGATCCAGATCCCGCAAAAGGATCAAGTATCAATTCTCCGATATCAGTGCTTGCCACAACGCATGGCTTAACTAGCTCGAGCGGAAACGGAGCCGCATGACCAGTCGACCCCGCATTTACAGAGACGGTCCAGACATTTCGGCTGAATTTCACCTTTTCGCTCTCGCACTCCTGTAGGGCTGCCCAGTTAAACTGATATCGCTCCGATTTCGAAAGTAAGAAGATATGCTCGTGACTTTGGTGGGGGCGATCTTTTACTGACTCAGGAATCGGGTTCGACTTGTGCCAGATAATGTCCGAGCGCAGAAACCAGCCGTCAGCCTGCAACCTGAAAGCAACCTTCCAAGGAAGGCCGATCAGGTCTTTTCGCTTCAGCCCGCTGGGTGTCCTGGGTCGCGTTAACATAGCTCGCGAAATGTGCTTTTTATCTGGGTGCCGATACCTACGATTTCCTGAAGTATATGAGTCGCCGATAATAATCCACACAGTTCCATCGTCAGCAAGTACATTCCATACTGCACTGAAAACCCTCGATATATTCTCCAAATACTGATCAATAGTGGCCTCTGAGCCAATTTCATTGACGGCACCATAGGACCTCAGCCCCCAATATGGCGGCGATGTAACTACGCACTTAACGGAGCCTCTGGCAATGAAGCGCTCAACGTTACGTGCGTCGCCTTCGATGATCCTGTGCGGATCACATTCTGGGTTGCTCATCTTATCTACCGAAAGAGCAAATCCCTTATTATTCAAATTAGACACTTATTCAGAAACTTCCCATCGTTTTACTAATCGCAATACTGCGCTCTTGTAGCTTGCGTCTCGAGACTCTTTTGCAAACAAGATTAGGCTTGCCAATACTGCACGAAACCTAGTTCGCACTAGGCCGTAGGCATCAGCATCGCCGCCTTTCAGCAACTCGCTCTCTTGCCCTAAAGCAGTGAGAACGGACACTAGCTCGAAAGCCTCGGTCATTGTGAATTCATGTTTAATCTTCTCAAGAAAGCGAAGCGCTTCCCGACCTGTTCCTACCCAGCTCTCTTGCAAAATTGTTGGAACTTTCGGTATAACCGTAAAATAAGCCTCAACAAGGCGTGACATTGCAATCTGCAAGTCCATAACAGCAGGCGTCGTTTGTGCCTGAGGGATGTTAGACACAACGGGCGAGCGAAGAAACCACTCAAGCGACGTTTTTTCAGTGCTTGTTGTCATCATTATTACTCCTTGGTTTATCTGTAGCGGGTGCCTGGTCTTGGGAGAGCAAGCTTAACTTTGCGTCAAGCTCTTTGTCTAATTGCAGATCCACTGGATCCTCAACATCTTCAAGTTCCGTTTTTTCGATTCCTTTGGGCTCTTGCGAAATTTCGCTCTTCAATGAGCGCTCCCGAAGGATCGCAACAGCCTTACGAAGCGTGTTTGTACCTACTTCTTTTTGGATTTCAATACCCATAGTAATAGCGCGAACACTCTGTGAAACAGACTTGCTTGAGCGCAGCGCGTCGAGCGTTTTACGCAATCGCTCAAGATCTTCTTTAGGTATCGCCTCTGGCACTGCTAAGCAAATTGTCGACAGTTCCATCAAACTCAAGTCAAAATCACCAAGTATTTTATGTACCTCGTCGAGAGCCTGATCACCACGATTTTGATCCAGCTGACGGTCCAAATATCGGTTCATTATATTAAGTATCTGTGCAGGCCCAAGATCGAATCTCTCACTACTTCCTTTTCTCTGCACCGAATAAATGCTACTCCTTAAAGCAAGCATTGATATCGCGCCCACTTTTAAAGCCATAATAACACCCAAAGCCGGCTCTTTTGAAAGCGTCGCGATAACGTCGCTATATCCCAGCGTTTCTGAGAAAAACAGCGCTACAATACCAGCGAGTGCATTGACAAGATAATATAATGCCTGTGGTTTTCCGAGCAAAATCCAAGCGGGATTGTTACCCATGCCGTATCTACTGAGAAGTTCGGCCACCGCAATTAATACACCAACTAGCGCCACGCAAAAATATGCAAATATATAATCAGTCATCGCTAATCTGTTTTTTATTGGATTGAAAATTTTCTCTTCGCTGCGTCAATAGCACGTACTTCCCAATCGCTAAACTGTTGCGTTTTGTTGTGACTGAGTCGACCTCGATATTTGTTTTCGCCACTGTGGCCATACGGATATTTCGGGGAAGTGCCAAACCTAAATAGACGAATTTGCGCTATCCGCATGCCTGGATACAACGTGATGGTCGAAGGACCTGAGTTGAGAATTTCCAGCGTCAAGCAACCGTCGAAACCGGCCTCTACCAAGTTCGCAGTCATATGCACTTGCAATCCTAAGCGTGCAAAGCTGGATCGACCTTCAATCTGCGCAGCGACATTGGCAGGGAGTTTTATATACTCTAACGTATGGGCGAGTACAAACTGCCCAGGCCCAACTTGCATGCTCTTTGAAAAATCTACGTCAACTTCCATTGAGTCGTGCTCTTCAGTCTGAGCCGTTCTCAGAGGATCTACCACTCGCGGAACATTTGAGTAAAAAACTTCAAAATTGTGCCCCAGTCGCAAGTCAATCACACTACCCCGTATCTGCCTCTGTGCATCTATTAGTGGAATAATACGGAGACTCTCGTCACGAAGGAGGCCGTGAATATCCACGTCTGATAGCAGCCCGGCGACACTTGAGCTTACGCCAGCGGAAGATGAAACTGCACTATTGGATTCCGCGTCCCCATCTGTAGAGTTATGACTCAGAATCTTGAACCATTCGCTCATTTGAATCGAACGTTTTAATGTTTCATCTGATCTAGCCACTTTAGCTACAAGTTCCAACAACGTAGCACTCTTTCCTTGATCAGCTGAGTTTCGTAGCACATTGAGAAATTCGGATTTGAAACTTGAACAACGGTATAACCATCCTGCCAACAATATTTCGGAGGGCGTAGCCGCCCGTTGATAGTTCCGGCCTTTATCCGTCTCCGTCAATGAGGGAACCGGCAACCCTTGCTCTAAATCAGCGACAAGCCTCTTAAGCGCGCTTGATGAAATTTGTGCACTATGTCTGTATTTTTCTCTCGGAAACGCCATTCGCAAATAGTCACTAAACACTCGTTGAAGTAGCGCTAGTTCCGGTGCATACACGACCTTAATTTCAAACATTTCAAAGGCGTTACGCTTCTCGCTCTCCATAGCCGCACAGATTTGATGGCGCATTTGCTCGTCGTCGACATCTAGACGAGCCTCAGAGAGGGTCAAAAGCAGTTTGAGACGGAACCAAGCAGGTGGATAGCCGCTAGATATTTTCGCCCTCTCACTCAGGTAAATGGGATGAGAAAACATAAATGCATGTAGCTGAGCGAAATAAGCTGCGGGGTCAGCCATGATCACAGCGTACGCGTCACACCAGCATTCCAGCAGCCACTTGCTTAGCTCCGCTCGACACCCAAGCATTGAGGTGTCGGAGCAGAACGGCTTAATACAAGTTAACGCGCGCTCTAGATAATTCGCTCCGACCACGTCAGCCAGAGAAGACAATATGTCTGTGGGAGACCGAAAATGCCCTACCTCATGCATTAACGAAGGCCACTTACAAGGGTTACCTAAATCGATCCGCGGAAGAGAGATATATCGCATGTTTGCATCTCTCGTCATTACATCTTCTTCAAGCCCATTTTGCAAAGCAAAATCGACTAGATTTCCTTGAAGGGCACACGGAACGCCGAGCTTAAGTTTTGCTGAAGCTAGTGCAAATCGATAATGCGCGTGGTTCCCCAGACCCTCGGTAGCGAAAATGTCTGGGATAACAGCTCCTTCTGTAACGTCACCCTCCGGCAAGCCATCGGCCATCAGAGTCTGACGCAAGTAGCTGACGACCTCGACAGGTTCATGGGGCCGCGGGATTCTAACTAAACCCGTCATATGGATAGTAGACAGGTATTCGAGTGCAGTATGTAGATAGGCAAGCTTTCCCTCTTGCGTAAGCAGGGAAGCAGGTGCCGAGTTCTCAATTGTCAAACCTAGTACTTCGACCAAATGCTCTTGCATTTCGGAAGCAATCTTTAGCTGCGCATTAGCGCGAGTTCCTGGCACAGTTGCCATCATGCACGATCGATCGATATGCTCGTACATTCGAACAAGTCGTTCGGTGATCTCGAATGTAAGCGAATCTATCTTATTCACTAATACCCCTAAATTTTGTAGGCTCACCGATTACAAAGGTATGCGATTCTATCTCAGCAGCATCGGGATTTTTTACCCGACTTTCAACAACTATCGACATACTGTTTGCCACACAAATTTCCTGTATCTTCTGAAGCAATGCACCGGGGTCAGACTCGTTCTCACACCCTAGCAAGCGCGACATACGAAAGAGGAGAGTAGCCATAAAGTGGGTTTCGCCAAGATCGATACTCAGCAGTATAGCCAACTGCTTTTTCTCGCTAACCTGCGACTTATGTAGCACTTCAATCGCAACATCAAGAAATAAATAGGAGAATGAATATTCGAGCCAGCAGAGCTGAAGATCTAACGTGATTTTTTTAACGTTAAGACCGTCGCATTGTGACGAGATCTTCTCGGCAAGTTCTTTGCAAGGAAGATACTCGTCGAGATCAACCAATCCCATCTCCGCGGCGCAAAACGATACTTCTTCGCCTTCTGCCTTTACACTCACTCTATTTCTCCGTGAAACATCAATATAGGCGCGGCACAAGTATTAACGCCAAGCTGTCGAATCAGTGCATGCGTATGGGGTGATGACAGCTCGCCCTCCCTAGAATTAGCCAATTCAGTTAAGGTAAGCATTGTATCGGCGTCTTTTACAGAAAGTCTAAATCCGCAATGTTTAGAAGCCTGAACAATTAACATCAAACCTAGGCCAAGGTTTACTCCATTGCCGCGCTTAGTACTGTTACCGGGTTTAAGGGCCCAGTGAATAAAGTCAGAAAAACTTCCTTTTTTCGCCAACCGACCGTAGTTGACGACGAGTTCCGCACTTTTTTCGCTTGAACTAAACGTCGACATCTCTTCCATATGGCGTCGAACCGAGTGACAAATTCCATCGCCGGTATCACAATAAACAAAAGAAAATTTCCGTGCTTCGCCTGTAGGGGCAAAGCGTAATCCAATCACCGCCGGCTTTCCTGAATGATCGAGCGTATTTTTCGCCAACTCAAGAAGAATTATCATTACCTGTTCGTGAGCGAATGTGCGACCTTCGTCCTTCTTCAGAAAACTTTTTATTTGTGTTTTTATTCTTTTTAATTGGTCACTTCGTGACACATTAGCCTCGGCCGGTACACAGATAATTTCGTCATACTCACTTAGCAATGGTTGGGCCGCCACGGCGTCAGGAATTTCTACGTTCTCCCAGTTGGTAAAGAGGTCACGATGCTCATCTGGGGCAATCCCCAACGATTCCAAATGCCGTTTAAAACCCATAGAGTCTAATTTTTTGCCTACTTCTTCGATAATTGGGGGTGTAAACGTTAACCTGCTGCCACATTCATCTAGCGTCTGAACCATGCGCGCAATAAATATCGCTAACCCGATCGCATCTACCCTGCGTACTTGAGCCATGTCGAGATGCACTGCACTCTTAGCGCTTTTATTTATTGGATCTTGCGACTTGAGTAATGGCAACATGCCGACCAGTTCTGGCCAAGGCTTAATCTGACGTGGTTTAGCCAACACGGCCAGTGGTACCTTTCGATAGTTCAAACGTTTTTCATATCAACCTAACCTCAGAGGCTGGGTTCGACCGACACGAGTACAACGGAACTCAGCCAGCCCAGCCCGATCCAGCCTGTACTATCACCTGTGCATTGATTACAGTCAACGTATTTGATCGGATCTCTCTGGGTCTTGTTGCCCACCTTAGCACAACAAAGTACCTATTTGAATTCCATCTCGAGCGAGCTGTTTTCGGAAGATCAGCACAGTGTGAGTAGTGGTTCGGGACATATCGTCCGCTTTGCCATCGCAGATAGCGATATGAAAAACGGCACCCCTCAGGGTGCCGTTTCTACTAGCAAACTACGCTAAGGTTCAGGCAATCACTCGCCGTCGCCATGCGACTCCACCGGAGCCGCCGCATTCTGCTGATCTTCCATCGCCTGCAGTTCGGCAGCCATGTTGGCTTTCTCCTGCTGCAGCAGTGCCTGGCGCTCTTCCGCCTCCCACACTTCCTTCTCTTTGCGAGCACGGTGGAATGCCAGACCGGTACCGCCAGGGATCAGGCGGCCGACGATGACGTTTTCCTTCAGGCCGCGCAGACCGTCGCGCTTGCCCATGATCGCCGCTTCGGTCAGCACGCGGGTGGTTTCCTGGAACGATGCGGCCGAGATGAACGAATCGG
>Ga0213835_101995_pt1 | contig 10475 bp, 6 predicted proteins | sample SWPATP01_FD_160576 | JGI IMG/M metagenome (GOLD analysis project Ga0213835, IMG submission 160576) | Coastal seawater microbial communities from Marineland, Florida, United States - SWPA TP0 #1 | ecosystem: Environmental > Aquatic > Marine > Coastal | place: USA: Florida | collected 2016-08-05
GTGTTCGGCTTCATCTTCGGGCGGCCGCTGATCAACATGCTGCGCCGGCGCCAGAAGAACGGCCAGCCGATCCGCGACGACGGGCCGGCAAGCCACATGCTGACCAAGGCCGGGACGCCGACGATGGGGGGGTTGCTGATCCTTGCCGCGCTGACCGTCTCGACCCTGCTGTGGGCGCGACTCGACAATCCCTATGTCTGGCTCGTGCTGCTGGTGACGGTGGCGTTCGGCGCGGTCGGCTTTGCCGACGACTATGCAAAGGTCAGCGCCGGCAACGTTCGCGGCGTGCCCGGGCGGGTGCGTTTCGCGATCGGCCTGGGCATCGCCGCGGCGGCCGGGGTGGCGGTGATGTACATCCAGCCGTCGGCCCTGTCGGGGCAGCTTGCCGTCCCGGTGTTCAAGGACGTGCTGATCAACCTGGGCTGGTTCTTCGTGCCCTTCGCGATGCTGGTGATCGTGGGGTCGGCGAATGCGGTGAACCTGACCGACGGGCTGGACGGCCTGGCGATCATGCCGGTGATGATCGCGGCCGGAACGCTGGGGGTGATCGCCTACACCGTCGGCCGGGTGGACTTCACCGCCTATCTCGAGGTGCATTTCGTCCCCGGCACGGGCGAGTTGCTGGTCTTCGTCGCCGGGTTGATCGGCGGCGGGCTGGGATTCCTGTGGTACAACGCCCCGCCGGCCGCGGTGTTCATGGGCGACACCGGCAGCCTTGCGCTGGGCGGCGCGCTGGGTGCGATCGCGGTGTCGACCAAGCACGAGATCGTGCTGGCCATCGTCGGCGGGCTGTTCGTCGTCGAGGCCTTGTCGGTGATCATCCAGGTCGCCTATTTCAAGGCGACGGGCAAGCGGGTGTTCCTGATGGCCCCGATCCACCACCATTTCGAAAAGAAGGGTTGGGCCGAGCCGCAGATCGTGATCCGGTTCTGGATCGTCTCGCTCATCCTCGCGCTGGCGGGGCTGGCGACGCTGAAGCTGCGGTAGGGCGGCGACGGGACCGGCGCCGCACGCGGCCGGCGCGGTGTGCCGGCCGTTGAAGGAGTAAACACCGACTCCGGGCGTCGGTGTGCTTCCCGGGGGCAACCCGGCCGGGGACCGGTCGGCCCCCGGCTTTCCGCAACCCCCGCCCCTCAGGTCCGCGCGCGGCCGGGCATCCCCCTTTGCACTAGGAAGGTGACCGCGGCGACCCCGATCCCGATCGCGTCGCTCGTCCAGCCCCCGGCGATCATCGCCAGCGCCCCGGCCAGCAGCAGCAACCGCAGCACCACGTTCAGCGGCCCGAGGAACCATCCCTGCACCGCCGAGGCCAGCAGGAAGATGCCGAAGCTTGCGGTGACGAAGACGTGCAGCACCTCGTACCAGGCCCCCTGCATCAGCAGCGCCGAGGAATAGAAGAACATGAACGGCACCACAAAGGCCGCCAGCCCGATCTTGAACGCCTCGACCGAGGTGCGCATCGGGTCGGACTGGGCAATGGCCGCCCCGGCATAGGCGGCCAGCGCCACGGGCGGCGTGATCGCACTCATCACCGCGTAGTAGAAGATGAAGAAATGCGCCGTCAGCGGTTCGATCCCCATGCGGATGAGGCCTGGCGCGATGACGCTGGCCGCAACCGCATAGGCTGCCGTCGTCGGCATCCCCATCCCGAGGATGATCGCCACGCACATCGCGAAGAACAGCGCCAGAAGCTGGCTCTGGCCCGCGATCGCCATCAGCACCCCCGACAGCCGCGTGCCGATCCCGGTGATCGCGATCACCCCGACGATCACGCCGGCCGCGGCACAGACCGCCACCAGCTGCAGGGACATCCGCGCCGCCATCTCGAAGGCGAAGGGGATCATCCGGAAATGCTCGGCCGTGGCGCGCACGGCGGCCGCCATCCGCGGCGTGCCCCGCGCCAGCAGCCAAAGCCCGCCCAGCGCCACCGCCGCGACGCCGATGGCCACCCACAGATGCTCCCACGGTACGTTGCGGGTGCCGTGCACCAGCATCTGCCCGCCCACCACGAAGGGCATCAGCGCGAGCACCGCCAGCAGGAGCGCGACGAGGTGATTGCCCCAGCCGTCCTCGCGTCCGTCGATGAAGACGCGGATGTAGCTGACGGCAAAGGCGCCGATCATCGCATAGGTGCCGGCCCGGATCACCGAGTAGCCGACATAGAGCGCGGCGATCAGCATCACGATCGGGATGAACAGATAGGCCTGCCGCGCCATCACGTCGAAGCGCGGCAACTCGGAGCGCGGCAGCCCGCGCATGCCTTTCTTCAGCGCCTCCTTGTCGACCATGAAATAGACCGACACGAAGTACAGCACCGCCGGGATGATCGCGGCGATGACGATCTCGCGGTACTGGATGCCGGTGATCTCGGCCATGATGAAGGCGCCGGCGCCCATGATCGGCGGCAGGATCTGCCCGCCCGAGGATGCCGCGGCCTCGACGCTGGCGGCGGTCTGGGGCTTGTATCCGACCTTCTTCATGAGCGGGATGGTGAGCGAGCCGGTGGAAACCACGTTGCCCGCCGAGGTGCCGTTGATCATCCCCATCAGGCCCGAGCCGAAGATCGCCACCTTGGCCGGCCCGCCCCGCGCCCCGCCGGCGACCGAAAAGGCGAAGTTCACGAAATACTCGCCCACCTTGCTGGCCTGCAGGAAGGCCGCGAAGGTGATGAACAGGATGATGTAGGTGGACGACACCGCCGTCGTCGGCCCCAGCACGCCCACATCGGTATAGATGCGGGCGAAGAAGCGCACCGCCTGATAACCGCCATGATTCAGGAACCCGGGCAGCCACGGCCCGACAAAACCGTAGGCGATGAACACCAGCACGATCACCACCAGCGCCATCCCCGCGAGGCGCCGGGTCAGTTCCAGGATCAGCGCGATACCGACAATGGAGGCATACATGTCGTTGGGATGCGCAAAGGGCATGCCCGCCCGCAGCCGCAGGAAACCGGCATGCGAGATGATGTAAAGCCCGACGGTCAGCGCCGCCAGTGCAAGCACCATGTCGGCCGGGGCGAACCGCGCCCGGTCCCTGCCGGGATAAAGCCACGAGGCAACCAGCGCCATCGCCGTCCCGGCGGTCAGCGGCCAGCCGAATGTCAGCAGGTGCTTGTCGCGCGGCGCCCCCATCGCGACCAGGTCGTTGCCCGTGATTGCAAGCACGATCTGGACGAAGGCGATCCCGACGCCTGCCAGGGCCAGCCCCGCCAACCCCCATTCCGCCACCGTCGGCTTGCCGCCCGATGCTTCGTCGCCCGGCTGGAACACGCTTGCGGCATAAAGCACGAAGCCCAGCACCAGCCCGCCGGTGACGTGGATCAGCCGGTAGGTCCATGTCTCGAGCGGGTAGAGGTTCATCACCGCGATGTGGAACCCGGTGTACAGGATGCACAGCCCGGCCACGGCGATCCCCGCCCAGCCGGCATAGACGCGCTGGTTGGACAGGACGATCTCGCGATCGACGCCGGCGGCAAGGTTCTCGGGCGTCAGCGCCGGATCGGCGCCGGGGGCGGGGTTGGCGATGCTCATCTGGTGTTCCTGTCGTCGGGGCGGATCGGACTGACCTCAATGCAAGGAAGGCCGCACGCGGCGGCCTTCCCCTGGTCCTGACGATAGGCGCGCGGCCCTCAGTCCCTCAGTTCGGCGGGAACCGGAAATCCGTTCTCCTCGAACCAGCGCACCGCGCCGGGGTGGAACGGCAGGAACCCGTTGTTGAGGTAGTTCTCGGGCACCGTCGCCACGGCGGCGGCGTGGATCTGCATCATCCGGTCGTTGTTCTCCATCACCAGCTTGGTGATCTCGTAGGCGAGGGTCTCGGGCATGTCCGAGCGGACCACCGCGAAGTTCCACATCGCGACCGAGTTCTGGTCGGCATTCTGCACGGTGTAGGTGCCGGCCGGGATGGTGAAGTCCGACACTTCCGGGAAGGCGGCCAGGACCGACGCGTGCTCTTCGTCCGAGAAGGCGAAGGTGTTCACGTCCGCCTCGGCGGCGAGCTGCGAGAACGCGCCGATCGGCAGGCCGGCGGCGAACAGGAAGGCGTCGATCAGCCCGTCCTGCAACTGGCTGGCTGCATCCGACGCGCCCGAGTAGGACACCGTCGCCTCGACGCCCAGTGCCGACAGGATACGCGGCCAGTAGGTGCCCGGCGTCCCGCCCGCCGGACCGACGCTCACGCGCTTGCCGGCCAGATCGCCGATGCTGTTGATGCCCTGGCTGCGAAGCGCGATCCCCTGGAACGGGGTTTCGTACATCGGGAACAGCGCGCGCACGTCGGTGTGCTCCAGCCCCGGCGCAAGTTCGCTCTGTCCGATCCAGGCCTCGTACATCGGGCCCATCGTGACCAGGCCGATCTGATGCTCGCCAAGCTGCACGAGGGTCACGTTCTGCACCGGGCCACCCGTCACCTCGCCCGAGGCGTTGATGCCCAGCTCTTCGGCGATGAAGGCCGCAAGGCCGTTGCCGTAGACGAAATACACGCCGCCCTGGCTGGCGGTGCCGACGGTGATGCTCGACGGCCAGCCGGTACGATCGGCAAGCGCGGGCATGGCAACAAGCGCGGTGCCGGCGGCCAGCGCCAGCCCCTTGAGATACGACGTCATAGGGACCTCCCCCTTTTTTGTTTCTTCTCGGTTCCTCCGCCTGTCCGGACAGGACGCCCGGCAAGGCGGACCGTTCTCACATTGGCGAGAAATCAGGCACCGCGCAAGCCCGCGTTGCGCGCCCCGTGCGGTCCGGGGTATGGCATGCGGTCGCATGCGCCGCCCCGACGCCGTCGGCAGCGAAACCCTTCCCCGCGCCCCGCATATCGCTTACCCTGACGCCCAAACCACAAGAACGAGCAGTGCCGATGCCCGCCGACGACCTTTTGTCCCCCGATCCCGACTATGGCGCCCACTCCATCGAGGTGCTCGAGGGGCTCGAGCCCGTGCGCAAGCGGCCCGGCATGTACATCGGCGGCACGGATGAACGCGCGCTGCATCACCTGGTGGCCGAAATCCTCGACAACGCCATGGACGAGGCCGTTGCCGGTCACGCCACCCGCATCGAGGTGGAGTTGCACGCCGACCACTCGGTCACCGTGCGTGACAACGGCCGCGGCATCCCGGTCGAGCCGCACCCGAAGTTCCCCGACCGCTCCACCCTCGAGGTGATCCTGTGCACCCTGCACGCGGGCGGCAAGTTCTCGGGCAACGCCTATTCCACCTCGGGCGGGCTGCACGGGGTGGGGGCAAGCGTGGTCAACGCCCTGTCCGATCACATGCGGGTCGAAGTCGCGCGCAACCGCGAGCTTTGGGTGCAGGAGTTCGCGCGTGGCGTGCCCACGGGCCCGGTGCAGCGCGCGGGCCCAGCCCCGAACCGGCGCGGCACCACCGTCACCTTTCACGCCGATGCCGACATCTTCGGCGCCCACCGCTTCCGGCCCGCGCGGCTGTTCCGGATGGCGCGGTCCAAGGCCTATCTGTTCTCGGGCGTGGAAATCCGCTGGAAATCCGCGCTGCCCGACGGCGACACCCCGCAGGAGGCGACCTTCCGTTTCCCCGGCGGTCTGGCCGACTACCTGGGCGAGCAGCTTGCCGGCGCCGTCACCTATTCCGAGCGGCCCTTCGCCGGACGCGTGTCCTTCGCCGAAAAATTCGGCCAGCCCGGACAGGTTGAATGGGCGATCAACTGGACGCCGGTGCGCGACGGCTTCGTGCAGTCCTACTGCAACACCGTGCCCACGCCCGAAGGGGGCACGCACGAGGCGGGTTTCTGGGCCGCGCTGCTCAAGGGCATCCGCGCCTATGGCGAGCTGGCCAAGAACCGCAAGGCCGAGGCGATCACGCGCGAGGACCTCGCCGCAGGCGGCTGCGCGCTGGTGTCGTGCTTCATCCGCGAGCCGGAATTCGTCGGCCAGACCAAGGATCGCCTCGCCACGCAGGAGGCCGCGCGCATGGTCGAGGGCGCGGTGCGCGACCATTTCGACAACTGGCTTGCCGCCGATCCCAAGGCCGCCGGCGCGATCCTCGATTTCCTCGTGCTGCGGGCCGAGGAACGCCTGCGCCGCCGGGCCGAAAAGGAAACGGCGCGCAAGTCCGCCACCCGCCGGCTGCGCCTGCCCGGCAAGCTGGTGGACTGCACCGCCAGCGCGCGCGAGGGGACCGAGCTGTTCCTGGTCGAGGGCGACAGCGCCGGAGGCAGCGCCAAGATGGCACGCGACCGGCGCAACCAGGCGCTGCTGCCGCTGCGGGGCAAGATCCTGAACGTGCTGGGGGCGGCGGGGGCCAAGCTGGGCCAGAACACCGAGATATCGGACCTGTGCCAGGCGCTGGGCACGGGGATGGGGACGAAGTTCCGGCTGGACGAGTTGCGTTATGACCGCATCATCATCATGACCGATGCGGATGTGGACGGCGCGCATATCGCCGCGCTGCTGATGACCTTCTTCTACAGTCAGATGCGGCCGCTGATCGACGCGGGCCACCTCTATCTCGCCTGCCCGCCCCTGTTCCGGCTGACGCAGGGCGCCACCCGCGTCTATGCGCTGGACGAAGCCGAAAAGGACCGCCTGATGGCCAGGGGGCTGGGCGGCAAGGGCAAGATCGAGGTCAGCCGGTTCAAGGGGCTGGGCGAGATGGACGCCAAGGACCTGAAGGAAACCACCATGGACCCCGCCAGCCGCCGCCTGATCCGGGTTCGCATCGATGACGAGATGCCCGGCGAGACCGGCGACCTGGTGGAGCGGCTGATGGGCCGCAAGGCCGAACTGCGCTTTCAGTACATCCAGGAGAACGCGCGCTTCGTGGAGGATGTGGATGTCTGACACCCCCGGGGCCGCGCCCGAACCGGCCGCGGAACTCGATGCGCGCGGCCTGCTGTGCCCGCTGCCGGTGCTCAAGGCGCGCAAGCGGATCGCGGCGCTGCCGTCGGGCGCGGTGCTGCGCATCCTCACCACCGACCCCGCCGCCGTGCTCGACGTACCGCATTTCTGCGCCGAGGCCGGGCATGCGGTGATCGCCAGCGGCCCGGACGGCGAGCATCCCGCCGGTCCGGTGACGTCTTGGCTGGTCCGCAAGGGCTGACCGGCCGCCCCCGGCGAAAGGGGGAGGATTCCTGCAAGGAACTTCGCGCCCGCGGCTAGCGGTCCGCCCGGGTGGCGAGATCCTCGGCCAGGGCGAGGTCTTCGGGGCTGTTGACGTTGAAGAACGGATCGAACGGCGTCGCCGGAAAGGCCGCCCGCCCGGCCCCGTGGGCATCGGTCCAAAGCACGATCTTGCGCAGCCCCCCTTCCAACGCCGCGCGCAGGTCGTCGCGAAGCGCCACGGGCCACAGCCCGAAGGTCGGGTGGCGGCGCAGCACGCCCTCGCCGTCGGGGCTGGCGGCCAGCGCGAGGCCCGAGGGGCCGGCGGCCGCCCGCAGCCCGGCCACGAGGTCGGCGGGAAAGAAGGGCGTATCGGCGGCCACGGTGACCACCGCCTCGGCGCCGATCCCGGCGGCCCAGTCCAGCCCGGCCAGAACCCCCGCTAGCGGGCCGGGATGGTCTGGCAGGCTGTCGGCGATCACGGGCAGGCCGAAGGCCGCGAACCGTGCCGGATCGCCGTTGGCGTTCAAGGCGAGCCGCCCCACCTGCGGCGCGATCCGCTCAATCACCCGGGCCAGCAGCGGGCGCCCCGCCACCTGCCGCAGCCCCTTGTCGCCGCCGCCCATCCGCGTGGCCCTGCCGCCGGCAAGGATGACCCCCGCGACGGGGTTGAAGGCTTCTGACATGGGCGCGGTCCCCTGGGGTTGCTGTCGCCGGCCAGCTTACCCGCCCCCGCCGCGGGGGCAAGGCGCCGGGACGGGCCTTGCGCGCCGGGCGCGGGCTTGCGATGACCGGGGCAAAGGGAACCCCGCCGCGATGTGCGCAGACAAGACCTCCACCGGGCCCGAGCCCGTCGTTCCGCCCTGGCCCGGCCCGCGCGCCCGCGCCCGCCCCGTGCCCAAGGGCCGGCAGACCGACCCCGCCGCGCTGGCCGAGGTTAGCGCCCTGCTGGGCGACCGACCGCGCCGGCGCGACCTGCTGATCGAGCATCTGCACCTGATCCAGGACGCTCGCGGCCACCTGCCCGCGCCGCTGCTGCGCGCGCTGGCCGACGAGATGCGCCTGTCGATGGCCGAGGTCTGGGAGGTTGCGAGTTTCTACGCCCATTTCGACCCCGTGCGCGAGGACGAGGCACCGCCGCCGCCGGTGACCGTCCGGGTCTGCGACTCGCTGTCCTGCCAGTTGGCCGGGGCCGAGGCGCTGATGGTGGCGCTGCGGGCGGGGACCGATCCGGCGGCGGTGCGCATCGTGGCCGCGCCCTGCATGGGTCGCTGCGACACCGCACCTGTCGCGGTCTTGGGCCAGCGTCCGCTGGATCGCGCGACGCCCGACGCCGTGCAGGCGACCCTCGCCGCCGGCACCCTCGCCCCCGACCTGCCCCCTGCCGAAGGGCTGGCGGCCGCCCGCGCCCGCGGCGCCTATGCCGCGCTGACGCGCCTGCGCGACGGTGGCGACTGGCAGGGGTTGCAGGCGCTGGCGCTAAAGGCCGGGCTGCGCGGCCTCGGCGGCGCGGGCTTTGCCGCCGGGCGCAAATGGGGTTTCGTGCGCGCCCATCCCGGCCCGCGCTATCTGGCCGTCAACGCCGACGAGGGCGAGCCGGGCACCTTCAAGGACCGCTGGCTGCTGGAGCGCACGCCGCACACGGTGCTGGAGGGGGCGCTGATCGCCGCCTGGGCGGTGGAGGCGGCGCGCGTCTATCTCTACCTGCGCGACGAATACCCCGCCGCACGCGACATCCTGCTGCGCGAGATCGCGGCGCTGGAAGGCGCGGGGCTGATCGCCTCCGGGTACATCGAGCTGCGACGCGGCGCCGGCGCCTATATCTGCGGCGAGGAATCGGCGATGCTGGAAAGCATCGAGGGCAAGCGCGGACTGCCCCGCCACCGCCCGCCCTATGTCGCCGAGTCCGGGCTGTGGGGCCGCCCGACGCTGGTGCACAACGTCGAAACGCTGCACTGGCTGGCCCGCATCGCGCAGGAGGGGCCGGGGGTGCTGGCCGATACGGTGGCGAACGGACGGCGCGGACGCAGGCTGTATTCCGTCAGCGGCCGGGTGGCGCGGCCGGGGGTGTATGACCTGCCGGCAGGCTCCACCCTGAACGACGTGATCGAAGCCGCCGGGGGCATGGCGCCGGGGCAGCGGCTGAAGGCGTTCCAGCCCGGCGGGCCGTCCTCGGGCCTGCTGCCGGCGGCGCTGGCCGATGTGCCGCTCGACTTCGGCACGCTGGAGGAGCACGGCAGCTTCGCAGGCTCCGGCGCGGTGGTGGTGCTGGGGCAGGGCGACAGCGTGGCCGAGGCCGCGCGCGGGATGCTGGCCTTCTTCGCGCATGAAAGCTGCGGTCAGTGCACCCCCTGCCGCGCCGGCTGCGCCAAGGCGGTCGACCTGATGGCCGCGCCGGTCTGGGACGCGGATTTGCTGGGCGCGCTGTGCGACGTGATGGCCGATGCCTCGATCTGCGGGCTGGGACAGGCGGCGCCGAACGCGATCCGGCTGACGCTGAGGCACTTTCCGGAGGAGGTCGGCGGATGAGCACCATAACCTTCACCCTCGACGGCCGCCCCGTCACCGCCGAACCCGGCCAGACCATCTGGGAGGTGGCGCAGGGCCGGGGCCTGACCATCCCGCATCTGTGCCACAAGCCCGCGCCGGGCTACCGCCCCGATGGCAACTGCCGCGCCTGCATGGTGGAAATCGACGGCGAGCGGGTGCTTGCCGCCTCCTGCATCCGCCGGCCGACCCCCGGCATGGTCGTGCACACCGCCACCGCCCGCGCCGCCACCGCCCGGCGCATGGTGATGGAATTGCTGCTGGCCGACCTGCCCGACGCACCCGCCAGCCCCGACCCCGCCGCGCACCTCTGGTCCACCGCGCGCGCCGAGGGCGTCACCGCCAGCCGTTTCGCCCCCACCATCGCCCGGCCCGCGCCCGACCCCAGCCATCCGGCGATGCGCGTCAACCTTGACGCCTGCATCGCCTGCGGCCTCTGTGTGCGCGCCTGCCGCGAGGTCCAGGTCAACGACGTGATCGGCATGGCCGGGCGCGGGCAGGACGCGCGCCCGGTGTTCGACTTCGACGACCCGATGGGCGCCTCGACCTGCGTGGCCTGCGGCGAATGCGTGCAGGCCTGCCCGACCGGCGCGCTGCTGCCCGCTCCGGTGACGGACGCGCCGTCGGAAACCGTCACCCGCACCGTCTGCCCCTATTGCGGCGTCGGCTGCCAGGTCGACATCCACACCACGGCCGAGGGTCGCATCGCCCGGATCGACGGCGCGCCGGGGCCGGCGAACCTGTCGCGGCTGTGCGTCAAGGGGCGGTTCGGCTTCGATTATGTCCACCACCCGCACCGGCTGACGGTGCCACTGATCCGCCGCACGGGCGCGCCGAAGGACCTGAACGTCGACCCCGCC
>Ga0213835_101997_pt1 | contig 10458 bp, 8 predicted proteins | sample SWPATP01_FD_160576 | JGI IMG/M metagenome (GOLD analysis project Ga0213835, IMG submission 160576) | Coastal seawater microbial communities from Marineland, Florida, United States - SWPA TP0 #1 | ecosystem: Environmental > Aquatic > Marine > Coastal | place: USA: Florida | collected 2016-08-05
CGCCTACATGAAGTCGGGGCAATCGCCGATCTCGGGGCTGATCAAGCCGGGCGACATCCCGCCCCGTGGCGGCCTCTATCTGATGGACGTGGTCCCCGACGGCGAGGTGCGCTTCGGCTTTCCCAAAATCTCGGACAACGCCGAGATCGTCGAGATGATGGCCTCGGGCGCGCACATGACGCTGTTCGTCACCGGGCGCGGCTCGGTCGTGGGATCGGCGCTGGCGCCGGTGATCAAGATCGCGGCGAACCCGCACATGTATCGCCGCCTGTCCGAGGACATGGACGTCAACGCCGGCCGCGTGCTCGAGGGCACCGCCACGCTGGCCGAGGTGGGATCGGAGATTTATCACAGGGTGCTCGCGCTGGCCGCGGGCGAGGCCAGCGCATCCGAGGCGCTGGGTCATCAGGAGTTCATCCTGACCTACAAGAGCTTCGAGCCGATCGGCCCGGCCTGTCTGCCGGCCTGATCCACAAGAACGAGGGACGACATGGGACGACTTGACGGCAAGACGGTCATTCTCAGCGCGGCGGGGCAGGGCATCGGCCGGGCCGCGGCGCTGGCGATGGCGCGCGAGGGCGCGCGGGTGATCGCCACCGACATCAACCGCGAAACGCTGGCCGCGTTGGGTGACGAGGCCGCAGGGCTGCACCTCGAGACGCGCGTTCTCGACGTGCGCGACCCGGCGGCGGTGACGGCTGCGGCCGAGGCCCTGGGCGCGCCCGACGTGCTGTTCAACTGCGCCGGGTTCGTCGCCAACGGCACCATCCTTGATTGCGACGAGGACCAGTGGGCCTTCAGCGTCGATCTGAACATGACCGCGATGTACCGGATGATCCGCGCCTTCCTGCCGGGCATGATCGCGGCAGGCGGGGGCAACATCATCAACATGTCCTCGGTCGTGTCGTCGGTGATCGGGGCGCCCAACCGCTTTGTCTACGGGGCGACCAAGGCGGGCGTGATCGGCATCACCAAGTCGGTCGCGGCCGATTTCGTCACCCGCGGCATCCGCTGCAACGCGATCTGCCCGGGCACGGTGGACAGCCCCTCGCTGCACGACCGGCTGTCCGCGACGGGCGATTACGACGCGGCGCGGGCGGCCTTCATCGCCCGGCAGCCGATGGGCCGGATCGGCCGGCCGGACGAGATCGCCGCGCTGGTGGTGTGGCTTGCCTCGGACGAAAGCGCCTTCGTCACCGGGCAGTGCCACGTCATCGACGGCGGCTGGTCCAACACCTGAGAAGGGGGGCAAGGCGTGCATTCCGGTTCCGACGCTGCCAAAGCCGATCATCCCGCGCGGGCCGGGCGGCACGGCGTGCCGCGCCAGCCCCGGCGCGCCGGGCATGGGGCCGGACCCGGCACGGGGAGGGCGCGGCGATGAGCGCGCAGGCCCCCCTGTTTCATGCAACGGTCGACTTCGACCGCCCCGGCCGGCAGTTCGGAGCGATCCATGTGCCGCTGTCGTCCCATGACGATGCCTGGGGCGTTGTCCCGGTTCCGATCGGGGTGATCGCCAACGGCTCGGGGCCGACGGTGATCCTGGAAGGGGGCAACCATGGCGACGAGTACGAGGGGCCGATCGCGCTGGGCGAGTTGCTGCGCGATCTCGATGTCGGCTGCGTCTCGGGCCGGCTGATCGTGCTGCCGGCGGTGAACCTGCCTGCGGCGGCCGCGGGGCATCGCGTCTCGCCGGTCGACGGGTTGAACCTGAACCGCGTGTTTCCCGGTGATCCGCTGGGGACCACCACGCGGCAGATCGCGGCCTATCTCGACCGGGTGCTGTTTCCGCTCGGCGATGCCTTTCTCGACCTGCATTCGGGCGGTTCGTCGCTGGACATCATCCCCAGCGCCATCATCGAGCCGGGCGCGACGCCGGAACGGCACGCCGCCAACGTGCGGGCGGTGGCGGCCTTCGGCGCCCCGATCGCGGTCGTCATCGACAACCGCGGCGATCCGCGAACGGCGACAGCGACCGCGGCGCGCCACGGCATGACCGTCGTGGGCACCGAACTGGCCGGGCAGGGGACCGTATCGATCGAGGCGCTGGCGCTGTGCCGGCGGGGCATCCGCAACGTGCTGGCCCATCTGGGCGTCCTGCCGCCCGAGATGGCCGCGCCGGTGCCGCCGCCGCGCCTTTATGCGCTGTCGGCAAGCGCGCATGTGCTGTCCGAGGATGACGGCGTGTTCGAACCCCTGCACCCGCTGGGAACCGAGGTGCGGGCCGGCATGGCGGCGGGGCGCGTCCATTTCCCGACCTGTCCCCGGCGCCCGCCGGTCGAACTGCACTATCGCGCCGACGGCATCGTCTATGGTCGTCGCCAGTCGGGCCGGGTGCGCCCCGGCAACTGCTGCGTGGTCGTCGCCAGCCCGCATCATGAGCCGGGCGCATGATCGGGCTTGATGATATCCGCGCCGCAGCGGACCGGATCGCGCCGCATGTCCGGCGCACCCCGGTGATCGCGGTGAAGGCCGTCGAGGATGCCCCGACAGATGCCCGGCTGCTGCTGAAGCTCGAATGCCTGCAGGTCACCGGATCGTTCAAGGCGCGCGGCGCGACCAACAAGTTGCTCAGCCTGCCGCAGGCGGCGGTTGCGGGCGGCATCGTAACGGCGTCGGGGGGCAACCACGGACTGGCCGTGGCCCGGGCCGCCCGCATGGCCGGAGTGCCCGCCCGTGTCTTCGTGCCCGCCAGCACGACGGCCGAGAAACAGGAAAAGCTGCGGCGCTGGGGCGCCGGCGTGACCGTCACGGGCGCCACCTGGAACGAGGCCGACGCCGTCGCGCGGGCCGAGGCTGCGCGCAGCGGTGCGGCCTATTTCCATCCCTTCGCCGACCCTGCCGTGGTGGCCGGGCAGGGCACCGTCGCGCTGGAACTTCTCGAGGCCGCGCCGCAGGTCGACACCGTGCTGGTCGCCATCGGCGGCGGCGGGCTGATCGCCGGCATGGCCGTCGCGCTGAAGGCGCTGCGCCCCGACATCCGCATCATCGGGGTCGAGCCGGTCGGATCGCCCACCCTCAAGGCGAGCCTGGAGGCCGGCCGCGTCGTGGAACTCGACAGCGTGACCAGCCGGGTCGCGACCATGAGCTGCGCGCGGACCGATCCGGGCGTGTTCGACCTGATCCGCGCCCTCGTGGACGAGGTGGTGCTGATCACCGACCGGGACATGGAGGAGGCCGCCGCCTGGCTCTGGTTCGAGATGGGCATCGCCGCCGATCTGAGCGGCGCGGCCTCGATTGCGGCGCTGCGGGCGGGAAAGGTGGTGCCGCCCCGGGGGGCGGTGGTCGGAGGGCTGGTCTGCGGCGCCGGTCTGGACGCGGCGGCATCATGATCGCGCCGGGTCGCCAGCTGCGGGCGGACCGCGCCGTTGCCGATGGACAGGTGATCGAGCGCGCGTATACTTTTGAATGTTCACGAGCACATTGCCGGAATTGCGCCAAACGGGCGCGCTTGCGGTCAAGGTTTCGCAACATCGCCACAGGGCGATAAACTGGGGAGGAAAGACAATGAGGATGAACCTGCTGATCTCGGCCGTGGCGGCGGGGCTGGCCCTGTCGGCGGCCCCGGCGACGGCGCAGACCTGGCCCAGCCAGCCCATCCAGGTGGTCGTGCCGGCCGCGGCCGGGGGCGGCACCGACATTCTGGTGCGCACGATGCAGGCAAACCTGCAGGAATCGCTCGGCGGGACCGTGGTGGTCATCAACGTGCCCGGCGCCGGCTCGGTTTCGGGCAGCCGCCGCGTCGTGGATGCCGACCCCGACGGGCACACCGTCCTGATCAACCACGTCACGCTGCTGACCGCGATGGCGCTGGGGCGGGCGGATTTCAGCCACACCGACTTCGAGGTGGCGGCGACGGCGGTGGAGATCCCGCTGGTGGTCGTGGCGCCGTCCGACTCGCCGTTCAATTCGCTCGACGACCTGATGGCGGCGGCGCGCGATCCGGCACGGACGGTGATCGCGGGCGTCAACATCGGGGCGGTGAACCACTTCACCATACGGATGCTTCAGTCCCAGGTCGACGGGGCCGAGTTCCGCTATGTCCAGACCGGCGGCGGGGCCGAGACGACCGCGGCGCTGCTGGGCCGGCAGATCGCCGTGGGCGTGCTGGCCGGGTCCGAGGCGCGGCCGATCGTCGAGTCGGGCGATGTCAAGGTTCTGGCCTCGATGGGCGCCGAGCGGGTGCCCTATTTCGCCGACGTGCCGACGGCCGAGGAGCAGGGCTTTGACGTGCGCATGGGGCTGGAGTTCTTCTGGCTGATGCCGGCCGGCACGCCGCAGGATCGGGTCGAGGCCTTTGGCGCCGCCGTCGAGGCCGCGGTTGCCGACCCCGGCATCGTCGAGGCGCTGCAACGGATGGGCATGGAGCCGAGCTTCACGTCCGGCGCGGAAAGCGCGGCGCAGATCGCGGCGCTGTACGAAACGCTGGTCGAGATTGCGGCCACGATGGACTGATCCGCCGTACGGGCCCCCGGCTTGGGGGGCCTGAAGGGCGCCGGTCGATGCGGCTTCGGGCGGGTGCGCCCCGCCCGAAGCCATCACCCCCGGGGAGGCGATCGTGGACCTGTTGCAACCGATGATGGCGGCCCTCGAGCCGGTCACCTTCGTGCATATCGTGCTGGGCGTCGTGCTGGGCATCACCGTGGGCGCGATCCCCGGGCTGACGGGCTCGATGCTGATCGCGCTGAGCCTGCCGTTCACCTTCTCGATGACGCCGGTCAACGCGATCTGCCTGCTGGTGTCGATGTACGTGGGCGCGGTGTCGGGGTCGCTGATCACGGCGGTGCTGATGCGGATGCCGGGTACCGCGGCCTCGGTGATGACCACCTTCGACGGCTATCCGATGACGCTGCAGGGCAAGGCCGGCCGTGCGCTGGGCCTGGGCATCGCGGCCAGTTTCGTCGGCGGCGTCCTGTCCTGGATCGTGCTGGTGCTGCTGGCGCGCCCGCTCAGCGTGGTGGCCGTGCGTTTCACGCCGTTCGACTTCTTCGCGATGGTGATGATGGCGCTGGCGCTTCTGGTGCTGCTCAGCAAGGGGCACATGGTCAAGGGCCTGATCGCGGGGTTCCTGGGGATGCTGATCTCGCTGCCGGGGATCGATCCGATCGGCGGCAACTATCGCTTCACCTTCGGCCTGAACGAGTTGCGCGACGGATTTCCGCTGCTGCCGGTCCTGGTGGGCCTGTTCGCCGGCAACCAGGTCCTGGCCGAGGTGCTGCGCGCGCCCGGCGGGCCGGGGGGCGGGCTGGCGCGGCAGCGGCTGCACGGCATGTACATGTCGCTGGCGGACATGCGCCGCTTTGCCGGCAACATGCTGCGCTCCTCGGCGATCGGCACCTGGATCGGCATCCTGCCGGGGGTGGGGGCCAACATCGGATCGGCCGTGGCCTATTCGGTGGCCAAGTCGGTCTCGCGCAAGCCCGAAGAGTTCGGCAAGGGCTCGGAAGAGGGGGTTGTCGCGTCGGAATCTGCCAACAACGCCACCGTCGGCGGCGCGTTGGTCCCGCTGTTCGCGCTGGGCATCCCCGGCAGCGTGATCGACGCCATCCTGATCGGCGGGCTGATCATCCACGGCCTGCAGCCGGGGCCGGGCCTGTACCGGTCCAACCCCGATTTCGTCAACACGATCCTGGCCGCCGTGCTGGTCGCCAACATCCTGATGCTGGGGGTAATGTATCTGGCCACCGGCTGGATCGCGCGGATCGCCGCGATCCCCAAGCAGTTCCTGATGCCCTCGATCCTCGTGCTGTGCGTGCTGGGCAGCTATGCGCTGACCAACAGCTGGTCGACGGTGGTGATCATGCTGGTGTTCACGCTGGTCGGCTTCGCGATGGAGCGCAAGCGCTATCCCCTGGCGCCCATGGTCGTCGGGCTGGTGCTGGCGCCCATCGCCGAGACCTCGCTGCGCAAGGCGCTGATGTACACCGACGGCGCCTTCCTGCCGCTGCAGTGGGCGCCGGTGCCGATCCTGTGCGCGGCGCTGACCGCCGGAATGTTCATACTGATGAAGCGGATGGACCGGAATGCCTGAACGTTGGCGCAACCTCGCGGGCGGCCTGCATGTCGAGGTCGCGATCCTTGTCTTCTGCGGCCTGATCCTGTCGGAGACCGGCAAGACCCGCGGCCCCGTCTTCGACGCCATCGGGCCGGACGTGCTGCCCACCGTCGTCGCCCTGATCGTCGCGGGGCTGACACTTCTGCAGGTGGTGGTGCAGCTCGCCCGCGGCCCGCAAGACCAGCCCGACGATGCCGGGGCCGTTCCCCTTCAGCTGCCCGAACTGCTGCGCGGCCTGGCCTTCGCGGCCCTGACGATCGCCTATGTGGCGCTGCTTGCGTCGCGGCTTGCGCCCTTCTGGGTGGCGACGGCGGTGTTCGTGCTGGCGGCGACGCTGGTGATGGCCCGCCCGCCGTCCTTGGGCAACGCCCTGCTTGGCGGTGTGATCGGAGTGGTCCTGGGGGTTGTCCTGCAACTCGTGTTCACCATGATCCTCGTGATCGACCTGCCGACCTGATCGCCGCCGCGCCCCCGCGCGGCCGACCCAGACCCGATGCCCGCCACGGCGATGCGCCGTCAAGGGCCCCGACCGGAGACGATGGAGTGAGCGTTTCCCGACGCCCCCGGATGGCCGACATCGCCCGCGAGGCGCAGGTCAACCGCATGACCGTGTCGCGGGCCTTGTCGCGCCCCGAACTGGTTGCCGCCGACACCCTGGCCCGGATCAACGCGGCCATCGATCGCATGGGCTATGTGCCCGACCAGGTCGCGCGCGGCCTGCGCACCCGCTCCAGCCGCATCGTCTCGCTGGTCACGCCGCCCGAGATGGCCGGCGTGCACGGCGCCCTGCTCGAGCAGCTGTCCGGCCGGTTGCTGGACAAGGGTCTGATCCTGAACCTGTATCCGCTGCACGACGACCCGCTCCTGCAGACCGAGATCCTGCGCGAGATCGCCGGATGGCGGCCGGGTGCGATCGTTCTGGTCGGCGTGCAGACCAACGAGGCCGACCGCGCGATCCTGCAGGTGTCCGACGTGCCGGTGATCGAACTGCTGGGATGGTCGGACGACAGCCCCGGCGTGCGCGTCGGCTATGACCAGCGCGCCGCCGCGCGGATGCTGACGGCGCATCTGCTGGAGCGGGGGTATCGGCGGATCGGCTATGCCCATTCGGGCCGGGTGATCGGTCAGATGAACCGCGCGCGTCTGCAGGGCGTGACCGAGGCGATCGAGGCCGCAGGCGGTCGGGTGCGCGCGCATGACCCGGACTGGCAGGCGGGGCGCGGCGGCCTCGACTGGCCCGACGGTCCCGTGGCCGGGTGCGAACTGCACTGCACGCCGACCTTCCGGGCCGGCCATGCGCTGACGGAACGGTTGATCCGCGACCCGGCGCGCCCCGATGCGGTGCTGTTCGGCAGCGACATGGTCGCGGTCGCGGCGCTGCAGGTCTGCATCGCCGAGGGGCTGCGCCCGCGCCACGACATCGGCCTGTGCGGCTTCGACGGCATCGCCCTGACGACGGTGGTCAGGCCCGCGCTCACGACGCTGGACTATCCCTATGAACGGGTGATCGAGCATGGGGCGCGCTGCATCGCGGCCTGCATCGACACCCCCGACGACATGCCCGGCGACCTGCTGATCCCCGTCGGCGTGGTGCCGCGCGACACCACCTGAGCCGCCGCCACCCCAAGCCGACAAAGGCCACCGACATGAGCAAGACGCCCCGGAACCTTCTTTTCCTGTTCTCGGACCAGCACGCGGCCCGGGTTGCCGGCTGCTATGGCGATCCGCTGGCCGAGACGCCCGCGCTTGACGCCCTCGCCGCGCGCGGGGTGACCTTCGATGCCGCCATCTGCCCCTCGCCGATGTGCGTGCCCTCGCGCATGGCGATGCTGACCGCGCGCCATCCGCACCGGATCGGCGTCTGGGGCAACGAGGATGTCATGCACCCGGGCCTGCCGACCATGGCGCACGCGCTGGGTGCCGCCGGCCTCGGGCCGATCCTGGTCGGCCGGCTGCACGCGGTCGGACCCGACCAGTTGGCGGGCTATGCGCGCCGCGAGGTGGGCGATCATCACGCAAACTGGTCGGGGGTGGCACGGGTGCACATGGGGCCGCTCGAGGGCACCGCCTCGCCCGACCGGCGCAGCCTCGTGGCCTCGGGGCGGGGCCAGAGCGCCTATGAGGTCAAGGACGAGGACGTGACCGCGCGTGCGCTCGAGGTGCTGGACGAACTGGCCGCCGACCTGCGCGCCGGCCGGCGCGAGCGCTTTGCGCTGACGGTGGGCTTCATGCTGCCGCACGCCCCCTTCGTGGCCCGGGCGGCCGATTTCGACCGTTTCGCCGGGCGCGTCGGCCCGGCCCGCCACCGCCCGCCCGATCCCGCCGACGAACACCCCTGGATCACCGCCTGGCGCGCGCATCGCGGCATCCTCGACGTGACCGAGGACGAGGAGATTCGCGCCCGCACCGCCTATTACGCGCTGTGCCATTCGCTCGACCGGATGATCGGCCGGGTGCTCGACCGGCTCGATGCGCTCGGGCTGACCGATGACACGCTGGTCGTCTACACCTCGGACCACGGCGAGCAGATCGGCGAGCACGGCCTGTGGTGGAAGCACACCTTCCACGAGGATTCGGTGCGGGTGCCGCTGGTGATGGCCTGGCCCGGGGGGCTTCCGGCCGGCGAGCGGCGCGGCGGCGTCGTCAACCTGACCGACGTGACGGCGACGATGCTCGATGCCATGGGCGCGCCGCCGATCCCGGATGCGGACGGCGTCAGCTTCTGGCGGATGGCGCAGGACGGCGCCGCGCCATGGCAGGACCGGGCCTTTTCCGAGTATTGCCAGGGGTCGCGGTTCGACTGGGGCATTCCGGGCACGACCCAGAACCGCATGATCCGGCGCGGGCGCTGGAAGCTGTGCTACTACCACGGCCACCGGCCGCAACTGTTCGACCTGCGCGACGATCCCGGCGAGACCCGCGACCTTGCCGGCGATCCGCGCCACGCCACGTTGCGCGACGCATTGACGGCCGAGGTGCTGGCCGGCTGGGACCCCGTCGCGATCGAGGCCGAGATCGAGCGCAACATCGCCCGCAAGGCGCTGCTGCGGTCCTGGGCCGAGGCCGTGCGCCCGCCCAGTACGCTGATGTGGCCGATGCGGCCCGAGCACAACAGGCTTGACCCGTGAACGCTGCCGGTGCCGCCCGGGGGCGGTGGCGGGGACACGGCGTCATGCAGGCGCAAACCGCGAAAGGGGGCCGTGCATGGCCGAACGACCCGACATCCTGATCCTGTTTTCCGACCAGCACCGCCGGCTTGCCGGCTGCTATGGCGACACGGTGGTGCGCACGCCCCACCTTGATGCGCTGGCGGCTGGCGGCGTGACCTTCGATGCCGCCTATTGTCCGTCGCCCATCTGCCTGCCGTCGCGGATGTCGCTCCTGACGGGCCGGATGCCGCACCGGCTGGCCTGCTGGAACAACACCGACATCCTGCCCTCGGGCGTGCCGACCTATGCCCATGCGCTGGGGGCGGCGGGCTATGACGCCACTCTGGTCGGGCGGATGCATTCGGTCGGCCCCGACCAGATGCGCGGCTTTCGCACCCGGCTCGTGGGCGATCACAGCACCAACTGGGTCGGCGGGCGGGCGCACGACCTCGGACCGCTCGCCCGTGCCAACGACCCCTGGCGCGAGAGCCTGATCGCCTCGGGCGCCGGACGTTCGGCCTACGAGGTGCATGATGACGACGTGACCGACGCCGCGGTCGCGCAGATCCGCGCCATCGGCCGGCGCCGGGCCGGCGGCGACCGGCAGCCCTTTGCCCTGACCGTGGGCTGGCTGCTGCCGCATGCCCCCTATGTCTGCAGCCCGGAGCTGTTCGCCGGCTATGCCGGCCGCGTCCCGCCACCGAGGCTGGGCGTCCCCGAGGCCGAGCATCCGCATTTCGCCTGGTGGCGGCACGACCGCGGCATCCACGATGCGACCGAACCCGAGATCATGCGCGCCCGGACGGCCTATTACGGGCTGGTCAGCGCGCTGGATGCGATGGTCGGCCGCGTGCTGGGCGCACTGGACGAAGCCGGCCTGTCACGGGATACCGTGGTGATGTATTTCTCGGACCACGGCGATCATATCGGCGATCGGGGACTGTGGTGGAAGCAGAGCTTTTACGAGGAATCCGCCGGTGTCCCGCTGATCGTGCGCTGGCCTGACCGGGTCGCGCCGGGCCAGCGCCGCCCGCAGGTCGTCAACCTGACCGACGTGACGGCAACCCTGACCGACATCGCCTCGGCGCCTGCCTTGCCGCTGTGCGAAGGGCGCAGCCTGGTGCCGCTGCTGGATGACGCCACCACGCCCTGGCCTGACCTGACGGTCAGCGAATACGTCAACGACGGCTCGGCGGCATGGACGGGCGGGCGGCAGGTGGTGTCGCGGATGCTGCGCGACGGGCGCTGGAAATACGT
>Ga0213835_101998_pt1 | contig 10454 bp, 8 predicted proteins | sample SWPATP01_FD_160576 | JGI IMG/M metagenome (GOLD analysis project Ga0213835, IMG submission 160576) | Coastal seawater microbial communities from Marineland, Florida, United States - SWPA TP0 #1 | ecosystem: Environmental > Aquatic > Marine > Coastal | place: USA: Florida | collected 2016-08-05
CGGCAAGCCGGCCGAGGCGTCCGGGCGCGAGGATCTCGACGCGATCAAGGCCCAGCTTGCCGCGCTGGAGGAAAAGCTCTCGCGGATGACGAAATAGCCGTCCCGAGCCCCGCGCGCGCTTGTGCGCCCCACAGGGGCGGGACAGGCCCGCTTGACCTTGATGGCGGCGCGGCGCAGCCTGCGCGCATGTCCGCGAGAAAGCCGCCATGCCCGAGATCCTGTCCGCCCGCGCCATACTTGACCGCCTCGTGGCCTTTCCTACCGTCAGCCGCGGCGGCAACCTCGCGCTGATCGATTGGGTGCAGGACTATCTCGACGGCCACGGCATCCGCACCGGGCGGGTGGACATGCCCTGCGGCACCAAGGCGCAGCTTTACGCCCATGTCGGCCCCGACCTGCCGGGCGGGGTGATGCTGTCGGGGCACAGCGACGTGGTGCCGGTCGACGGTCAGGACTGGACCACCGACCCCTGGCGTGTGACCGAGGCCGACGGTCGCCTCTACGGGCGCGGAACCTGCGACATGAAGGGCTTCGACGCGCTGGCCATCGCCGCGCTGGTGCGCGCCCGCGACCTGCCGCTGGCGCGGCCGCTGCAACTGGCGCTGTCCTGCGACGAGGAACTGGGCTGCATGCAGGTCGTCCACCTGATCCGCGCCGTCGCCGCCGACCTGCCCCGCGCCGGGGCGGTGATCGTGGGCGAGCCGTCGATGATGAAGGTCGTCACCGGCCACAAGGGCGGGGTGGCCTATGCGGTTCAGATGCGCGGCTACGAGGTGCATTCCTCGATCCAGCACCGCGGCGTCAGCGCGGTGATGGAGGCCGCGCGGCTGGTGATGTGGGCCAACGACCGCAACGCCGAAAGCGCCGCGCGCCCCCCCGCGCCGCCGGCCGTGCCCTTCGATCCGCCCTGGACAAGCGTGCATGTGGGCATGATCGCGGGCGGGACGGCGCACAACATCACCGCGCGCGACTGCAGCTTCCAGATCGGGTTCCGCACCGTGCCCGGCGACGACCCCGAGGACTGGTGCGCCGCCTTCGAGGCCGAGGCCGCGCGCGTCGAGGCGGGGATGAAGCGCATCCGCCCCGAGGCCGGCGTGACGGTGCGGCGCATCTTCGACATGCCGGCGCTGCGGCCCGAACCCGCCGGCGCGGCCGAGGCCCTGGTGCGGCGGCTGACCGGCGACAACGGCAGCCACGTGGTCAGCTATGGCACCGAGGGCGGGCAGTTCCAGGCCGCGGGCTTCTCGGCCGTGGTCTGCGGGCCGGGCGACATCGCGCAGGCACACCAGCCCGACGAATACATCACCCTCGCCCAGTTCGAGGCCGGTGGCGCCTTCCTCGACCGGGTGATCGAGACGCTGCGGGACTGAACCGGGGCCTCGACCCGGGCAGTGGGGCGGAGGGTGCGCCGTGACCTTTGCCCCGGTGCGACCTCGGTGCGCTTGACATCGATTTAGAACAATTCTAAATCGGACGGGGTCAGCCAGCCAGCCGGAAGCCAGCCAGCATGACCGACCCCACCGTCCTGCTGGTCTTCGTCGCGGCGATGATCACGGCCCTTGCCACGGGCCTCGGCGCGCTGCCGCTGGCGGTGCGCGGAATGGGGCGGCCGCGGATGCTGGGCGTCGGCAACGCCATCGCCGCGGGCCTGATGCTGGCCGCCTGCTACAGCCTGATCGCCGAGGGGTTCGAGTTCGGTCCCCTGCGCACGCTGGCGGGCGTGGTGGCGGGGGTGGGGCTGATCATGCTCGCCAATCGCTGGATCAAGCGCAACAACGGCCATTCGATCGCCGACATCCACGGCGCCGATGCGGGGCGCGTGCTGCTGATCGTCGGCATCATGACCGCCCATTCAGCGGCCGAGGGGGTGGGCGTCGGCGTCGCCTATGGCGGCGGGCGCGAGCTGGGCGACTTCATCACCGTCGCCATCGCGCTGCACAACGTCCCCGAGGGGCTCGCGATCGCGCTGATCATGGTGCCGCGCGGCGCCACGGTGGCCAAGGCGGCGCTGTGGAGCGTCATATCCAGCCTGCCGCAACCGCTGCTTGCGGTGCCGGCCTTCCTGTTCGTGCTGGCCTTCACGCCCTGGCTGCCGGTCGGGCTGGGGCTGGCCGCCGGCGCGATGCTGTGGATGATCTTCTCCGAACTGCTGCCCGAGGCCGGCGAGCACCTCGACGGCGAGCGGCTGGGCGCGGTTGTCGTGCTGGCCTTCGCGGCGATGATGGCCGCGACGCTGCTGATCGGCTAGGCCGCCCCCGGGGCGGGCCGCGGCGGTGACGATGCACCGCTTTCGCCCCATCGCCGCTGCGATCTTGCCGCATCGCCCGCTATGCTGGACGACGCACAACGCAACGAGGCCCCGGTGCCGCGCATGCCCCGCCCAGCCCCGCGGATCGGCGATCTGGCCGGCTCCCGCGACAACCACTTCAACCTGTTGCGGATGCTGGCCGCGACCGGGGTGCTGGTGTCGCACGCCTGGCCGATCTCGCTCGGGCCCGGCGCGCCCGAGCCGCTGGGCGCCGCGCTGGGCTTTTCGCTGGGCACGGTCTGCGTGTTCGTGTTCTTCGCCATCTCGGGTTTCTTCATCACCCGCAGCTATGCCGAGGCGCCGGACTGGCGGCGGTTCCTGCGCGCGCGGGTGCTGCGGCTGTTCCCGGCGCTGGCCGTGGTGCTCGTGGTGATCGTGCTGGTCGCCGGGACCGTCCTTGGCGGCGCCGACCCCGAAGCGGTCTGGCGGGCGGCGCCGGCCTATCTGCTGCGCAACCTCACGCTCGTCTCGCTCCAGTACGAGTTGCCGGGGGTGCTGCTGAACACGCCCTACGGGCCGACAATCAACGGCTCGCTCTGGACGCTGGTCTACGAGGTGCTCTGCTACCTCGGGGTGCTGGCGGCGGGGGTGCTGGGCCTGCTGCACCGGCCGCGGCTGTTCGGCCCGGTTCTGGGGCTGGTCGCGGCGGGCTGTCTGGCGGTGCCTTACCTCGGCCCGGTGCATCCGCGCATCGAGACCGCCGCCGCCCTGGCGCTGCCCTTCACCGTCGGTGCGGGGCTGTATGTCTGGCGCGACAGGTTGCCGCTGAGCGGGATGCTGGCGACGGGACTGTGGGGGCTGGCGGCGGTGCTGCACGGCTTCGGCCCCGCGCCCGGACCGGCCTTTCTGCCGGCCTTCGTGCTGGCGCTGTGCTACAGCGTCTTCTGCCTCGGCTACGCCCGCGTGCCGGGATTGCTGGGTTACAACCGGTTGGGAGATTATTCCTACGGCATCTACATCTATGCCTTCCCGATCCAGCAACTCTGGGCCGAGGCGGGCGTGCGCGATCCGCTGGCCAACATCGCGCTGTCGCTGCCACCGGTGCTGGTCTGTGCGGCGCTGTCCTGGCACCTGGTCGAGCGCCGCGCGCTGGCCCTCAAGGCGCCCGCGGCCCGGCCCGTGCCGGCCGCACCGCACCGGTCGGGCTGACGGTCGGCGCGACGGGGGTTTTCTGCGATCAAATCCCGTGTATATAACGCCTCAGGTGCGCCTCCGTGCCTGCGGGGGAGCCCAATAAAACCGGGAGGTACATCATGGATCGTCGTTCATTCCTGAGGGCCGGTGCCCTCGGGGGCACTGCCGCCGTTGCCAGCACGCTGGCAGCACCCGCCATCGCCCAGGGTCGCATCACCTGGCGTATGGTCACTACCTGGCCGCGCAACTTTCCCGGTCTGGGGACCGGGGCCCAGCGTCTGGCCGACCGCATCACCCAGGCCACCGACGGGCAACTCACGATCGAGCTTTTCTCGGCCGGCGAGATCGTGCCTGCGCTGCAGTCCATCGACGCGGTCATCGACGGCTCGGCCGAGGCGATGCACGGCGCGGCCTACTACTGGCTGAACAAGAACCGCGGCCTGGGCTTCTTCACCGGGGTGCCCTTCGGCATGACCTCGCGCGAACTGGCCGCCTGGGTCCGCTACGGCGGCGGTCAGGAGATCTGGGACGAGATCTATGACCAGTTCGGCCTGCTGGGCTTCCTGTCGGGCGACACCGGCACCCAGGCCGGCGGCTGGTTCCGCGAGGAACTGAACGGCATCGAGGACATCCAGGGCATCCGCTTCCGCACCCCCGGCCTCGGCGGGCAAGTCTGGCAGAAGATGGGGGCCTCGGTCACCAACCTCGCCGGCGGCGAGATCTTTGCCGCGCTGCAGTCCGGCGCGCTGGACGCGGCCGAGTTCGTCGGCCCCTACAATGACCGTGCGCTGGGCTTCCACCAGGTGCGCAAGCACTATTACACCTCTTCCTTCGTCGAGCCGGGCCTCGCGACCGAGTTCGTGGTCGACAAGGCCAAGTTCATGGAACTGCCCGCCTCGATCCAGGGCATCATCCGCGACGCCGCCCAGGCCGAATACGACCAGGTGCCGTCCGAGTTCTATGCCAACGATCCGATCTCGCTGGCAGACATGGTCGAGAACCACGGCGTGATCGTGCACAAGGACTGGCCGGAGTCGATCCTCGAGGCCGGCGCGCGCGCCTCGCGCGAGCTGCTGGTGGAGATCCTCGACGGGGGCGACGCGCTCAGCAAGAAGGCCGCGGAAAGCTTCGTCAAGAACCTCAACCTGCTGCGTACCCGCACCGAGAACACCGACCTGACCTTCGCGCTCGCGCGCGAGAAGTACTTCGACATCTCCGACCTGGGCTGATCGCCTTTCGGAACACGACAAGGACGGCCCGGGCAGCGATGCCCGGGCCGTCCGCATTCCGGCCACTGGCATCCGGTGGCGGAACCGGGCACAAGCGCACCCACCACCGCGACAGGAGCCCGCCATGACCGACACGCCCGCCGAGACCCTGCTTGCCTTCGCCGCCCCCGCGCCCGTAACCCTGCCGGTGGCGGGCGCCGACCTGCGGGTGCCCGTGCGGCGGGTCTATTGCGTCGGGCGCAACTATGCCGAGCACGCGCGCGAGATGGGCGACGACCCCGACCGCGCGCCGCCGTTCTTTTTCCAGAAGAATCCCGACGATCTCGTCGTTGTGCCCGAGGGGGGCGCCGACTGGGCCTATCCGCCGATGACCGCCGACCTGCACCACGAGGTGGAACTGGCCGTCGTGCTGGGCCGGGGCGGGCGCGACATCGACGAGGACGCGGCGCTCGGCTGCGTCTGGGGCTATGGCGTCGCCGTCGACATGACCCGGCGCGACCTTCAGGGCGCAGCCAAGAAGGCAGGACGGCCGTGGGAGGCGGGCAAGGCCTTTGAACGCTCGGCCCCGATCGGGCCGCTGCTGCCGGCGTCGCGGCTGGGCCATCCGGCGCGCGGCCGCATCGCGCTGTCGGTCAACGGCGCCGTCCGGCAGCAGGGCGACCTGTCCGAGATGATCTGGCCGGTGCCGGGCATCATCGCGCAGCTCTCGCGCCTGTTCGTGCTGGCACCCGGCGACGTGATCCTGACCGGCACCCCGGCGGGGGTTGGCGCCGTCGTGCGCGGCGACGTGCTGGAGGCCGTCGTGGAAGGGGTTGGCGCCCTGCGCCTGCGCATCGTCTGACGCCCCGTCCGGCGGCGGCTCAGCCCCGCCACAGCCAGGGCCAGGACGACAGCGCCCCTTGCGCACGCGCCAGCCAGCGCAGCGCAGTGGTGCCGGGCAGGCCGCGCCCCTCGGCCAGCCGGTCCAGCACGACCTCGGCCGGGCAGGGCAGGCCGGTCAGCGGGTCGCGGTAGCGCGGGTAGGCGATCAGCACCGCATGGACCAGCGCGTCGATGTCGGGCCGCGCGCGGCGGCGGTCGGGCACCGGGGCAAGGTCGCGGGTCAGCCCCCAGCCGGCGAAAAAGGGCGCGCCGAGGCACACCACCGCGCGCCCGCGCAACAGCGCCTCGAACCCCGCGGCCGAGGTGATGGTCCAGACTTCGTCCGCGGCCGCGAGGGCCGCGACGATGTCGGTGCCGCCGAGCACCGCGTCGGCCAGCCGCCCGGCGGCCTCGGGTGCGATGGCGCCGGGGCGCAGCCCGGCCTCGACGTCCGGGTGCGGCTTGTACAGGATCACGGCGTCGGGGTTGGCCGCCCGCGCGGCCTCGAGCAGGGCAAGGTTGCTCCGCACCGGCCCCGTCGCGCCCAGCCGGATCGAGGCGTCGTCCTCCACCTGCCCGGGCACGAGGATGCGCCGTCCCGGAGGCAGGTCGGGCAGCGCCGCGCCGCCGAGGTTGTATTTCGACAGCCCCGACGAAACCAGCCGCGCGCGCAGCGCGGCCGCCCGGGCGGCTCCGCCGGGCGGCGGGCCGGCGGCGATCAGCCGCTCGAGCCGGCTTTCGCGGGCGGGGTCGTAATAGATCCCCAGGTCGTCGGCCACCAGCGACAGCGGCGGCACCAGCGCCGCCCCCAGCCCGCGCGACCGCAACAGCCCGTCCTCGACGCGGACAAGCGGCAGACCGGTGGCGCCCGCCTCGGCCCTGAGTGTCGGCGTTTCCGCCCCGGCCCAGACCAGCACCCCGCGCCCCTCGCGCGTGGCCAGCGCCGGCGCGCGCGTCGCGGGGGCAAAGCGCAGCCGCCGGTGCCTGCCGAAAAAGCCTTGAAGCGTCGGCCGCTTCCACGCCCGCATGCCGACCGCGACATGGCCCGCGCGGTCGGCCCGCCACACCCGCGCCTCGGCCTCGATCTGGTCAAGCGCCGTCTCGAAGTCGCACAGCCGGTCGCGGCAGGGGTCGTACCAGACCGGCGCCAGCAGCATCGCCGCGGCGAAGACCTGCACCGCGCTCAGCCGCCGGCCGCGCCGGGGCAGGGCGGGGCCATGGTCGTGGCTCAGCCCCCAGCCGGCGTAGAAGGGCGCGCCGTGCACATGCGGCCGGTGCCCGGCCAGGATCGCCTCGAACCCCATCTGGGACGAGTGCACATGCACCGCCACCGCTCCCTCCAGCAGCGCCACCGGCGAGACGGGCGCGTCGAGCAGCGTCACGCCCGCGTCCGCGTCGGCGGGGCCGAAATGGCCGGGGCGCAGGCCCGCCCGCGCTTCCGGGTGGGTCTTGATCACGATCCGCATGCCGGGATGGGCGGCGCGCGCGGCCGCCAGCATCCCGCGCACCGCCGCCGCCGCCGCGGCCCGCCCGGCAGGGTCGCGCCCGTGCCCGGCCAGCGTCGAGGCATCGCCGCGCACCTGGTCGATCACCAGCACATAGCCCGGCGCGGGCGGATCAAGCCCCGGGTCGTGGTCGGAGTACTTCGACAGGTCGGCCGCCCGCAGCCGCGCGATGCCCTCGCGCGCGCGGCGGATCAACTCGGCGTCGTCAAGCGGGTGTTCGGCCAGCAGCGTCTCCAGGTCGCCGGGGCTGGTTGCGTCGAAATGCACGCCGGTGCGGTCGATTAGCAGCCCGATCGGCGGATCGCCCGTCCGCCCCGGCCGGACCGAGCGCAGGAAGGCGTCCTCGATCCGCACCAGCCCGGCGCCGTGGCGGGCGGCCAGCGCGGCCCCCCGCGCGGCGGTCGCGCCCGCGCCCCACACCGCCACCTGCCGCACCGGTCCGCCGGTCGCGACCGGCCAGCCGGGGATAAGCGGCAGCCCCGCAAGCGCCAGGATGCGGCGCACCCGCCGGGCGGCCGGCGCCGGTCCGAACAGCCCCAGCGAGGCGCCATGCATGGGGGCGGGCGGGTTGACCGGCCAGCGCGGCGGCGCGGCCTCCGGCACCGGCGGGGTGTGGCCCGCCCCGCGCGGCACCGGGCCGCGGCCCATCGGCTCAGTTGCCCGTGGCGATGCCGCGCACCTCGTCCAGCCCGCGCAACTGACCGGTGATCGTCGCGATCGCGCGCTGCCACGCGACGCTCGGCGCCTCGGTGACATAGACCGTGTCGCCGTCGCGGATGACAAAGTCGCGGGCCATGAACATGCCTGTCGGCTGGGTCAGGTCGAGCACATAGGCAAAGCGCTGGTCGCCCACCAGATCGGTGCGCCCCAGCACCGCGTTGGCGATGGCGGCGGGCTCGTTGCGGAAGATGAACACGCCGGTCGGATCGGCGGCATTGGGATTGAGGCCGCCGACCTGCGCGATCGCCTCGACCGCCGACAGCGTCTTGCCGCGGAACGGCACCAGGCTTTGCGTGCCGGTCGCACCGAGGGCGACATAGCTGCGGCTGTCCTCGCGCACGAGGATCCGGTCGCCGTTGCGTAGCGCAATGTCGAGCGAGGGGTGGCTGTAAAGGTCCACCAGCCAGATGCGCCCCTGCTGGGTGCCGCGCGTGACCGTGATCTGGGCCAGCTCCGGCTCGATCGTGACGCCGCCGGCGCGGGCGAGCATGGCGGCAAGCGTGCGTGTCGGACGCTCGATCGGATAGACCCCCTGCGCGCCGATCGCCCCCATCACCGACACGGTGGAGCCGTCGCCGGCCACCCGCCGCACCGCCACCTGCGGATCGGGCGTCTGCGCGTCAAGCTGGCGGGTGATCGCCTGGCGCAGCTGTTCGGGCGTGTTCCCGGCGGCACGGATGCGCCCGGCATAGGGGACAAAGATGAAGCCCTCGCCGTCGACCTGAACCTCGTTCAGCACCGCCGCCGTCTCGCCCGAGGCGGCCAGCAGCCCTTCGGCGACGTTCTCGTAGATCGTCAGCGTCAGGATGTCGCCGGGGTTGATGATGTCCGACCCCAGCCGGCCGGCGGTTCGCAGGGCGTCCGAAAACCCCAGCGCCGGCACCACGGCGGTCGCCCGCGTCACCCGGTCGTTGACCGCGACGATGAAGGCGTCCCCCTCGCGCAGGACCGAGCCGGCGAAAATTTCCGACTTCGTCGGCCCGGAGCGGGGCAGGCCGCAGGCCGAAAGCACGGCCACGAGCAGGCCAAGGGCCAGCCATCCGGCCCCCTTCCGCAAATGGAATGTCACCGCAGCGACTCCTCGATTGTTCTTGCTGCCTCAAGTTTTTCTTTTAAGCCTACAGAGAACGGCGCAAAAACGCCAGCCGCGGTATCGCGGGCCTCAGGTCACGACCCGCAACTGTTGCCGCGGGGCCGCGTTTCCGCTGTGCAGCGCGTCGTAGGGATCCTGGTCGGACAGCATCATGTCGGTGACCTGCCGCAGCAATTGCCGCCGCCCGCGCGCCGAATAGAACCCCCCCGGAACCTGCGAGGTTTCCAGAAGATAGGCCCGGAAATCGCGGTAGGCGCGGCTGTCGGGGCGGCGCGGCGCGGCAAAGAAGGCGGCCAGCGGCTGGTCCGAGACGAATTCGGGCTTGGCGTAGACCGCGGCACCGAAGGCGCGCACCGGCAGCCCCCGCCACAGCGCCTGCTGCGCGGCGGTGGAGTTCACGGTGACCGCGCTGCGGGCGTGGTTCAGAAGCCGCGCCAGCTTGCCGCCGCGCACGAAATGCACGCGTCCCGCCAGCCCCCGGGCCGCGGCGGCCTCGCGGATGGTGCGCGCGAGCGGCGCGCGCCCGTCCTCGAGCGGGTGGGCCTTGAAGACCAGATGGTGATGGGCCGGCGCGCCCTCGGCAAAGCCGTCGATGCAACTGGTCACGAACTCGGTCTGGCTGGCGAAGGGGCCGTGGGCGAGAAAGCTCGCGTCATGCTCCAGCTGCATCAGCACGAGGTGATAGGGAAAGCCGCCCCGCTGGATGCGGGCGTTGGCAAGCCAGCGCTCGATCCCGTGCGCGGGCATCAGCGCGAGGCGCTTGAGATACAGCCGGAATTCCTGCGCGACGCTCAGCGCGCGGTGGCTGCGGATGCCGCCGCGATAGGCCCCGTTCGTCGCCAGCACCAGCGCGTGATAGAGCGCGCCGTAGAACACGTGCTGGCGCATGTCGCCCCAGCGGGCCGGCGCGTCGGGCAGGTCGGGGTCGCAGGCGTCGAGCGCCGCGCGCATCTCGGCCAGGCCCAGCTTCATCAGCCGCGAATGCCCGTTCGAGCCGCCGCGCTCGTAGGTGACCCAGTGCGGGCGCAGATAACCCTCCTCGAAGACATGCACGGTCAGCCCGCGCGCCCGCGCCGCCGCGACGGCGGTGGCGTGCACCGGCCGGGTATCGCCGTAAAGCACGATGTCGGTGACGCCGTGACGCTCGAGCAACTCGGCCACGCCTTCCGCCCAGCCGGCCAGCGGCGCGCGCCAGGGGATGTAGCCGGCGCGGTCCGGCCAGAAGAAGGCGTCGGCGGCATTGAACCCCACGCGGCGCACCTGGGCACCCGATTGCCGCAACAGTCCGCCCAGCGCGCCGAAGAACGGCCCGTGCGGGCCTTGCAGGAACAGGAAGCTGCGGGCGGCGGGGTCGGCCATGGCACACCTGGGGCGGATCACGGGGGCAATCCTGCCCGATCGATGTGGCAGAAAAGCGGTGCGACCGGCAAGGCCTTCGGCAGGCCGTGCAAGGCGTGGGGGGCGGCGGGGCGTGCGCGGCCGGGGCCGGCGCGGCGCGCCGCCGGGGTCGCGCAGGCGCCGCCACGATCCGCCACGGGCTTGCCCGCCCCCGCCCCGGCGCGCTATAGCCCCCGGCGCGGGTGATTAGCTCAGTTGGTAGAGCG
>Ga0213835_102000_pt1 | contig 10431 bp, 8 predicted proteins | sample SWPATP01_FD_160576 | JGI IMG/M metagenome (GOLD analysis project Ga0213835, IMG submission 160576) | Coastal seawater microbial communities from Marineland, Florida, United States - SWPA TP0 #1 | ecosystem: Environmental > Aquatic > Marine > Coastal | place: USA: Florida | collected 2016-08-05
AGCAGGGGTTGGTAACCCTGTTCCCGTTGCCAAGGGGTATCTACATCAGGAGCCGTGTGATGCGAAAGTATCAAGCACGGTTTGGAATGGGAGTGGGGGAAGGCGACTTCCCTCTCGACCCCTACCTGGTTCAAGCCAGACGTTCGGTTTCCCTAATCATGGATGGTTGGCAGTGGTCTCGATTCCGGTATTAGGTTATACCTTGGAGCCTTCCGTTCCCCGCTTCAACCCTGGGGTGTGAATCCCCAAATTGGGGGTGGCTACCGCCGTTACTCTCAACTTTCTGTTATCCTGGGGTGGTCACGCCCCGTTAAGTACAGTCCGTATATTGACCTTGAGTTCCCTGCCTTATCTGGTGAGCTCTATCTCCGCCAGATGTGGGGACACATAGATAGTTATGGGATGGTCAGGGTCGCAAATCCTTATATTCAACCGAGGGGTTTAAGTCCCACTAGGAGGTGATTTCAGGCATCTCAGCCCTATTTGGTCTCCTAAACGTTTCGCACCTATCTATATATCCTAATGCCAAAATCATAGCCCTTCGGGAGCCGGTTTGACTGATGGGGTTGTACTAATCTGCCCAGGCTGTGGCGATGGTCGCGTTTGTAACTGACTCGGGGAGTAGCGAGCGATCGCCATTAACGGAAAAATGAGGGTGAATAATGCAATAACCGCACCCACCAGATCCGAAAATCCATAGGTAGGACTTCCCAATAAACTGGCAGGTTGACCGTCTGATTCCATATAAACTTATGACACTAAAAACCAGGTCAGACTTGGTATACTAGAATATGCACTGGGTATTTTACCATAAAAACATCCAAAAATCAAAAACCGAACCCGATAAATTTTCCATCATCTCCAAGGGTCTGGGAGCTAGTTTTTTCGCAAATCATTATATTGAGTTTGAGCCACATCCAACAATGTTAAGACCTGCTGCCATAGGGGGTCATTGGCATTAACACTACCACTGCACTCAGTTTTGATCTGATCTCGTAGTTGGTTAAACCGACCATTAACATCCAGATTGCGGGAACCTTCCCGATTTTCATTTGTAGCAGAAGTCGAAATAGGTTCGCTATTTTCCAAGGCTTCCTGAATATCTTGGGCTGTTTCCGCCAACATCAAAGCACGATGGGCAATATTTTCAGGAAGTGATGGGCGATCTGATAAAGCAATGCGAGACAATTCCAACAGAAACTCTCGCACCCGTCCCACCCAATCAAGATGTGCTTCTTGCCATTGCCAATTAGTAGACTGGTAGAGACCCGCTTGATTTTTGATAGCGATCGCCTGTTGCGCCAGAGGTAGTGCAGAAGTCGAAACAGTACCAGGTAATTTAGGGATATCAGCTAAAGCGGCGCGAGCAACTTCAATCAACAGGTCATTCACCTGTTCTATCCATTGTCGGTCAGAATACGGTCCGTTTAACTCAGTCATTATCTAATCTAAACTTGGTTCAGGCTGAAATCTAAGATCCGGGGTTGACGACCAATTTCCTCACTACCCATCAATAGCCAACCCGCCATCTCCGAGATGGGGAGGCGCAAACCTCTCCGTTGACACACCCCCAAGCCTTGATGAGGCTTAGGGATTTTCTGATTAGTTGTGAGACCCAAAGCCCCAACAGAGAAACGATGAGGGAAAACAGCCCCCTGCACTATTTTTCTGTGAGCTTCCAAACACCATCCCAGGTTTCACTGGGGGGCTTGGTGGTCTCATATAGTATACACCGATCGACATGAAGTTTTGCTGCTTTATTTTGAGCATCGATCGCCAAAACCGCCAAAAATTCGTGTTTAGCATTTCTAAAGGCTTCTTTAGCCTTCGAGGCAAATTTCTTGCGGCACAGATCGATGAGTTTACGCACAGCACTGATGGCCAATTGTGCCCCTTCATCAGCTAACATCTGCTTAGTTTCATGATCAGCCGTAAACTGCTGAAGTTTAGCGACCAGCATTTTTTTAGTCTCACGGGGAGTTAAACCATTAAGAATTTCCTCCATCCGATCAGCCATTTCTTCCGGTGGCGTAGCTGCTAACTGGGCTAGAGATAATCGTCGGACAGTATTTGAGCCGAGAATCTCCTCCAGTTGTAGAAGGGACATCTCTTCCAGCATTTGTTTAAGCAGCTCACGTTCATTGTAGGAGAGTTGTTTAAGTTGGGACTGAGAAAAATCTTCCAGTTGTGCCAAAAGTGGAACGATATCGGTATCAGTGAGTTTTTCCATGGCGGGTTTCAGGTAAAATTCCCGACCCCGATGGTAGTGGTCGATAATTTGTTGTTGTTCATCAGGAATGGGCCTAGCCTGTTTTCCTTCCCGAATACCAACCAACTCATAAATCCTAACGGGCTGACTTTTACCCTTAACCGTAATCAAATCAAGTTCGCGAACAATCAGGCGATCGGCATTAGGGAGATAAGTATTTTCACTAATTACAATATCAGTTCCATATTGCTTGGTGGTACCCTCCAAGCGAGAAGCCAAGTTAACGCCATCTCCAATAGATGTCAACTCCATCCGCTTGCTAGAGCCAATATTACCACTGATTACCTCATCAGAATGCAAACCCATACCAATTTTAATAGGCATCAGTCCTTTAGACACACGCAGATCATTAAACTCTATCAAACGGTAACGCATTTCCACCGCCGCCTGCACAGCCATCCACTGATGATTTGGTAGAGGCGCAGGAGAACCAAACACAGCCATCAAAGCATCCCCAATATACTTATCTAGGGTTCCCTGATGATTCAAGACGGTATCGACCATCTCCTCAAAATATTCGTTAAGCATACTCACCACTTCCTCAGCCTGCAACTTTTCGGTGAGGGTCGTGTAGCTGCGGATATCACTAAACAAAACCGTAACATCCTTACGGGTTCCCCCTAGTTTAATTTCACCACTAGCTAACAGAGATTCCGCCACAGCCGGGGTCATGTACCGATAGATCAAGTTCTTAACTTCTTTTTCCCCGCTAATATCCTCCATGACCACCAAAGCCCCGCTGACTTTTTCAGGATCATTAATGTCAGACATGGAATTAATCGACAGGTTAATACTTTGGGAAATTTCCGAAGCACCTGATAAGAGGGTTTGATCGGGATAATATTGTTGGCGGTCCTTAGCATCTTTGGGTTTCAAAGCCAAATCGAACCAGCGGGCGAAATCACCATCTTTGAGATGGATTAACTCTCGTACTGATAAACCGTGAGTCACCTGGGATTCAGTCAGTCCCAGTAATTCCACAGCACATTCATTGGTAGCAATGATCCGACCCTCTTTGTCTGAAGAAATCACCCCATTAGTCAGGCTGCGGAGAATGTCTTTCTGTCTTTGCTCTTGTTCTTTCACCTTTTGGAAGAGTTTGGCATTCTGAAGAGCAATCCCAGCTTGGATATTAAAAGCCCGCATAAATTCGAGATCATCTTTATTAAAGCTGGCTTTCCATTGCTCAGGAGGATCTGGCCAACTAGCCGGGTCGTAAGCTGCGTACTCCCCTTGTTTTTTCTTGTTAATCAGTTGGGTAACGCCGATTAGTTGCTTGTCGGCATTATAAACGGGCATACACAACAGGCTACAGGTACGATACCCGGTTTTTTGGTCCGTTTTCTTCGATTGTTCAGAGCGAGGGTCTTTGTATACATCGAAGGGGATCAGTAAAGGCTCACCGCTTTCGGCAACAGTTCCCGCAAATCCGGCATTTCGGGGAATCCTGATTTCCGTCAGATTGCCATTAATGGGAATTTTGGTCCACAGTTCGTCTCGGTCTTCATCTAGTAGCCACAGAGTGCTGCGATCGGCATTCATTAACTCCTTAGCCTGATCCATAACATTGGTCAGGGTTTCTTGGAGATCGAGACTGCTTTTGCTGAGGGCATTAACCGCATTCATCAGCGCCGAAGCGGCTCGCTGTCTCTGGGTGGCTGAATAGAAGGATTTAGACGATTGCAGGATCAGCCGAATGGAGGGGGCGAACTCATGGAATACCTGTTCATCTTCCCCTGTAAAGCCGATAGTATCGACTTTTTCCTGTAGGGGGGATGATGGATTAATATCGGGTTTGAGTTTGTTTAATAGTTGTACTACCGCTACTAGATCCTCATTCTCATTCAGCAGAGGCATGGCGATCATAGTGTAGGTGCGATAGCCATTTTTTTCATCAAATTTTTTGGCGGCCGCCGATCGCGGATCATCATAGAAATCGTAGGGAATATTAACGATTTTCTTATGGGTGGCTGCTTCCCCCGCAATGCCAGCACTGGCCGGAATCCTTAATTCTAAGGGTTCTCCGTCTTCTCCTTTAGCAACTATAGACCAGAGTTCGTGCTTTTCTTCGTCCATCAGCCAGATCGTGGTGCGATCGGCGTTGAGAAGTTCTCCTGTTTTAAAGGTAATCGAGGATAACATTTCGTTAAGAATTGCCTCGAATCCCTGGGCATCCAGGAGATTGTCCAGCATCGACAGGGTTTCGTTAACTGTTTTTAGTTTATTTTCAACATCTTTAACAACTTCAACAAAGGTTTCTTTTTTTAGAGGAGCTAAAAAATTCGAGAAATTCCCACTGGTACGGGCTAACCCAGAGGATGATTGGTTATTACCATGGGGGGGTTTACCCCCTGATGAGTTGCCCGCCGAACGACGGGAAGATGTGAAAATATTTCCGTCTCCGTCGATGACATCGACATCAACGGTAGCAGATACAGCAGGATTTGGAGGCATCGAATTGTTTGAAGATGCGGATTTCATAAACCTTTACCAACAGGTTGGATCTGTGCTCATATTCAGGGGCAATCGGTTTCGGATAGTTGAAATTAGGATGAGACCTTTCCCAAGCATGGACATATACAACTGTTTATCAGTTTATGGCCATTTTAGCCGATTGCTCAATTTCCCAAGGATTTTGCTGATAATTATATAAGTGTCGCACTGGATCGCCACTTCTATCTGTGTTTGTTGGCACTAACTTTTATTGCTGATCAAAATTTGTTGGGCTTGATAGGGAACTTCCCTTGGTATAATTAAATTTGACCACAATTATGCTACTCGGGGTCTCTCCCTATACCCGCAGGATTGGTGAGGGATGAATCTGTAACCTAATCTTTGGACACAGTTACTCATTCATCCCCAAATTGGGTGGCTATGGTTCGGATAGGGCAATTTCAGCAGTCCGTAGGGCGGGCGATACTACGGAGTATCGCGGAGCGATCGCGGTCTTGCTGGTGGGAATCGTAGTGCGGGCGGGTGCGGGAAGTTAGCTGGTGTTTCCAATTGCTGATCTATTACCTGCCACTAGGCACAGACTCCAAGCAGCGCCCTAACTGTTTCTGGTGGTTGATGACGATCGCGCTCCTACGGTATAAATTAGCCGTGATTTGAATGCCTCCATTAATTGGGAGACAGCATACGGTGCGTTGCATCGATCAACTTTCGGGAAAACCAGCCAAGGAGCGTATTGGCAACGCACGCGGAAAGGGTAACTTCAAATCTCTAGTGAGTGATCCAAATCTCGAAGCCCCTTGCAGTTTGTGAGGTGGTGTGTCAACATAAAACTTCTGACTTAGCGCGAGTTCTCATGCAGACTGAGGCTTTTAGTGAGCTTTTTCCTCTTTTTAAAGGGGCAAACCCAGAAACTCTGGAATGGTTGTTGTCGGTGGCTGTGAAGCACGAGTATCCAGCTAATCGTGCGATCGTGATGGAGGATGCTTGGGGAAATGCAGTTTATTTCATCGTTTCCGGGTGGGTCAAGGTACGGCGACTGTCGGGCGATAATGTAGTCACCCTGGCTATTTTGGGGCGAGGTGATTTTTTTGGTGAAATGGCGATTCTCGATGAGTCTCCACGAGCCAATGATGTGATTGCTTTGTCCTCTGTACGATTGATTAGTGTCTCGGCTCAACGATTTATTCAAACGCTGTTTAAAGACCCACAACTTCATCATCGAATGTTGCAACTTATGGTGCGACGTTTGCGCCAAACTAACCAGCGTTATCAGATCCGACACCGCCCTCCGGCGGTTAAGTTGGCTAATACTTTGGTGGAGTTGGCGGAAAATTATGGCCAGATGACGGAAAAAGGGGCTGATATTTTTAACATTCCTGAACAAGATTTGGCTCATGTTACTGATATCAGCCTCGAAGAGACTAGCAAAATTATCGAAAAACTCAATAGTAAGGGTTGGATTAACATTGATACCGAACGTCAGGTGATCCATTTGATTAATCTCAAGCACCTTAATCAATTGGCTAATCAGTAGGTTTTTCCTCTGGTGGCTGGCTCCTTCGCTCTTGGGGCTTGAGCTAAAATAGCCCTAATTTGTCGCTATTTTTCTGTTTAATGACTCAAGCTATTAGAACCCCCTCCCCAGAGGCTGCTAACTCGACGGTAGCCACCGATTACCTGGTTTCTATGTCCCAGCCGGGGTCTCATTTGTTTGAGGTGCGGTTGCAAATCTCTCGACCAAATTTGGCGGGTCCGATAGTGGACTCCGGGGTGATTGATTTGAAAATGCCGGTGTGGACTCCGGGTTCTTATATGGTGCGGGAGTATGCAAGACATTTGCAGGATTTTCGAGTATGCGATCGCCATGGTAAATCTCTGTCCTGGTCTAAGGTCAGTAAAAATACATGGCGGCTACAAGCAGGAGAGTCGGACTCGCTCATAGTCCACTACCGTATCTACGCCAATGAGTTGACGGTAAGAACTAACCATTTGGATAGCACCCACGGCTATTTTAATGGGGCGGCTCTGTTCTTTTATGTTCCTGGGTGGGAAAATTTGCCGATCCGAGTGGCGATCGCACCTCCAAAGGGTTGGTGGGTTACTACCAGTTTACCGTCCGTTTCAGGGGTCGAAAATACCTTTGAGGCGGCGGATTTTGATACCTTGGTTGATAGTCCTTTTGAGATTGGCACCCATCAGGTTTATGATTTTGAAGCGGCTGGAAAACCTCATCAATTGGCAATTTGGGGCCAAGGAAATGGTGATGTCGATCGCTTAATTACAGATTGTCGGAAAATTATTCACGAGGTTAGCAATCTATTTTCGGGTCTTCCCTATGACCGCTATGTGTTTCTATTGCATTTGTCCAGTCAGGGTTATGGAGGACTGGAACATAAAAATTCCTGCTCTCTTAATTATCCTCGGTTAGGATTGCGAGACCGGGATAAGTATAACCGCTTTATGCAGTTGGTAGCTCATGAGTTTTTTCACCTCTGGAATGTTAAGCGCTTACGCCCGAAAGAGTTGGAAGTGTTTAACTATGAACAAGAATGTTATACGACTTCTTTGTGGTTTTGTGAGGGAGCAACTAGCTATTATGATGGGTGGATTATTTACCGGGCTGGTATTGTTGAGGTTAAGGATTTTTTGAATGGTTTATCTAAGGATATTTCCCGATTTTTAAACAGTCCTGGGCGGTTTGTTCAACCCCTGGGTGAGTCGAGTTGGGATGCTTGGATTAAGTTATATCGCCGCGATGCTTATAGTGACAATAATCAAATTTCCTACTATTTAAAAGGGGAATTGGTGTCATTGATGCTGGAACTGTTGATTCGTAACCGTCATGGAAATAGGCGATCGCTTGATGATGTGATGGTGCTAATGTGGGAAAAATTCGGTAAATCGGAAAAGGGCTATACGGCGGCGGAGTTACAGTCGGCGATCGCTTCGGTGGCGGAAATGGATTTAGATGATTTCTTTAACCGCTATCTTCATGGTACTGAAGAACTGCCTTTAAATGATTATTTGCAACCCTTTGGTTTGGTAATTAAACCTCAAAATAATGATATTGTTCCTGATTTGGGTTGGCGACTGGCGGCGGAAAATGGCAAGACAATAGTTAAATTTGTAGAAGCGGGAAGCCCAGCACAATTGGCGGGAATTGATGCTGAGGATGAATTATTAGCTATCAATGGTTTTCGGGTGAGCGTTGAAAACATTAGCGATCGCTTGCTAGACTTTCAACCTGGGGAGCAGGTCAATATCAGCTTCTTCCATCAAGACGAATTGCGAACCTCTGAAGCTATACTGCGCGCCCCCCGTCCCAGTGCTTATAAAATTACCTCCGTTGAAGAACCGACCCCGGAACAGCAGCGCAATTTTGAGGGATGGCTAGGCTGCCCATATCACAAATTGTAAAAATTGGGTGGGTTTAATACCCCGCCCCTGGTGGGCGGCTTTAATTTCCTGAAGAATTTACAAATACGGTAGTTGAGACTGGAAAGCTACGCCCACAAGGGGCGTAGCACTTCACCCTCATGACTAGAATCTAGTGAGTATTCAAATCGAGCTTTAACAATCGCTTACCGTGAACCACAGCCACAACCGTGACAACATCTCCCTGAATACGGTAGATAATCCGGTAAGTGTAAGCAAACTGTTCTCTAACGGTTTCGTCACCAAACTCCTGAACAATACCACCGGAGAGGGGACATTTGCTCAGATTTCTGGTAGCCTCAATGATTCTCTGTACCACCGCCGCCGCATAGGAAACTGAGTCTCGCGCAATATAAGCCGCGATCGCATCGATATCATCAATGGCTGTCGGTGACCAAACTACTTGATAACCCATTTACTTACTAAACCTTCCGCTTCCTCTTGTGTTAATCTTCGTTCACTATCTGCAATAGTAATACCCTGGCGGTACTTTTCTATAACATAAAGATGATATTGAATATCCTCAAGACTGCAATCCTCCGGTAAATTTTTCAGCAACAACTCAATTTCTTGTTTGACGGTATTCATAAATAAGGTTTCTTTTAATTTAGTTAGTCTCGGTCTATTATATAGTAAATGGAAAATACCTACTAACATTCGTCAATTTCCAGAGCAGCCATAATAATTTTGTCGGCTCAAAAAGATGTAATTTAGGGAGAGTATAGGATATTGATAGAGTGGCGTGGGGGATAGCCCACTGTTAATCGGCAGATACCGGAGGGTGCGATCGCACTTCCCCCGGAAATACTGTTAGTCCCAACTAGGTTAACTATTGGGTTATGCAAACTTCATGGGAGAACCGGAACCGAGTAGGGGTCGAGAGAGATGTCGCCATCTCCCCCTCCCAGACAAAACCGTGCTTGCGAGTTTCCCAGCACACGGCTCCTAATTTGACTGCTCCATTGTTAAGGATACAGCATTGGCGTTATCTAGCGCCGTTTGATCATCATGACAGTGGCGGTGTAGTAGTTGAAGATTCTTGTATTCGTCCTTTCCGCCGTGGCTTCGAGGTACAATGTGGTCTACTTCAACTAAATCTGATGGGGTGAAGTATTGCCCGCACCAGGCGCATAGGCTTTTTGGCTTTTTGAGTAGTATGGCTACCCTTGTTGGCGTTTCAATTGCTTGTCCTTTTCTGGTTGCCCAGTAGGTCCAGTTTCCGTCATCAAGTGTGGCGTCGGGGCGTATTAGGGTATGTCGGACAATTGGATTCACATTATGATTCCATAATGTGAATCCATCCTTGGTTTTGAATACCCAAGTTTCATGGCTTTCTTTCCCGTTGCTTAGTTTGACCGTTCCGTGTCCGAAATAGTTTCTTAGCTTTTCGTAACTTGCCATTCCGCATCTCGAATCTGTCCATGCCCGTAACATTTCAAAAACTATGTGGTCTAGTTTTCTGAAGGTCTCAGATGAGACTACCCCTGAGTAATAGTTAGACCATCCCCGAATCATCGGGTTTAGCTTACTAATCAAGGCTGATTGGGGTGCAGTTTTATGTTGTTTGATTACACCTTTTATCACTTCTGTATGGGCTTTAACTGCTTTGTTGCTGGGTTTAATGTGGGTTGGGTGTCCGATTAATCGGCTTGCTATCCCACCTGTCTTCCCAGATATGTGTTTTCCAACTGGGTATTGCCTGATATTGAATCCGAGAAAATCAAACCCAGGCTCTTGGGTTTTGCCATCATACTCAATCCTATTGAGTGTATGACCAATTCGAGTCTTTTCAGGTTTGATTTCTAATCCCACTGGCTTTAACCATTCAGAAATGGCAATGGGGCACTGTTCAATGATTCCTAAGTCTTTGGATATGACCACGAAATCATCGGCAGATCGCATAAGGTTAACCTGAATAGCTGTTCCTTTGTTTGGATACATTTCTTTAATTAACCTTTCCATTCCCAACAGTGCGATGTTGGCGAGTATTGGACTTATTACCCCTCCTTGGGGTGTCCCTGCTTCTGTCTCCTCAAATACGCCGTTATCTAGTACACCCGCTTTTAACCATTGTTTCAGGTCTTTCTTCAGGCTACTTGGACAATGAATTTTGGTCAGTAGATAATCATGGTTTATTCGGTCAAAACATTTCGCTATGTGTTAGGGGTCGAGAATGGAGTCACCACCATCCCCTCCCATTCAGAACCATACGTGAAAGTTTCCCTTCATACGGCTCCTGGTGTGGATACCCTGTTTTGTCCAAGGAGCAGAAT
>Ga0213835_102001_pt1 | contig 10431 bp, 10 predicted proteins | sample SWPATP01_FD_160576 | JGI IMG/M metagenome (GOLD analysis project Ga0213835, IMG submission 160576) | Coastal seawater microbial communities from Marineland, Florida, United States - SWPA TP0 #1 | ecosystem: Environmental > Aquatic > Marine > Coastal | place: USA: Florida | collected 2016-08-05
CAGGTCTTCGCCGGCGCGCGCCCAGGCGGCGAATTCTCGGGCCCGTTCGGGAGGCACGGTGCGGGTGATCGAGACGGTCACGGGGGTGCGAGTCATGTCTCCATCCAACTGCCCAGCGGCTGTGCGCGCGACCCCGGGCTGAATTGGTGCCGGGCCGTGGCGTGTACTACTCTTGTCGAGTTGCCCCGCCGGAAGGCGAGCAGCATCGAGGGCCTGTGGCGCAGCTGGTAGCGCACCTGCATGGCATGCAGGGGGTCAGGGGTTCGAGTCCCCTCAGGTCCACCACGACGACCCGGCTTCGGCCGGGTCTCGTCGTATCCGGCGCCTGCTGTTCCGACCGGCGGGGCGGCGCGTCGGCGGTCGCGGCTCTGAGCCCGCGACCCGGCCCGAAAGGACCACCGTCGTGAGCGACGCCCTCTCCCGCCCCCATCACGATTCCGCCCGGATGCACTCGGTCACCCCCGAAACGACCGCGATCGTCGACATGGTGCTCGATTACGCGCGCCGCCGTCTGCTCGACACGGCGACCCCCCTCGACAAGCCGATGCCGCCGAACGAGCTGCGGCGTCTGGCCTCCGGGTCGATCACTGAGGACGGACTGGGCGGGCGCCGGGCGCTCGCGCTGTTCGAGAACGTGCTCGCTCCGGCCTGCCTCACGATCGACCACCCCGGCTATCTGTCGTTCATTCCGTCGGCTCCCACGAAGGCGGCGAGCGCGTTCGACCTCATCGTGTCGGCGACGGCCGTGTACGGCGGCTCATGGATGGAGGGCTCGGGCGCGGTCTTCGCCGAGAACGAGGTACTGGCGTTCCTCGCCCGAGAGTTCGGGCTGCCCGACTCAGCCGGCGGAGTCGTCGTGCAGGGCGGCACGATCGGCAACCTGTCGGCGCTCGTTGCCGCGCGCGACCACTCGGCCCGCCGCCTGGCCGAGCGCGGCGTACCGCGCCCCGAGCGCTGGGTCGTGATCGCCAGCAAGGAGGCGCACTCGTCGATCGCCTCGGCCGCCCGCGTCATGGACGTCGACATCGTCAAGGTGCCGGTCGACGACACAGGCGCCCTGCACGGCGAGCAGGTGCGCCTCGCCCTTGCGGAGCACGGCGACGCCGTCGTGGCCGTCGTCGCGACCGGCGGCTCGACAAACTTCGGCATCGTCGACGACATCGCGTCGATCGCCGCACTGAAGGACGAGTTCGACGTCTGGCTGCACGTCGACGGCGCCTACGGGCTCGCCGCTGCGCTGGCGCCGTCGGCGAGGCACCGCTTCGCGGGCATCGAGCGCGCGGACTCGCTGATCGTCGACCCGCACAAGTGGCTCTTCACCCCGTTTGACGCCTGCGTGCTGCTATACCGCGACCCGGCCGTGGCGCGCGCCGCCCACACCCAGCACGCCGAGTACCTCGACACGCTCACCGACCGCGACGAGTGGAGCCCGAGCGACTACTCGATCCAGCTGACTCGGCGGCCCCGCGGTCTGCCGCTGTGGTTCTCGCTTGCCACGTTCGGCGCGCAGGCCTACCGCGACGCGGTGGAAGACTCGCTGAGCCTCGCGCAGCAGGTTGCCGACGAAATTCGGCGGCGGCCCGAGCTGCGGCTCGTGCGCGACCCGCAGTTGTCGGTTGTCGTGTTCGAGCGACTCGGCTGGGAGGCTGCCGACTACGCGGCGTGGTCGGATCGCCTGCTCGACGAGCAGCGGGCGTTCGTGGTGCCCAGCTCGCACGCCGGGCGGCCGAACACCCGCTTCGCGATCATCAGCCCGCGCACGACGCTTGAACTGCTCACGGGAATCCTCGACACCATGCGCTGAACATTCGGCGGGCTGTCGGCAATCCGTCGGCCAGCGCGGCATACGCTCATGCCATGAGCCACGATGCTGTTCCCGACCCGCTACTCGATAAGGCGCTGCGCACCCACACCGACTACGGGCAAGAGCAGCTCGAAGAGCACGAACTCGCCGCCGACCCGTTCGCGCAGTTCACCGCTTGGCTGGCCGAGGCCGCCGAGCGGAAGGTGTACGAGCCGAACGCGATGGTGCTCGGCACAATCGACCCCGACGGCCGCCCCTCGTCGCGCACGGTGCTCTTGCGCGGGGTCGACGAGCGTGGCTTCGCGTTCTACACCGACTACACCTCTCGCAAGGGGCGCGCGCTCATTGCGAACCCGGGTGTCTCGGCGGTCTTCCCGTGGTACCCGCTACACCGTCAAGTGATCCTGTATGGCGAGGCGCGCAAGGTCGACGAGGCCGACTCGAACGACTACTTCTCGAATCGCCCCCGCGGCGCCCAGATCGCGGCCTGGTCGAGCGATCAGTCGCAGCCCATCGACGGCCGCGACGCGCTCGAGCAGAAGGTGCGCGACACCGAACAGCAGTTCGCCGAGGTCGACACCGTGCCGCGGCCCGAGCGCTGGGGCGGTTTCCGCATCGTGCCCGAACGGGTCGAGTTTTGGCAGGGCCGCACCTCGCGCCTGCACGACCGCCTCGTGTTCGTGTGGCAGGGGAGCGGCTGGCGGGTGACGCGGCTGCAGCCGTGACGGGCACGCGGGAATACCGCGAGCATCCGCCCGGTTCTTTTTGATACGTTTGCATAAACCATCGAGAGGATGCACGCCATGGCCCGCGAGATCGACCCGGCCGCCGTCGAATTCGGCATCAACACCTTCGGAGACGTCACTGAGCAGCCCGACGGCTCCATGACCTCCTACCCCCAGGTTCTGCGTGACGTCGTCGAAGAGGGTGTGGTCGCCGACCAGGTCGGCATCGACGTCATGGGAATCGGCGAGCATCACCGAGACGACTTCGCCGTCTCGGCACCCGACGTTCTGATGGCCGCAATCGCGGCGAAGACGGAGCGGCTGCGCGTGAGTTCGGCCGTGACCGTGCTGTCGAGCGAGGACCCGATCCGAGTGTTCCAGCGCTTTGCGACGATCGACGCGATCTCGAACGGCCGCGCCGAGATCATCGCGGGCCGCGGCTCGTTCACCGAGTCCTTCCCGCTCTTCGGCCTCGAGCTGAGCGACTATGAGGTGCTGTTCGAAGAGAAGCTGAACCTGCTCTCCGAGCTGCTGAAAGAGAAACCGGTCACGTGGGCGGGCTCGATCCGCCCGCCGCTCAACGGCGTGCAGGTGTACCCGACGACCGAGTCGGGTATTCGCACCTGGGTCGGCGTGGGCGGCAGCCCCGAGTCGGTGGTGCGCACCGCGAACTATGGCTTCGGCCTCATGCTCGCCATCATCGGCGGCGAGCCTGCGCGCTTTGCGCCGTACGTCGACCTGTTCGACCGGGCGCTCACGCAGCTGGGCAAAGAGCGGCAGCCCGTGGGCGTGCACTCGCCCGGCTACATCGCCGACACTGATGAGCAGGCGGCCGAAGAGTTGTGGCCCCACTACGAGATCATGTACTCGCGCATCGGCCGCGAGCGCGGCTGGGGCCCCACGACCCGCGCTCACTTCGATCAGGAGATCCGCCACGGCTCGCTCTACGTCGGATCGCCCGAGACGGTGGCGCGCAAGATCGCCGACACGATTCGCGTGCTCGGGGCCGAGCGCTTCGACCTGAAGTACGCCACCGGGCCGGTAGCGCACGGCAAGCTCGTACACGCCCTTGAGCTGTACGGCCAGAAGGTGATTCCGATGGTGCGCGAGCTCCTTGCCGAGAAGCCCGTGGGGGTTGGGGCAGTCGCCTTCACCCGCTGAGCATCAGCGCTCGCTCGGTGCCGTCACCCTGCCAGGGTGCCAGCACCGAGCAGCACGATGACCGTGGCGATCGCGCTCGCCATGACGAGGCGAAACAGCCACCGCGAGTGCGGCGCGCGCACGAGAAGTACGCTGGCGGCCGCGACACAGAGCGCGGAGAGACCAGCGCCGACGAGGCTGAGAGGCCCGATGGGCCCCGCGCCCGCAGCTCCGGCGATGCCCATGGCGCTCGCTAGGGCGAGCACACCGACCGCCATCGCAATGGATGCACGCGGTGCCAGCAGGTGCGGAAGCGCCCGCATTCGATGTCGACGGTCGTCGTCCCGGTCGGGCGCGACGTTCGCGAAGTGCGCGGCAACACCGAGCAAGGCGCCCGCGCCGCTTGCCCACGGGGCGGCGACGGACGCCGGCTCGGCGGCAAGGGTAATGATCGAGGGGAGGGCGCCGAAGCCCACCGCGTAGCACGCGGTGGCGGCGAGGGTGCGCTTGAGGCCGAGGTTGTAGGACCAGCCCGCGGCGAGCAGTACGGCGTGCGCGGTCGCGGCGGCAACGCCCAGCATCAGAGACAGGGCAACGGCGGCGACCGCCGCTCCAACGGCCCAGCCGAGCAGCGCGCGCGGCGCGATCTCGTCTCGGGCGACGGGCTTGTCGAGGCGGCCCGCCTCCCGATCGCGGGCCGCGTCGATCGCGTCGTTCGACCATCCGATCGACAGCTGATTCGCGGCAATGGTTGCCACGACGACTGCGATGGTCGGGGCCGGCAGCCCCACAGACACCGCGAGGCCCGTCGACACAGCGGTGACAACGGCTGTGGGGCCGGGGTGCGACGAGGCCAGCAGCGTGCGCGCGGTCGGCCTCATGGCCCCAGGTTAGGGCGTGACGACCGCGATTCCGGTGGAGGCCGAGGCGGAGGCGACGCTGCCGCCGTTCACCAGCTTGCTGAAGCCGAGCGACTCCATGCGGGTAATCGCCTGACCGGAACGGTTGCCGCTGCGGCAGTACACGACGTAGTCGGCGGCGGGGTCGAGCTGTGCGATGCGCTCATCGAAGTCGGCCGACTGCACGTCGATGTTGATAGCCCCGTCGAGGTGCCCAGTGGCGAACTCCGCGGGCGTGCGAACGTCGATCAGCACGGTGTCGGACGTCACCTCAATCGTGCCGGCGCTGGGTGAGCAGGCGGCGAGGCCGAGGGCGAGGCCGAGGGCGGCGACGAGGGCGGGGAGGAAGCGGCGCATGGGGTCTCCGATCTGACAACACGGAGAGCGTAGCAGATACCCCTGGGGGTATGCTTCGACTAGATCGTCGGAAGCTGGAAGTCGACGATGCGCTCGGGCAGGGAGTTCTCGCTGAACGACTTCGGGGCAGGTACCGTCGCCGATGCGGGCTGCAGGGTGGCGACGGCGCCGAGCGCCGAGCCGACCACGATCGCGGCGGCCGACAAGGCCATGATCGAACCAGTGACCACGGTGAGCTTCTGGTGGCGTTCGAGGGTAATCACGATCGCGCCCACCATCACCAGAGCGGCAGCGGTGCCAATGAGCATGACAACCATGATGTTCCTCGTCGGGTACCGGAACAGCGTTGCGGCGGGTGACGCAATCGCAGCCGAGCGGGTGTGGGTGGTGACATCGTTGGGTACGACGGTCTGGCGGGGGAATCAGACGTGTGCCCATGTTACCGCGATCGATCGCACAACCGCCAGCATTTCGCGACCCCACATCCGGTGGCGAACCACCAAGATGGACACGTGACCGATCGCTCGCCTGAGATTCTGCACCGTGATGTCCTCGACGCCGTGGCATCCTCCCTCGGGTCAAGCGTTGTGGTCGCTCACGCCTTGCAGATCGAGCCGACCGGTACAGGCTTCACGCACGGCTACCGCGTGAGCTTGCGTGACTCGGCGGGGGTGCTCGCTGATCACACTGTGTTCGTTGAAACATCGCCACCCGACTCAACTCGTCCCGGGGTGCTGACTCTCACGCAGCCGGATTCCGGAGAGCGCGTCGACGTCTGGGTGTACCCCGCAGACCCGGCGCTGCCAGCGCTGCGCACGGCGGTCTATGCCGAGGCGGCGGGCATCGTGCTCGCGAGGCTGGGGCTACCCGTCGACGAGCTGCGGGTCAGTCTCGCGGCCTATCGGCCGGGCAAGCGTGCTGTCGTGCGCGTTGACACGGCACAGACCTCGTATTTCTTGAAGGTCGTTCGACCCCCGACCGCCGAACCGCTGCAGGCCAAGCACACGCACTGGCGCAACGAGGGCGTGCCCGTGCCCGCGGTTCTCGGGTGGAGCGAAGAGGGGCTCGTCGCGATGGAGGCGCTCGCGGGCTCCGAGCTCATCGGCGTTCTCGACCGGGTCTCAAACCCCGACGTGCTTCTCGATGAGATTCAGCACCTCGTCGGCCAAATCGCGAGCTTGACATCAACGGCCCCCGCACGCGCATCCCTCGTGCGTCGCCTGGACTGGTACGAAGAGCGCCTCATCGAGCAGTTGCCCGACCACGACGGGCTCATCGAGACGACGTCCCGCACGATCTCGCGCCGCTACAAGGCCGGGGGTGCCCCTCCGCCTGAGCGCACTGTGCACGGAGACCTTCACCTTGCGCAACTGCTCGTCGACCCGTCGGCGCCGACGACCATCACCGGGGTGCTCGACATCGACACCTCGGGCTGGGGTGACCCGGCCGACGACGCGGCCGCGCTGTACGCCCACCTGATTGCGACGGTGGTGCACGACGGCGGGTCGCGTGCGACCATCCGCGCACGTCGTTGTTCGGTGCTCGCCGACGGCTGGCGGCGCCGCTGGTTCCGATCCTCCGAGCCCGGCCTCGCCGATCGCGCGCACGCGATCAGCGCCGTCCAGCTGCTCGGACACGCGCTCGCCCGCTCTGCCGCGGGGTCCCCCGATGCGGCGATCCTGATCGAGCGCGCCCACCGCATGGTGTCGGCCGACGACCGCCCCCTCACTTCGGCGAGCTGGTGAGCGCCGAGGCGCGGATGAGAAAGCTCTCATCTGCGCCTCCTGGTCTTCTCATCTGCCGCCACCAGCATCGTGGGTATGGACAAGAAGAGCTGGGTTGCCGCCGGAGCCGCATCGGTGCTCGGACTCGGTGCGCTCGCCACAGGCGCGCTGACCGTGGCCAACGCAATGCCCCTCTACGACGCGTCGACCGCGACGGACGTTCCTCCCATCACGACGGTCGCTGCCGACGGGAAGGCCTTCACGGGCACCGGTGACGTTCGGTTCTGGGTTCAAGCCTCGGTGCTGACCCCGACCCCCACCGTTCCGACCCCCAGTTCGCTGACGCCCTCGCCGACGTCGAGCGCGGCCCCCGCGCCCGCGCCGGCGCCAGCGCCCACGGTGCAGCCGGCACCAGCCCCCGCACCGCAGCCCGTTGCGCCAGCGCCGACCGGCAGTATTGATAGCCCCGATAGCCCGGATAGCCCCGACAGCCCGGACTAAGCATCACACCAGCCGGTACCCCATGCCGCGCACAGTCTCGATGCGGTCGGCGCCGATCTTGCCGCGCAGGTAGCGCACGTAGACGTCGACGACGTTGGAGCCGGGGTCAAAGTCGAAGCCCCAGACCCGGCTGAGCAGCTGTTCGCGAGACAGCACCTGATCGGGGTGCCGGAGGAACTGTTCCGCGAGGCCGAACTCGCGAGCCGAAAGGTCCATGCTGGTTTCGCCGACGGTAATGCGGCGCGTGCGCAGGTCGAGGCTCAGATCGCCGTGCTGCAGCAGCTGCTCGACGGCGACCTGCTGACCCGACTCGCGCAGTCGAAGCCGGATGCGCGCGACGAGCTCGTCGAACTTGAACGGCTTCGGCAGGTAGTCGTTCGCGCCGCCGTCGAGCCCCGCCACGGTGTCATCGACGCTCGAGCGCGCCGTCAGCATGATGATCGGCACGCTCGATCCGCTTGCCCGCACGCGCTTGAGCACCTCGAACCCGTCGATGCCCGGGAGGCCGACGTCAAGCAGCACGAGGTCGAAGGACCCGGTCATGAGGTAGTCGATCGCGTCGAGCCCTGATGCAACGACGGTCGGCGAATACCCGGCGGCGGAGAGCCCCTTCTCGACGAACGTCGAAATGCGCTCTTCGTCTTCCACGATCAGGATGCTCGTCATGGGTGTCCTTCCGAGGGGGTCGGGGTCGGATGCTCGTCGCTGTCGCTGAGGGATCCGGCGGCGGGCGGCGGCGCGCTCGCTGAGGAGGGCATCGGCACGACGATGCCGAACCGGGATCCGGCGGGTGAGCTGTCGAGACTCACGTAACCGCCGTGACCGCGCGCGATCGCCGCAACGATGGGCAGCCCGAGCCCAGAGCCCGCAATGCCTCGCCCCGTATCGGCGCGGCCGAAGCGCTCGAATATGCGCTTCTGCGCCTCCTCCGGGATTCCGGGGCCCTCGTCGGCGACCCACATCTCGACGGCGTCGTCGTACAGGCTCGAGCCGATCCGGATCGTGGATCCCTCCGGCGAGTATTTCGCTGCGTTGTCGGCTAACTGCAACCACGCCTGCGTGATGCGCGAGGGCGCGAGCGGCGCGACGGCCTCGGCGACGCCGTCAAGCTGCCACTCGTGGCCCGCAATCGCCCGTGCCTTGGCGAACACCTGGTGGGTGAGATCGGCGACATCGGTGGGCTCGGTCAGCATCGTCGCCATCGACGCCTGGGCGAGCACGTCGATGTCGCTCACCAGCTCGCTCATGCGGTCGAGTTCGTCAATCGCCAGCGTTCGGGTTGCTTCGACCTCGTGGGGCGATGCAGGGTCGAGCAGCTCGAGGTGACCGCGCACGATCGTGATTGGTGTCTTCAGCTCGTGTCGCACGTCGTCGAGCAGCTGCCTCTGGGCGGTGGCGGACTCGTCGAGCCGCTCGAACATCCCGTTAATCGTCTCGGTGAGCCGCGAGACGTCGTCGCGGCCGGTGACCGGGATGCGCTCGCTCAGATCGGTGCCGGTAATGCGCGATGCGGCCGCCGTCACGTCGCGGATGGGGCGCAAAAGACGGCCGGCAACGAACCACCCGACCACGCCGATCGCCACGAGGGTGATGCCGGCGATGATTGCGTAGGTCGTGAACGCACTGTCGATGTCGTCTAGTTCGCCCTGGATCTGATAGCCGGTGACGTACACACCCACGGCGTCGTCGTCGGCGATCGTCACCGGCGCCGCGATGTAGCGAATCGCCCCGTCTTCGGTGAAGGCGGTACCGATGCTGACGACGCCACCCCCGGCCTCCGCCCAGACACGATCGATGAACGCGTCGTCGTCGAACATCTGAAAATCAGCCTCGACTGGAGGGATGTAGACCGGGGCGCCGTCGATGATGGCGACGCTGCTCTCACTGCGGCCGGGAATGATGCCCTGCATGATGCGCACCATGGCGTCGTCGACGCTCGTCGGCGGCGAGACAGGGTCGGGGGAAACGGGCGCGTCGGAGTCCTCGCTCTCGACGGTCTCGCGCGGCAGGCCAGTGGCAATTGCCCGAGCCGACTCGACGGCGGTGAAGAGTTCTTCGTCGATGACGGCGAGCACGCGTTCGCGCTGCAGCAGGTAGGCGCTCGCGCCCGCGACCGTCATGCCGAGCGCGGTGATCACGAGAATGACCCCGAGGATGCGGGAACGCACCGACCAGCGGGGCGGGGTCAGGGCGGCCATCCCGCCATTATCGACCGCCCGACCGGCGAAACCGCCTCAGATGAGAGGACTCTCACCGCGGCGGCAATACCCCGATCTGCGTCAAGGCCTCGGCGAGCTCGGCTCCGTTCGGCGCCTGTACCCACGGAGCGCCGCGGTGCGGCACGTCGGCGTTGCGCCGCCCGCCCGCGAACACGGCTTCGGGGGTCGAGAGCTGGCGTATCGCGACGGCCTCGACGTTCTGCGGGTGCGAGTCAACGAAGGCCTGGTACAGCTCTTCGTCGTGCTGCCCGTCATCGCCGACGAGGATCCACCGGATTCCGGGGAACTCGGCGGCGAGGCGCTCGAGACTCGTGCGCTTGTGATCGCGGCCGCTGCGGAAGAGCCGGTCGGCCGTCGGCCCCCAGTCGGTGAGCAGCAGAGTGCCGGTGGGGTAGAGGTGCCGCCCCATAAAGCGCTCGAGTGTGGGCGCGACATTCCAGGCGCCGGTCGAGAGGTACACCACGGGCAGCCCGGCGTGCGCGGCAGCGATGCGCTCATACAGCACGGCCATGCCGGGAACGGGTCGGCGGGCGCGCTCATCGAGTACGAAGGTGTTCCACGCGGCGAGGAAGGGTCGGGGGAGCGCGGTGACCATCACGGTGTCGTCGATGTCTGACAGGAGCCCGATCCGGGCATCCGGATCCACGATGTCGATGGGCGCCTCGACGGGTTCTCCGTCATCAACCTGCAGCGTGATGCTGTGCTCGCCGGGCGTGAACCCCACGTCAAGCGGAAGGTCAACGTCGACGACGCCTCCGCGATCGGCGCGCACCGCCACCTGGACGTCTCCGACGGTCACGGTCACGATGGCGTGCGCGACGGGAACGCTGACGAAACTGCGCCACCCCCGGATGCGCGACCGCGCCGATCGCGGATCGCGCCTCGGTTTCGTCAAGAGCACGCGGCAGAGTACCCGCACCCACTGTTCGGTGCCGTAGCCGCGATAGGGGATGATGACGGGCGCGAGGCCGCGACGCCGGGCTCGACGTTCGCGCCAGCCGTGGAACGAGTCTTCGAGTCGCGCAGCGCGGCGCGCCCACGGACGGTCGGGTATCGGAGTGT
>Ga0213835_102003_pt1 | contig 10422 bp, 5 predicted proteins | sample SWPATP01_FD_160576 | JGI IMG/M metagenome (GOLD analysis project Ga0213835, IMG submission 160576) | Coastal seawater microbial communities from Marineland, Florida, United States - SWPA TP0 #1 | ecosystem: Environmental > Aquatic > Marine > Coastal | place: USA: Florida | collected 2016-08-05
TCCACCCCGCGACGGGGGGAGCGATCCGCCGCGGGCAGATGACCTCGGACGCGTTGACCGCGCTCTGCGCCCAAACCGTTCGCCGAACGCCCGAGGCGCGCCACCAGTGCGTCGCCCTCGGGGGAACGCACGCCAAACGCCGGGCCCGCGCGCTCGGGCTGCCCGTCGAGATCAGCGTCCCCACGCCGGCGGGCTCGCTCGCGTACGCGTCGCGGTTCCTGCGCGATCTTGTGCGCGCCCGCCGACCGGACGTCGTCCACGCATGGGGCCCCGGCGCGGCCCACGCGGCAGCGGACCTGCGCCGCAAGCTCGGCGTATCCGTCGTCACGACGCACGCCGCGAGGCACAACGACCCGCGCAACGCGTTCGCAACGCCCGCCTCGATCGCGACCCCCGGGGATCTGCTGCTCCCCCCAGGGCCGACGCGCGCCGAAGCCGCCGAGTTGCTCGGGCTGCCGCCGGGCGCGTTCGTCGTCGCGCTGCTGAGCGATGCGCCCGGGGACGGGCTGGCGTTCAGCGGCGTGTTCTCGGGCGGGCTGCTCCAGACCCTCACCAGCTCGTTCGCGATGATCGTCTCGGAGGAGGCGCACGGGCTCGAGCGTGCCGCGGCGTTCAAGCGGCGCACCGCGCTGCCCTGGCCGCTCCGCGTCGCGTCGTGCCCGATGCTGCTCGCGGTGCGTGCGGCCCACGTCGCGTGGATCGCGCCTGGGCGCGGAACTGACCCCATGCCACCCGGGCTCGCGCTCGTCGGCGGCGCCTGCCAGGCCGCGGGCATCCCCGTCGTCACCGATCAGCACCTCGCGCCCGCGCTCGGCGGCGTCGCGCCGGGCTGCGCCGCCGACGGGCAGCACGCCGCCGCCCTGTTCTGCGCGACGCACGCGCTGGCGCAGTCCCGCGCTTCACTCGACGAAGCCGCCCGAGCCGCGCTCGCGATCCGCGAGCCGAACGCCGAAGCATGGACCGATGCCGTGCGCGCCCGATGGACGTCCGGCACAGAAACGATCACCACCCGGGGGGGCATGGGGTCAGGAGACCGCGTATGAGCGACCGTCTCGGTGTGCTCTTCGTTTGTCTTGGGAACATCTGCCGCTCGCCCATGGCCGAGGGGGTCTTCATCCACCAGGCCCGCGAACGCGGCGTGCTGGACCGCTTCGACGTCGACTCGGCCGGCACCGGGCGCTGGCACATCGGGGCCCCGCCCGACCTGCGCGCCCAGGCCGTCTGCCGGCGGCGCGGGATCGAGCTCGTCTCCACCGCGCGACGCATCGACCCGACCACCGACTTCGCCCGCTTCGATCTCCTGCTCGCGATGGACCGCGCCAACCGCGACGCCCTGCTCCGCCGCGGCGCGCCGCCCGAGCAGGTCTACCTGCTCCGGCAGTTCGACCCGCGGACCGAGGGGCACCAGGAGTCCGGGCTCGAAGTGCCCGACCCCTACTTCGGCGATGACGACGATGAAACCGGCTTCGAAGCCGTGCTCGACCTGCTCGAGCGCGCCTGCGCCGGGCTGCTGGACTCGCTCACCGAGGATCGGTCCGCTTCCAGCCAGGCGTGACGCCCGCGAGCCCGAACGCGATCAGAGATCCAGCATCAGGCGCTGCGGGTCTTCGATCGCCTCTTTGACCTTGACGAGGAACTGCACCGCCTCGGCCCCGTCCACGATCCGGTGGTCGTAGCTCAGCGCCAGGTACATCATCGGGCGGATCGCGACCTCGCCCGGCTTGCTCGGGTTTTCCACGGCCCGGTTCTTGATCGCGTGCATACCCAGGATCGCCGACTGCGGTGGATTGAGGATCGGCGTCGACATCAGGCTCCCGAAGATCCCGCCGTTGGTGATCGTGAACGTCCCGCCGGTCATGTCGTCCAGCGTGATCTTCCCGTCGCGCGCCTTGACCGCCAGATCCTTCACGCCGCGCTCGATCCCGGCGAACGACAGCGTCTCGCAGTTGCGCAGCACGGGCACGACCAGCCCCTTCGGGCTCGCGACGGCGAGCGCGATGTCGCAGTAGTCGTGCTTCTGCACCGCCGGCTTGCCCTGCTCGTCCTCGGTGATGTACGCGTTGATGAGCGGGAACGCGCGGAGTGCGCTCACGCACGCCTTGACGAAGAACGACATGAACCCGAGCCCGACGCCGTGCTGCTCGCTGAAACGATCCTTGAACTGCTTGCGGAGCGCGAGGACGGCGGTCATATCGCACTCGTTGAAGGTCGTGAGCATCGCGGCCGTGTGCTGGGCCTCGACGAGCCGGGCCGCGATGCGCTGACGCATCGGGCTCATGCGTTCGATGCTGGTCACGCGCGAACCGCCGGAGACGCCCGTCGCGACCGCGGAGGACGCACCGCCCGAGCCCGCTGCCGCCTGCACCGCGGCGAGCACGTCCTGCTCGCGGATGCGCCCGCCGGTGCCCGTGCCGACGACGCGGCTCAGATCAACGCCGTGCTCCTCAGCGAGCTTCTTCGCCAGCGGCGTTACGCCCTGAGCCGAGCCTGATGTCATCTGGTGCGCGCCGTTGGGCGTGCCCTTCGCGGGCTCGGGCGTGGACGAGGAAGCCGCGTGGTCCCCCTTGGGCTTGGGCTCCGCGACCGCGACCGGCGCGCCCGAGCCGCTGCCAGCGCCCTCAGCCTCGGCTTTCGAGCTGGCTTTCTCACCGGCTTTCGCGCCGGCAGACTCAGCCTTCGCGCCCGACGCGGGCTTCGCCGCCGACTCGTCGATTGAGCCCACGACCGCGCCGACGTCCACGTCTTCCCCGGCTTTCGCCTTGTGGCGCAGCACGCCTGCGGCCGGCGCTGGGATCTCCATCGTGACCTTGTCGGTCTCGAGCTCGATCACCGGCTCGTCGCGCTCCACGTAATCGCCGTCGCTTTTCAGCCACGTTGACAGCACGCCGCTGGTCACGCTCTCGCCCACGGTCGGGATCACGATGTCGGTCGCCATACGCCCTCGCAGCTCACGCGCTCTCGCGCCACAGATTCAGACCACACACCCGACCGCCCTCACGCCGAAGCGACGACACGCCCCGTTCGCGGCGCGTGCTCGGCCGCCGAAGCCGACGCCTCGTCCGGCTTCGGACCGATCGCGCCGGACACGATCGCCTCCTGCTCACGCTTGTGCACCGACTTGGACCCCACCGCCGGCGTCGCGCTCGTCTCCCGACCGATGTACCGCAGGTCGTGCAGGTTGAGCTTGGTTCGGCACAAGTCGTCCACGTGCCGGTACGCGCCCATGTTCCGCGGCTCCTCCTGCACCCAGATCCGGCGCGAAGCCGCCGGGTACCGGTCGAGGATCTCCTGCGCCAGCGTCGAATGGAACGGGTAGAGCTGCTCGATCCGCACGATCGCCGTGTCGCGCCGGTCCAGCTCGTCGCGCCGCTCGGCCAGCTCGTGGTAGATCTTGCCCGTGCAGAGCACCATCCGCTCCACCGCCGCCCGGTCCCACCCGCGCTCCTCGAACGCCGGGTCGTCGATCACCTCGCGGAACGAGCCCGAAGCCAGCTCCGCCGGACGGCTCGTCGGCACGCGCAGCATGCTCTTGGGCGTCATCACGATCAACGGCTTGCGGAAGTTCCGCTTCACCTGCCGGCGGAGCACGTGGAAAATCTGCGCCCCGGTCGAGGGGTGAATGACCTGGATGTTGTCGTCGCCGCAGAGCTCGAGGAACCGCTCCAGGCGAGCCGACGAGTGCTCCGGGCCCGCGCCCTCGTACCCGTGCGGCAACAGCAGCACCAGCCCGTTCCACCGCTGCCACTTCGTCTCCGCGCTCGCCAGAAACTGATCGATGATGACCTGCGCGCCGTTGACAAAGTCCCCGAACTGCGCTTCCCACATCACCAGCATGCTCGGATCGCTCAGCGCGTAGCCGTAGTCGAAGCCCATCACGCCCGCCTCGCTCAGCGGGCTGTCGTACACGCACAGGCGCGCCTGTCGCGGGCGACCGCGGCTGTCCTCAGACCCCGGCGGCGTCTCCGTCCCCGGGTCGCCCAGCTCGCGGATGTTGTTCAGCGGGATAAACGCCTCGGCCGACTTCGCGTCGTACAGCACCGCGTGCCGATGGCTGAACGTCCCGCGGCGCGAGTCCTGACCGCTCAGACGGATCGCGTGACCCTCCAGAAGCAGCGTCCCGAACGCCAAGCTCTCGCAGTCCGCGTAGCTGATCCGCTCGGCCGAGCTCAGCCCGGCACGCTCCTGCAACAGCTTCTTCAGCTTCTTGTTGACCTCGAACCCCTCCGGCACGCGACCCAGCGCCGACGCGACCTCGCCCAAGGTCTCCATCGGCACGCCCGTCTCCACCGGGTCGTGGCTGAACCGCGTGCTCATCCCCGCCCAGCGGGCGCTGCCCGGGTCGATCGTCGGATCATGCGGCTTCTTCTTCGCCGACTCCTGCGCCAGGTCCAGCGCCTGGTCGAACCGCGTCCGGATCGCCTCCATGTCCGTCTCGTTCAGCAGACCCTCATCAAGCAGGCGGCGCGAGTAGCTCGTCAGCACGCTCTTCTGCTTCTTGATCAGGTTCGCGAGGATCGGCTGCGTGAACGACTGCTCGTCCTGCTCGTTGTGCCCGTACTTTCGGTAGCACACGAGGTCGATGAACACGTCCTTGCGGAAACGCTGGCGGTACTCGATCGCCATCTGCGCGCACGCCACCACCGCCTCCGGGTCCTCCCCGTTGACGTGCAGCACCGGCGCCTCGATCATCTTCGCAACATCCGTGCAGTACCGGCTCGACCGCGCGTCTTTCGGCAGCGTCGTGAACCCGATCTGGTTGTTCACCACCACGTGCACGCACCCGCCGGTCGTGTACCCCTCGAGCTGGCTCATGTTGAGCAGCTCGGCGACGATCCCCTGACCGATCACAGCCGAATCGCCGTGCACCAGGACCGGGATGACGCGCCGACGCTCTTTGTCCGCTCGCAGACGCTGCTTCGCCCGCGTCCGCCCGTGCACCACCGGGCCCACGGCCTCCAGGTGGCTCGGGTTGCTCGCCATCGCGAGATGGATCTTCCGACCGTCGTCGTACGCCCGCGCGCCCGAGTAGCCCCGGTGGTACTTCACGTCCCCGCCACCGTCGACGAAGTCCTCTTCCCAGTTGTCCTCGAACTCGGTGAAGATCTGCTCGTAGGTCTTGCCCAGCACGTTGTTGAGCACGTTCAGGCGACCGCGGTGGGCCATGCCCAGCACGATCTCCTCCACGCCCAGCTGGCTCCCGCTCTCGATCACGCGGTCCAGCAGGGGGATCAGGCTCTCGCCCCCCTCCAGGCTGAACCGCTTCTCGCCCGGGTACCGCTTCGCGAGGAACGCCTCGAACAGCTCGGCCCGAACCAGAAGCTCCAGGATGTGCGCCCGCTCACCCCGGCTCAGCTCCAGGCGCCCGCCGCGGGATTCGAACCAGTTCAGGAGCCACTCCCGCTCCTCCCGGTCCTGCACGTGCATGAACTCGGCCCCGATCGGGCCGCAGTAGATCCGCTCCAGGTGCTCGACCACAGCCCCGAACGTCGCCGACTGCCCAAGACCCACCGCCGAGGCGTCCACCATCTGCGCCAGGTCCGTCGGCGTGACGCCGTGGTACTCCAGGCTCAGCGCCTGCGGGCGCTCGGCGTGCCGACCGAACGGGTCCAGCTTCGCCCCCATGTGCCCGAGCCCGCGGTAGACCGCGATGACCGCGTCCGCCCGCGCCTGCAGCGGGCTCGCCGCCCCCGCCAGCCCGCGACCACCGGCCCCCGGGTACGCCGACGAACCCACCTCTGCCGGCTCGCGCGTCAGCGAACCGTTCCCGCCGGGGTCACCCCCCAGCGGGCGGCTCAGACCCAGCTCAAAACCCTGAAAAAAGCTCCGAAGATCCGGCGGAACCGAGCCCGGATCCTTCAGGAACCGCTCGTATTCCGACTCCAGAAACTCGGCGTTCCAACCGTTCACACCAGGTCGGACAGCACGCGGCGCCACGCTCATCGCATACCTCGCCACAGTCAACAGCGGCCGCCGCCACGACGGCATCGCCGGCCGGAACAAGCCCCGGATCGCATCCTAGTCGGCACTATCGGTCCGGGAAGCCCATCAATCCGGGATTTCATCCCAAACGACCAGAATCCGCCCCCGGTGGCACGGCTCCCATGGTGGCACGGCTCTCCGAGCCGTGGCTCCCCTGGATTCGCCGTCGCCCCGATCCCTTACCCGAACCGCCCGGTCACGTACTCCTCCGTCTCCGGCAGGCGCGGGTTCTGGAAGATGTCGCTCGTCCGCCCGTATTCCACCAGACGCCCCAGGTACATGAACGACGTGTAATCGCTCACCCGGGCCGCCTGCTGCATGTTGTGCGTCACGATCAGCACCGTGTACCTCGCCGAGATCTCGTGGATCAGCTCCTCGATCCGAAGCGTCGCGACCGGGTCCAGCGCCGAGCACGGCTCATCCAGCAGCAGCACCTCCGGGTCGGCCACGATCGCCCGCGCGATGCACAGGCGCTGCTGCTGACCGCCGCTGAGCCCCAGCGCCGACTCCTTCAGCCGGTCCTTCACCTCGTCCCAGATCGCCGCCCCGCGCAGCGCCCGCTCGCACGCCTCCTCCAGCACGCCCCGCCGGCGCTCCCCGTCGATCCGCAAGGGGTACACCACGTTCTCAAAGATCGACATCGGGAACGGGTTCGGCTTCTGGAACACCATCCCAAGGCGCTTGCGCAGATCGATCACGTCCACCCGCGGCGCATAGACCGGCTCGCCGTTGAGGAGCATCTCCCCGCCGACGCGCACGCCATCGATCAGGTCGTTCAACCGGTTGACCGAGCGCAGCAGCGTGCTCTTCCCGCACCCGCTGGGCCCGATGATCGCCGTCACCTTCCCCCGCGGCACAGCCTGCGTCACGTCCCACAGCGCCCGAGCCTGCCCGTACCACAGGCTGAAGCCCTTGATCTCCAGCACCGGGTCGATCGACTTGAGCGACTCGTGCATAGTCGGCTCGACGTCTTCCCCGCGCCGGATCGCGTCGATGACCTTGTACGCCGAGCGTGTCGGGCCGGAGACAAACTCCCCGCTCGCGCTCGTCTCCACGCCCACCCGCACCGGGCTCCGCTCGGTCGTCATCGTCACCCGCATGCTCACACCCCGCTCGTCTTGAGCTTCGCCCGCAGGCGCGCCCGGATCAGGATCGCCGCCAGGTTCAACGCCAGCACGATCAGAATCAACAGCAGCGTCGTCGTCCACAGCAGCGGACGCGTTGCCTCCGAATCCGGGCTCTGGAAGCCCAGGTCGTACACGTGATACCCCAGGTGCATGAAGCTCCGCTCCGGGTGCAGGAACGGGAACGACCCGCTCACCGGCATCTCCGGCGCGAACTTCACCGCCCCCACGATCATCAGCGGCGCCACCTCGCCCGCGCCCCGCGCCATCGCCAGGATCGAGCCCGTCATCACCCCCGGCGCCGCGCCCGGCAGCACGATCCGCTTGATCGTCTGCCACTTGCTCGCGCCGGCCCCGTAGCTCCCCTGGCGCATCGAGTTCGGCACCGCCGCGATCGCCTCCTCCGTCGCCACGATCACCACCGGCAGGGTCAACAGCGACAGCGTCAACGCCGCCCACAGAATCCCACGCGCCCCGAACGTCGGGCTCGGCAGTCGCGCCCGGAAGAACCCGTCAAAATACGGCGAGCCCGCCACCAGCCACACCACCACGCCCGCCGCCAGCAGCCAACCGCACACCGCCCCCGCCCGCAGCCACGCGTGCCCGCCCCGCCGCCCCTGCCCCGGCGTCGGGATCGACAGCATCCCCAGCGAAACCGCCGAAGCCGCGATCAACACCCCGATCACCGCGATCGGCCACCACCCCAGCACGCCCGCAACCGCCCCGTCCCCGAACGCCCGCGCCAACGGCGACTCCGCCCCGGAGTCAATAAACCCGCCCACCGCGTAGCAGAAAAACCCGAGCCCGAACACGCCGTACACAATGCTCGGCACGCCCGCGAGGTTGTTCACCCCGATCCGCACCAGGCTCGTCACCACGCCCTGACGCGCGTACTCCCGCAGGTAGATCGCCGCCACCACGCCAAGCGGCACCACCACCACGCTCAGCATCAGCGTCAGCACCACCGTGCCGAAGATCACCGGCAGCACGCCGCCGGCCGTGTTCGCCTCCCGCGGCGGGGTCGAGACAAACTCCCACCACCGCGACACGTACACCCCGAGCTTCGCGCCGAAGCTCATGTCGTTCGCCGCCACGAACCGGACCACGCGGCTCAGCGGGATCGGGCCCCCGTCGGGCGAACGACGATCGATCGCCATGTTCCCCGACGCGTCCACCAGCTCCACCCGCGTCAGCGCGTCGATCGCCGTCAGCTCCGCGATCCGCGCCTGGATCGCCTCGGCCTCGCCCTCCAGAGACGCACGCTCCGCACCGAGGTGCTCGCGCAGGCCCGCAAGTTCTGAAGCCGTCATCTCCCGCCCGGCCCACGGGTGCTCCAGCGCCGAAGCCAGCAGCAGCACCACCGAGCCCGACAGCAGCAAAGCCGCCAGCCCCGCCCGCAGCGCCGACGCCCCGCGCGACCTCTCGCCCGACTCCCCCGCCGGCGAACGCGCGAGCCGAACCCCCGCGAACGCCCCCGCCAGCGCCGACACGATCGCCCCCGCCCACGCGAGGATCGGCATCCCCGTCGCCGCCCCCGGGCGCTCGGCCCGCAACTCGCCCGCCCGCTCGCGCACGCGCAGACGATCGATGCGTTCATTCACCGCGCCGAGCTCGTGCTCGGTCAGCCGACGGATCTCGCGCCGGCGTTCGACCGAAGCCGCGTGAGCCGCACGGAGCACGCGGTCAAAATCCGCACGCCCCGACCCGTACACGCGCACGACCGCCTCGCCCGAAGCCCCCGCGACCCGCTCCTCACCATCGGGCTCAAAACGCTCGGCCCCGTCGTGCACCAGCACACGCCGAACCTCGCCGATCCACACCCCCCACTCCAGACGCTCGACCAGCATCACCCCGCTCGGACGCTCGGTCGAAACCACACGCTCCACCGGCGCCCACTGGAACGTCGCCCGGCTCACATCCCGGTTGCCCACCTGGTACAGACGGCGCGTCGTGAACCCGCCAGCCTCACCCGGAACAACAGCCTCGCCCGACTCATCACCCGCCGAAACCGCCGCGGCGAGCGCCACCCGCTCTTCGCGCGAGCGCACGCCCAGCAGCGTCGTCCCGTCATCCAGCGTCACCCGCTCGATCGCCCTCGGCCAGAACGTCGCCATCCCCTGGAACGCGATCAACCCCAGCAGCCCCACCACCAGCACGAGCGACACCACCAGCGCCAGCGCCGTCAGCCACACCATCGGCTCGCCGCGCGCGCCGATCGGCGTCCGACGCTTCTGATGCCCGCGATGTCCCGCTCCACTGGTCAAGCACGCGCCCCGTTCAAAAGAACAACCATCAGAGCGCCGCGTTCCGCTTGCGGAAACGCTGACGCACGATCTCCGCCGTCGTGTTGATGATGAACGTCATCACGAACAGCACAAAGCCGCACAAAAACAGCACCCGGTAATGCGTGCTCCCCCGCGCCGCCTCGGGCATCTCCACCGCGATGTTCGCCGCCAGCGTCCGGAACCCGGCGAAGATGTTCGCCGTGATCTCCGGCGTGTTCCCCGTCGCCATCAGCACGATCATCGTCTCGCCCACCGCGCGCCCCAGACCGATCATGCAAGCCGAGAAAATCCCGCTCCCCGCCACCGGCAGCACCACGCGCCGCACCGTCTGCCACGGCGTCGCCCCCGCGCCCAGCGACGCGCTCCGCAGCCCGCCCGGCACGCTCCGCAGCGCGTCATCCGAGATCGTGTAGATAATCGGGATCACCGCGAAGCCCATGATGAGCCCGACCACCAGCGTGTTCCGCACGCTGAACGGGCCGAAAATCGAATCCCGCGCGTCGTAGCCCGCCCCCGTCAACGCCCACGCGCCAAGCCACGCCAGCCCAAGCGCACCAACCACCGTCGCAAGCGAACGCGCCGCGTACCCCGCAGCCGCCGCCGGGCGCGAGACCGTCTCCGCCCAGTCGTCGAACCGTCGCCCGAACACGCGCGCCTGCGCCACCCAAGCCGCGATCAGCGCCACCGGCACCAAAGCCGCGAACCACCCCGGCAGCGCGCCGCCGATCGAACCGTCGAGCCACCGCCGGATCCCCGGCGCGCCCGGACTGCTCGCCCGAACCTCCGCGAGCAGCGCCGCCTTCGCCCCCGCGTCCGTCGGCTTCACGGGGCGCACGACGCCGCCCTCGCGGAAGAACAAACCCTCCCGGCGCAAGCGACGCTCCTCGTCCGGGCTCATCGTCGCGCGCTCGCCGACCCACGCCGGCCACGCCTCGCGCTCCACCGCCTCGAACGAGCCGCCGAACACCAGCAGATCCTGCGTCTGCGGCGCAAAGCCCACACGCTCGATCACGCGCCCCATCGGCACGCACACC
>Ga0213835_102005_pt1 | contig 10395 bp, 8 predicted proteins | sample SWPATP01_FD_160576 | JGI IMG/M metagenome (GOLD analysis project Ga0213835, IMG submission 160576) | Coastal seawater microbial communities from Marineland, Florida, United States - SWPA TP0 #1 | ecosystem: Environmental > Aquatic > Marine > Coastal | place: USA: Florida | collected 2016-08-05
ACGCTCGCGCGCGAGATGGGGCTGGAGGCGCTGGTCACCGACGACTACCTCGAGGTCGAGGCCGCCATCGACGCCGCCCATCCCGAGCTGATCCTCGGCACCCAGATGGAGCGGCACATCGGCAAGCGCCTGGGCATCCCCTGCGCGGTGATCTCGGCGCCGGTGCATGTGCAGGATTTCCCCGCCCGCTACTCGCCGCAGATGGGGTTCGAGGGCGCGAACGTTCTGTTCGACACCTGGGTGCATCCGCTGGTCATGGGCCTCGAGGAACACCTGCTGACCATGTTCCGCGAGGATTTCGAGTTCCACGATGCCGCCGGACCCAGCCACCACGGCGGCCACGCCCCGCGCGCGCCCGAGGTCGATGCGCCCGCCGCGCCGGCGGCCGCGGCCGAGGGGGGCTCGATGCCCCCCGAGGTCGCGCCCCCGACGCCGGTCGCCGCCGCCCCAGCCGCCCCGGCCGAGGTCATCTGGCTCGCCGACGCCGAGCAGGAGCTCAAGAAAATCCCCTTCTTCGTGCGCGGCAAGGCGCGCCGCAACACCGAGAGATTCGCCGCCGACCGTGGCGTGACCCGCATCGACATCGACACCCTCTACGAGGCCAAGGCCCACTATGCTCGATAGCCGCATCCTTGCCCCGGCGCCCTACCGGTTCGTGGTCATCACGCTCGATGCCCACGCCGCTGGTCCGGCTGCGCGGGTGCTTCCGCGGCTGGCGCAGGACTTTCCGGGCCTCGTCGTCTCGATCCACGCCGCCGCCGAATGGGCCGGGAACCCCGTCGCGCTGGCCGAGGCCCGCGCCGCCATCGACAGCGCCGACATCGTTGTGGCGAACCTGCTGTTCCTCGAGGAGCACATCAACGCCGTCTTGCCCCAGCTTCAGGCCGCGCGCGAGCGCTGCGACGCCTTCGTCGGCGTGATCGCCGATCCGCAGGTTGTCCGCCTGACGCATATGGGCGAGCTGGACATGGCCAAGCCCGCCTCGGGCATCGCCGCGCTGATGAAGAAGCTGCGCGGTTCGTCCTCGGACAGCAACAAGCCCGCCTCGGGCGAGCGTCAGATGGCGCTGCTGCGCCGGCTGCCCAAGATCCTCCGCTTCATTCCCGGCAAGGCGCAGGACCTGCGCGCCTGGTTCCTGTCGATGCAGTACTGGCTGGGCGGGTCCGACGACAACATCGAGGCGATGATCCGCTTCCTTGTCGCGCGCTATGCGTCGCGCACCGAATGGCGCGGCATCCGGGCCGCCGCCCCGGTCGATTATCCCGACGTGGGCCTCTACCACCCCGACGCGCACGACCCGCAGTGGGGGCGCATCACCACCGATCCCGCCCGGCTGCCGCGCCCTGCCGGCGCCAACGGCACCGTGGGCCTTCTGATGCTGCGCAGCTATCTGCTTGCCGGCGACACCGCCCATTACGACGCGGTGATCCGCGCGCTCGAGGGGCAGGGACTGGCCGTGCTGCCCGCCTTCGCCAGCGGCCTCGACGGGCGCCCGGCGATCGAGGCGTACCACCAGGGCCGGATCGACGCGCTGGTCTCGCTCACCGGTTTCAGCCTTGTCGGCGGGCCGGCCTATAACGACAGCCCGGCGGCGGTGGCGACGCTGTCGGCGCTCGACGTGCCCTACATCGCCGCCCATCCGCTGGAGTTCCAGACGCTGGGCCAGTGGGCGGGAGCGGCCGGCGGCCTCGGCCCGGTCGAGACGACGATGCTGATCGCCCTGCCCGAGATCGACGGTGCGACCAACCCCACGGTCTTTGCCGGCCGGCATGGCGAGGACGGCTGCAACGGCTGCGTCGGTGGCTGCAAGGCCGAAGCCGACGGATGCGCCCGCGCCATGGCCGCCTGCCCCGAGCGGATCGGCCACCTGGCCGACAAGGTCGCCCGCATCGTCCGCCTGCGCCGCAGCAAGTTGGCCGACCGCAAGGTCGCGATCGTCCTCTACGGTTTTCCGCCCAACGCCGGCGCCGTAGGCACCGCCGCCTACCTGTCGGTGTTCGAAAGCCTCTACAACACGCTCCACGCCATGGCGGAGGAGGGTTATGACCTGACCCCGCCCGCCACCGTGGACGAATTGCGCGCCGCCGTGCTGGGCGGCAGCGCCGCCCGCCACGGGATGCCCGCCAACGTGCTGGCCCATGTGCCCGCCGACGCGATGGTCGCCGACAACCCCTGGCTGGACGAGATCGAGGCGGTCTGGGGCCCCGCGCCCGGGCGGCACCAGACCGACGGGCGTGGCGTGTTCGTGCTGGGCGCGCGGTTCGGCAACGTGGTGGTCGGCGTGCAGCCGGTGTTCGGCTACGAGGGCGACCCGATGCGCCTGCTGTTCGAGCGCGGCTTTGCCCCCACCCACGCCTTCACCACCTTCTACCGCTGGCTGCGGCAGGATTTCGGCGCCCATGCCCTGCTGCATTTCGGCATGCACGGCGCGCTGGAGTTCATGCCCGGCAAGCAGGCCGGCGTGGGCCGGGCCTGCTGGCCCGACCGTCTGATCGGCGATCTTCCCAACATCTACCTTTACGCCGCCAACAACCCCTCCGAGGCGACGCTGGCCAAGCGGCGGGCGAACGCCGTCACCGTCACACACCTGACGCCACCGCTGGCGCAGGCCGGTCTTTATCGCGGGCTGCAGGACCTCAAGGACAGCCTGACCCGCTGGCGCAAGGCCGCACCGGATGACCCGGCCCGTCCCGAACTGGCGACGCTGATCGCCGAGCAGGCCGCAGCCGTGGACCTGGCCGGCGACCCGGACAGCCTGTGGCTCAAGCTGCTCGAAACGGAGGCCGCGCTGATCCCCGACGGGCTGCACGTCATGGGCAAGCCGATGGGGGCCGAGTCGCGCGCCACGATGCTCGCGCAGATGCAGGCCACGCCCGAGGCGCTGGCGCGCGCCGACGCGCTGCTGCAGGAGAACCACGAGATCCCGGCGCTGCTGCGCGCGCTTGATGCGCGATTCATCGCGCCGGTGCCGGGCGGCGACCTGATCCGCAGCCCCGAAATCCTGCCCACCGGGCGCAACATCCACGCCTTCGACCCGTTCCGCATGCCGACCGAATTCGCCCTGCGCGACGGCGCGGCGCAGGCGGCACGGTTGCTCGCCGCCCATGATCGGCTGCCGCGCAGCGTCGCGATGGTCCTGTGGGGCTCGGACAACATCAAGTCCGACGGCGGCCCGATCGCGCAGGCGCTGGCGCTGATGGGCGCGCGGCCGCGCTTCGACACCTACGGCCGGTTGTCCGGCGCCGACCTGATCCCGCTGTCCGAACTGGGCCGGCCCCGCATCGACGTGGTCATGACACTCTCGGGCATCTTCCGCGACCTGCTGCCCTTGCAGACCCGCATGCTGGCCGAGGCCGCCTTCAAGGCCGCCACCGCCGACGAGCCCGAGGCCCAGAACTTCATCCGCGCCCATGCCCTGGCCCATGCGCAGGCGCTCGGCGTCGATCCGGAGACCGCTGCGCTGCGCGTCTTCTCGAACGCCGAGGGCGCCTATGGCAGCAACGTCAACCTGCTGGTCGACGGCTCGGCCTTCGGGGACGAGGACGAGCTGGCAGACGCCTACCAGGCCCGCAAGTCCTTCGCCTATGGCCGCGACGGCCGCCCCGCCCCGCAGGCCGCGTTGCTGCAGGCGGCGCTTGCGCGGGTCGATCTGGCCTATCAGAACCTCGAGTCGGTCGAGCTGGGCGTCACCACGGTCGATCACTACTTCGACACGCTGGGTGGCATCGCCCGCGCCGTGCGCCGTGCCCGCGGCGGGGTCGAGGCGCCGGTCTACATCGGCGACCAGACCCGCGGCGCCGGCAAGGTCCGCACCTTGCGCGACCAGATCGCGCTGGAGACGCGCACGCGCAGCCTCAACCCCCGCTTCTTCGAGGGGCTCTTGAAGCACGGCGCCGAGGGCGTGCGCCAGATCGAGGCGCAGGTGACCAACACGCTGGGCTGGTCGGCCACCACCGGCACGGTCGAACCCTGGGTCTATCAGCGCCTGTCGGAGACCTTCGTGCTGGACGAGGCCATGCGCCGCCGTCTGGCCGAGTTGAACCCGCAGGCCAGCGCCCGCATGGCCGGCCGCCTGCTGGAAGCATCCGCCCGCAACTACTGGAGCCCCGACGACGCGACGCTTGCCGCGCTGCAGGCCGCCGCCGACGAGATCGAGGACCGCATGGAAGGGATCGCCGCCGAATGACGCGCCCCCTTCCCCTGGAACCGAACGCGAAAGGAGCCCGCACATGAGCCCGCGAGACGACATCCCCGACCTGAAGGGTCTGGACGGCGAGGGCTCGGTGCAGGTGCACCTTGACCCGACGCAGAAGATCGAAGGCGCCAAGGTGTTTTCCGTCTATGGCAAGGGCGGGATCGGCAAGTCCACCACCTCGTCCAACCTGTCGGCGGCCTTCACCACGATGGGCAAGCGGGTGCTGCAGATCGGCTGCGACCCCAAACATGACAGCACCTTCACCCTGACCGGGCGGCTGCAGCCCACGGTGATCGACATCCTGAAGGAGGTCGATTTCCACCCCGAGGAACTGCGCCCCGAGGATTTCGTGACCGAAGGCTGGGGCGGCGTGATGTGCGTCGAGGCCGGCGGCCCGCCCGCGGGCACCGGCTGCGGCGGCTATGTCGTGGGCCAGACGGTCAAGCTGCTGAAGCAGCACCATCTGTTGGAAGACGCCGACGTGGTGATCTTCGACGTGCTGGGCGACGTGGTCTGCGGCGGGTTCGCCGCGCCGCTGCAGCACGCCGACAAGGCGGTGATCGTGACCGCCAACGACTTTGACTCGATCTACGCGATGAACCGCATCATCGCCGCGGTGCAGGCGAAATCGGCCAACTACAAGGTGCGGCTGGCCGGCTGCATCGCCAACCGGTCGCGCGACACCGACGAGGTGGACCGCTTCTGCGACAAGGTCGGCTTCAAGCGCATCGGCCACATGCCGGACGTGGACGCCATCCGCCGCTCGCGCCTGAAGAAGAAGACGCTGTTCGAGATGGACGCGGACGAGGACATCCTGGCCTGCCGGGCCGAATACGTCCGGCTGGCGCAGACATTGTGGACCGGGAACGAGGCGCTCTCGCCCGAGCCGCTGCCCGATCGCGACATCTTCGAGTTGCTGGGGTTCGACTGATGACCGACACGACCGGCCTGTCCCGGCCTGACGGCCGTTACGGCGCCACGCGCGACCGGGTTGCCGCGTATTTCGACGGCACGGCGACGGCCGTCTGGGCGCGGCTGACCTCGGACGCGCCGGTCAGCCGCATCCGCGCCACCGTGCGCGAGGGACGCGACCGGATGCGGGGGCTGATGCTGGGCCGGCTGCCGGACGATTTGCGCGGCGCGCGGGTTCTGGACGCCGGCTGCGGCACCGGCATGGCCAGCGCCGAGCTTGCCGCGCGCGGCGCCGATGTACTGGCCATCGACCTGTCGCCGAAACTGATCGAGGTCGCCGCCGCGCGCCTGCCCGCCGGCCTGCCGGGGCGCGTCACCTTCGCCGCCGGCGACATGCTCGACCCCGCGCTCGGCAGGTTCGACGCGGTGATCGCGATGGACAGCCTGCTGTATTACGACCGCCCCGACCTGGTCGCGGCGCTGGAGGGGCTTGCCGCACGCGCGCCGCAGGTGGTGTTCACCGTCGCGCCGCGCACGGCCCTGCTGCTGGCGATGTGGGGCATGGGCAAGCTGTTCCCGCGTGCCGACCGCTCGCCCGCGATGGTCCCGCAAGACGCCGCGCGCCTTGCCGCCGAGGTGCCGGGCCTGTCGCGCATCGGCCGCGTGACAAGCGGCTTCTACATCGCCGAATGCCTCGAGGTGCGTCGATGATCGTGCCCAAGTCCAGCATCAAGGCCCTGACGATCCGGTGGTTGCCTTTTGCCGACGCGGCCTCCGAAGGGCTGCCGCTGGGCCAGCTTCTGCGGCTGTCGCTGTTCCAGGTCTCGGTCGGGATGGCAACGGTGCTGCTGCTGGGCACGCTCAACCGGGTGATGATCGTCGAGTTGTCGGTCGCCGCCTCGGTCGTGGCCTTCATGATCGCGCTGCCGGTGCTGGTCGCGCCGTTCCGGGCGCTGCTGGGCTTCAAGTCCGACACCTACCGCTCGGCCATCGGCTGGAAGCGCATCCCCTACCTGTGGTTCGGCTCGCTGTGGCAGTTCGGCGGGCTTGCCGTGATGCCCTTCGCGCTGATCGTGCTGTCGGGCGACAACGTCCACGACGTGCCCTTTGCCGGCGAGGTGCTGGCCGCGCTTGCGTTCCTGATGACCGGTCTGGGGCTGCACATGACCCAGACCGCCGGGATCGCGCTGGCCGCCGACCGGGCCGACGATGCCACCCGCCCGCGGGTCGTGGCGCTGCTGTATGTCACCTTCCTCGTCGGCATGGCCGTTTCGGCGCTGGTGGTCGGCTGGCTGCTGCGGGATTTCTCGGAACTCCAGCTCATTCGCGTCATCCAGGGCTGCGCAGTGGCGACGCTCGTGCTGAACATGATCGCCCTGTGGAAACAGGAAAGCGTCCGCCCGATGTCGAAGGCCGAGCGCGAGGCGCCGCGGCCCAAGTTCGCCGATGCCTGGGGCGACTACATCCGCGGCGGTCAGGCGGGCCGGCTGCTGGCGGTGGTTGCGGTCGGCTCCTTCGCGTTCAACATGCAGGACGTGCTGCTCGAACCCTACGGCGGCGAAATCCTCGGCCTGTCGGTGTCGGCGACGACGCTGCTGACCGCGTGCTGGGCGTCCGGGGCGCTTCTGGGCTTCGGGCTCGCGGCGCGGTGGCTGTCGCAGGGACTCGACCATTTCCGCATGGCCGCGCGCGGCATCCTTACGGGGATCGCCGCGTTCTCGTCGGTGATCTTCGCCGCGCCGCTCGGCTCGGCGCCGCTGTTCTTTGCCGGCGCGTTCGGCATCGGGCTGGGCGCGGGGCTGTTCGCCGTCTCGACCCTGACCGCGGCGATGGAGATGGCCCGCCGCGGGCTGGCCGGCGCCGGACTTGCGCTCGGGGCATGGGGCGCGGCGCAGGCGACCGCCGCGGGGCTGTCCGTGGCTGCCGGCGGTGGCATCCGCGACCTCGTGCAGACGCTGGCCGCATCCGGCCGCCTGGGCGAGGCGCTGAACACCCCGGAGATCGGCTATTCCGTCGTCTATCACATCGAGATCGGCCTGCTGTTCGTCACCCTGGCCCTGCTGGGCCCGCTGGTGAGCACCCGCCGCCCCGCCCAACCGCTTCAACCCCGTTCGACCCGGATCGGCATCGCCGATTTCCCGACATGAGACCAACTGAAACCCACACGACGTCCTGATCCCTGCGGAGAGATGACATGGCACAATATAACTGGCTCTTCTTCGGCAACTTCGACCTGGCGCTGATATCGCTTTATATCTTCTGGATCTTCTTTGCCGGCCTGGTCTGGTGGATCCAGCGCGAGAACATGCGCGAAGGCTATCCCCTGGAGAACGAGGACGGATCGCCCGCGGCGTCGCTGATGGCCCCGCCGCCGCCGAAGACCTACATCATGCGTGACGGCAAGGGCGAGTATCAGGCCCCCAACGGCCGTCCCGACCCGCGCGGCCCCGTGGCCCTGGCCCGCACCACCGAATCCGGCGGTTTTCCGTTCGAGCCGACGGGCGATCCGATGAAGGATGGCGTCGGCCCCGCCGCCTGGTGTGCGCGCGAGGACGATTGCGAGCGCGACTCGGAAGGCCACCCGGCGATGAGGCCGATGGGCACCTCGGGCGACTTCTGGGTGTCGGCGGGTCGCGACCCGCGCGGCCTCAAGGTCGTCGCGAACGACCTGAAAAGCCCGGGCACCGTGACCGACATCTGGCTCGACAGCGCCGACCAGCAGGTCCGTTACCTCGAGCTGACGCTGAACGACGGCAGCAAGCGGCTGTTCCCGATGCAGATGGTCAAGATCAAGGCCGACCGCATCGAGGTTCGGGCCCTCGATTCCGAGCGTTTCGTCGACATCCCGACGATCAAGTCGGACACGATGGTGACGAAGCTTGAAGAGGACAAGATCTGCGCCTTCGTCGCCGGCGGCACGATGTACGCGCAAGACAAGAAGCCCTCGAAGATGAAGGCGCTGGGCGGTCTCTTCTGACCGCCCGCACAAGACCCGCGACCCAAACCGGAGGGCCCTGCCCCATGTCACATGATGATTTCGCCTTTGAACCCGTCCCCGGTCTGCCCGAGCGACCCCCGGCCGGCGAGGCGGTACTGTGGCAGGGCCGCCCGGACACGCTGACCCTCGCCCGCGAGGCCTTCAAGCTGAACTGGATCATGGGCTATTTCGCCGTCGTCGTGGTCTGGCGGGCCAGCGTCGGCAGCATCGACGGCGGGCTGGCCGGGGCGCTTGCCTACGGACTGCCCTATGTCGGGCTGGCGGTGCTGGCCGCCGTCGTCATCGTCGGGCTGGCCTGGGTGCAGGCGCGACAGACGGTCTACACCGTGACGTCGGCGCGGGTTGCGATGCGGATCGGCGCGGCGCTGCAGGTGACGCTGAACCTGCCGTTCCGCCAGATCGCCAACGCCGAGCTTGACCTGCGCAAGGGCGGCACCGGCACCATCGCCTTTGAGACACTGGGCGAGACGCGCTTTTCCTACCTCGTGCTCTGGCCCCACTGCCGGCCGGGCCATGTCCGCGTCACCAAGCCCGCCCTTCGCTGCATCCCCGATGCCGAGCGCATCGCGCGGCTGATCGCGGAAGCGGCCGAGGCCCGCGTTTCGATGCCGGTGATCGAGCGGCGCGACATGCCCCGGGCGGTCGCGGCCGAGTAGACAGGAGACCCCGCCATGACGACCGACCCCAACGCCGCCCCCCGCACCTTCCGCCGCCCCGCGCTGCGGCACGCCGACAACAACGACCTTGTCCCGCGGGTGCTGATCCGGGCGGCCATCGCGCTGGTTCTGATCTCGCTCGCGCTGGTCACCTACGCCCGCGTCACCGACCGGCCGCTGGTGGCCACGCCCCACGAGGCGCCCGTTCTCTGGGAAGAGACCATCCGCCTGGTTGGCGGCGGTGCCCAGGCCGTCACGGTCCTGCACGAGGACGGCTCGCTGCTGGCCGATCTGCCCCACGGCGGGTTCGTGACGGTGATCCAGAACGGGCTCCAGCGCGAGCGCGGCAAGCACGGCATCGCCCCCGACCTGCCGATCCGCATCGTGGCCTACGAGAACGGGCGCCTGGCCGCCCATGACGACATCACCGGCTGGAGCGTCGAACTGGCGGCCTTCGGCGAGGACAACCGCGACGCCTTCCTGCGGCTATTCGGCCGCAAGTAACGATAAGCCACTATAAAAAACAAAAAAAACGCAACCAAGGGAACAACCGAGATGACTTTCCTCAAACGAAGAACCGAAGTGGTGCCATGCACCGTCGAAGTCAGCCACCGTTTCGAATCGCTGCACGCCCATGTCCGTTTCGACAATGGTGCGGTCGTGCATCCCGGTGACGAGGTTCTGGTGCATGGTGCGCCGATCATGGCCGCCTATGGCGAGGTGATCGTCGAGAACCGCACCGCGACCATCACCCGCGCCACCGCACTGGAGCGTCTGTGGACCCGCCTGACCGGCGATTTCGAGTTCATGGAGCTTTGCGAGTTCTCGTTTTCCGAGGAGATCACGGTATGAACGCCCACGCCGCCGCGCCCGACAGCGCCCATGCCGAGTTGCACGCCGAGATCTCCGATCGCTTCGACACCCAGGCGATGGCGACCGAAACGACGCTGCTGAACCCGCGCTTCTACACCACCGACTTCGACGAGATGGACCGCATCGACGTCAGCCCCGTTCGCGAGGACTGGGACGCCCTGCTGGCCGAGATGCGCGCCGACCCCAACAAGGGCCATTTCAAGAAGAACGCCGACTGGGACAAGGTCGACTGGGAGGGGATGGAGCCGAAACTCAAGCGTGAGTTCATCGACTTCCTCGTGTCGTCCTGCACCGCAGAGTTCTCGGGCTGCGTGCTGTACAAGGAGATGAAGCGGCGCGGAAACAACCCCGACATCTGCGAGCTGTTCAGCTTCATGTCGCGCGACGAGGCCCGGCACGCGGGCTTCATCAACGACGCGCTGCGCGAGGCGGGCGTGGCGGTGAACCTGGGCTTCCTCACGAAGTCGAAGAAATACACCTACTTCCGGCCCAAATTCATCTACTACGCCACCTACCTTTCGGAAAAGATCGGCTACGCGCGTTACATCACCATCTACCGCCACCTTGAGGCGCACCCGGACAAGCGGTTCCACCCGATCTTCAAGTGGTTCAAGGAGTGGTGCAACGACGAGTTCCGCCACGGCGAGGCCTTCGCCCTGCTGATGCGGACCGACCGCAAGCTGACGCACAGCTTCGTCAACAAGCTGTGGATCCGGTTCTTCCTGACAGCCGTCTACGCCACGATGTACGTGCGCGACAGC
>Ga0213835_102006_pt1 | contig 10394 bp, 9 predicted proteins | sample SWPATP01_FD_160576 | JGI IMG/M metagenome (GOLD analysis project Ga0213835, IMG submission 160576) | Coastal seawater microbial communities from Marineland, Florida, United States - SWPA TP0 #1 | ecosystem: Environmental > Aquatic > Marine > Coastal | place: USA: Florida | collected 2016-08-05
GGCTTTTAGAAAACATTCTCACCTGCCCTGATATAGGTCATGGGATTGACTGCGTTCCCCCCGACCCGGACCTCATAGTGCAGGTGGACGCCGGTGGAACGGCCTGTACTGCCCATACCACCGATCCGGTCGCCGCGCGATACCCTTTGCCCCTGCCTCACGTCGATGCGAGACAGGTGGGCATAGAGGGTTTCGATCCCGAAGTCGTGCTGGATGATGACGGTGTTGCCGTAACCCCCTCGCCAGCCGGCATGAATCACCACGCCGTCCGATGTGGCGACGATCGCCGTGCCCGCGGCGCCGGCAAAATCGACTCCGCTGTGCATTCGCGAGCGGCCCGTCTTGGGATCGCGGCGGTTGCCGAATCCCGAGGTGAAGCGGACGTTGTGGCCGACCGGACGGGCGAAGGGCAGCCGCTGGGCGGCGATGCGGTACATGTTCACGCGGTCGAGGCCGCCGAGGATGTCGTTGACGCGCTGCTCCGTCGCGTCCACCTCGCCCGCGTCGCCCTTGGTCGAGATCGCGAGCGGCCGCAGCCTGTCCTCCTCGCGGACATAGCCCGAGCGGACCTGCGCGAGAATCTGGTCGGGCGGCAGGCCGGCGGCGCGGAACATCCGCTCCAGCGGCTCCATCGACACCTGTACGGCCTGTTCGAGACGCGCGAGGATCAGGTTCGTCCGGTCCTCGATCAGCTGGCGTTCAAGCGCGACATGCTCGGCCTGCTGGCGGTACTGGAGCGCGGCGGTCGCCATCATGTCGCGCTCGTCCGCGGTGCGGTCCAGCGCCACGGTCAGGAACTGCATCGCGGCCTCGAGGTCGGCGGCGCGCGCGGCGTCGCTGCGCCCGTTGCCGTTCTCGCCGTTGATCACGGCCAGCGCCTCGCGCAGGTCGCCACGGGCGTGGTCACGCTCGGCGATGGCGCGGCGCAGGCTGGCGTGCAGCACGTCGATGGCGGTTTCCAGCTCGTGCCGGCGTTCCTCGACGGCGAGAAGGGCGGACTGCATCTCGGACACGCGCTCGATGGCGCGGGCGAAACGCTCCTGCGCCTTGGCGGCTTCTTCGGCGCGCATGTCGCGCTGCGCCGACACCATGTTCAGGCGGGCCTCGTAGAACTGCTGCTCGCGCTTGGCCTGTTCGCGCAGGGTGCCCGAGCCGATCGAGTCGATCATGAGGATCGCGGTGACGACGACCGTCCAGGACAGGAACACGGCGAACCCGCCGATGGCGGCGACCTGGGTCAGAGGGCGAAGCCGGATCAACCGGGTGCCGCTGTCCGAGCGGATGAACAGGCGTCGCTCTGGCAGACGCCGTTCGAGCGACTGATTCAGTCGATCCGTGAGATACGCCAACGCCCTGCCCCGATAGCCCCGTCCCGCGCCCGCGCTCACGGTCTGCGCCGCCCGCGCCAACACCTGTGGGTCTACCGACACGAGGGACGGGCGGCAACCTTTCGGAAAGGGATTCCGGCCTTGACTTTGGCGCGCGCCACAAAATGGGCGGAATCCCGCCGATACGCAGGCCGGCGAATCACCGGGGCCGGACGACGGTCACGCGCTGCGCGCTGCCTCCAGCACCTCCTCGACATGGCCCGGCACCTTGACGTTGCGCCAGGCCCGGACGATCCGCCCCTCGCCGTCGATCAGGAAGGTCGCGCGCTCGATCCCCATGTATTTCTTGCCATACATGCTTTTCTCGACCCAGACGCCGTAGCGTTCGCACACGTCCGCGCCCTCGTCCGAGGCAAGGATCACGCCCAGGCCGTGCTTCTGCACGAACTTGTCGTGGCTGGCGACGCTGTCCTTGGAGATGCCGACGACGACGGTACCGGCGGCGGCGAAATCGGCAGCGGATTCGGTGAAGCCGATCGCCTCCTTGGTGCAGCCCGAGGTGTCGTCCTTGGGATAGAAGTAGACCACCACCTTCTGCGGGCGCAGCGCGGACAGGGTGAGGCTGTCGCCGCCGTCGCGCGGGAGGGTGAAGTCGGGGGCGATGGTGCCGGGTTCGCTCATCTCGGGCTCCTGATCACGAAGGGTGGGTCGGGGCGAACATAGCATCCCCCCGGTCGGGGGAAAGGGCGGCGACGGCGCGGGCGGACCCGGCGTGTGCCGAGGGCGCCGGGCGGCACATCGCGACGGCGCGCGCAAAATGAGGCACAGGGGCGATCGAGGTGCGGGAGGATGGTGGGTGATGAGGGATTTGAACCCCCGACATCTTCGATGTGAACGAAGCGCTCTACCACTGAGCTAATCACCCGCCGGCAGCTTCCTTATCCAAGCCCGTCCGGTGCTGCAAGCCGGAACCGCATCGGTTCAGCCCTCCGGCCCGGCACCGCGCGGGGTCAGGCGCAGCCATATCCCGTCCTGCGCCCGCACCGTCAGGTGCGCCCTGGGGACCGGCACGCGGTCAGGCAGCGCGGTCAGGCGCAACGCTGCGGTGATCAGCGCCAGCATCACCACCCCCTCGGCCATGGCAAAGGCGGCGCCGGTGCAGACGCGCGGGCCCGCGGAAAAGGGGATGTAGGCGGCGCGCGCGGCCTCGCGTCCCGCCGCCGTGGCCCAGCGCTCGGGGCGGAAGGCGTCGGGGTCGTCCCACAGCCGCTCATGCCGGTGCAAGTGCCAGGGCGACAGCACGATCTGCGCGCCGCGGGCAACGGCGCGGTCGCGGAACCGCTCGGGCCGCGTCGCCTCGCGCACTATCATCGGCACGGGGGGATAGAGCCGCAGCGCCTCGCGGAACACGTCGCGACTGAAGGGCAGGCGCGACAGGTCAGCAAAGTCCGGGCCGCCGCCGTCCAGCACCGCCCGGGCCTCGGCCGCGACGCGGTCCTGCGCTGCCGGGTGGGTGGCCAGCAGGTACAGCGCCCAGCCAAGGGCCGAGGCGCTGGTCTCGTGCCCGGCCAGGAAGAAGATCGCCACCTGGTCGACCATCTCGGCCGCGTCGAACCCCTGCCCCGTTACGGGATCGCGGGTGGTCAGGATACGGGTGGCCAGGTCGTCGGGCGCGCGGCCTGCGGCGATGGCGGCGACACGCGCCTCGGTCAGGCGGGTGATCAGCGCGCGGATGCGCGCGGCGGTGGCGCGGGTGGCGCGGCGGTGCGGGCGGGGCAGCCAGGCGGGCCAGGGCAGCAGGGCGGCGGCGTTCAGGATCGGCGCGCTGGCCTGATGGGCGCGGAAGGCGGCAAAGACCTCGGCGGCGGTCTCATCCTCGATCGGGATCGAGAACATCGCGCGGCAGATCACGTCGGCGGCGGCGTGGCTGGCCTCGGCCTCGATCTCCACCGGGGTGCCGTCGGCGCGGGCGGCCAGGCGGGCCACGGTGGCGCGGGCGGCGTCGCGCATGGCCGGGAATACCTCGCGCAGCCGCCCGCCCTCGAAAGCCGGGTCGATGATCCGGCGCTGGCGTTCCCAGGTAGTGCCGTTGGTGACGAACACCGAGTTGCCCAGCAACGGCGCCAGCCCGGTGCGGATGCGGTCGGACTTGGGAAAGTCGCGCGGACGCTCCTGCAACACGAGCCGCACCAGCGCCGGGTCGTTGCACAGGTAGGAGCGGAAGAAGGGCGTGCGGAATTCGGCCATCCAGGCGCGGTACAGGCGCGCGGGCTGCGCCGACAGGATGTCGCGACGAAACAGCCGCAGGTAGGTCAGCCACGACACCCGTTCGGGGCGGGCCGCGGGCTTGGGCGGCAGCGCGCTCATGCCCGGTCCCGGTAGGGCGACAGGGCGCGCGTGACGCGCCGCGGCGAGTGGGGACGGCCGGCGAAGCGGTCGCGCAGGGTCAGCGGGCCGGCGGTGATCGCGAACCAGTCATGGGCACCGGGCCAGTCGAAGGCGCAAAGATACTGGAAATGCAGCCGGAAGAAGCGCCAGCGCAGCGCGGCCCGGGTTTCCGGCGCCAGCGTCCGCGTGAAGGCGGCCGAGATCACGCGCGGCCCGTGCTGCGGGTCGGGGGCGACGCCGGTCACGGCGACCGGGTCGCACAGCGCGTGACAGGCGCCGTCGCCGGGGGCGGTCACGTCCAGCCAGAACAGGTCCGGGCGCGCCGCAAGGTCGTGCAGGTCGCCGCGCAGGGCGCGGGCGTCGGGCAGGAAGCTCTGGATCGGGATGCAATGCCCCAGCGTCAGCAGCGCCACCGCCGGGCGCACCCCGTCGCGCCCCCGCAGCGCGCGGGCCAGCGCCGAAACCGCCACCGCCGCGCCCAGCGAATGCCCGGCCACCAGCACCTCGTCGGCCTCGCCCGCCTCCAGCGCGGCGCCGATCCGCGCGGCGAAGGCGTCGATGCGCGCGTCGACATCGGCCGGCCAGGCGCCCCGGTGGCGGGCCACCAGCGCATAGCCGTGCAGCAGGTAATGCACGTAAAGCCGCCCGTCGAGCCGGCGAAAGGCGACCAGCACCACCGCCCCCGCGGCCGGCCCGGCGATCCACCCTGCCCCGCCGGGCAGCGACACCGCCAGGCCCCATGCCAGCCCCGCCGCCAGCGCAAGTTGCGCCAGCAACGCCACCACCGGCCAGAAGGCCGCGATCGCCGTCACCGGGCGCAGCCGCATCAGCGCACCCAGCGCACCCGTGGCGACATAGACCATGAGCGTGCGCAGCATCAGGCCATAGGTTGCCGGCACCCCCGGCGCCATCGAGGCGCGCACGAGGTCGGCCCATTCCAGCACCTCGACCCGCGCGCCGACCCGGGCCGCGCCGAAGCGACCGGCAACCGTCCAGCCCGCGCCGCCCGGTTCGCCCGACACCTCGAGCCCGTAACCGCAGATCGCCGCCTGCCGCGCGCCTTCGCCACGGTACATCTCGCGATAGCGGCGGGCCGGAAAGGGATCATAGCCGGGGACATAGAAGACCATCCGCCGCCGGACCTCCGGCGCGGTGCCTTCGTTGCGCGGCAATGCCCCGGCCTGCGTCATCCGGCCCCTTCGCGTTGCGCCGGCCAGCATCCCTGACGGCGATGCAGGGCACAAGCGGGGCGCGCGCGGGGCATTTCCGCGCCGCGCAGAGCCTCAGCCGATCAGGCCCAGCGCCGGGAAGGCCTCGAGCAGCCACCACGAGAAGGCGGTGAAGGCGCCGGTCACCAGCGCGATGCCGACCGCGACCAGCAGCAGGCCCATCAGCCGCTCGATCAGCGCCATGTGCCGGCGCATCCGCGCCATCAGTGCCATCGAGCGCTGCACGAACACCGCCGCCAGCAGGAACGGCGCCCCAAGCCCGACCGCATAGACGCCCAGCAGCAGGGTGCCCCGGCTCACGTCGCCCTCGGACGCCGCCATGGCGAGGATCGCGCCCAGGATCGGGCCGATGCAGGGCGTCCAGCCGAAGGCAAAGGCCAGCCCCAGCACATAGGCGCCAAAGGCCGAGCCGCCGCGGTCGCCGGCATCCAGCCGGGCCTCGCGCATCAGCAGCGGGATGCGGAACACGCCCAGGAAATGCAGCCCGAACACGATCACCACAACGCCCGCCACCTGCACGAACAGGTCCTGATGGCGCAGGAAGAACATCCCGAAGGCCGAGGCGGTGAAGCCCAGCAGCAGGAACACCGTCGACAGCCCCATCACGAAGAACAGCGCCGGCAGGATGGTGCGTCGGCGCGCGGCGGTGCCGTCGCCGGTCATCTCGGCCATGGTGATGCCGGACATGTAGGCCAGATAGGGCGGCACGATCGGCAGCACGCAGGGGCTGAGGAACGACAGCGCGCCGGCGGCCAGCGCCACAGACAGCGCCGGCAGCAGCGCCGCATCGAACAGGTCCAGACCGAACACCGCGTCTCCTTTCGCCTCCGCCCCGTGATGACGCCATCGCGGGACGATCTCAAGCCGCGCGCATGCCGCACCCCGGGCGGGACCGGCGCACAACAGCGTGAAGCCGGGCGCTGCGCGACAGTTGCGCGCCGTCCCCCCCGGCCCTAGATAGCGCGCATGCAACCTGCCGCCCCGATCACCCCCGACCTTGTGACGCTGCCCCGCAAGCCCGAACCCGGCCGGCGGCCGAACCTGATCGGGCTGACGCCCGAGCAGCTGCACGACGCGCTGGTCGCCGCGGGCACGCCCGAGCGTCAGGCCAGGATGCGCGTGGGCCAGATCTGGCAGTGGCTCTATCACTGGGGCGTGCGCGACTTCGCGGCGATGACCAATCTGGCCAAGACGTATCGCGCGGACCTGGCCGAGGCCTTCGACATCCGCCTGCCGACGGTCGTGCGGCGCGAGGTCTCGGCCGACGGCACCCGCAAGTATCTGCTGCGCATCGACGGCGGCCACGAGGTCGAGACGGTCTACATCCCCGAGGAGGGGCGCGGCACGCTGTGCGTCTCGTCGCAGGTGGGCTGCACGCTGACCTGTTCCTTTTGCCACACCGGCACGCAGAAGCTGGTGCGCAACCTGACCGCCGCCGAAATCGTCGGGCAACTGATGGTGGCCCGCGACGATCTGGGCGAATGGCCGGTTCCCGGCGCGCCCAAGGACGAGACGCGGCTGATCTCGAACCTTGTCCTGATGGGCATGGGCGAGCCGCTGTACAACTTCGACGCGGTGCGCGACGCCATGCGCGTGGTGATGGACGGCGAGGGGCTGACCCTGTCGCGCCGGCGCATCACGCTGTCCACCTCGGGCGTGGTGCCGGAAATCGCCCGCTGCGCGACCGAGATCGGCTGCCTGCTGGCGGTGTCCTTTCACGCCACCACCGACGAGGTGCGCGACCGGCTGGTGCCGATCAACAAGCGCTGGAACATCGCCACGCTGCTGGAGGCGTTGCGCGCCTATCCCCGGCTGTCGAATTCCGAGCGGATCACCTTTGAGTACGTCATGCTCAAAGGCGTGAACGACAGCGACGCCGACGCGCGGCGGCTGGTGAAGCTGATCGCCGGCATCCCGGCCAAGATCAACCTGATCCCCTTCAACGAATGGCCCGGCGCGCCCTATGAGCGGTCCGACTGGGAGCGGATCGAGGCCTTTGCCGATATCGTGCACAAGGCCGGATATGCCAGCCCCATCCGCACCCCGCGCGGCGAGGATATCATGGCCGCCTGCGGGCAGTTGAAATCGGCCACCGAACGCGGGCGACGCTCGCGCGCCGAGATCGCCGCCGAGGCCGGACCGGGCTGAGCGGACGCAGCTTCCCAAACCGCCCGAAAATCAGGCGCATCGCCTAATCTCTTGGCATTTGTCGCAGGCGCGGGTCCCCGTGCGGCGGCCTGCCATCGCCCCCCATTGTGGCCGCCGCGGCGCAGGATTTGGGTGCGCCCGTCAGGGGGAAGCGCATGAACATGAGCGCGGGCATCAGCGGTCGGGGCGTGCAGGCCCTGCAGCGCAGCATCGGGGTCGCGCGGGTCGCCGTCGCCGCCGGTGCGAGCGGGCGCACGGGCCTGCGGTCGCTCTATCAGGCGGGGTCGGCCAAGGCGATCACCCTTTTGGACGGGCCGGCGCCCGAGGTCGTTTTCCTCAACACTTCCGGCGGGTTGACCGGCGGCGACAGGCTGGAACAATCCCTGACGATCGGCCCCGGCGTGCGGCTGTCGGCCACCACCCAGACGGCCGAGCGGGCCTATCGCGCGGGTGATGGCGTCGCGCGCGTGCGGATCCGCCATGCCGTCGGCGCCGGCGGGCACCTCGACTGGCTGCCGCAGGAGACGATCCTGTTCGACGCCTCGGCGCTGGAGCGGCACACGACAATCGACCTCGCCGAGGGGGCCTCATGCCTGATGCTCGAGGCCGTGGTGCTGGGCCGGGCCGCGATGGGCGAGACGGTTGGCCGCCTGCACCTGCGCGACCGGCGCGAAATCCTGCGCGCGGGCCGGCCGGTGCATGTGGAGCCCCTCGCGCTGGACGAGGACGCCCTGCGCGCAGGCGCGGCGGTGCTGGACGGCGCGCGGGCGATGGCAAGCCTCGTGATGGTGGCGCCCGGTGTGGCCGACGCGCTGGGCCCGGCGCGGACGGCGCTGGGCACCGAGGGCGTGCGCGCCGGCGCCTCGGTCGTGGACGGGCGGCTGGTGGTGCGGATGCTCGCGGCGGACGGCTGGCCGCTGCGGCGGCAGGTTTTGCGCCTGCTCGCGGCGCTGCGGCGGGGGCCGCCGCCGCGGGTCTGGCAGGGCTGATCAAGGGAGGACGGGATGTATCTGACCCCGCGCGAGAAGGACAAGATGCTGGTCAGCCTTGCGGCGATGGTCGCGCGCAACCGGCTGGCCCGCGGCGTGAAGCTGAACCACCCCGAGGCGATCGCGATCATTACCGACTATGTGGTCGAGGGCGCGCGCGACGGGCGGTCGGTGGCCGACCTGATGGAGGCCGGCGCCCATGTCATCACCGCCGATCAGTGCATGGAGGGCGTGCCCGCGATGATCCACGCCGTGCAGGTCGAGGCGACATTCCCCGACGGCACCAAGCTGGTCACCGTTCACCACCCCATCCGCGAAAGGGACGACGCATGATCCCCGGCGAAATCATCACCCCCGAGGCCGAGATCGAGGTCAACGCAGGCCGGCCGGTCACGGTGCTGACCGTCGCCAACACCGGCGACCGCCCCGTGCAGGTCGGCAGCCACTACCACTTCGCCGAGACGAACCCCGGGCTGACCTTCGACCGCGACGCGGCACGCGGGCTGCGGCTGGACATTCCGGCGGGGACGGCGGTGCGGTTCGAGCCGGGCCAGACCCGCGAGGTGGCGCTGGTGCCCTATGGCGGCGCGCGGGTGGTTTACGGGTTCAACGGCAAGGTAATGGGGGAGCTCTGACATGGCCTATCGCATCACCCGCGCCGCCTATGCCGACATGTACGGCCCCACCACCGGCGACAAGGTCCGGCTTGGCGATACCGACCTGATCGTGGAGGTCGAGCGCGACCTGATCGCCGAACGCGGCGGCTATGGCGAGGAAGTCAAGTTCGGCGGCGGCAAGGTCATCCGCGACGGCATGGGCCAGTCCCAGATCACCCGCGCGGCCGGCGCTGTCGATACCGTCATCACCAACGCGCTGATCGTGGACCACAGCGGCATCATCAAGGCCGATGTCGGCCTGAAGGACGGGCGCATTGTCGGCATCGGCAAGGCCGGCAACCCCGACACGCAGCCCGGCGTCGATATCATCGTCGGCCCCGGGACCGAGGCCATCGCGGGCGAGGGGAAAATCCTGACCGCCGGGGCCTTTGACGCGCATATCCACTACATCTGCCCGCAGCAGATCGACGACGCGCTGCACTCGGGCGTGACGATGATGCTGGGCGGCGGCACCGGGCCGGCGCATGGCACGCTGGCCACCACCTGCACGCCGGGGCCGTGGCACATCGGGCGGATGCTGCAGGCGGCGGATGCCTTCCCCATGAACCTCGCCTTCGCCGGCAAGGGCAACGCGTCGCTGCCCGAGGGGCTGATGGAACAGGTCCGCGCCGGGGCCTGCGCGCTCAAGCTGCACGAGGACTGGGGGACCACCCCCGCCGCCATCGACTGCTGCCTGTCCGTGGCCGAGGCCACCGACATCCAGGTGATGATCCACACCGACACGCTGAACGAATCAGGCTTCGTGGAAAACACGCTGGCCGCGATCGGCGGGCGCACGATCCACGCCTTTCACACCGAAGGCGCCGGCGGCGGGCATGCGCCCGACATCATCAAGGTGGTGGGCAGCACCAACATCCTGCCCAGTTCGACCAACCCGACGATGCCCTACACCGTCAACACGGTGGAGGAGCATCTGGACATGCTGATGGTCTGCCACCACCTGTCGCGCAAGGTGCCCGAGGACGTGGCCTTTGCCGAATCCCGCATCCGGCGCGAGACCATCGCCGCCGAGGATATCCTGCACGACATGGGTGCGTTTTCGGTGATCTCGTCGGACAGCCAGGCCATGGGCCGGGTGGGCGAGGTGATCACCCGCACCTGGCAGACCGCCCACAAGATGAAGCGCCAGCGCGGCCGCCTGGCCGAGGAAACCGGCGACAACGACAACGTGCGCGTCAAGCGCTATGTCGCCAAATACACCATCAACCCCGCCATCGTGCACGGCGTCGGCCGCCACATCGGCAGCGTGGAGGTCGGCAAGCGCGCCGACCTGGTACTGTGGGCGCCCGCCTTCTTCGGCGCCAAGCCCGAGATGGTGCTGATCGGCGGCTCCATCGTGGTGGCGCAGATGGGCGATCCCAATGCCTCGATCCCGGTGCAGCCGATGCACTCGCGCCCGATGTTCGGCGCCTATGGACGCGCGGTGGAGCGTGCCGCCGTCACCTTCGTCAGCGCCGCCGCGCAGGCGGCGGGCGTGGGCGCGGCGCTGGGGCTGGCCAAGGACACGCTCGCGGTCGAAGGCTGCCGGGGGCTGACCAAGGCCGACATGATCCACAACAGCGCCACCCCGACGATCGAGGTGGACCCCGAAACCTACGAGGTGCGCGCCGACGGCGTCCTTCTGACCTGCGAACC
>Ga0213835_102007_pt1 | contig 10387 bp, 6 predicted proteins | sample SWPATP01_FD_160576 | JGI IMG/M metagenome (GOLD analysis project Ga0213835, IMG submission 160576) | Coastal seawater microbial communities from Marineland, Florida, United States - SWPA TP0 #1 | ecosystem: Environmental > Aquatic > Marine > Coastal | place: USA: Florida | collected 2016-08-05
CTGCTGGAGTGCTTGGCTGTTAAACCGTGCCGCCGCCGGATTAAAGTCCGATAAATAAAGCTCTCCCTCAATGGCTTGCCAACGGTAGCAGGGAAGGGGCAACGAAAAATATTCTTGGTACTGTTGACTGTATTGGTGATCGTATTGCTCCTTGAGCTGATGGTATTGCTGGAGCGCCTCTCGATATTGGTTGGCGAGATGATCTTTTTCACGTTCTAAAGTTTCGATCTGGGCCGCTTGATTTTCTAACAGGGCGATCGCCTGACCATAGGCCTCAATTAACCACGCAAAACTGCCGATTCCTCTCGGTGGTTGCCCCCCTTGATCTGACGATTCATTAACCATAAAGTCTCTATTCCTAATCCAACGTTCCTTCTGTTTTTGTTACACAATCTGCTCTGATGTTGTTTATGGGGGGCACGTGCGAGAAGAGCTAAAAATGAAGCAACAAAAAGAGGACTTCTCCGTACTGGCTGTTAGCAATTGCCTAGGGGAGAAATTTGATCCCATCGCCGTTTTCTAGAGGTAGACCCTTAACCTGAGATAGAAGCAGCCTTTCTATCCTACCAAATTTCCTTTGTTTTCTCGGAAGAATCAAGGATTGATCGGCCTAAGATTACGGCTTTTCTAGGGGATTCTTTTTTGAGGGGATAATGCAGACTGAAATAATTTAAACCACTGAGGAGCGCCAATATCAACTAGATAAAATCATTTCTAAATAATTGGTGGGCTTGAGCCAAAAGGGGCGATCGCCCTATCAAAGAAATTGAGTATTTAAACTTATTAATTACCCCATTTCCCTGCAATGACCTGGGTATAATGAAGCTAAAGAAGCAACGCCGTAACCGCCATTGGGTTCAACGTTTAAAATAGGGGATTCCGCTGTTCAACCAGCAGTTGAGTCGAAATTAACCTGGGGTGATGTGCCATGTTTTCGCTGAGCAACCGTGATCGCGTTCTGGTCGTGGATGATTCGCCGGATAATTTATTGTTGATCCAGAGCATTTTAGAAGATGAAGATTTAGACCTGGTGACGGTTAATAACGGCCAAAAAGCCCTGGAGCTTGTGGCACAGCAGCCTTTTCACCTGATCTTGCTCGATGTGATGATGCCCCACATGGATGGCTTCGAGATTACACGGCACATTCGTAACGACCCCGACATCCCTTACATTCCCATCCTGTTGATCACCGCCCATGCTCAACCAAGTGTTGCCCTAGGTTTGGATATTGGTGCCGATGATTTTATCCGTAAACCCGTGGAGATTGATGAACTGATTGCCCGGGTGCGATCGCTGCTGCGGTTTAAACATACCGTTGATGAGAAAAATATGATTGTCCGGCAACGGGAAGACTTCGCCTCCCGGTTAACCCACGATATGCGCACCCCCTTAATTGCGGCGGATCGGATGCTCAATCTCCTTTTGCAGGGGGCTTTGGGGGAACTGTCGGAAGCAATGCAAGAGGTTTTACGCACCATGTCCCGCAGTAATGCCAATCTGTTGGAGATGGTGAACAATATTTTGGAGGTTTATCGCTACGAATCCGAGCGGAAAACGTTCTATTTTAGTCGGGTGGATCTCAAGACTGTGATTACCAATGTGCTTGAGGAATTACGTCCCCTCGCCCAGGAAAAACAACTGCAACTCCAGGGGGAACTCCCCGAAGTCTCCGTGTGGCTCGAAGGCGATCGCCTGGCCATGCATCGCGTTTTAGTGAACCTGGTGAGCAACGCCATTAAATTTACCGATCAAGGCCACATCACTGTTAAATTGACCCCAGTCGATCAAGAGCAAGTGCAAATTCAAGTAATCGATACGGGGAGCGGCATTAGCCCGGAAGATCAATTAGAAATCTTTGAGCGATTCCGCCAAGGCAAGCATTACAACGGGGGCAGCGGCCTGGGGCTACACCTTTCAAAACTGATCCTCGAAGCCCACCAAGGTCAGATTAGTCTCACCTCCCGTCTCCAGGAAGGTAGTACCTTTACAATCACCTTGCCCCTCTCCCAAACCCCTGCCCAAAGCGAGGAAAAAAAAGTTGTATGATTGAAGCTCTGCACAGAATATTATTGGCGTACTTGAGCAATTCAGTTCTATGAGCAAAGGCACTCTTTTTGATAAGGTTTGGGACTTACACACCGTTAAAGTTTTACCCTCTGGCCAAACGCAACTATTTATCGGACTGCACCTGATCCATGAAGTGACCAGTCCCCAGGCCTTTGCCATGCTCAGAGACCGCAATCTCCAGGTCATGTATCCAGAACGCACGGTCGCTACGGTGGATCACATTGTCCCGACGGAAAATCAAGCGCGACCCTTTGCGGATCCCCTCGCCGAAGCGATGATGCAGGAACTGGAAAAAAATACGGCTACCAACAAAATTCGTTTTTATAATGTCGGCTCCGGGGGCCAGGGGATTGTCCATGTGATTGCCCCAGAACAGGGATTAACTCAACCGGGCATGACCGTTGCTTGCGGCGATTCTCACACTTCTACCCACGGCGCTTTTGGGGCGATCGCCTTTGGGATTGGGACTTCCCAAGTGCGGGATGTGCTCGCCTCCCAAACCCTAGCTCTGGCGAAGTTAAAAGTCCGTAAAATCGAAGTAAATGGTGATCTCCAGCCCGGAGTTTATGCCAAAGATGTAATCCTACACATTATCCGCAAACTGGGCGTTAAAGGGGGCGTCGGCTACGCCTATGAATATGCCGGGACAACCTTTGAAAAAATGTCCATGGAAGAGCGGATGACGGTTTGTAATATGTCCATCGAAGGGGGCGCCCGCTGCGGCTATGTCAACCCCGATTCAGTAACCTATGACTATTTGAAAGACCGTCCTTTTGCACCCAAGGGAGAAGCATGGGAAAAGGCGATCGCCTGGTGGGATAGTCTCCGCAGTGAAGCCGACGCCGAATATGACGATGTGGTCACCTTTGACGCAGCAGACATTGCCCCCACCGTCACCTGGGGGATCACACCGGGTCAGGGCATTGGCGTTGATGAATCAGTGCCGACCCCAGAAATGATGGCCGAAGATGAACAGGCGATCGCCGCTGAAGCTTACAAATATATGCAGCTTCAACCAGGCCAAGCGATCCAAGGCACTAAAATTGATGTCTGTTTTATCGGTAGTTGCACCAATGGTCGCTTGAGCGATCTCCAAGAAGCCGCTAAATATGCCAAAGGCCATCACGTTGCTCCGGGAGTAAAAGCCTTTGTGGTGCCCGGTTCTGAGCAAGTGAAACAACAGGCTGAGGCCGAGGGACTCGATCGGATTTTTACCGAAGCAGGCTTTGAATGGCGGGAACCCGGCTGCTCCATGTGTCTCGCCATGAACCCCGATAAGCTCGAAGGCAACCAGATCAGCGCCTCTTCTTCGAATCGCAATTTTAAAGGAAGGCAGGGTTCTGCGACGGGGCGCACCCTACTCATGAGTCCGGCGATGGTCGTTGCTGCCGCTGTGACGGGTCAAGTCACCGATGTGCGCACCCTCAACTAAATTATTTCTTCCCCCAAGGTTACTCTTTCACCGAAGATAATACCCTCCGCCTTCAGCACCTCTCTCAAGGGCAATCTTTTAACGCTCTTCCACTAGAGGGGGCTAGGGGAGGGTTATCGAGCAACTGCGGAATAATAAGTTCCCTTCCTGAATTAAGCAAAAAAAGTGAGCCCTATCTCCATGGAACAGGACTCAAATTCAAGCTAGCTTAGGGAATAAACCCTAAGACTGGCGGGAGTTACAACTTAGGCGCTAACTGCAGTTTTTGCTGCGAGTTCACCGCTGGCATATTTCTTCGCAAACTCATCTAAGGGGATTTGCTTGATCTTGCTAGCGTTACCAGCACACCAGAATTGCTGATAGCGATCGCTACAAACCTGCTTCATGTACTTGATCGAAGGCTTGAGGAAGTGACGGGGATCGAAGTTCTTCGGATCCTTCATCGCTGCTTCACGAATTGCCGCAGTGATCGCCAGACGGTTGTCGGTGTCGATGTTGACTTTACGCACACCGCTCTTGATACCCTTTTGAATTTCTTCTACGGGTACACCATAGGTTTCAGGAATGGCACCACCGTACTCATTGATCATGTCGAGCCACTCTTGGGGTACAGAGGAAGAACCGTGCATTACCAAGTGGGTGTTGGGGAGTTTCGCGTGGATTTCAGCGATCCGGCTAATGGCGAGGATTTCACCAGTGGGCTTCCGGGTAAATTTGTAAGCACCGTGGCTGGTCCCGATTGCTACAGCAAGGGCATCTACTTGGGTACGCTCAACGAATTCGACAGCTTCGTCGGGATCAGTTAGAAGTTGTTCTTTGCTGAGAGCGCCTTCAAAACCGTGGCCGTCTTCTGCTTCACCCATCCCTGTTTCGAGGGAGCCAAGGCAGCCGAGTTCCCCTTCGACGGAAGCACCAACGGAGTGGGCCACTTTCACAACTTCAGCAGTCACACTGACGTTGTAGTCAAAGCTAGCGGGGGTTTTGGCATCGGCTTCGAGGGAACCGTCCATCATCACAGAGGTGAAACCGTTACGGATCGCAGAATAACAGGTGGCAGGGCTGTTGCCGTGATCCTGGTGCATCGCAACGGGGATGTGGGGGTAGGTTTCCACGGCGGCAAGCACGAGGTGACGGAGGAAGTTTTCCCCGGCATAACTACGGGCACCACGGGACGCTTGGAGAATTACGGGGCTATCGGTCTCATCAGCGGCCTGCATGATGGACAGAATCTGTTCCATGTTGTTGACGTTAAACGCAGGAATGCCATAACTATTTTCTGCAGCGTGATCTAAGAGCAAACGCATTGGGACGAGAGCCATAGATGTCCTCCTATCTTACTTGCTTATTTTATTCGTGATTTTGTCAAGAAAATTAATTCTCTTATCTGACAATCTTAAGATACATTCACCCTTTTGACGAATGCTTTTGTTGAGTTTTGGCGATCGCCTTTATTGTTTGGGATTTCTTATCACTGGGTTTAACCCCACTAATTATGCAAAAGGATGACCGAAAAATATTGGTATTTCCCAGGGCGATCGCCCGACAATTCACTTTCCCATTTGATGCGACATGGAGTTTTCTTTGGGAAAACTTTCCATGGTTCAATTTGGCTTAATAACGTTTCAAGGCCCGCGCCATTTCCCGGCTATCCTGGCGACGTTTAATCGTTTCGCGTTTATCGTGGAGCTTTTTCCCACGGCCAAGCCCCAGACTGACTTTCACTAAGCTGCCCTTGAGATACATTTTTAAAGGAATCAGCGTCAATCCCTTTTGTTCTAGTTGACCGATCAAGCGGCGAATTTCTTTACGGTGCAACAGCAATTTGCGATCGCGCTTGGGTTCATGGTTAAAGTACTGGCCACTGGCAGTATATGGCGAAATATGCACATTGAGCAGCCAAGCCTCGTTGTTGCGAATTAACACATAACCGTCCCCTAGGTTCACCTTGCCCGCCCGCACCGATTTAACCTCCGTTCCCTGGAGCTGAATCCCGGCCTCTAAGGTTTCAAGGATTTCATACTGGAAACGGGCTTTACGATTATCACTAATGATTTTGATCGGTTTTTTGGTGTCTGCCATAGGGTTTTGAACAACTGCGGAACAAGAAATATGTAATCTCTAATCCTAACAAATTCCCCGAAACCCCTGATCCCTTTCCCACCAGGCGCTTAATGAACCGCAATGGTCAGCAAAAGTGCCCGATCAGCCCATCGTTGTCGATACAGGTTTTTTAATTCGCGCAGGCAACACACCCTTCTGATCCCTCTTTAAAATCATCTTTTTGTACGGTGCGGATGTAGTAAATTGCCTTGCAACCTTCAGCCCAAGCCAGCATCAAGATTTCAAAAATATCCTTTGCTTTTAAGGCCCGTTCTGGTTCGTTCGGGAAATAAATGCCTTGGTTGAGATTGAAAATCAATTCCATCGAGATGCCCGTATCGATCCACTTTTGCATCGTCGCAACGGCTTTGACCACAAGACGCTGATCCATGCTTTTGTTTTCTTGGTAGAACCAGAAAGATTTACCGATAAACGGTGGGGCAATGGGAACGGTGCCTTTTGCCCATTTGTCATAGAAAAATTTGCTGTAGGTCGGCAAAATACTCGCGCTACAACCTTGCACTAGGGAAGAGGAGGTATTGGGGGCGATCGCCGTAATGTGGCTATTGCGGATCCCGTACTTTCGTACATCTTCACTGAGGCGTTCCCAGCGGTCTACTGCGTGGGCATTTTCCCGATACCAAGTAATCGGTTTCGCGCCAATCAGATGTCCCTTACTCCATTCACTACCCGGAAACCCAGGGTAAGCACCCCGTTCTTGGGCGAGGTTTACAGAGGTGCGGGTGCAGTAGTAGCCAATGTCTTCAAAGAGGCGATCAATGGCCTCAATATTTTTATAGGAAAGCTTATTTTTCGCGAGCCAATCTGCCAAACCCATCGCCCCCACACCAATGGTGCGGTAACGCTGGTTGTGGATGCTGCTGTCTTCAAAGGGAGTGTTGGTAATTTCGATGGTGTTATCAAGGATGCGCACCGCCACTTCGCAGGCATCGGCTAATTCATCAGCTTCAATATTCGCCAAGTTTAAAGAGTCGAGATTGCAGGTGTGGGCGAGCTGACCCGGCACCACATTGGAAAAAGATTCGACGCACAAGTTGACCCCAGGAATGTAGCCCTCGTGTTGGTTCGGGTTAGCGCGGTTGATGGTGTCTTTAAAGGCGATGTAGGGCATCCCAGTTTCGATCTGCGATCGCATAATTTCCTTAAACAGGTGCCGGGCATCGACTTTTTTGTAGAGCTTAATGTCTTGGTCTAGGCTTGCTTCGATTTGACGGTAGGCCGCGTCGAATTTTTCGCCCCAGAGGGCCGCGAGATCAATGCCGAGATTTTCTTTAACTTCGTAGGGATCCACCAAAGTCCACGCTTCTTTGTGTTGTACCCGCCGCATGAACTCATCGGTGACTACCAGTTGGGGAAAGACATCGTAGGCTTTGCGCCGCTGATCCCCGTTTTCGGTCTGCATTTCGAGAAATTCTGGCACATCTAAATGCCACACATCGAGGGAAACAGTAATCGCCCCGGCGCGGCGGCCCCCCTGATTAACGGCGATCGCCGTATCGTTGAGGAGTTTAATCCAAGGAATAACGCCCCCGGAGGCATTGGCCTTGCCCATCACGCGGCTCCCCGTGGCGCGGATCCGACTGACATTACAGCCGACCCCGCCGCCATTTTTCGAGATCCGGGCGGCATTGGTGATTTCGCGGAAAATACTTTCGAGGTTGTCTTCCATGCCAATGATGAAGCAGGAAGAAAGGGAGCCATTGGGAATCCGCAGGTTGGCGAGGATCGGCGTTGCTAAGGAAATCTGCCGCTGGGCGATCGCCTCGTAGAATTTTTTCGCCCACTTGAGCCGATTTTCTGGTTTTTCCGGGAGAGCCAGGAGGAGCGCACAAGTTAAAAAGGCTTCCTGGGGCAGTTCATCATCCAGCAGATAACGCTTTGTCAGTAACACCGCTCCGGCATAATCATAATCCATATCCCAATCGGGATTGATCCAGCCATTGGCAATTTCTAGCTCCGCCGCACTGTATTGTAATAGCCGCTCGTCGTAGGCTTTTGCGGCTACTTTATCTGCCACGAGCTGGGGGTATTGACCATACTGATAACCACGCGCCACGAGGGTATCTTTCCAGAGGCTCCAGATGTGGAGACGCCCAGCCACATAACGCCAGTCCGGTTCTTCGGGACTGCACATCTCCAGGGCACATTGAATTAAATTTTCTTGAATTTCGCGGGTGGTAACCCCATCTTTGAGGCGTGTTTTTAGACCGGCTTCCAGTTCGATGGTGTTGGCTTCTAAATCTTGACAGGCCCACTGCACCACGTTGCGAATTCTGGTGACATCGAGGGGAGCCCGTTTGCCACTCCGTTTGATCACATAGGTCTGGGGTTTCGTCGGTGTTACCGCCCTGGAAGCAGAGTAGGTAGCCGTAGCGCTGGGGGTGCTTCTGGAGAGGGCAGTATCTTGACGGAGATCCATAGGGCAGACGGGATTAATGGGGTGAAGTGACAAAAAAATCCTGTTCAGAGATAGCACCATATTTATGGTGAAAAACAGGAAGCCTGCATATACTAACACTAGATAAGCTTGGGAAACAAATAATTTTTTTACAGAAATTTTCAGTCAATTTAGGGTATCTGCGCTAGGAAACGTTAGGAGAAGATCCGTCATTTTCTGTCCTCTTTGCGGCGATCGCCAATCGCTGAGGGGACTCCCTTACAATGGCAAGGGTACAAAACTTTTTCTGACCCTGACGACTTTGTTTGACCAAGAACGCCTCCTTTTTGATCCTGTAACACCGACGGCCAACGCGATCCCTTTGATTTTTGCCTTTCCGAATACCTACACCGTGGGGATTACGAGCTTGGGCTACCAATTGGTGTGGGCAAAATTTAGCCAACGGCCCGATGTGGATGTGCGTCGTTTATTCACAGATTTAGAGGAAAAACTGCCGTCTCAGCCAGAAATTGTCGGCTTTTCTTTTTCTTGGGAACTGGATTATACAAATCTCTTTAGCTTGTTAGAAAAACTAAAAATTCCGCTGCGGGCAGCCGAGCGTGACGAACAGCATCCCCTTGTGTTTGGGGGTGGGTCGGTATTGAGTGCCAACCCTGAACCCTTTGCGGACTTTTTTGACGTGATCCTCCTGGGAGACGGGGAAAATCTCCTGGATGAATTTATCGATCAATACCAAGGAATGCGCCAAGGCGATCGCCAAACCAAATTACGCCACCTCGCCCAAACGCCGGGGATCTATGTGCCCAGTCTGTACGAAGTAACCTACCAGGAGCCAACGGGGGCCATTGAAACCATTCGTCCCAAATATCCTGATATTCCTGAAAGTGTTGAAAAACAAACTTACCGGGGGAATACCCTCTCGGCCTCGACGGTGGTCACAGAACAAGCCGCCTGGGAAAATATCTACATGGTAGAAGTGGTGCGCAGTTGCCCGGAAATGTGCCGCTTTTGCCTCGCCAGCTATGTCACCTTGCCTTTTCGGACGGCTAATTTAGAGCAGTCCTTGATCCCGGCCATTGAGCGGGGCCTTAAAGTTACGGATCGCCTTGGTTTGCTCGGGGCTTCTGTGACCCAACACCCGGAATTTGAGCAACTATTAGATTATCTTTCCCAACCCCAATATGCCGATGTGCGCCTGAGTATTGCCTCGGTACGGACAAACACCGTCACGGAAAAACTAGCCCGGACTCTTGCGGCACGGGATACCCGTTCGATCACAATCGCCGTAGAAAGTGGTTCGGAACGGCTCCGGGAGATTGTCAATAAAAAGCTCACCAACGACGAAATTATTACCGCAGCAATAAACGCAAAAGCGGGCGGCCTCAAGGGGATTAAATTCTATGGCATGGTGGGCATTCCTGGGGAAGAAATGGCGGATGTGGAAGCAACCGTCGCAATGATGCAGGCTGTGAAAAAAGCGGCCCCAGGCTTGCGTTTAACCCTCGGTTGCAGCACTTTTGTTCCCAAGGCCCATACGCCTTTCCAGTGGTTTGGAGTAAACCCAGCGGCCAAAAAACGGCTGCAATTCCTCCAAAAGCATCTCCGCTCCCAGGGGATAGAGTTCCGGCCCGAAAGCTATAACTGGTCTGTGATTCAGGGGTTGCTTTCCAGAGGCGATCGCCGTCTCTCTAGCCTTTTAGAATTAACCAGGGATTACGGTGATACCCTCGGCAGCTACAAGCGGGCCTTTAAGGAACTGAAAGGCAAAATTCCCCCCCTAGATTTCTATGTGCATCAGGATTGGGCGACAACTCAGGTCTTACCCTGGCAGCATTTGAATACGGCGATCCCCAAGGTCACCATCAAAAAACACCTGGCAACGGCGGGAGTGCCCCTCCAGGTTTAGCCCAATCTAAAACTGAAATAAGTCGGCGATCGCCTTCCCAGGATCCAGCTGTTTCACGAGAGATTCGCCGATTAACACTGCCTTTGCTCCGGCTTCTTTGACAAACTGGAGATCCAGGGGCGTATGCAAGCCTGACTCGCTGACAACGCGGACACCCTTAGCCTGGAGTTCGGCGCGACGACTTTCCAGCAATATGGTGGTTGTTTCCAAATCGACGGAAAAATCTTCGAGGTTACGGTTATTAATCCCCACGAGGCTCACCCCCTCAATGGCGAGGACGCGATCAAGTTCCGCGAGGGTATGGACTTCCACCAGGGCGGTCATCCCTAAGCTGCGGATAATTTTGACGAAATAGGCGAGGTCTTGGTCACTGAGGATCGCGGCGATCAAAAGAACCGCATCGGCACCATGGCTGCGGGCCTTAAAGATTTGATAGGGATAAATAATAAATTCTTTGCAGAG
>Ga0213835_102012_pt1 | contig 10359 bp, 8 predicted proteins | sample SWPATP01_FD_160576 | JGI IMG/M metagenome (GOLD analysis project Ga0213835, IMG submission 160576) | Coastal seawater microbial communities from Marineland, Florida, United States - SWPA TP0 #1 | ecosystem: Environmental > Aquatic > Marine > Coastal | place: USA: Florida | collected 2016-08-05
ACGAAGCGAATTCCGGGCACAGGCCGAGCTGGGTGAAGGGCATGGAGAATTTGGCGTTGTCGGCCGCGTACACGAGGTCGCAGTGCATCAGCATCGTGGTGCCGATGCCGACCGCGGCGCCGGCCACTGCCGCAACGACCGGCTTGGTGCAGCCCTCGAGGGCGCGCATGAAGCGGAAGACCGGGCGGTCGTCGGTCATGGCGCCGTCGCCGGTGTTGTTCAGGAAGTCGTCGAGGTCGTTACCGGCGGTGAAGATTTCGGGCTTGCCGGTGATGAGGACGGCGCGCACTTGCGCGTCTTGTTCGGCGTCCAGCAGGGCCTCGGCCATGGTCGAATACATGGCGCCGGTGATGGCGTTCTTGCGTTCGAGGCGGTTGAATTCGATGGTGAGGATGCCGTTTTGTTTGTTGGTCTGGATGGTCATGTCAGTCTCCGTGGTTTTCTTGGGCCGGATGAACGCGTGGGCGGGAAACCCGCCCACCCTACAGGTCAACTCGTAGGGTGGGCGGGTCTCCCGCCCACGCGGTGATAGGTGCAGGCTGCATCAACGCGCACGTTGAGACAGCCACTATCAAAAAATTAAACGCGCTCGATGATACCGGCCGCGCCCATGCCGGCGCCGACGCACATCGTCACCATGCCGTACTTCAGGTTGTTGCGGCGCAGTGCGTGCACGACGGTCGCGGCGCGGATGGCGCCGGTGGCGCCCAGCGGGTGGCCCAGGGCAATCGCGCCGCCCATCGGATTAACCTTGCTGGTGTCCAGACCGAGGTCGCGAATCACGGCCAGCGCCTGTGCGGCAAACGCTTCGTTCAGCTCGATCCAGTCGAGTTGATCCTGGGTGATGCCGGCGGCAGCCAGCGCCGCAGGAATCGCGACCTTCGGGCCGATGCCCATGATTTCAGGCGGCACGCCGCGCACGGCGAACGAGGAGAACTTGGCCAGCGGGGTCAGGTTGTGCTCGCGCAGGATCTTTTCGCTGACGACGATCAGGGCGCCGGCGCCGTCCGACATCTGCGACGAGGTCGCAGCGGTGACGGTACCCTTGGCGGCGAAGACAGGCTTGAGTTTCGCCATGCCTTCCATGCTGGCGTCGGCGCGCGGGCCTTCGTCGGCGTCGACCGTGCGGCGCTTGACCGAGATCTCGCCGGTCGCCAGGTTCGGCGTGCGGGTGATGATCTCGACCGGGGTGATTTCGTCCTTGAACAAGCCCGCCTGCTGGGCGGCGATGGCGCGGCGGTGCGATTCCAGGCCGAAGGCGTCCTGGTCTTCGCGCGACACTTTCCACTGCTTGGCCACGTTTTCGGCCGTCAGACCCATGCCGTAGGCCAGGCCGACGTTTTCGTCCTTGAACGTGTCCATGTTGATCGACGGGTGGTGGCCCATCATCGGCACCATCGACATCGATTCGACACCGCCGGCGATCATCACGTCGGCTTCGCCGACGCGGATGCGGTCCGCCGCCATGGCCAGGGCCGTGATGCCCGAAGCGCAGTAACGGTTGACGGTCACGCCGCCGACCGTGTTCGGAAGACCCGCCAGCACCACCGAGTTACGGGCGATGTTGAAGCCTTGTTCCGCTTCAGGGAACGAGCAGCCGACGATGGCGTCGATGATCAGTGCCGGGTCCAGGTTCGGCACGGCGGCCATCGCACCGCGGATCGCGGCGACCAGCAGGTCGTCCGGGCGGGTCGTCTTGAACATGCCGCGCGGCGCCTTGCCGATCGGGGTGCGGGTCGCTGCGACGATGTATGCGTCTTGAAGTTGTTTGCTCATGTCATTCGTCCTTGATTAGTTCCGCACCGGCTTACCGGTCTGCATCATGCCCATGATCCGCTCTTGCGTCTTCGGGTTGTTCAGCAGTTCGATGAAGGCTTTACGTTCCATGTCGAGCAGCCACTGCTCCGACACCACGCTGCCCTGGTCGACGTCGCCGCCGGTCACGATCTCGGCGATCATGTCGCCCAGCTTGTAGTCGTGGGCCGAGATGAAGCCGCCGTCACGCATGTTGACCAGCTGGCCGCGGATCGTCGCCCAGCCGTAACGGCCGGTGACGGTGACCGGGCGCTGCAACGGTGCGCGGTAGCCGGCGTCGAACATCGCGCGCGCCTGCACCTTCGCCACGTGCAGCAGCTCGTAGGCGTTGAAGACGATGACGTCGTCTTCCTTCAGGTAGCCCATGGCCTTGGCTTCGAGTGCCGACTTCGACACCTGCGCGGTGGCCGCGTTGGTGAAACCGGTCTTCAGGAATTGCAGGATGTCGTTGCCCTTGGCTTCCGTGAAGGCACGTACTGCCGCTTCCTTCAGGCCGCCGCCGGCCGGCACCAGGCCGACGCCGACTTCAACGAGACCAATGTAGGACTCGATCGCCGCCACGCGCTTCGATGCGTGCAGCGCCAGCTCGCAGCCGCCGCCCAGCGCCAGGCCGGCGACAGCCGCAACCACCGGCACGTTCGAATACTTCATCTGCATGAAGGTGTCTTGCAGTTCCTTGACGATCGGGTCCATCGCTTTCGCGCCGCCGGCCATGAAGGCAGGCAGGGCCGATTGCAGGTCGGCGCCGGCCGAGAAGGCGCCGCCTTCGGTCGCATCCGTATTCCAGATCACCAGGCCTTTGAAATTCTTGCCGGCTTCTTCCAGGCCGCGTTTCAGGCCCTTGATGACGCCGTCGCCGATGACGTGCATCTTGGTCTTGAGCGAGATGACGAGAACGTCATCGCCCGAGTGCCACAGGCGCACCGACTCGTCCTCAAACACGGTGGTACCGAAGGTCTTGGCGTCATTGCCGCCGGCGCCCAGCACCGGTGCGCGGAAGGCCTGGCGCTCGTACACGGCCAGGGTCGAGCGCGGCACATAGCTGTTCGAGGAAGCAGAGTACGAACCCTCAGGGGTGTGCACGCCCTTCTCGGCGACTTGTCCGTCGAAGACCCAGCTCGGAAGCGGGGTGTTCGTCAGCGCCTTGCCGGCATCGATGTCTTCCTTGACCCATTCGGCGATCTGCTTCCAGCCTGCGGCTTGCCAGGTTTCGAACGGACCGACGCTCCAGCCGAAGCCCCAGCGCATGGCGAAGTCGATGTCGCGCGCGTTGTCGGCAATCGTATCCAGGTGGACCGCGATGTAGTGGAAGGCGTCGCGGTAGATCGCCCACAGGAACTGCGCCTGTGGATTGGTCGATTCGCGCAGGGCCTTGAACTTCTTGACCGGATCCTTTTCCTTCAGGATGCGGGCGACGATGTCGGCCGCCTTGGCGCCGCCGGCGACATACTCTCCGGTGGCGAAGTCGAGACGCTGGATGTCCTTGCCGACCTTTTTGTAGAAGCCACCGCCGGTCTTCTGGCCCAGGGCGCCCTTCTCGATCAGCTTGGCCAGCACGTCCGGCGTCTTGTAGAGCGCGAAGAACGGGTCATCCTGCAGGGTGTCCTGCATGGTCTTGATGACGTGGCCCATCGTGTCCAGGCCGACGACGTCGGCGGTACGGAAGGTGCCCGACTTGGCGCGGCCCAGCTTGGCGCCGGTCAGGTCGTCGACCACGTCCACCGACAGGCCGAATTTCTCGGCTTCGTGGATGGTGGCCAGCATGCCGAAGATGCCGACACGGTTGGCGATGAAGTTCGGCGTGTCTTTCGCGCGCACGACGCCCTTGCCCAGCACCGAGGTCAGGAAGGTCTCGAGCTGGTCGAGGATCTCCGGACTGGTCGACGTGGTCGGGATCAGTTCAACCAGGTGCATGTAGCGCGGCGGGTTGAAGAAGTGGACGCCGCAGAAGCGCGCCTTCAGGTTGTCATCGAAACCTTCGGCCAGCTTGTTGATCGACAGGCCCGAGGTGTTCGAGGCGAAGATCGCGTGCGGCGCGATGTGCGGCGCGACCTTGGCGTACAGGTCGTGCTTCCAGTCCATGCGCTCGGCGATCGCTTCGATGATCAGGTCGCAGCCAGCGAGCACGTCGAGGTTGTCTTCGTAGTTGGCGACTTCGATCAGCGAGGCGTCGTCCTTGTTGCCCAGCGGAGCCGGCGACAGCTTTTTCAGGTTCTCGATGGCGCGCAGGACGATACCGTTCTTTGCTCCTTCCTTTGCAGGCAGGTCGAACAGCACGACAGGCACCTTGGCGTTGACGCAGTGCGCAGCGATCTGCGCGCCCATCACGCCCGCGCCCAGTACGGCGACTTTCTTGACGGTGAAATTGGTCATGGTTTTATCCTTGCGTTCTTAGAACAGGTCGGCGTCGAGCGCCATCAGGTTGGCGGAACCCGAGCGAGCCTGGCGGATCAGCATCGCGGTTTCCGGGTACAGGCGGGCAAAGTAGAAGCGTGCGGTCGCCAGTTTCGATTCGTAGAACTTGTCGTCCGAATCCTTCTTGGCCAGTGCGATCTTCGCCATCTGCGCGAAGAAGTACGAGAACACCAGGTGACCGACCACGCGCAGGTAAGGCACGGCGGCGGCGCCGACTTCGTCCTGGTTGGTGAAGGCCTTCATGCCGATTTCCATGGTCAGCTTGCCGACCTTTTCGCCCAGCTCGCCCAGCGGGGTCACGAATTCGGACATCGATTCATCGAGGCCGTTCTCTTCGACGAAGGCTTTGATCTTCTCGCCGAAGGCGCGCAGCTTGGCGCCGTTGTCCATCAGGATCTTGCGGCCCAGCAGATCGAGCGACTGGATCGTGTTGGTGCCTTCGTAGATCATGTTGATGCGCGCGTCGCGCACGTACTGCTCCATGCCCCATTCGCTGATGTAGCCGTGGCCGCCGTAGACCTGCATCGCTTCCGAGGTCGCGATCCAGCCGTTGTCGGTGATGAAGGCCTTGACGATCGGGGTCAGCAGCGTGATTTCGCCGTTGGCTTCCTTGCGCACTTCTTCGTCGGGGTGGTTCAGTTCGCGGTCGATCTGCAGCGCGATGTACGAGGTCAGGGCACGCGCGCCTTCGGCGTAAGCCTTGGCGGTCAACAGCATGCGCCGCACGTCCGGGTGCACGATGATCGGGTCGGCCGGCTTGTCCGGCGCCTTCGGGCCCGACAGCGAACGCATCTGGATGCGGTCTTTCGCGTAGACCAGCGCGTTCTGGTACGCGACTTCAGTCAGGCCGAGCGACTGCATGCCGACGCCCAGGCGGGCGGCGTTCATGAACACGAACATCGCGTTCAGGCCTTTATGGGGCTGGCCGATCAGGGTGCCGACGGCGCCGTCCAGATTCATCTGGCAGGTCGAATTGCCGTGGATGCCCATCTTTTCTTCGATAGCGCCGCAGAAGATCGGGTTGCGCGCGCCGATCGAACCGTCCGCATTCGGCAGGAACTTCGGCACCAGGAACAGGGAGATGCCTTTCGAGCCTTCCGGTGCGTCCGGCAGGCGCGCCAGCACCAGGTGGATGATGTTCTCGGAGACGTCGTGCTCGCCGGCCGAGATGAAGATCTTGGAACCGGTGATCTTGTAGGTGCCGTCCGCTTGCGGCTCGGCCTTCGAACGCAGCAGGCCCAGGTCGGTGCCGCAATGCGCTTCGGTCAGGCACATGGTCCCGGTCCACTCGCCCGAGACCAGCTTCGGCAGGTAGAACTTCTTCTGCTCGTCGGTGCCGTGTTCCTTCAGGCACTCGTAGGCGCCGTGGGACAGGCCCGGGTACATGGTCCAGGCCTGGTTCGACGAGTTCAGCATTTCGTAGAACGAGTTATTCAGCGAGACAGGCAGGCCCTGGCCGCCGTATTCCGGATCGCAGGCCAGCGCCGCCCAGCCGCCTTCGACATACTGTTTATACGCTTCCTTGAAACCCTTCGGCGTGGTCACGGTCTTGGTGGCGGCGTCGTAATGGCAGCCTTCGCGGTCGCCCGAGTGGTTCAGCGGGAACAGCACTTCCTGGGTGAACTTCGCGCCTTCTTCCAGCACCTGGTTGATGATGTCGGCGTCGATTTCCTGGTAGGCAGGCAGGTTCTTGAACTCTTCGGTGACGTTGAGGAATTCGTGCAGCACAAACTGCATATCCCGGATTGGCGCGACGTACTGACCCATGGTTTTCTCCTGACGAAGGTAAGATTTATTTTGAAACTGAAGAGCAGGCGCGAGGCCGGCTTAATTGCTTTGAACGGGATTGCGGTAATTCTCGATCAGCCGCGCGAAGCCGCGGTTGGCGCGCTCGAGCGCGCCAGGGACGCGCAGGAAGCGTGCGTCGTGGTGCAAGGCCAGGATCAGCCCATACATCTCGTAGACCAGCTGCTGAGGGTCGCTGCCCTCTTGCAAGGCGCCGCAGTCGACGCTTTGCTGCACGGCGCGCAGCAGCGCACCCTGCCAGGCACGCACCATCGACACCAGCGATTCGCGGATCGGGCCCGGCCGGTCATCGTACTCCACCGCGCCACTAATATAGATGCAGCCGGAGGCGATTTCGACCGATACCCGCTTGACCCAGCGCGCGAACATCGATTCCAGGCGCGGCAAGCCGCGTTGTTCTTTCACGCTGGGAAAGAACACTTCTTGCTCGAAACGGTGGTGGTAGAGCTTGAGTACTTCCAGCTGCAAGTCTTCGCGCGAGCCGAAGTGCGCGAACACGCCCGACTTGCTCATGTTCATGCGATCCGCGAGCAAGCCGATGGTCAGGCCTTCGAGGCCGTTACGGCTGGCCAGCTCGAGCGCGACATCGAGAATCGCTGCCCGTGTCTGCTCGCCCTTGCGCATGAATTTTGCTGAAGTGTTGATACGTTTCCCCTGCGTGAATCGAAAATCCGAACGAGCGTACTATTATCTATCGGCGGTCGAATGTCAAACGGGAACTTAGAGGTGGGATTCTATTGTGCAGATCGCTGATTGTGCGGCTGTGTTTCGGCCGGTTGAACGCGTGGGCGGGAAACCCGCCCACCCTACGAAATCGGGACCTGCCGCCTTACCCGGCGGCCTTTGAAATTGCCCGGCGGTCGCGCTTGGTCGGCCGTCCCTTGATCTCCAGGCTCGGCTCCGGGAACAGCCGGCGCGCCGTCTTGTCGTTCTCGCGCTTGGCGATGCTCTCGTCGGTTTCGAAGTAGAGCTCGCGGGCTACCGGCGCCGGACCGCGCTTGTCGGAGACGGCGGCAACGACCACTTCCCAGCGATCGGAACCGTTATCGATGGTCAACTTGTCATTGACCTTGACGTTGCGCGCCGGCTTCACCGGTTCGCCGTCGATGCGCACGCGGCCACGATCGACAGCATCCGCCGCCAGCGACCGGGTTTTGAAAAAGCGCGCGGCGAACAGCCACTTGTCGATGCGTACGTTGTCCATGTCTTACTCGTCCTTACGCATAACCAATTGCAAATATTCTCATGGTGAGTTTATACAGAAGGTAGGCCATTTCATAGCGCATGCGGCGCATCCATCCCATCCCCTCGAACTCCTCCATGCGCACGATTTCTCCGTCGGCAACGCCACGCTCGATGTGGGCCCGCACGGCGCGCGCAAAGGCGGCGTTTTTGACGACGATATTTGCTTCCTGGTTCAGGAACAGCGACAGGCCGTCGCAATTGCTCGAGCCCACCGTCGCCCAGTCGTCGTCGACCACGGCAATCTTCGCGTGCAGCTGGGTCTTGCGGTATTCGACGACCTGGATGCCGTCGGCCAGCAGCTTCGGATAAAACGAGCGCGCCACCGCATCCTGCATGCGAAATTCGCCGGTACCAATCAGCAAGGTAACCGACACGCCGCGCCGCGCGGCCTGCGCCAGCGCCTCGCGGAACTTGCGGCCCGGCGCGAAGTAGGGATTGGCGAGCAGCACGCTCTTTTTGGCCTGGCCGATCGCCTGCAGGTAGGCGCGCTGGATGGTCCTGCGGTTGCGCAGGTTGTCGCGCACGACGAAGGCGGCGCGCATCGGGCGCGCGCCCTCGGTCGGCGGGGCCTTGCGTGTCTCGCGGTACAGGCCGATCCGGCTGAGGATGTCGAGGCGGCCGGCGCGCATCCACTGGGCTTGCGCCTCGAAGTGGATCTGCGCCACCAGCGGCCCGCGCACGCTCACGGCAAAATCCCAGCGCGGAGCCGGCAGCGCGCGCTCAGGATCGTAGTCGCACACCATGTCGTCGTTGATATTGATGCCGCCAACAAATGCGATTTCGCCGTCGACGACCGTGATCTTGCGGTGCGTACGGGCGATGCCGCGCTTGAACCAGGGATTGAACACGCGGTAGAAGACGCCGGCCCTGGCAAAGGCTTCGGCGCGGCGGCAGCAGGCGCGGTGGCCGGTGCCGAACCAGTCGACCAGCACGCGCACTTTCAGGCCGCGCTCGGCGGCGCGGATGAGCGCCGCCTCGATGCCGCGCGCCACCTCGTCTTCGGCGAAGATATAGGTCTCGAACAGGACGTCGTGCCGGGCGGCGTCGATTGCGGCGATCATGGCCGGGAACAGCTGTTGCCCTGTTTCCAGCAAGGTGATGTCGTTGTTCGCTACATAAGTAACGCTGCGCATGGTCAGGCCAGCTGCAGTTCGGCGACAATCGGCGCGTGGTCGGACAGCTTGGCCCAGATTGGTCCGGCCATGACCTCGGCAACGTCGATCTTGAAGCCGCGCACGTAGATGCGGTCGAGGCGGAACCAGGGCAGCGCAGCAGGGAAGGTGCGCGCCGGCGCCAGGCGCGGTCCACGGCCGGCCCAGCCGCGCACCATGTCGCCCAGCGGCGAACGCTTGCCGAGTCCGTCGAAGACTTCGGTCACCCCGAGCGCGTTGCGCAGGCGGTCGCTGAGGGTATTGCGCCAGTCGTTGAAGTCGCCGGCGATGATCACCGGTTCGCCATTCGGCGCGGATTTGTTGACCGCCTCGATCAATTGCTCGGTCTGGCGCCCGCGCCCCCCCTCGAACAACCCCAGGTGCACGACATAACAATGGACCTTGCCGGCGGGCGTTTCCAGCACGCAGTGCAAGATCCCGCGCTGTTCATAGGCGTGGTCGGAAATGTCGTGGTTATGGCTGTTTTCGATGGGGAAACAGCTGAGCAAGGCATTGCCGTGGTGGCCGTGGTCATAGACCGCGTTCATGCCATAGGCGGAATGGGCGTTGTGCGATTCGCCGGCGAAATATTCATGCTGCGCCGTTTCCGGCCAAACACGCGTTTCGCGCTTGTGCTGGCCGTAACGCGCATGATGGCGGTCATGCCGCCCCTGCACTTCTTGCAGGAAAACGATATCGGCGTGGAATTCGGAAATCGCCTTCTTCAGCGCCAGCACCCGGGGGGTACTGCGCAGCGAGGTGACACCTTTATGGATATTGTAAGTTGCGACACGAATCTTCATGGGAACATTCTAACCCCATCAGTCCGTGTTCATTTTTATAAGCTTTGTCAATCGTGCGGCGCGGGGTGTCTGGCGTCTGGGCGCCGTCACCCCGTCATGACTTATTCAAATGCAGGGGCAGCTTCCCAATTCTTGCGCAAGGCAAGGTTACTTAGCGCCGCCGCATTGTCGGCTTCGGACATGGGAACGGAAACCAGGCGCGGACCTGACAGGCGCAGCCCGCAGAGCAGGTCGATGTAGAAACAATCATCGTCGACGCTCACTGCTTTCACTTTTTCCTCGTGCTTCAGTTCGAATTGTTCCATGCTTTTTCTCTCCCAGAATCCCGTGTCGTTTAACCGTGTTGCAGTTCAGTTCGCTTGATGCGAATGGCTGACGATAGGCGACTGGTTTGCGATTGTCAAACGCAGATTCTACTGTGCGCTACCTAACATAACGAATTTCCTTCAGTAATTTTTCCTCAGCGAACTTGTTTCAAGATGTAACAGCGAATGTTTCCGCACATAATTTATTTCTGAAAAGCATCAATTTGTATCAATTTGTACGCAATTTAGCCGAGTTTTCCCCACAGTGCGCCGAACTTTCACTTAGTCATCAAAGGGTTTTGATCGCAAGTAGTAGTTTTTTCGGACTCCTACAAGGCTGCTGTATGTCTGGACGAAGTGCGCGTGTAGGACAATGAGCAGGATAGCGTTGTATTCACGCCTACAAATAAAACTAGCTTGACTTATGGATTACTTAAAAAAAGGCGTGTCAAACGCGGTTCAAGCTGGACTTTTATTTACCAAAGGCAAAACGCCGCATTTTCTTCGAAATGCGGGAAGGCAATCGAATTTCCAATTATCAATAAATGCCCTCAATTCGACCGGAAAATTTCGCCTGCCACCTAGACGTTTCGCATCTGCGCCTGCGTCACGTTACTACCCGGCTCCACGCTTTGCGTCAGCCACACATTGCCGCCAATCGTAGACCCGGCGCCCACCGTGATGCGTCCTAGAATGGTGGCGCCGGCGTAGATGACGACATCGTCCTCGACGATCGGATGGCGCGGCGCCCCCTTTACCAGCGCCCCGCTCTCGTCCGTCGGGAAGCGCCGCGCACCGAGCGTGACTGCCTGGTACAGG
>Ga0213835_102013_pt1 | contig 10358 bp, 8 predicted proteins | sample SWPATP01_FD_160576 | JGI IMG/M metagenome (GOLD analysis project Ga0213835, IMG submission 160576) | Coastal seawater microbial communities from Marineland, Florida, United States - SWPA TP0 #1 | ecosystem: Environmental > Aquatic > Marine > Coastal | place: USA: Florida | collected 2016-08-05
GGTGGTGTTGCCGATGGCGACACCAGCGCTCGTGACGATCTTCATTCTGAGCTTCCAGGGCTCGTGGAACGAGCTGGGGCACTTCATCGTGGCGCGGCAGAGCCCCGAACTGAACACCCTGACCGTCGGTGTGGCGCAGCTCGTGTCTGGTCAGCTGGGGGCGGGCAACCAGTTCCCGCTGCAGCTGGCGGCGGCGGTGCTGATGAGCATTCCGGTCGTGGTGCTGTTCTTCATCTTCCAGCGCCGCATCATGAACACGACGGCGGGCGCCGAGAAGGGGTGACGGGGGATGCGGGGGTCGCGCCGGGTCGGGCGCGACCCCCGCGGGACGCACCAACAACAGCTTGTCAATACACCTCGCTAGCGACATCGCTCGCTGTTCGTTTTTTTCGTTTGGCGCGATACACTCCGGTCATGAGCATGTCGACCGAAATGCCGCGCGACACGCGGAAGACCCAGACTTACCTTCCAGATGCCTCGTCCCACGATGCGCTTCTTGACTTCGCAGAGGTGATTCGTCAGTTTGAAGAGGCTGAGATGGCTGGCGGCAAAGCTGCCGCTGCTCTCGTCGACCCGCAGGGTAATCAACGCACGATTCCAGTGGAGATCTTCCGGATTCTGGACCAGGTTGCGAACGCGCTCGCCGCGGGTCAAGGCATCACGATAATTCCGCAAGGAGTGTTGATGACCACCCAGCAGGCTGCAGATTTTCTCGGTGTGAGTAGACCCACTGTGGTGAGACTTCTCGAATCTGGAGAGATCGATTTTGAGAAGCCCGGGCATCATCGACGGGTGCGACTAGATCGCCTCCTCGACTTTCAAGAACGATCTCGCGGAGAACGTAGGTCGGCGTTGAAAGACCTGCAAAGAAGTAATCTCCACGCTCGAGTGAAGACTGGATCGCCTCGGGATGTCCGGCGAGTGATGGAACTCGACGCCTAGTGAGCTTTCCCGCCTTCTTCGACACAAATGTGTTGTACGGTGCGCTACTCAACGACTACATCCTTCATCTGGCCGATCGGGGCCTATTTCGACCTTTGTGGTCAGAGGACGTACTCGTGGAATTGGAGCGGAACCTCGTCGCAAATGGTGAAGACGGTGAACTCGTCCGTAAACGCGTGACCACTATGCGGCGTTACTTTCCTGACGCAATGGTTTCGGGCCATGAGGAACTTGTGTCTGCCATGACGAATCAGGAGAAGGATCGCCATGTGCTGGCCGCTGCCATTAGGGGTGGTGCCGAAGTGCTTGTGACCTTCAACCTTCGGGACTTCCCTACGGGCTCCACGGCGCAGTTTGATCTGGAAGTTGTGCATCCGGATGCATTCCTCCTGGATCAGCTCGATCTTTACCCTGCCGCGACGTTGCGAGTGCTATCTGATCTTGTCGACGGTTATGACTCTCCCGCGCTGACCATGGAAGATTACCTGCTGGCCCTTACCCGCGCAGGCGTGCCCGATTTCGTCGCATCAGTGCGACCCGCAATCTACTGATGGCCGCTTATCAGTACGCCTTGCCTAGCGGCTGAGCGTCTGGAACCGCTTGATCGACAGCGGCACGAAGACCAGCAGCATGACCGCGATGCCGATGATCACGGTCGCGATCGGGTTCTGCGCCGTCCACGCGTCGCCGGGCGGAGTGCCCGGAGGGACGTTGCCGAACAGCTCGCGGGCCGACTGCACGAGGGCCGACACGGGGTTCCACTCGGCGAAGACGCGCAGCGGGGTCGGCAGGTTTTCGCTGGGCACGAACGCGTTCGAGATGAACGTCAGCGGAAACAGCACGAGGAACGACACGTTGTTGATGATCTCGGGGCTGCGCACCGCGAGGCCGAGGAACGCCATGACCCACGAGAACGCGTAGGCGAACAAGAGCAGCAACGCGACGCCCGCGACGAACTCAAGCGGCGACGAGTTGACGCGCCAGCCGACGAGGAAGCCGGTGCCCATCATGACGAGCATCGACAGGCTGTTGATCACGAGGTCGCCGTTCGTGCGGCCGACGAGTACGGCGGCGCCGCTCATCGGTAGCGTGCGGAACCGATCGATGATGCCGTCTTTCAAGTCTTGCGCCATCGCCGAACCCGAGTAGGTCGATCCGAACACCACGGTCTGGGCGAAGATGCCTGCCATCAGGAACGACTCGTACCCGTCGCCCGGGATGTCGATCGCTGCGCCGAACACATACGTGAACAGCAGCACGAACATGATCGGCTGAATGAGCGAGAACAGCAGAATCTCGGGCACCCGGATGATCTTCATCAGGTTGCGCCAGGTCGTGACCCACCCGTCGGAGAGGAATCGCGAGAACGCGCTGCCGGGAAGGGGCTGCAGGGTCGCGGCGGTGCCAGCGCGGGGCGTTCCCCCGGCGGGGCTCGCGCCCACGCTCGTGGGGTTCAGTTCGGCGCTCATGCCGCGGTTCCTTCCGCGTTGTCGGACTGTTCGGCCGTGTGCCCGGTGAGTTGCAGGAAGACGTCGTCCAGGGTGGGGCGACGCATGCCGGCGTCGTGCAGAGAGATGCCCTGCTCGGCGGCGGCCCCCACGATCGCGCTCAGCGCGACGGGGCCGTCGTCGACGGGAACGACCCAGGTGCGGCCGCCTCCGCCTTCGATGGGGTCTCCCGATCCGAAGCGCGACATGATGTCGGTCAGCTCGCGAGCATCCGATTCGGTGACGAGCGTCACGGCGACCCGCTGGCCGCCGACCGACGCCTTGAGTTCGTCGGCGGTGCCCTTCGCGATGACGCGGCCGTTGTCGATGACCGAGATGGCGTCGGCGAGGCGGTCGGCCTCTTCGAGGTACTGGGTCGTGAGCAACACCGTGGTGCCGCCGTCGACGAGCGACTCGATGATGTCCCACAGGGCGAGGCGGCTGCGCGGGTCGAGGCCCGTCGTTGGCTCGTCAAGAAACAGCACGGGCGGGTTGATGACGAGGGCACCCGCGAGGTCGATGCGCCGGCGCATGCCGCCCGAGAACCCCTTCACGGGGCGATTCGCCGCCTCGACCAGGTCGAACAGCTCGATCAGCTCGGTCGCCCGCTGACGGGCCACCTTCGAGCCGAGGTGGTACAACTTGCCGACCATCATGAGGTTCTCGAAGCCGGTCAGGTTTTCGTCGACGGCCGCGTACTGGCCGCTCGCGCCAATCATGCGGCGAACTCGGTCGGGGTCGCGCAGCACGTCGACGCCGTCGATCACGGCGGTGCCGCTGTCGGGCTTGATGAGGGTGGTCAGCACCTTGACGGTGGTGGTCTTGCCGGCGCCGTTGGGGCCGAGCAGTGCGGTGACGGTTCCCTGGGTGACGTCGAGGTCAAGACCGTCGAGGGCGCGGACCACGGGCGCGCCCTTCGGGGTGTAAGTCTTGACGAGGTCGCGGGCCTCGATAAATGCCATGGGCGCGACAGTACTCCTGGGGTGCGACATCGCGGTTATGCGTTCGCTGACAGCGGGCGACGGGGGCGCGGTACGGGATGCTCGGGGCTCCGCCAGGCGCGCGGAGTAGCGTTGCCGACATGGCCAGCGCCCCCACCCAAGATGCTCGCGGCGGCGACCGCGCGGTCGACGCGACCCGCGATGCGCCGCTGCTCACGCGCATCCGTGAGCGTGCGCCGCAGTACGACCGCGACAACGCGTTCTTCGCCGACGACCTCGCCGAGCTGCGTGATCAGGGCTACCTGAAGCCCCGCAGCCTGACCGCGGCGATGCGCGACCAGCGGCTGCTCGCCGCCCACGCGCCCGCCACCGCGCTCGGCCTGACCATGCATCTCGTGTGGATGGGCGTCGCGCGCGACCTCGCCGTCGCCGGCGACGACTCGCTGCAGTGGGTGCTCGACGACGCGGCCGCCGGCGAGGTGTTCGCCTTCGCAATCAGCGAGCGCGGCAACGACAGGGTGATGAGCGACTCGCTGACGCGCGCCGAGCGCACCGAGGAGGGCTGGGCCATCACCGGCACAAAGATCTTCACCACGCTCTCGCCCGCCTGGACCCGCCTCGGCACCCTCGCCCGCCACGACCCCGACCCGGCGCGCGGCGAGAGCGGCGACCCGGTGATCGTGCACGGCTTCATCCTGCGCGACGACCCGCAGGGCGACCCCACCGCGACACCTCCCGGCGTTAGCGTCACCCCCGACTGGGACACGCTCGGCATGCGCGCCACCCAGTCGCACACGACGCACCTCGACGGGGCGATCATCCGTGACGAGCGTGTGGCGCGCATCCTGCCGGCGGGCTCGCCCGGCGACCAGTACACGCTCGCGATCTTCGCGAACTTCCTTACGCTGATCGGCGCCGTGTACGCCGGCATCGCCGACCGCGCCGTTGAGCTCGCCGTCGAGTCGGCGCACTCCCGCACGAGCATGAAGTCGGGTGGGGCGCCGTACGCGCACGACCCCGACATTCGCCGGCGCATTGCGGATGCGGCGATCGCCCTCGACGCGCTCGCCCCACAACTCGAGGCGGTCGCCTCCGACCGCGACGCCGAGGTCGATCGAGGGCTGCGGTGGTTCCGCGACCTCACCGGGCTCAAGCAGCGCTGCGTGCAGACCGCGCGCGAGGTCGTCGACCAGTGCATGCACGCCGCCGGCGGAGCTGGCTACCGCAGCGCCGCCGAGCTCAGCCGGCTGCAGCGCGACGTGCTCGCCGGCATCTACCACCCGAGCGACCCCGAGAGCGTGCAGGCAACCGTCGCCGCCGACCTGCTCGGACCACTGCCGTGACCCGAGTGCGCGAGAGCGACATCGAGCTCGCCGACGGGCGCACGCTGCACGTGTACGAGGCGGGTGGACGACGCTCCCGGCGACTGCCCGTCATCTGGCACCACGGCACCCCCAACACGGGTGCCCCGCCCGAGCCGCTCATGCGGGTGGCGAAGAAGGCCGGGCTGCGCTGGGTGTCGTTCGACCGGCCCGGCTACGGCGGCTCGAGCCGGCACGAGGGTCGCACGGTCGCGTCGGTCGCCGACGACGTCGCGCAGCTCGCTGACGCGCTCGAGCTCGAGCGGTTTGCCGTGTTCGGACACTCGGGCGGCGGGCCGCACGCCCTGGCCTGCGCCGCAGCGATGCCCGAGCGCGTCGCGGCGGTCGCCGTCAGCGGCGGGCTGGCCCCGCTGGGCGCCCCCGACAACGCGGGCCTCGACCACGAGCGGTGGTTCGACGGCATGGGCCCCGTGAGTTCGTCCTCCTTGCGTGCCGCCCTCGATGGCGCCGTGGCGAAGCGTGCCCACGAGGATGCGGCCGACGAGGGCATCGACTTCACGAGCCGCGACTGGGCGGCGCTCGCCGACGAGTGGGGTTGGCTCGGCACCGTGGCCGCGGCCGGTGTCGCCTCGGGGCTCGACGGGCTCATCGACGACGACCTCGCCTACGTCGCGCCGTGGGGCGTCGATCTCTCGCGAGCAACGGTGCCGACGCTCCTCGCGCACGGGGCCGACGACCGGGTCGTGCCGGTGGCGCACGCGAGCTGGCTTGCCGACGCGATTCCGAACGCCACGCTCTGGCAGCTGGAGGGCGAGGGCCACATCTCCGCCCTCGCCGACGACGAGCGCGGGGCGGCCGCCGCCGTGCGATGGATCGCCGAGCACTGGGCGACAACTGACTGAAGCCTGACCGCCCACTGCGTGTTCATCGGGCGGTGACCGTCGACCCTCTACCCTCGGAGGCTATGACCACGCCGACGAACACGCAGACCGCCGAAGCCCCACCCGCGAAGCCGACCGCGAGCGATCCGGTGATCGCTCGCCGGCGCGCGGCGCGCATCCTGCTGGTCGTGTTGGCGATCGGTCAGCCCGTCTCGTCGCTGCTGTTCGACCTGCTCTCGGACGAGATGATGGAGTCGGGCGCCGAGTTCTCTCCCCTCATTCCGCCGGGCCCGTGGTTTGCCATCTGGGGGCTGATCATCGTGGCGAGCATCGCGTGGGCGATCGCGCAGGTGCGGCCGTCGACGATTCAGCCGGCCGCGGGCATCCGAGATCGCCTTGTCGCGCCGCTCGCCGTCGTCTTCGCCGGCTTCGCCCTGTGGCTCGCGACCGCGGCATTCGGGCAAGACAACCCACTCGGGCTCGTCGTCTTCGTGGCGTACATCGTCGCCTTCGTCATCGCCTGGCGCCGTGTCGTCGCCGCCCGCGACGAGATCGCGCGCTGGAACGTCGTCGAGCGCGGCCTGCTGTACCTCACCATGGGCGTTTACTCGGGCTGGGTGTCGATGGCGTTCTTCGTGCAGATCGGCACCGTCGTGCAGGGCGCCGGCGCCCCCTACGACACCGAGTGGGGCATCACCTGGCAGGCCCTCGTGCTGGCCGCCGCGGCCGGCCTCGCCGTGCTGTTCGCCGTCGTCTCGCGCGGCTCCTTTGTCTACGCGCTGACGGTCACGTACGCCCTCATCGGGGTGGGCATCAGCACGGCGGATGCTGGGCTCACCACGCTCTGGATCCTCGCGATCGTCGCGGTCACCATCCTCTGGGCGTCGACGGCTGTCATCCGGGTTGTCGACGCGCGCCGCCGGATGGGGCTTAGCCGAACGCGGTCGTGATCACGTTGCGCAGCTGGTCAAAGTCGACGCCGACGTCGGGGCGCCACGACCAGAAGCGGTTCGACAGCAGTACGACCACGACCCGGGCGGCAGGGGACACCCACAACTGGGTCGAGGTCCAGCCCTCGTGGCCGTACCAGCTGTGGTCGATGAGGCCCGGGCGGCGGGGCAGGTTGAACGCCAGGCCGAAGTCTTCGTGCACCTTGATGGGGTCGGGGTCGATCACGTAGAGCCCCTGGGTGCGGGGGCGGCGCATCGCCTCGACGGTGGCAGGCTTGACCACAGCCCCGTCGCCGCGCAGTAGCGACTGGCCAATCGCGAGCAGGTCGTGCACGCTCGCGACGACTCCGGCCGCCGGGTGCTTCAGCGTCATGAGCGTTTCGTGGTCGTGCATGACGACGTCGGCGTCGTGTAGGGGTCGGGCTCCGGCGTCGTCGAACGAGAGGCTCGTCGCCCCGGCGTCGCGGGCGAGCCGCTCGATCTGGGCGGTGAACGGCTCGTCGGTGACGGCCTCGACCATCGCGGCGATGCCCTCCCACGCGATGTTGTTGTAGCGGCGGGCGGTGCCGGGAACGAACTCGAGGCCCGCACGCAGCAGCGCCTCGCGCAGCGATGACGGATTGCCGAGCACGACGTCGCTGAGCCCCGAGGTGTGGCTGAGCAGCTGGCCGAGCGTGACCTGGGGCGTCGCTGCCTCCGGGACGAGCGAGCCGAGCGTCTGGTCGACCGTCAGCAGCCCCCGCTCGACGGCCCGCATCGCGGCAAGCCCGCTGAGCGGCTTCGTCACCGAGTACAGGCAGTACCGCGAATCGGGATGCGCGTCACCAGCCGAATCCGAGCCCGCCGCCGCAACGTCGACGACCCCGTCGGCGGTCGCGATGCCGATGACCGCGGTCGGAAGCTGGCCGGCGGAAACGCGGGCGCGCATCCAGTCGATGGCGGGGGTGGCGAGGTCAGACACGGGCGCTCCTTCGAAGCCTGGTGCGGGACGAGTCCGAGCCTAGGCGCGTTACTTCGCGGCGAGGTGCGGGTGGTGCGCCTCGACCACATTCGGGTGCGCGCGCACGCGGCTCTTCAGCCAGTTGCGGCCGAACACTGCGTGAATGGGGTTCGTCGGGTCGAGCGTGACGCCGCGGGCCTCGGCCGCGAGCTCGGCGGGCAGCTCGATGTGCGGAATCTCGGCGTCGAGCGCCGGGCCGTGGAAGTAGGGGATCGAGATGCGCTCGTCGCCCTCGGCGGGCGAGATGACGCGGTGCAGCGTGGCCTTCAGGTAGCCGTCGGTCGCGACCTCAAGCAGCTCGCCGATGTTGACGACGAACGCGCCAGGAACGGACGGGGCGTCAATCCACTCCCCGTCCTTCTCCACCTGCAGGCCGCCCTTGCCCTCTTCCACGTAGAGCAGCGTGAGCACGCCGAGGTCTTTGTGCGCCCCGACGCCCTGCTCGGGCTGCGGGCCCGACTTGCCGGGGTAGCGCACGATCTTCATGTTGGGACTGGGGCGCTCGCCGAAGGCCGCGTCGAAGTGGTCGGCGGGGGCGCCGAGGGCCTCGGCCCACGCGCTCAGCAGGCGGGCGCCGATGCCGTTGAGCCGGTCGATCCACGCGAGCGCGGCCGTCTTCAGCTCGGGCAGATTCTCGGGCCAGAGGTTGGGGCCGTCGAGCACCCAGTAGTCCTCCACGCCGTCGCCCGCCGGCACGGCCTCGCGCTCGGCGCCGATGTCAATCTGCTCGCGCCAGTCCTGCTTGCCGAGGGTGAGCTCGCCGCCCACGCGGGTGTAGCCGCGGAAGTGCGGGCTGAGCGTGTTCTCGATCGCGAGCTTCTCCTCTTCCGGCAGGGCGAAGAAGCGCCGCGAGAGCTCGATCATCTCGGCGAACTGCTGCTCGCTGACACCGTGGCCGACGAGGTAGAAGAAGCCCACCTCGTGGGTGGCGCGGCGCAGTTCGTCGCGGAAGCGGGCCTGGTCGTCGGCGTCGCCGTCGAGCAGCGAGAGGTCGATGATGGGAAGGGCAGCGATGCTCATGGGTTCAATCCTTATGCATGAAGTTGGCGGTTGTCGACGCGGAGAAGACCGCGGGTGCGCAGAGCGCGCGAGGGAGGAGCTGGCGAGGGGGATTCGCTAGCGACAACAGCAACGACAGAGGCGGATGCTCATGATGCGGAAACGGTATCCGCGCCGGTTTCTGCCGGGCAAGGTTTGTTACTCTGCGTGACAGGTGCGCACTTACACACTCGGGGTCGGATTTCTTCGTCTCGTCGCGTCTTCGCCCATGTGATGCCCTGCACCGGGGAGAAAGAGGACGATCACCGTGGTTCGAGCAGCGCGACCTTGTGCACGCGCCATACAAGCGGGTGGCCTCCCGACGGCAGCGATGATCGGCGCGATTGCGATCGCTGCGACCCTATTCGCGCCTGCTACGGGCGCCAGCGCTGCCCCGTACACGTCAGCCGAAGTGGGTGGCGGTTCAGCCGCCGCCCGCGATGCGGCGTCAGATTTGCGAACCCCCTGGGTCAGTGCAGTTGCGGCGTCCGGACTCGTGGTCCCGGCGCCCAGCATCATCACTGCTCCGCCGGGATCCGACATCTCCGGCGTGATCGCGACGACGGCTGAGGGCACGACTGTTTCTGTCGAGCGATCGCGCTACTCCGCCAGTGCACTCGCCCCAGAATTCGTTGAACTGTCGACCAACCCGGGAATCGCTGGATGCGCCGGTAACGGTCTGCGACTGCAGGGGGCAGCCCCCCGGCCGTCGGTCGTCGCCGGAAACGCGGGTTGCACAAATGGCAATGGCGCTGTTTACGGATTTTTCGGCGGCGCCGGTGAATCGTCGACCCGCGGAGGGCTTGAGATCACGTTCAGTAGACCAGTGGCGGCTTTTGGCGCCTGGTTTGGTGATCTGGAAACGCGTACCGACGGACTCGGGGTTCCCGCGATTGTTCGGGTTTACGACGCGGCAGGAAGCCTCCTCGATGAGTGGCACGTTGAGCCGAGCGTTCCTGACCAATCCCTCTGCAGCAACGCGGCAGTGGGCTGCGGGAATGACACAACCGTTCATGTCGGGTATGTGGGAGACCCCATTTCACGGATGGCGGTGATCGTGGGCGATGAGGACGCTGGGGGCAATGCGCTGACAGAGGGCTTGAGCATGATCGGGCCCACAGCCGTGGATGCCGTTCCGGCGATGGAAATTTCCTTTGAGAGCCTTGCCTCCGTCCTCCTGGTGGCGGGGCAAGACATCAGCGTCAACGCGTCCGTCACGAATACGGGGCAAGTGCCGCTTGAATTGCCACCCGGCGCACCGTGCCAGCCCACCCAGATCGGGCCAGGCGAATCGTCTTCGTGTCTCGTCGCCGTGAGTGTGACGCAGGCGCACATCGATGAGGGTTTCGTGCCGGTCGCGTTGGCACTCGAGGGGACGTGGGAGCGCTTAGTTGCTGAAGCGACGGCCTCTGTGCGCGTCCCACTTGTTCAGGACGTGAGCTTTTCGATCGCGCTTTCGGCCACACCGTCAACGGTCGCGGCGTCGACGACGGAGGTCACACTGACCGCAATCGTGCGCAACACCGGAAACACCTCAGCGGCACCACACTCAGTTGTGATCGACGGAGAGACAGTCGCATGTGGTGACGCGATCTCGCTCGCGCCGGGTGAGTCCATCGTGTGCACACGGGTCATGCCCGCTCCGACTGCCTCGCGGGTCGTGCACGCTGTCGTTTCGTGGACCGACGGCGACATCGTGCGATCGGGCGACAGCGCAGTTCGCCTTGATGTCGCGGCCGACCCTTTCCAGCCGGGACAACCCACCTCGCCAACCGAGCCGGGAACCGAGATCGGGCC
>Ga0213835_102017_pt1 | contig 10326 bp, 11 predicted proteins | sample SWPATP01_FD_160576 | JGI IMG/M metagenome (GOLD analysis project Ga0213835, IMG submission 160576) | Coastal seawater microbial communities from Marineland, Florida, United States - SWPA TP0 #1 | ecosystem: Environmental > Aquatic > Marine > Coastal | place: USA: Florida | collected 2016-08-05
GACCGACGGCCGGACTTTCCAATAGACCAGCCCCAATCTGCTGCATGCTCCTGCCATCTTTTGTCATCCAGTTCTGCCGAACCTGTCGCCTGCCCGGGCGTTATCCGACCTTGACTTGAGCGCCCGGCATGCCAAACAGCCGGCCAAGAAAAAATTCAGGGAGTTGGCGATGGCAATCGCGTTCACTTTCCCGGGTCAGGGAAGCCAGACAGTCGGCATGGGCAAGGAACTTGCCGATGCCTTTCCCGAGGCGCGCGCCGTCTTCGAGGAGGTCGACGAGGCACTCGGCGAAAAGCTGTCGACCATCATGTGGGAGGGTCCGGAAGAGACCCTGACCCTGACCGCCAACGCGCAGCCGGCGCTGATGGCCGTGTCGATGGCGATAATCCGCACCATGGAGGCGCGTGGCTTCCAGATGCAGGGCAAGGTCGATTATGTGGCCGGCCATTCGCTCGGCGAATATTCCGCGCTTTGCGCAGCGGGCATGTTCACCATTGCCGACACGGCACGGCTCCTTCGTATTCGCGGCAAGGCCATGCAGCAGGCGGTTCCGGTAGGCGAGGGCGCGATGGCTGCCATCATCGGTCTTGAGCACGACGCCGTCGAGGCCGCATGTGCAACCGCAAGCGGTCAGGGCGTTTGTCAGATTGCCAACGACAATGGTGGCGGCCAGATCGTCATTTCCGGCGCCAAGGACGCGGTCGAGGCTGCGGCGCGCCACTGTACGGAAAACGGCGCCAAGCGGGCCATCCTGCTCCCGGTATCGGCCCCTTTTCATTCGGCCCTGATGGCGCCGGCCGCCGAGGCCATGCGTCTGGCTTTGCAGGAAGCTACCAAGGCGGCGCCAGTCGTTCCGGTCGTTTCCAATGTCGCGGTTGCGGCACTGAGTGACCCGGAAGAGATTGCGGCCAGGCTGGTCGAACAGGTCACTGGACGCGTGCGCTGGCGCGAGACCATTGAGTGGTTTGCGGGCAACGGCGTGACCACTCTCTATGAAGTCGGGTCAGGCAAGGTCCTGTCGGGCCTGGCGCGACGTATTGATCGGGATATCGTCACGGTGCCGGTGAACGGACCGGGGGACATTGAGACGGTGCTGACGGCCCTGGGTTAAACTCGACGGCCAACGGTCCGCTACTTGAAAAGGAAGGAAACGACATGTTCGATCTGACGGGCCGGAAGGCTTTGGTAACGGGCGCATCCGGCGGCATCGGCGAGGCAGTTGCGCGCGCGCTGCATGCATCAGGTGCAACCGTTGGCCTGCACGGTACCAGGGTCGAGAAGCTGGACGCACTGGCGGCGGAGCTGGGAGAGCGGGTCAAGGCCTTTCCTGCCAATCTTTCTAACCGGGACGAAGTGAAGGCGTTGGGCCAAAAGGCGGAAGCCGATCTCGAAGGTATCGACATTCTCGTCAACAATGCAGGCATTACCCGTGACGGTCTTTTCGTGCGCATGAGCGACGAGGACTGGGATGCGGTTCTCGAGGTCAATCTCACTTCCGCTTTTCGACTGACGCGCGAATTGACCCATCCGATGATGCGCCGCCGGCATGGCCGGATCATCAACATAACCTCGGTCGTCGGCACGACCGGCAATCCCGGTCAGGCCAATTATTGTGCATCGAAGGCCGGGATGATCGGTTTCTCCAAGTCACTGGCGCAGGAGATCGCCACCAGGAACGTCACCGTGAACTGCGTGTCGCCGGGCTTCATCGAATCGGCCATGACCGAGAAGCTGAACGAGAAACAGAAAGATGCCATCATGGGTGCAATCCCCATGCGCCGGATGGGCAGCGGCGGCGACATTGCAGCCGCGGTGGTCTTCCTCGCTTCCAATGAGGCAGGTTATGTCACTGGCCAGACGTTGCACGTGAACGGCGGAATGGCGATGATCTAGGCCTTTCACAGACTTGGAAGCCGCTGGTTTTTGGTGTATTGCGGCGCAAACCGTTGGCCGCCGAGCCATACGGGAGTTATTTCAAGCTCCGCTTTTCGTTCTCGGAACGGGGCAGGCTGGGGGTAAGGAAACTGCCCTTGCGCCAGCCATCTTTCAACTTGATTAGCGGCAGTCGTGTCGCTAACGAAGGCATCACAACATCATAGTCGAGGGTTTGCGAAATGAGCGATACCGCAGAACGGGTCAAGAAAATCGTTGTCGAGCATCTTGGGGTCGATGCCGACAAGGTCACGGAAGGCGCAAGCTTCATCGACGACCTGGGTGCGGACAGCCTCGACACTGTCGAACTCGTGATGGCCTTCGAGGAAGAGTTCGGTGTTGAGATTCCGGACGACGCCGCGGAGACCATTCTGACCGTCGGCGACGCCGTGAAGTATATCGAGAAGTCCACTAGCTGATCCGGAACGCGCGACCTTTGAGATCACGCGGAGGAGACCGGAAATGAGACGCGTCGTTGTGACGGGCCTTGGCCTGTTGTCGCCCTTTGGCGTTGGCGCAGAGCATGCGTGGAATCAGATATTGGCCGGTCGTAGCGCCGCCCGGCCGATCCACCAGTTCCAGACTGACGACTTGCCCTGCAAAATTGCCAACTCGATCCCTCGAGAGGGAGAGGGCGGGTATAATCCGGACGACTTCCTGGAACCAAAGGACCAGCGGAAGGTCGGCGATTTCATCGTCTATGGGATGGTGGCCGCCGACCTGGCTCTTGCCGATTCCGGCTGGGAGCCGAAGACCGAGGATGAACGCTGTGCAACCGGCGTCATGATCGGCTCAGGTATCGGCGGCATCGAGGGTATTTCCGAGAACGCGCTGATCCTTGAGCAACGAGGTCCAAGGCGCATAAGCCCGTTCTTCATTCCCGGCAACATCATCAATCTCGTGTCCGGACAGGTGTCGATCCGGCACGGTTTGAAGGGTCCCAACCACGCCGTGGTCACGGCCTGCTCGACCGGCGCCCACGCAATCGGCGATGCAGCCCGCATCATTGCGTTCGGCGATGCCGACGTGATGCTGGCAGGCGGTGCGGAATCGCCGATCACACGGCTTTCGATTGCCGGTTTTTCGGCCTGCAAGGCATTGTCGACCAGTTACAACGACACGCCGGAAAAGGCCTCGCGGCCCTATGATCGCGATCGCGACGGCTTCGTCATGGGCGAGGGGGCAGGCGTTGTCGTGCTGGAAGAGCTGGAGCACGCAAAGGCCCGCGGCGCCAAGATATATGCCGAAATTGTCGGCTATGGCATGTCCGGCGATGCTTTTCACATTACCGCGCCTTCCGAAGATGGCGACGGCGCCTATCGCTGCATGTCCGCTGCCATCAAGCGGGCCGGGCTTTCGCCGTCCGATATCGACTACATAAACGCCCACGGCACTTCGACGATGGCCGACACGATTGAGCTCGGTGCAGTCGAGAGGCTGCTTGGCAACGCCGCGTCCAAGGTCTCGATGTCGTCGACCAAGTCGGCGATCGGTCACTTGCTGGGTGCGGCCGGTGCTGCGGAAGCGATTTTTTCGGTGATGGCGATTCGCGACAACGTAGCGCCGCCGACGATCAATCTGGACAACCCGGCACGCGAGACGCCGGTCGATCTTGTGCCGCACAAGCCGCGCGAACGGCAGATCGACGTGGCGCTTTCGAATTCGTTCGGTTTCGGTGGAACGAACGCATCGCTGGTCTTTCAGCGCTATAATGGGTGATGGGGAGCCGGCGAAACGTCCCACGGTGGAATTTTCGCCATATTCGGGGTTAGCTTCGCCGGGCTGACAACCTGAGCAGAGAAATCGACGCCATGACTACGCAGCCGCACGACGATGACGGAAACGGAGCGCGTCGCGAATCCCAGCGGCCGCTGGTGCCCAAGACGGCCAGCGAAGCGCTGAGGCCGCAGGCCGGTACCCCGCCGCCGCGCCGCTCGCGGCAGTCGCGGAACCAGTTCGTCGTGTTCATGAATTTCATGATGTCGCTGGTCGTCTTCATCGTGATCGCAGGTGGTCTGGCCTTCTATCTGGGCAAGCAGGCTTTCGATGGCGCAGGTCCACTTGCTACCACCGACACAGTCCTGATCAGGCCGAACACAGGCGTTGCGGAGATTGCCGACATACTCGAGCGGCGCGGCATGATTTCGGATGCACGCCTATTCCGCATCGGCCTGCGCCTGCATGGTCACGATTCGAGCCTGCGGGCGGGCGAATACGAGATCACGGCCGGCGCATCGATGTACGACATCATGGAGCTGCTCAGAAGCGGCAGATCAGTCGAACATGCTCTCACCATTCCCGAGGGTTTTACCGTTTTCCAGGCGTTCCAGCGCATCGCCGCGATGGAAGAACTTGCCGGCGATATGCCGGACGAACTGCCGCCCGAAGGCAGCCTTGCCGCCACGACCTTGCGCTTCACGCGCGGCATGCAGCGACAGGATCTGATCCAGCGGCTGATGAACGATCAGGAACGCCTGGTGCAGTCGATCTGGGAGCGCCGCGTCGAAGGCCTGCCGATCGACGACATCAACGAATTCGTGACGCTCGCGTCGATCGTGGAGCGGGAGACAGGACGTTCCGACGAGAGGTCTCGGGTCGCTTCCGTCTTCATCAACAGGCTCAACCGAGGCATGCGGCTGCAATCGGACCCAACGATCATCTACGGAATCTTCGGTGGCGAAGGTCTGCCACCCGGACGACCGATCTATCGCTCGGACATCGATACGCCGACCGAATACAACACCTATACGATCAACGGATTGCCGCCTGGTCCGATCGCCATCCCCGGTCGCGCGTCGCTCGAGGCGGTTGCCAATCCCTCGCAGACCAATGATCTCTACTTCGTCGCCGACGGTACGGGAGGGCATGCCTTCGCCCAAACGCTCGACGAGCATAATTCGAATGTGGCCCGGTGGCGGGCAATCGAACGCGAGCGGGCGGAAGCTGCCGCCCGACGTGCGGCGGAAGAGGCGGAAGAGGAAGCGGCGGATTGAGCCGGCACGATCGATCTGGTCATCCATCCGGTCGTACCCGTAATGTGGAGAGCTGATCGCCATGGCCTTGCAGAGCATGACGGGTTTCGCCCGCGCGACGATCGAGCATCAGGGCAGCATTGCAACCTGGGAATTGCGTTCGCTCAACGGCAAGGGTCTTGACCTGCGCTTGAGGCTGCCGCCGGGTTTCGAACGCATAGAGCAGCAGGTACGGCAGGCCGTGCAGCGGCGTTTCACCCGAGGCAATATTCAGGCCGTGCTATCTTTGTCCGGGTCTGCCGGACAGATGCGCCCGGTGGTGAATGAGGTTCTCCTGGCGGAACTGGCGGCGCTGGCAAGCGGGCTGGAGAAGAAGTTCGGGCTGGCTGCTGCAAGCGCAGACGGTCTTTTGGGATTGCGCGGCGTGCTCGAAATGCCGGACCAGCAACACGATGACGACGCACGGAACGCGCAGGATGCAGCGATAATTGCTGCGCTCGACAAGGCACTGGCAGATCTCGAAAAGGCCCGCTGCGGCGAGGGGGTCGCCATGGCAGCTCTCCTCCAGGGGCATCTTTTCCGCATCGAGGAACTGGCTGCACGCGCCGAGGCGGATGCCTCGCGTGATCCGGAGGCGATCAGGCGTCGGCTGGGCGATCAGGTGCGCCTGTTGATGGAGTCGGGCGCTGCCATGGACGAGGCTCGGCTGCACCAGGAGGCAGCCTTTCTTGCGGCCAAGGCGGACATACGCGAGGAGATCGACCGGTTGCGCACCCATGTGGAAGCAGCGCGCGCATTGCTGGCTGGCGGCGGCGCCATAGGCCGCAAGCTCGATTTCCTGGCGCAGGAATTCAACCGCGAAGCCAACACGCTCTGCTCGAAATCCAATGCAGCAAGCGTGACCGCCATCGGGCTCGATCTGAAGGCGGTGGTCGACCAGTTTCGCGAACAGGTCCAGAATCTGGAGTAGGGTATGGCGGGCGAGGGGCAGATCACAACAATCAGGCGGCGGGGGCTGATGCTCGTGCTGTCCTCGCCCTCAGGGGCCGGCAAGTCGACCATCGCGCGCAATCTGCTCGAGAGCGATCCCGCGCTGGAACTGTCGGTGAGCGTGACAACGCGGCCCAGGCGGCCCAGCGAGATCGACGGGGTGCACTATCATTTCGTCTCGCAGCGGGATTTCGACCGGCTGCGCGATACCGACGCGCTGCTCGAATGGGCCGAGGTGCACGGCAATTGCTACGGCACGCCGCGTGAGGCAGCCGAGCAGGCAATGTCGGACGGCAGGGACATGCTGTTCGACATCGACTGGCAGGGTGCCAACCAGCTGGTTGAGAAGATGCCGACCGATATCGTGTCGATCTTCATCCTGCCGCCGTCGATGGAGGAGTTGAAGTCGCGGCTGCAGCGGCGGGCAGAGGACTCGGCCGAGACAATCGAGAAGAGACTTGCCAATGCGCGCGAGGAAATCGGCCACTGGCAGGAATATGACTATGTCGTCGTCAATGACGATCTCGACCGCGCCTATGGCGCGGTGCGCGCGATCGTGACGGCGGAGAGGTTGCGGCGCAACCGGCGGCCGGGCCTGTTCGATTTCGTGAACGGGCTTTTGGACACAAAGACCGCCCGCTCATAGCGCGTTCGCCAGCCGCACGAATTCCTCCACCGAAAGCGTTTCGGCGCGGCGCGTCGGCTCGATGCCGGCCTTTTCCAGAAGTTTTTCACCTCCAAGAGACTTCACGCTCTGGCGCAGCATCTTGCGGCGCTGGCCGAAGGCGGCCTGGGTGACGCGCGCGAGCGTGGCGGCATCGCAGGGAAGCGGCGTCTCGCGCGGCTCGATATGGACCACGGAAGAGGTGACCTTGGGCGGTGGTGTGAAAGCCTGGGGCGGCACATCGAAGGCGATACGGGAGATTGTACGCCAGCCGGCCAGCACGCCAAGCCTGCCGTAATGATCGGTACCGGGCGCTGCGACGATGCGCTCGGCCACCTCGCGCTGGAACATCAAGGTGAGCGACTTCCAATAAGGCGGCCAGGGCTCGGCGGTGAGCCAGCGGACCAGAAGTTCGGTGCCGATATTATAGGGCAGGTTGGCAACGATGCGGATCTTCTCGCCGCCGGCCATCGTGGCGAAATCGGTCGCAAGCGCGTCGCCCGAGACGATCTCGAGCCGACCGGGGACGGTGGCGGCGATCTCTTCCAATGCGGCGATGGCGCGGTCGTCGCGCTCGATGGCAATGACTTTTCCCGCGCCGGCCATCAAGAGCGCGCGGGTGAGACCGCCGGGGCCAGGGCCGACCTCGATCACCGTCTCGCCGGATAGATTGCCGGCGGCACGCGCGACCTTGCCGGTGAGATTCAGGTCAAGCAGGAAATTCTGGCCGAGCGACTTCTTGGGCGCAAGGCCGTGGCGCTCGATGACTTCGGAGAGCTTTGGCAGGCCGTCGACGCTCATGTGGTCCCCTCCGCATCGGCCATCTCGCGCGCCATCTTCAGCGCCGCGATCAGGCTGTCGGACCTGGCCACGCCCTTGCCGGCGATGTCGAAGGCGGTGCCGTGGTCGGGCGAGGAGCGGATGAAGGGAAGGCCCAGCGTCACGTTGACGGCTTCGTCGAAGGCGAGCGTCTTGGCCGGGATCAGCGCCTGGTCGTGATACATGCAGATCGCCGCGTCATAGCCGGCGCGCGCACGCGCGTGGAACATGGTGTCGGCCGGCAGCGGGCCGGTAGCCTCGATGCCCATGGCGCGCAGGCGCTTAACGGCGGGACGGACGATTGCCTCGTCCTCCGACCCCATGGCACCGCCTTCGCCTGCATGCGGGTTGAGACCCGCAATCGCCAGGCGCGGCGTCGCCATGCCGAACCGGGCGGCGAGATCGCGGGCGACGATTTCAGCCGTCTCGACAATCAGCTCTTCGCTCAACAGGGAGGGCACCTTTTCCAGCGCAACATGGATCGTGACCGGCACGGTGCGCAGATCCGGCCCGGCAATCATCATCACCGCGCGGTGGGTGCCGCCCCAGTGGCGCGTCGCAAGTTCGGCCAGGAACTCGGTATGGCCGGGATGGGCAAAGCCCGCCTCGTAGAGCGGTTTTTTCGCGATGGGCAGGGTGACGATGGCGGCGGCGCGGCCGGTCTTCACGTCCTGAACCCCGCGTTCGATCGCCTCGATCGTTCCCGCGGCGTTTTCAGCGCGGGGCTGGCCGGGGGAATCGACCATCGGGTTGTCGAGCGGGACGACGGGCAGGGCGGTGGCGAAGATGTCCATGGCCGCCGACGGCGTCGTCTCGGCCATCGGCACATCGAGGCCGAGCTTTTTTGCGCGGGCGGCGAGCAGCGCGGCATCGCCGAGCAGGTAGAAACCGGGCACTTCATCGGCTTTGCTGCGCGACCACGCGGCAAGCGCGATCTCCGGGCCGATGCCGGACGGGTCGCCGATGGATAGCGCAAGCGGGAGAGGGGGCACGGCTGGTCCTTTCATTCGCCCGCCAGAAAGCGCGGATCGGGGCAGAAGTCCAGCCTCGTCCGGCCTTGCGGGAAAAGTGGCGGGGCCGTCACGAAATGACCGCGTTTGTGGCAGGAACGACCCGGCCCGTCGGAGGTTTTTTGCAGCGAAGGGATCGCACCCACAATACGAGGAACAGACGATGAAACGCATTCTTGCACTGACCACCGCCGCCCTGATGTCGACCGGTATCGCTGCGACGGCGATCGCCCAGGACCTCGACTACGAAGTCGAGACCGGCGTCGAGGCCGGCGCTGGCGCCAATGTGCCGGGCACCGACATGGACACCACGACGGGCGCCACCACCGGTGCCACGACCGGTGCCACCACCGGTGCCACCCCGGGCGCAGCCGGCACGCAGGCCAATGTCGGCGCGGTCGTGTCGTCGATCAATACCGGCCAGTTCGGCACGTTCGAGGTGGAAAACGCCTCGGAGGTCTCCTCGGTCAACGTGATCCGCATCGACGAGCTGCCGGGTGGCGAGGAACAGGCCGCCATCGATGACGCGCTCGACCGCCACCAGGACGGCGTCTACGATCTGCGCGCCGCGATCGAGGACAATGACGAGTTCTACGAGGCCCTGCAGGACGAGGACGTCTCCGTCGATGACGTGGTGTCCGTCCAGGGCAATGGCGGTGGCAACTTCACCGTCTATGTGCGCTAATCCCGCCTCCCAGGGATGATCTGGAAATGCCGGCCTTCGGGCCGGCATTTCTTTTGCGCTCTTCTTTCGGCTCACGGGCCGTACCGCGCCTGACGGCGCTGGCCCTCCGCCGGGGCCTCGCAAAAGCTCGGACGCCCGGTCGGGCTTGCGGCCTTCGGCCGAAATCTCGCTCACGGCCGGGCGCTCGCTTTGCTCGCTGGCCATGCTTCCTGTTTTGCGCGCTCCACTTCGTTGCGCGTCGCGGCAGGTCTGGCTTGCGGCCTTCGGCCGTTTGGTTCGCTCACGGCCGTGCGCTCGCTTTGCTCGCTGGCCTCCGCGAGGGCGCCGGACGACCGGCGGGCGGCAGTCGCCGCCTCGCCTTCGGCGGCTTTCTCGCTCACGCGTCGAGCGGTACACCGTATTCCTTCCACAGCCGCGCGCGCAGTTCCCTCCTTTCGGGAATGACGACATCCTCCACATGGCTGGCGGCCATCAGCGCGGCGAAGAAGGCGTGGCTGCTTGCCGAGATGATCATCTCCTTTGTCACGCCGCCACCGCACTCGATCGGCTTGCCGTCCTCCAGTTCCAGGCGGCAGCAACCGTCCCTGCGGCAGGCGCGGCGGGTGCAGCGCTCGGGCGCGCCGTCCAGTTCGGCCACGAAGCGCAGCGCCGGCGGCCACGCGGCCTGGACGAAGTTTTCGCAGAAGGCCTGCATGGCCTGCTCGCTTGTGCTCGGGGCAGGGGTGGTTTCGGGGGATTTGGTCATGGGGTTGTCCTTTCTCTCTGGTTTTGCGCTCACGGCCGAGCGCTCGCTTCGCTCACTGGCCATGCTTCCTGTCTTGCGCGCCTTCGGCGTCGCGGGAGGGGCGGGCCATCAGGCCCGACGGTTTTTCGTTTTGCGCGCTCCACTTCGTTGCGCGTCGCGGCAGGTCGGGATTGCGGCCTGCGGTCGGGGATTGGGGGGGCCGGTCGCCATCGTTCCGCTCTACGGCGCCCCCCTCTGTCCTGCCGGACATCTCCCCCTCAAGGGGGGAGATCAGCTGCGGCAATGCCGCCGCCCCAATTCGGGAACGTCCGCGATTGGCGAAGGCAGTCGTGAAGGACAATCTCCCCCCTTGAGGGGGAGATGTCCGGCAGGACAGAGGGGGGTGTGAAGGACGCGGCATTTCGTGTTTTCCTTTCCTTTCTGGCGCGCGGGCGCGTTTCATCCCTGCCACGCCCCGTTTCCGGTCTGGCTTCTTGTTCAGTTGGGAAGCGGGGCGCGTTGTCCGTGCC
>Ga0213835_102019_pt1 | contig 10305 bp, 13 predicted proteins | sample SWPATP01_FD_160576 | JGI IMG/M metagenome (GOLD analysis project Ga0213835, IMG submission 160576) | Coastal seawater microbial communities from Marineland, Florida, United States - SWPA TP0 #1 | ecosystem: Environmental > Aquatic > Marine > Coastal | place: USA: Florida | collected 2016-08-05
CCAACCGCTTTCTGGTGGAGCGTTCTGTCTACGCGGAATTCTGCGCCCGTTTCGCCGCGCGCATCGCCGCGCTGACGCTGGGACCAGGGATGGAGGACCGCGACCTTGGCCCGCTGATCCACGACCGCGCCGTCGCCCGTCAGGAGGCGCAGGTGGCCGATGCCCTGGCCCGTGGCGCACGCTGCCTGACCGGGGGCGGGCGCGACGGGCAAGGGCCGCTGTTCTACAAGCCGACGCTGCTGGTCGATGTCCCCGCCGAGGCCCGGATCATGCACGAGGAGACCTTCGGCCCCGTCGCCGCCGTCGCCCCCTTCGACACCGAGGCCGAGGCGGTCGCCCGCGCCAATGCCACCGAATACGGCCTTGTCGCCTATCTGCACACGCTGGACCCGCGCCGCATCTATCGCGTCACCCGGGCGCTGGAATTCGGCATGGTCGCGGTCAACCGCACCAAGGTCACCGGCGCACCCATCCCCTTCGGCGGGATGAAACAGTCCGGATTGGGGCGTGAAGGGGCGCGCTGGGGGCTCGAGGCTTTCACCGATATCAAGTACGTCTGCCGCGACTGGGCCTGAGCCCCGCGCACCACCCGAGGACTCTGACATGCTGAGCAATGACGAACTCGCCGCCTGGGACCGCGAGAACCTGTTCCACCCCTCCACCCACCTCGGGCAGTTCGCCCGCGGCGAGGCGCCCCAGCGCATCGTCACCGGCGGCGAGGGCGCGACCATCACCGACCGCGACGGCAACCGCCTGCTGGACGGGTTCGCCGGGCTATACTGCGTCAACGTCGGCTATGGCCGGCCCGAGATTGCCGAGGCCATTGCCGAACAGGCCCGCGCGCTGCCCTACTATCACGCCTATGCCGGCCACGGGTCCGAGGCGGCGATCCGGTTGGCCAAGATGGTGCTGGACCGGGCGCCGGCGCATATGTCGAAGGTCTATTTCGGCCTGTCGGGCTCGGATGCAAACGAGACCAACGTCAAGCTGGTCTGGTACTACAACAACATCCTCGGCCGGCCGGAGAAGAAGAAGATCATCTCGCGGATGCGCGGCTATCACGGGTCGGGGCTGATGACCGGCTCGCTGACCGGGCTGGAGCTGTTTCACCGCAAGTTCGACCTGCCGCTGGACCGGGTCCTGCACACGCAGGCGCCGTATTACTTCCGCCGCCCCGATCCGGCGATGTCCGAGGCCGACTTCACCGCCTTTCTGGTGGCCGAACTGGAGGCGCTGATCGCCCGCGAAGGCGCCGACACCATCGCCGCCTTCATCGGCGAGCCGGTGCTAGGCACCGGCGGCCTGGTGCCGCCGCCGCCCGGCTACTGGCCGGCGGTGCAGGAGGTGCTGGCGCGCCATGACATCCTGCTGATCGCCGACGAGGTGGTCACCGGCTTCGGGCGGCTGGGCAGCATGTTCGGCAGCGACCATTACGGGCTGAAGCCCGATTTCATCACCATCGCCAAGGGGCTCACCTCGGCCTATGCGCCGCTGTCGGGCTCGATCGTCTCCGACCGGGTCTGGAAGGTGCTGGAGCGCGGAACCGACGAGAACGGCGTTATCGGCCACGGCTGGACCTATTCGGCCCATCCGCTGTGCGCCGCTGCCGGCATCGCCAATCTGGAGCTGATCGACCGGCTGGGGCTGGTCGAGGCCGCCGGAAAGGTGGGGGCGCATCTCAATGCCCGGATGACCGAAGCGCTGGGCGATCACCCGAATGTCGGCGAGGTCCGCGGCGCGGGGCTTCTCTGTGCGGTCGAAATTGTGCGCGACCGCGATACGCGGACCTTCTTCGACGCGGCCGAGGGGGTCGGCGGCAAGGTCGTTGCCGCGATGATGCGCCGGGGCGTGATCGCGCGGGCGATGCCGCAGGGCGACATCATCGGCTTCGCGCCGCCCTTCTGCCTGACAACGGCCGAGGCCGACCGCATCGCCGAAACCACAGCCGAGGCGCTGCGCGAGGTGCTGGGCTGACCCGGCCAGCCGTGTGTGAGGTGGGTTTGCTGCGGGCCTGCGGGCGCGTCACACCGCTTCGCGCACGGCCCGCAGGAACTGCTTTGTCCGGTCCCGTCCGGGATCGCCGAACAGGGCTTCGGGCGTGCCCTGCTCGTCGATCCGGCCGCCGTAGAAAAAGCAGACCCGATCCGAGATGTCCTTGGCGAATCCCATCTGGTGGGTGACCATCAGCATGGTCAGGCTATGCTAGGCCGAACTGCCCTGCATGCATCACGTTGGCCTGCGTCGCCACCAACGCGGCTTTCGTGCCTTCATGCTCTCCCTTTCCAACCGGTTCAGACCGGCACGCTGCCCGACGCTCAGAGAGCGGTCACTTCCGCCGGATAGCGGTGCATGTTCTCGAACCCCGTGGCGGTGACCAGCCCCAAGTCACCCAGCTGCATCCCGGCCTTGTGGTCCTTGGTGGTCGGGTTGGGCTGGATGACAAAGGTCATGCCCTCGTCAAGGGTCTCGTTGGGGTCGTTGGGTGGAATGAACTTGTAGGGCACCCCGGACGGCGGCTGGATATCGACGCCAAATCCGTGCGCGATGCCGTCCACGGTGGTGTAGCCGGCATCGCGGATCATCAGCGACACCTCGTAAAGCTCCTGCAAGGTGGTGCCGTGCTTCACGGTCGCCCAGAGGGCATCATAAGTGTCCTTCATCGTGCGGTAGATGTGCTGATACTGCTCGGTCGGCGCGCCAAGGAAGAACGGACGCAGAATCTGGGAGCAATACATGCCGTAGTTCACCGTCAGCTCGGTGTTGATCACGTCGCCCGGCCTCAGCTTGCGGTGCGACCACATCTGGTTGGGAACGCAGCTTTCCGAAGCCGCCATCGGCGTGCTGTTGAGATAAAGAAATGTGAACTCGCAGCCTGCCGCCCGCGCCGCCGTTTCGGCAATGGTCTGGATGTCGCGCTCGGCGACGCCGGGGCGCAACTCGCGCTTCAGCGCCTCCATCACCGCGTCGCATCCAAGGGCGGCCTTGCGCTGCCACGCGATCTCATCGGCGCTCTTGCGCGAGCGCAGGCGCTTGATCGGCAAGCTGAGGTCGGACATCGTGGCGTTGGGCAGCTCTTTGCGCAGGCCGTCGATATCCTGATAGAAGAACGGCCCCACAAGCCCCAGCCGCCCTTCGCCCAGGCCGCGCGCCTTGAGTTCGCCGGCCATCGTCGCGGCGGCGCCGACACTTCGATGCACCTGCCCGACATCCTCGATCGAGGTCAGCTCACAGGCGTTCAGGTAATGGTTGTTGTGCGTCGTCCACAGCTTGGGTTCGCCGGTGCGCGGGATCATCAGGTAGGATTCGTGAAACAGCGCGACCTGTGCGAAATAGTGCACATCCGCCTGATAGTGACGGCGATTGCCGCTGTGCCCGAAAACGAGCAGGGCATCGACGCCCTTGTCGTCCATGATGGCGCGGGCGGCATCGAAACGGCGGGCCATCTCGGCGGGGCTGAAATGGGGGTATCCGTCCTTGCTCATGGATTGGTCTCCTTGTTTGGCCCGTTCCGCCGGGAATCTGCGCAACCGATTGCAAGACCGATAGCATAGCGTTCGGGCCATGACAATCGCGGGGTTGCCGTACCCGTTGTGCCCCTGTCCCAAACGCGCTGATAGCCGCAATGAAGCAGAATAAATGGAAGAACGCACCTGTTGGTGCTGTTGCCGGCGCGGGGGTCGACGGCACGGCCACGCCGCATCGCCCGAAGGAAAGCTGTCGCTATATGGCCTGAGGGTGGGCGGATTTATGCAAACCTTTGCAAATCTTCGGCAGGCCTGCGACTCGGCTGACACCGCCACGGATGCATCCGCGAGAACGACATGGCCCATGCCCTCCCATGTCCTGCGCTTGCGCGACGTGATTCCGCGCACCGGCCGGCGCCGCAGCACCGTCTACAAACGGATGTGCCGCGGCGGGTCTTGACGAACCGGCCGGGCGAGCGCGCCGTCTGCCGGCGCGACAGCGACATCGAGGCGCGGGTCGAAAGGCGGCCCCTCTCGCTTCCCGGCCGACCGGGGCCCCGGCGGCGAAAGCCCTCGCGGTTCCACTTGGCGCGTCCTGCCGGCCCTGACCGGGCCGTCGTCCTTGCGTGGGGCTGCGGCACCGCCCGCCACTTCCCGGTCAGCGGTCCTCGACGTCGATCCGGTCGGCGATGTCCGGGGCGATCAGCCCCGCATGCAGCGCCAGCAGGGTCAGCCGCGCATCGAGCGAGGCGCCCGCGGCGATGGCCGCCTCCAGACGCGCGTCGGCCCGGTCGGCAGCCCGCACCCCGTGGATTTCGACGAACGGATCGCGGCCGAGGATGCAGTAGGCGAAAAGCGTCGCGGCCTCGGCAAAGCGGGCGTCCTGCGGCACTGCGGTGGCTTCGCGCTTCAGAAGCCGGATCACCGTGAGTTTCACGGCCTCCGGCACGAGAAGCGGATGCACGCCGGCGGCGCGCAGCGCGTCGTCGAGCGCGTTCATCGCTGCCGACTTGCCGAACAGGCTGAAGAGACGAAACATCGGCCGAGCCTAGCAGCTGTCGCTCGAAAGGGCATCTCCCCCTTCGCCGGGATCGGCGCGAAACGCCATCATCCCCTCCGGCAGCGCTCGAAAAGCCCCCGAACAGTTCGGCCCGCGCTGGCCGAAGCTCGCTGACCTGATGGACGCCAGCGAGCACGATGTCCTCGCCCGGATCGAAAAGGAGGAGATCAACCCCATTCTCAGCATAACCACGAAGGCCGCCTGATCATGACCTCAGGCCATCCGGGAAATCACACCAGCTTGACGGACGTCACCCGCGAATTCGTGGAAGCGCCGATCAGGGGGCCGGATCGGATGCCGATTGACACCAGCACGGCTCCCGAGGCCGCCACCAACCGCGCCGAGGCCATGGCGCACGCCTGCCTGTTGACCTGTCGGGGATGGCAGGCAGCATCCGGACAAGCGAATTCAACCGCATGCGTCGGGCCGGTCGGCCCGGGGCGGGCGGGTCAACCGTTGTCGCCGGCGTGCCGGTCCAGCGTGGCAATCAGATCGGCCCGGTCGGCATCCAGAACGTGCCGCCGGTCGGTTTCGGGCATCGCGGCGATGGCGGCGTCATAGGCTTGCAGCAGATGCTTTTCGGCCTCCACCAACGGCTCCATGACCCGGCTGTCGATGCCGTCCACCCAGTCGCGCAGCGCCACGGTGGCGCGGTGAACCACGCCAAAGGCCGAGCCGTCGCGAGCCGGGTCGTGCCCCTCGGCCCGCAGCATCGCGCCCACGGCCGCGCGCTGGCGGGTGTGAAGGGCATGAAGATCCTCGGCCACGGGGCGAAAGCCGGGCTCGGCCCGGTCGCGCAGGGCACCGACACCCTCCAGCGTGTCGGCCAGACGGGTGTCCAGTTCCACCAGCAGCGCGATGGGGTCGGGCGGGGCGCCGGGGCGGTCGGGGTTGAGGGTCATGTCGTTGCGGGGCATGGCGGTATCCTCTTCCGGGGGCAGGGGGCGCACGGGCGGGGGCCACCGGCCCGTGCGCGTCCCCGTGGTCAGATCGGCGGCTGTCCGCGCATCGCCCGCGCCAGAAGCGCGACGGCGAACAGGACCAGGAACACCACGAACAGCACCTGCGCGATCGCCGACGCGGTTCCCGCTATGCCGGTAAAGCCAAGCGCCGCGGCGACAAGCGCGATGATGAGGAAGGTCAGGGCCCAGCCAAGCATGGCAGTCTCCTTTTCGCATGGTTGCGTCTGGCCCCTCAACGCGCACCGGCGCGTCCGGTTCCGGATCGCGGTCCGACCGCCGGCCTGCCGCCATTCACGGAACCCTTTCCCGCCCCGTCGCGTTAAGTGTGCGACCCGGCCGCGTCCCGCGCCGGGATCAAGGAAAGGAGACAGGCCATGTCCGCACCCGACACCAACCTGCACAAGCAGAAGGTCCGCCACCGCGGCCCGCTGATGGGCATCGCCGCCGTGCTCGCGGCCATTGCGGTGCTGTTTGTCGGCTACCTCGCGTATGTCTCCGATACGGGCGACGAGGCGACCGTGCCGCCCGCGACCGAGGCCACGCCTGCCGAGTCGATGCCCGCCGAAGGCACCCCCGCGACCCCGATGACGACGCCCGATGTGGGCCCGCAGGTGATCGAGCCCGCCGCGCCGCCGCCCACCGACTGACCCGAACGGGAGGCGAAATGGAAAAGACCCCGGCCGCGCGCCGGGGTCTTTTTCGGTTCGGGCCCGGGTCGCGCCGGTGTCAGCCGTTCAGCGTCGCGGTCGAGGCGAAGAACATCGCTTGCGACACCGCAGACCGGACCTGTTCGGGCGAGAACGGCTTGGTAATGAGAAAGGCGGGCTCGGGCCGTTCGCCGGTCAGTAGCCGGTCGGGGAAGGCGGTGATGAAGATCACCGGCACTTCCGGCATCTCGGCCAGCAGGTCGTTGACCGCGTCGATGCCCGAGGAATTGTCGGCCAACTGGATGTCGGCAAGGATCAGGTGCGGCCGCTCCTCCCGGCCCAGCGCCACGGCCCGGGCGCGGGTGCGGGCGATGCCGGTGACGGCATGGCCCATGTCGGTGACGATGTTGCGGATGTCCAGCGCGATCAGCGGTTCGTCCTCGATCACCATGACCTTGCCGCGAATCGTGGCTTCCATCTCGCAGTAGGCGATGGCGACAAGGTCCTCTGCCTCGGCCGATCCGATGCCCATGATCCGGCCGATCGAGGTATTGTCGAACTCCTCGATCGTGCGCAGCAGCAGCGCCTCGCGGGTGTTGGGCGTCAGCCGCGCCAGGTGTGCCTGCGCGCGCGCCTCCAGCCCGGTGTCGGCGTCGATGCCCGCCACGGGCGCGCCGGAACTGGACCATACGGCGTGGAAGGCGGCAAACAGCGCGATGCGTGGATCATCGGCGCCATCCAGCAGCGAGGGGTCGTCGACCAGCGCCTCCAGCGTGGCGGCGGCATAGCGGTCGCCGGTGGTCTGGTTGCCGGTCAGCGCGCGGGCATAACGGCGCAGGTAAGGCAGTTCGGCCGCGATCCGTAGCGCCATGCTGTCGGCCCCGGGCGCCGATACCTGACGCGGCGCGGCGACGGTCCCGGTGGCCTCGTGCGCGGCGGGCTTGGTCTGGGTCATCGTTTTTCGGTCCTTTTCCAGAAAACCTCGGAACCGAACGCACTGCCGGGCGTTCGGTTCCCGATCAGATGGCCTGCGGGCCGGAATTTGCCACCAGGGGTCGGGTCGCGTAGCCTGAAGCCCTCCAGACAGACGTGACGCGCCGATGAACTCATCCGATCCCCAAATCACTGCCGCAGGCTCTGGCGCAACCCAGCGTCGCCGCCGGCTGCCACGCGCGGTCGAGCAGCAGATCAATGAAAACCTCAAGCTCTTCTACGAGGACCAACTGCAACAGGACCTGCCCGACCGGCTGAAGGATCTGGTCGCGCAACTGCGCAAGGGCGAGGCCGGCAAATGACCGATGCCGCCAACATGCGGGCGGGCTGGCCCGACCGCACCGAGCCGGTCGCCGATCCGCCCGATCGGCCCGAGGGCGGCAGCGACCCGCGCGAGGCGATCATCGCCCACCTTCCCGCCCTGCGCGCCTTCGCGCTGAGCCTGTCGCGCGATGCCGCGCTGGCCGACGATCTGGTGCAGGAAACGCTGCTGAAGGGCTGGAGCAAGTTTCACCTCTATACCCCGGGCACAAATCTGCGGGCCTGGCTTTTCACCATCCTGCGCAACAGCCTGCATTCGCTGCGCCGCAAACGCCGGCGCGAGGTTGCCGATCCGGACGGTATCATGGCCGGGCAGCTTGCCTCCAAGCCCGATCACGGCGGTCGGCTCGCGCTGAGCGATCTGGCCGCGGCCTTTGCGCAACTGCCGCTCGAACAGCGCGAGGCGCTGCTGCTGGTCGGGGCGATGGGCTTTTCGGTCGAGGAAGCCGCCGAGACCTGCAATTGTGCGCCCGGCACGATCAAGAGCCGCGCCGCCCGCGGGCGTCGTGCGCTGGCCGATCTGCTGGACCTGGACCGTGGCGAAGGGATGGACCTGACCGAAGCCGCGACGATGGCGGTGCTCAGTACCCAGGGGTCCCGGACAACATAAGGCGGTCGAATGCGCGGGTTTTGGCGGGGCCTGTTCGGAGGCCGGTTCGTGGCCTCGTTCCGGGGCTTTGGCGACAGCCTCGGCTTTCGGCTGCTGGTGCTGCTGTCGATGGCGCTGCTGCCGCTGGGCGCGATCTCGATCCACGGCACGGTCGAGTTGATGCGCGCGGCACAGGCGGCGGCCGAGCGCAACCTCGTGACCCTGGCGCGGGATTCGCTGGCTGGCGAGCGGGCGCTGATCGAAAGCGCCGTTGCATCGGCCCGCGCGCTCGAACCGCTGGTGCTGGAGCGTCTGGACGACCCCGACGCCTGCGCCGCGCTTCTGGCCGCCTTCACCGAACGCTCGGCGATCTACGGCTTTTCCGGCTTCACGCTGCCCGACGGCACGATGCCCTGCGCCTCGGACGGGCGCGCCTTTGCGCTTGGCGGCACCGAGGTTTTCGACCGTCTGCGCGCCTCGCTTGCTACGACGGTGACGACGATGCCCGCCGCGTCGGCGCCGGGGATGGGCCAGCCGGTGCTTGTCGTCACCCGCCCGATCATCGGCGGCGGCGCGCTGGCGGGATTCCTGTCGATCGCCATCGCCGAAGGCTCGCTGGAACTGTTGGGCCGGCGTGAGATCGACGACGCCCCCCTGCTGGCCGCCCTGGTCAACGATGCCAGCGCGATCATCCCCTCGGCGCGGGCCGATGCCGATGCCACGCTCTGGCCCGAAACCCGTCCGCTGGCGGCGATGGTGGCGCAGGGCGGCAGCCAGGTGTTCCGTGACACCACCGCCGGCGGCACGCCCGCAATCTATGCGCTTGCCGAACTGATCCCCGGCCGGCTGTACGCGCTGGGGATGTGGGACGGCACGGCCCCGGTCGTCGCCGCGTTGCAGACCAGCCGTCTGTCGCTGCTGTTTCCCGCCGCGATGTGGCTGGCCAGCCTTGCCGTGGTGTTGCTGGCCGTCCACTACCTCATGGTGCAGCACCTTCGGGCGTTGGGCCGCCAGATGCGCCGATTTGCCCTTGGCCAGCGCGAGGACTGGCCCGACCTGCCCGCCCATGCTCCGACCGAGATGCGCGAGGTGCACGGCACCTTCCGCAACATGGCCCGCATCATCGCCGGCGACGAGGACGAGCGCGAGGCGGCGCTGGCGGAAAAGACTCTGCTGCTCAAGGAGATCCACCATCGGGTCAAGAACAACCTGCAACTGATCGCCTCGGTCGTGAACCTGCAGATGCGGCAGGTCAGCGACCCTTCTGCCCAGCGGGTGCTGCACAGCGTGCAGCAGCGGGTGCTTGGCCTGGCCAGCGTGCACCGCGCGCTTTATGGCGAGGATCGGCTGGCACGGGTGCGGGCCGACCGGGTGATCGAGGAATTGCTGGCGCGCGTGACCGGCATCGGCGCCACGCCGGGCCGCTCGCCCGACTTGCGCCGCCAGTTGACACCGCTGGCGCTGGATGCCGACCGCATGGTGCCGCTGTCCTTCCTGCTGCACGAGGCGCTGACCAACGCGCTGAAACACCTGGGCGGGAACAGCACGCGCGGCTGGATCGCCGTCGACCTGCTGCACGAGCCGGGCGCAGGCGCGGACCCGGACGATCATGGCAGCGTGGTGCTGCGCGTGCGCAACCCGCTTGCGTCCGCCGCTGCCTTGGAGGCCGACGACAACGTCAGCGCCGAGGGCGACGGTCTGGGCCGCGACCTGATCGACGCGTTCGCCGCGCAACTGGGGGGTGACTGCCGGCAGGCCGTGCAGCAGGACGCCACCGGCGCGGTTTGGGCGCTGGAGCTGCGCTTTCCCGCGCCGGCCGATGTGCGCGACATTCCCGCCGCCGATCCGGCCAGCCCCGGGCTGGCCCCCGCCGCGCAATAGGGCGTCTGGCCGGCATTTCGGAACCCGACGCGCCCGAGGGCGTTGAGGGGGTGTCCAACCGGTGGGGCCGACGACGGCGCTGCACCGGATGCAACCGCAACGCAAAGGAGGTCCGCGATGAACTGGGATCTTGTGAAAGGCAAATGGAAGCAGATGACCGGCAGCGCACGTGCGCGCTGGGGCAAGCTGACCGATGACGAACTGACCGAGATCGACGGCCGGCGCGAGCAGCTGGTCGGGAAGATCAGGGAAAAGTACGGCATCGCAAGGGACGAGGCCGAAAAGCAGGTCGATGAATGGGCCAAGGCGGCGTGATGCCGTCGGGTGGCGCGCCGCAAGACTGGACGCGCCGCCCCCCCCCCCCCCCCCCCCCCCCCCCCTCCCCACC
>Ga0213835_102020_pt1 | contig 10303 bp, 7 predicted proteins | sample SWPATP01_FD_160576 | JGI IMG/M metagenome (GOLD analysis project Ga0213835, IMG submission 160576) | Coastal seawater microbial communities from Marineland, Florida, United States - SWPA TP0 #1 | ecosystem: Environmental > Aquatic > Marine > Coastal | place: USA: Florida | collected 2016-08-05
GTGGTGCCGCCAAGATGCTGCGCCCTGCCTGCCACCATCTCGTAGGGACCGATGCCGTTGAACTCGAAGCCTCGAATGATGCGGTCGCTCGAGTTGAACAGGTCGAACACCCGCAACTGCCCGCCACCGAACGTACTGATGTGGCCGCCACCGGCGGTCAACACGCCGATCAGGTCCAGTTCCTCATTCAGCGTATGATAGTAGTTGCCGCGCCCGGTCACCTTGACGAAGCGGGCATTGCCACCAAGCCCGGCGACTTCTGTGCTGAATGTCGCAAAGAGGCCCTGCCGGGGGTTCTGCATGTTGTCGATCGTGTTGTAGGTCAGCCCGGCGCTCACCGACGAGCGCAGCCAGTCGCCTTGATCGACAGCTTGGGCAATGAAGCGTGAAACATTACAGCCGCTTGGCGTAGCAGGCGCTGTACATGCGATCGCCCCATCCCGGTAGCTGTAGCGTTCCTGCACCAGATTATAGGCGATATTGGCGGTCAAAGCCTGCGTTATCGGCAATCCGAAGCGTATTGTCCCGCCAGTGGTCTCGCTGTTGTAACGGGCATCCGTAAAGGTACGGGTATTCCGGTAAACGTCGAAGCCGGCCGATATCCGCTGCCCCAGGAAATATGGCTCGGTGAACGAGAAGGAATAATCCCTCGAATTCTGCCCGCCCCCTGCCGCGACTCGGATGAACTGACCGCGTCCAAGGAAGTTGCGTTCGGTGACGGAGCCCTCAACCGAAAAACCTCTGCTGGCGGCATCGCCACCTGTCGTATAGCCACCGCCGATCGAGAATTCGCCGGTCGATTTCTCGACCACTTCAACGATCAGCACCACTTGGTCGCCGGCAGAACCCGGCGCTGTGGAGATGTTGATGCTTTCGAAGAAATCGAGTGCCTCAAGACGGCGACGCGCACGCTGCACCAGCACCTGATTGAAGGCATCGCCCTCGACGATATCGAACTCGCGCCTGATCACGTAGTCGCGCGTCCGCATGTTGCCACGGATCTCGATACGCTCGACATAGGCGCGCTGACCCTGATCGATCTGGAAGACGATCGAGATGGTCCGATTGTTGAAATCGCGGTCGCCGCGCGGCGTTACCTGCGCGAACGCATACCCCATCCCTGCCAGGTGCTCGGTCAGTGCAACAAGCGATGCCTCGATCTCGTCTGCGCGATAGGTACGGCCCTCGCGAACCTGCAAAAGCCTGCGGAGATTGGCTGCATCGACCCCGGGGATCGTGCTCTCGACCTCGATTGCGCCGTAGGAATAACGCTCACCTTCCTCGACGACGAAATTGATCGTGTATTCGTTGCGCTCTTCATCCAGCGCACCCGACGACGACACGACGTAGAAATCCGCATAGCCGCGATTGTAATAGAAGCGGCGCAGCGCCTCCTCGTCGGCGCGCAGCCTGTCCTCGTCATAGATGTCGTTGCGGGTCAGCCACGACAGGATATGCGACTGCTTGGTGTTGATGACATCGCGCAGACGCCGGTCCGAAAAAGCCGAATTTCCAGAAAAGTTGATTGAGGCGATTCTGGTACGGCCGCCTTCCTGGATGTCGTAGATGATGTTGACGCGGTTCCCGCCAATATTCACGACATCATGGGTGATGTTCACGTCGCCGCGACCGGCGCGCGTATAGGCAGCACGAATCGCGTCGATATCAGCCTGCAGCATGGAATCGGAATAGGCACTGCGCGGCTGCAACTGTGTTGCCGAAACCAGCTGATTGTCACGCACACGACGGTTGCCGCGGAATACCACCTGATTGACGATGGCATATTCCGAGACATCAACGATCAGCGTGCTGCCGGAGCGCGAAATCCTCACATCGGAAAACAGGCCGGTGGCGAACAGGCGCCTCAAGGCCTCATCGATGTCAGCGTTGGAAAACTGACGCCCCGGAACGATGCCGATATAGTCGCGGATCGTTGCCGCCTCGACCCGCTCGTTGCCGCGCACGGAAATGTTGGAAACGACGGCGGCCACTGCCTGCGTCACGCCGGCAAACTGGACGACCCCCGCGCCCGAAAAAATCAATCCGGCCGTAATTGCTGCCGCGGAAACGGCGGCCCTCAAACTGGAAGTGGCCTTCATCTGATGCTCAAACCCTATTCTCGATGTCCCCACGGCGAGAAGTCCGGACGCCACGGCATTCAATGGGCTACCGTAATAGCCGGATTTTCACCACAAGCAAGGGAAACGGTTAAATCCCATTTACTAATTGGTGAGGCGTGGCATTCCCGACACGCCTATTCGGAACCATGGTAAACGAGGACTCAATGACGTCCCCGCTGCCCTCAGCAACCGAAGATATCGTTCCAGAAGACGAATATCATGAAGCCGAGTACCAAGAGCAGCCCGATCCTGTAGACCGCCTCCATGACGCGTTCCGAGACCGGTCGTCGCAACACCGTCTCCAACCCATAGAAAACCAGGTGGCCGCCATCGAGCGGCGGTATCGGCAGCAGATTGAGAATGCCGATTCCCACCGACAGCAGAGCCACGAGTTGGACCAGCCATACGAAGCCCAGAGAGGCCGCCTGCCCCGACATCTCGGCGATTCGCACCGGCCCACCCAACTGGCAACGATCCTCGCGTCCGACCACGAAACGCTGCAGGAACTGGCCCGTGCGCTGGATGATGTGTCCGGTCTCTACGACGCCCTGAACCAGCGCTTCGCCCGGATTGTAGGTAATCAGCCGTGGCTGGCCCATCTCCTCGTTGTTGATCACGCCGATCGCGCCGATACGGATCGTGTTGCCCAGGGCATCTGTCTGCTCGATGAGTTCGGGCGCGGCCACGAGCTCGACTTCGCCGCCGTTGCGCAGCATGACGAATGACAGTTCGTCGCCGGCGCGACCGGACACCAGCCGCTGCACGTCGGCGAAGGTCTGAACCCGGGATCCGTTGACCGAAACGAACCGGTCACCGGGCAGGAACCCGGCCGTCTCGGCCGGACTGTCGGGACGGACTTCGGCCACGGTCGGCTCCGTGACCATCTTTCCATACAAGGTGAACATCACGGTGAAAACCGCGATAGTTAAAATGAAATTCGCCATCGGGCCGGCGACGACCGTCGCCGCCCTTTTCCACACCGGCTGCAGGTGGAAAGCTTCCGCCCGCTCTTCCTGCGTCAGCGCCTCTGTGGCTTCCTGGCTGGGTTCGCTGGTCACCGCCATGTCGCCGACGAACTTGACATAGCCGCCAAGTGGTATCGCCGAAAGCTTCCAGCGCGTGCCACGGCGATCGGTGAAACCGATCAGTTCCGGGCCGAAGCCGATCGAGAACGCGCGCACGCCGATGCCGCACCAGCGCCCGACGAGATAATGCCCCATCTCATGGACGAACACGACCACGGTCAGAACGAACAGGAACGGGACGAGAATGCCGAACAGCAATCCCTGAGTACCGAAAACGCCCGTAAGCAACTCGCCCATCAAGTTTCCCGCTGTCTCGTCCTGCGCCCAGGATCAAATTCTTGTTTCGGAAAAGCCACCAACCGGGCCACGTGATTTAGAACCCGCACTAGCCTGCCGCGAAGAAGGCATGAGCCGGCGATCCCGGTCCGGCAAGCACCGCGCCCATGACATAGAATGCGACCGCGGCTGCCACAAGGCTGTCGACCCGATCCATAACACCACCGTGACCGGGAATGAGATTGCTCGAATCTTTGACCGAAAACTGTCGCTTCAGATGCGATTCGAACAGGTCGCCGCATTGAGAGACGACCGAGAGGACGAGGGCCATAAAAACAAACACCGGAAGCCCCACCGCCCTGTCGGCGAAGATGGCAACCACGAGCCCGCCGATCGCACCTCCGATCGCTCCGCCGATCGCACCGCTCCATGTCTTTCCGGGCGATATGCGGGGTGCCAGTTTGGCGCCGCCGATCGCACGGCCGACGAAATAGGCGGCAATGTCGGTGACCCAGACCGTGGCAAACAGGAACAGCAGCGCCCATAGCCCGGCCGTGTCGCCACCGCGCAGCATCGCAAGGGCTATGGCCCCTAGCCCGGCATAGAGCAGTCCGCTGGGCGGCCAGTAGCCACGCCGCCCGAAGCTTGCCTCTCCGAAGGCAAGAACCGCTGCCGCCAACAAGCCTGCCAGCACGAGCGCCGGCGCCACATCCGCGGCCAGCATCAGCATCACGACGCCCAGCAACCCTGCTACGACCCAATGCTGGCGGGTCCAGGGACGACCCGCGGTGATCGTCAGCCATTCGTAGATGATCGCCAACGCCATGATGGCGGCAAAGAGACGGAATGCCACTCCGCCGATCCAGGTGACGGACAGCACGACGACCGCCAGCACCACGCCCGAAATGACCCGCAGTTGGAGATTGCTGGGACCTGGCGGCTGGGCCGGTCCACCGGATTGGGAGGCCGCCATCACGAAGCCACGTCGCGGGTTGCAATCCCGCCATAGCGCCGATCGCGCGCAGCATAGGTTTCGATCGCTTCGGCCAGCTGGTCGGCATTGAAATCCGGCCAGAAACAGGGCGTGAAGACCAGCTCGCTATAGGCACACTGCCACATCAGGAAATTCGACAGGCGCTGCTCGCCGCTCGTGCGGATCACCAGGTCCGGATCCGGCATGCAGGCTGTGTCGAGGAACGCACCGAAACTTTCCGGGGTGATCTCTTCTGGATCGAGTGTTTTGTCGGCGACGGCGCGGGCGATGGTGCGTGCGGCGCGCGTGATTTCGTCCCGAGAACCGTAGTTGAAGGCGATGACCAGGTTCATCGCGGTATTGTCGAGCGTCAGCTTTTCAGCCTCGTCCACCAGTGCGCGGATATCGGGCTCCAGACCGGACCGGTCACCGATCATGCGAACGCGCACGCCGTTCTGGTGAATTTCTGCCAGGTCGCGCCGCAAGAAGAGCCGAAGAAGCGTCATCAGGTCGCTGATTTCGGCACGCGGCCGGGACCAGTTTTCTGAAGAGAACGCATAGACGGTCAGCCAGTCTATGCCCATGTCGCCGGCGGCGCGCACCGTGCGGCGCAGCGCCTCCACGCCCGCGCGATGTCCGGCAGCCCTTGGCAGCCCGCGGGCCTTTGCCCACCGGCCGTTGCCGTCCATGATGATTGCGACATGCGCGGGTTTCAAAACGCGGCTTCCTTTCCGGCTTCGGGGCCGCCCGATATCGATACGATCAGATCTGCATGATCTCGGTTTCTTTTTCGCCCAGCAGCGTATCGATCTGGGAAATTGTGTCGTCGGTCAGCTTCTGCACCCGATCCGATTGGGTGCGCGCGTCATCCTGACTGATGTCGCCGTCTTTCTCGGCTTTTTTCAGGCTTTCCATGCCGTCGCGACGCACGTGACGGGCAGCGACCTTGGCGTTCTCTGCATATTGATGGGCGATCTTGACCAGTTCCTTGCGTCGCTGCTCGTTGAGCTCCGGCAGGGGAATACGCAGATTGGTGCCGTCAACGATCGGGTTGAAGCCCAGATTGGACTCCCTGATGGCGCGATCGACGGCACTCACGAGCGCCTTGTCCCAGACATTGACCGAAATCATGCGGGGCTCCGGCACCGAGACGGTACCGACCTGGGAGATCGGCATGCTGGAACCATAGGCCTGGACCTGGATCGGATCGAGCAGATTGGCTGAAGCCCGCCCTGTCCTCAGCGACGCCAGATCATGCTTGAAGGCGCTGATCGCGCCTTCCATCCGCCGCTGCAGATCTGAAAAATCGGCTCCGGAACTCATGAGGATCTCCCTGTCTTGCCGGGGGCTGCGTGCTGGGCCTTCGATGGGCCCATGCCAGACATGGTCAGCTGTCCGCCACGAGGGTGAAGTGACCCTCGCCTCTGAGGATCGCGCCGAAGCCGCCCTTCTCGTGAATCGAGTAAACGATTATCGGAATGTTGTTCTCGCGCGCAAGAGCAATCGCCGCGGTATCCATCACCGCAAGTCCCTCCCGCAGCACCTCGTCATGGGTGATGGTCTTGAAGCGTATGGCGTTGGGGTCCTTCTTGGGATCGGCGGAATAGACACCATCGACCTGCGTCCCCTTGAACAGCGCATCTGCGCCGATCTCGGCGGCCCGCAATGCGGCTGCCGAATCCGTCGTGAAGAACGGATTTCCGGTACCGCCAGCAAAGATCACAACCTTGCCCTGGTCGATATAGGCCGTTGCCTGGCGCTGGGAGAAGCTCTCGCAAAGTTCCGGCATGGCGATCGCCGACAGGACCACCGCGTCCACGCCGAGCTTGACCAGCGAGGTACGCAACGCAAGCGAATTGATCACTGTGGCGAGCATCCCCATGTGGTCGCCCGTCACTCGGTCGCCACCCTTGGACGCGACCGCGACGCCGCGGAAGATGTTGCCGCCACCAATGACCACCCCCACCTGCACGCCCAGTGCCCTTGCCTCGGCGATATCGGACGCAATTCGGTCGGCTACGGATACGTCGATGCCAAATCCTTGCTCCCCCATCAACGCCTCGCCGGATGCTTTGAGCAGGACGCGTCTGTAACGGGGTTTGTTGGACATGGCTCTCTCTCGGCGGCGGTGTTTTCGGGCGCCTCGATACACGAGGGGCGCCGCGATGTCACGCGGCGCCCCTCGGCATTTTCAGACTGGCTTGAAGCTTAGCTCTTGACTGCGGCCGCCACCTCGGCGGCGAAGTCCGACTCTTCCTTCTCGATGCCCTCGCCCAGCGCAAAGCGGACGAAACCGGTGATCTTGGCGGGCGCACCGATCTCGGCCTCGGCATCCTTCAGCGCCTGTTCGACGGTCACGTCGGGGTTCATGACGAACGACTGCTTGAGAAGAACGACCTCCTCGAAGAACTTGCGCATGCGGCCCTCCACCATCTTCTCGATGATGTTCTCGGGCTTGCCGGACTGGCGCGCCTGGTCGGCATAGATCGCCTTCTCGCGCTCCACGGCCGATGCGTCGACTTCCTCGGCCGTCAGCGCCAGCGGGTTGGTGGCGGCGACATGCATGGCAACCTGACGTGCAAAACCGCGAGCGGCATCCGCATTGCCTTCGGTTTCGATGGCAACCAGCACGCCCATCTTGCCCAGATTGTCGGCAACGCCGTTATGGACGTAGTTGGCGACCGCGCCCTTGGACACGGCGAGCTTGGCCGAGCGACGGAACGACATGTTCTCGCCGATCGTGCCGATCGCGTCCTTGATCGTGTCCGAAACGTTCTTTGCCGATGCGGGATAGCGCGCTTCGGCGACAGCCTCGCCCGAACCGTCCGTGGTCAACGCGACCTCTGCGATGTTACGCACGATCTGCTGGAAGGCATCGTTGCGGGCAACGAAGTCGGTTTCGGAATTCACCTCGACAACCACGGCGCTCGTCGCATCGGCGGCAACGCCGATCAAGCCTTCGGCGGCGGTCCGGCCGGCCTTCTTGTCGGCCTTGGCAATGCCCTTCTTGCGAAGCCAGTCGACGGCTTCCTCGATATTGCCATTGGTTTCGGCGAGCGCGGCCTTGCAATCCATCATGCCGGCGCCGGTCATGTCGCGGAGTTGTTTGACCTGTGCAGCGGAAATGCTCATCTTCGTCTCGTTCCTTCATGTTCCAGAAAAGAGCGCGGCGCACCTTGGCTTTCCCCAGGTGCGCCCGCCGTGAAATTCTGACAGCCGGCTTCCGCCGGCAGTCGGCGCTAGGCCTGCTTGCCGGCTTCGTCGCTGTCCTGAGCGGCGGGTGCGTCCGCGGCAGGCTCGGCCGGCGTCTCGTCCAGTGCCGGCTCGACTGGAGCCTCGACGGAAGCGCCGATGTCGACGCCGAGAGCGCCCTGCTGGCGGGCAATGCCGTCGATGGCGGCCTTGGCAATCAGGTCGCAGTAGAGCGAGATCGCGCGAGCGGAGTCGTCATTGCCGGGGATCGGGTGATCGACCCGGTCGGGATCGCAGTTGGAATCGATCACCGCGACAACCGGGATGCCCAGACGCTTGGCTTCCTGGATCGCGATGGCTTCCTTGTTGGTGTCGATCACGAACATCAAGTCCGGCGTCGAGCCCATGTCCTTGATGCCGCCCAGCGCACGGTTCAGCTTCTCGCGCTCACGCTCCAGGTTGAGGCGTTCCTTCTTGGTGAAGCCGGAGGCCTCGCCGGCCAGGAGGTCGTCGAGCTGGCGCAGGCGCTGGATCGAGTTGGAGATCGTCTTCCAGTTCGTCAGCATGCCGCCCAGCCAACGCGAGTTCACGTAATACTGGGCCGAGCGCTGTGCCGCATCCGCAACGATCTCGGAGGCCTGGCGCTTGGTGCCGACGAAGAGCACGCGGCCGCCCTTGGCAACCGTGTCGGACACGATCTTCAGCGCCTGGTGCAGGAGCGGCACCGTCTGCGACAGGTCGATAATGTGGATGTTGTTGCGAACGCCGAAGATATAGGCGTCCATCTTGGGGTTCCAGCGGTGGGTCTGGTGTCCGAAGTGAACACCAGCTTCCAGGAGCTGGCGCATGCTGAAATCAGGCATTGCCATTCTGTCGTTTCCTTTCCGGTTCAAGCCTCCACGGGCCAACGGCGAAGGATTTCCCTGCGCCACCGGGGGCGTCCGCCGGATTTCTCCCGGTCGGAAACCAAAGCCCGTGTGTGGAATGGGCGCGCATATAGCGGCTGCGCAGCCTCAATGCAAGCGCCAGGGGCCGGACGTCGCTCCGCCCGTGCCCTCGGTTCTGTGCTCGTCCCGGCTACTCAGCGCTGATCTGGACGTTGAGCAGGTCGATCAGCAGGCCTGGGTCGTCCCCGTCCGCGGCTTCCATCAGCGCCATGAACGGGACCGGCGCGTCCGGGACCATCGTCAACCGGAGCGTTCCCGGTTCGTCCAGAAAGCTGCTTGCAGCCGTCGTCAGCGCGGTCAGGAACTCCGGCCGCTGCAGCGGCGCGGCGATGAACGGGATGATGCCCAGAGCCTGCGCGCGCATGGTCGTCACGTCGGTGCCCTGGTCCTCCGCGAACAGAGCCAGCGCACGCTCGGTCAAGGAATCATCCTCGAATTCCAGCGTGGCCTCGTTGAGAGTCATGGCGAAGGCCAGGAACATGAGGCTCATCGGGTTTTCCAGCGCCTCGCGCGGGATGCCCCCTACCGTGGCCGACAAGCTCATGCGGCCGCCGTCGACCAGCACGCTCTCCGAACGCAGTGCAATCGTCTGCTCGTCCTCCTGCCAGACGAGTTCCAGATTGCTTGAGCTCGCGATCTCGTCATAGCCGAGACTGGCCATCACTTCGGCGCTGTCTTCGTCCAGCATCCAGGTCGGCAGGCGCAGATTGTCGATCACGCTGCCGATGCGCGTCGGGATCGGGCCGATATAGTCAGAACTCTCGATGGCTGCGCGCCCCAGGCTCAATTCGGCCAGGAACGGCACATTCACCAGTAGATCGGCGATCGAGATGCCGCCGATCTTCGGGATGGCGGCAAGCATCGTTTCAATGTCGCCTTCCTCCTGCGCCTGTTCGAGATTTATCAGCGCCGCCAACGAGGGGAACAGGAAGTTGCTGATGGTGAAGTCGCCGAGTTTCACCTCGACGTCGCCGCTGCCGTCACGCACCTCGAAACCGCGATAGTAGATGCTCTCGATGCCATCGGACGAAAGTCCGGCAAGCCCGACCGATGCCAGCGAGCCGAAAAAGTCCTCCGACGAGCCTTCCATATCGCGGAATTCCATGAGCCCCAGCCGGAACATGCCATAGAAGGCCGCGACCAGTTCGATCACTTCTTCTGGATCGGGCTCCTCGCCGCTCTCCACCGCCCGGATATAGAGTTCATCCACCCTGGCCAGGAACGGAATGGTAGGCCGCCTCAGTCCCAATTCCTCCATCCGCAGGTCGCCGATGGAGAAGTCTGCGTCTTCGACTGTAAGCCCCCAATCGAACACGGACACCAGCCCGGCCACGGTTTCGTATGGCTCGTCACCGGTCCCCGGCTCCATTGCGGGATCGAACATGCGGACAATGTCGCCGTAATTGTAGGTTTCAGCCCTGACACCACCGAAATCCATGAGGAAATCCGTCATCTCGGACTCATCGCCGGATGAGATCGCCTCCACCGTGATTTCACCGATTTCCATCGTGGAGATGTTGCCGCGCACGGTCTGGCCGATACGTCCCGCACCGTATGTTACGACAGTGGCGACGTCTGGTTCGGACGTCTCGGAGACGATTTCTAGGGCGCCGAACTCTGCTTCGTCGAAACTGACGTCGACGAGTGCCGCAACCAGCGGATAGAAGCGCGACACCGGTCGAAGAGGGTCTTCGGCGACTTCCGGAAGCCGTGCCCAGCGCGCATTGGCTACCGTGAGGCCATCATAGGAACCGCTGCTGCTCGTTGTCC